>Ga0074044_10003522_pt1 | contig 13279 bp, 12 predicted proteins | sample BogForMeECP23OM1_FD_94443 | JGI IMG/M metagenome (GOLD analysis project Ga0074044, IMG submission 94443) | Bog forest soil microbial communities from Calvert Island, British Columbia, Canada - Bog Forest MetaG ECP23OM1 | ecosystem: Environmental > Terrestrial > Soil > Wetlands ... | reverse complement strand
TCCCTGGAGGCAGCGGAGGGAGGGCCGCCGGCCGACTGGCGCCTCGCTCAGAGTGGTTCTCGCACATGGCACTGAATTCGAAATGGCATCGGGCGCACCCGATGCCCATGAATCCCTCCATCGACACTCGCATTCGTTGGCACGTTCAACATTCACGACATTGCAGCTGCCGGCCCATTCCGAAGGGTGTAGAACTGGAGATTCGACGGAGGACCACGCCCCAGCAGGACACTCTGCTGGGGCGGTGTGTTCCCTAAAGATTGAGCCCACGAATGCGCCGACCGAACTTCCAGCCGGAGAGGGTCTGCCCTCGTCCGCCAATTCGTTTATGTCGTTCCTCAACGTGCCGTCTTCAGAGCGTGTGGAGGGATTGACCTGCCGGGATCCGACGACAATTGGAAGGCCTTTGACTTTGTTCTCGGCGAGTGGAGTTGGGTCGGAGGAGGCACCTTTGGGCAAGGAAAGGGGCTATCGGTCTTCCGCCCTGAACTAAATGGGACCGTGCTGGTGCGAAGAACGCATCTAGACTACACCGCGACGAAGGACCGGCCTGCCTTCGCCCATGACGATCTCCTGTATGTTTACCACGACCCGGCCGATAACTCCCCGCGCGCCATCTTTTTTGATGGTGAGGGTCACGTCATCCGTTATGCGGTCACGGTTCTGCCCGGTGGCACAAAAATTCAGTTCGTGAGCGACGCTGCGCCCGACGGCACCCGAGCTCGTATGACCTACACTCGAACGGGAGCGGATTCCGCGATCGAGAGGTTTGAGATCGCTCCGCCCGGTAAGCCCTCCGACTTCACCACCCACGTGGAGTTCGAGGCCAAGCGGATTGGCCCATAGGGGCAGCCTCCCTCAGGGATTCACCCCGTAACGGGTCGGCCGGCCGGCGTGTTCAACGGAGGCTGAGCCCACCTTCAGACACATCGGAACGGGAAGTCGCGTCTTGCCTTCCCCCGCCCGAGGACTCGCAAACGAGCAAAGACTGGAATTCCACTGGACCGCTGGCCATTATATGGAGAAAATCGGCTAGTTTGAGCCCCCAGCGAACATGCCGGAACGGTTCGAAACGTCGAAACTCCACGTGGTGGCTGGTTGGGATGCGTCGCGCTATCCCGGACCGAATGCCGAGGAAACCGGATACCGGCTGACCGTCGCGCCACCCCCGGATGCTTCGAACGAGCGCCAACCCATGATCACCGTCGTCCCTCCTCCCTCGCTAACGGCCCAGCGAGCCGTCGATTCGACCCGCCCCGCTCCGTCAGGCGCGGGTCCCGGAGCATCGAGAGGCCTGTTCGACCTAACGGGCCTACTGGCCCGAGCTTGGTCGGTACGTGGACCGGGGAACCCGGGGGGTTCCTCCGCGTCCCCCCGGCCCGATTCTGTTCCGCTCGGCATCGGAACGCTCCCCGACGGGCCGGGGCCCGCTACACCGAGACCGCTCGAACGCCCCGCCTTTGTTCCGCCCACGGCGCTCCCCCTATCCAAAGCGCCGTCCATCACGCCCAGTCCAGAGCACGCGATGCGCCCGGCTCTGGCCCTAGGATCCACGCCGCACGGGGCTTCGGAAGCCGCGCCGCGCCTTACCCATGCCTGGATCTGCCCGTTCTGCCACCTCACCAACGCCCCGTGGGCGCCGGCCTGCCCGAGCTGCCGTCGCGTGGCGCCCGCTCTCTGAAGCCGTGGTCCGGCTCGTTGAGCGCTCCATCGACATCGACGCCAGCCCCGAGGCCGTCTGGAAGGTCCTGATCGATCTGGTACGATACCCCGAGTGGAATCCGTTCCTTTCCCGGATCGTTGGGCCGCTTATCCCGGGCGGACGTCTGAGCGTGGATTTCGGGGGGAGAGACTCTCGGAAAATGACGATGCGACCGCGCGTTCTGGTCGTCAGTCCCGGCCGAGAGCTTCGGTGGCTTGGCAAGCTCGGAATCGGTGGGTTATTCAACGGCGAGCACTCGTTCCGCATCGAGCCCGCCTCGCCCTCGACCGTTCGATTCGTTCAGTCCGAGAGATTCACCGGCCTGTTGGTCCCCCTGCTGGGAAGGGTGATCCGGCAAGCGGCCTCCGGCTTCGAGGAGATGAACTCCGCGTTGAAGAGCCGCGTAGAGACGGTCGGGCTCGCGGCAGCCGCGTCCCCGCTGACGAACTAGGGTGGGGGCCCCGGTGGCGGACGCTCGGAGGTGCTAAGACCGCCGTTTGCCTTGATTTCGGGGAAGAGGTTCAACCGGGTATGGCGCTCGAACTATGGGAAAAATCATCGGAGGACGTCCGCGAACGTTGGAGGGACATGGCGCGGACGCTGCGTGATGCCGGCGACGCGGAGGCGATTCCCCGCGCCCTTCAGACGTGCTTCTGGTTCGGAGCCCAAGCCGGTACGGCGAAACCCGGGCCACAGGCGGAAATGAGCCTCCTCAACCTGCTTCCCTCGGACCTCGCGGCCCAGGTGGCAAAGATTACCCGCCAACGCTAGGCGTATCGTCCGCGGGGGTGATTCCATCCCTTCTTGCGGCCGACGCCTGCCAAGATCACACCGATTCTTCGATCTCGCCCGTCTGGGGAGCGCCGGCCAGCCGATCGGCGACCCGACCGAGGATTTCGAGGTGGCGGTCGACGTCGGCGACGGTGTGCTGTACGGAGATCGTCCACTGCTCGTCCGGGCCGGTACCCGATGGGATCAGGCCCTGGTTGAGACATAGATAGTAGTAGAGCATCGAGCGGTCCCCGTCGACCCTGAGGAAATCCCTCCAGTTGCGGACGGGGTGGTCCGTGAAGTAGACCGACCCCGAAACGCCGTCGGCCGCCACGAACGCGGTGACCCCGGCGTCCCGGATGACCTCGGCGTACCCTTTGGCGAGACGAGAGCAAAGGGCGGCCGACCGCTCCAGGTTCTCGTCGGTGAGGATGTGCTCGAGGGAGGCGAGGCAGGCGGTCACGGCCAGGGGGTTCGAGTTGTACGTCCCCGCGTGGGCGACCTTCCGCGGACCGACCTCGTCGAGGATCCCCGGACCCGTAGCAACCGCCGAAAGCGGGATGCCGCAGGCAATCGATTTTCCGAGCGTAACGATGTCCGGACGGACCCCCACCCGAGCGGCGCCGCCCCCGGGGTACTTGGCACCGGTCTTGATCTCGTCGAGGACGAGGAGGGCCCCGAGTTCGTCGCAGAGCTCGCGCAGCCCGGGGAAGAACCCCTCCTCCGGCAGGATGAACCCCATGTTCATCGGGATCGGCTCGGCGATGATCGCCGCGAGGTCGTCGCGGTGCTCGAGCGCGATCTTCCGGGTCGCCTCGAGGTTGTTGAACGGGGCGACGAGCGTACGGCCGTACGTTTCGGGCGGGATCCCCGGTGAGGCCGGCACAGAGTTCGGATGTTCCGGAGGGCCGGCGACCTCGAGCCGCGGTTTCACCCCGACCAGTAGCGTGTCGTGAGAGCCGTGGTACGAACCCTCGAACTTGAGCACGTAGCGCTTCTTCGTGTAGGCCCGAGCGAATCGCATCGCGTGGTGCGTCGCCTCGAGGCCCGTGGTGCTGAACCGGACCTGCGCCATGCCGAACCGTCGGCAGAGCCGCTCGGCCGCCTCCGGCGTTCGCTCCCACTCGTAGCCATAGACGCTCCCTTCTCCGAGCTGCCGGCTGAGCGCCTCCACGAGCTTGGGATGCGCGTGCCCGCTCTGCAGGCAGCCGTAGGCCATGTTGAAGTCGAGGTAGTCATTCCCGTCCGCGTCCTGAAGCGTGACCCCATGGGCGCGCTTCACGTAGAACGGGTACGGGTCCAGGAACCGGTAGTTGGAGTGGACGCCGACGGGGGTCCACTTCCGAGCCCTCGCGAACAGCTCCGCGGAGCGCGGCGTTCGACGCCGGTACTCCGCGTATGCCGATTCAATTCGAGGATCCATCGCGAGGCTCCCGCGACCCCCGACCGAGCGGGCACTGTCGCGAGCGACCCGAACCGGGGTCGCTACAAAACGCCGCGGAGGGTCACGGCGCGTCTGACTTCGGGGCGCGCTCGCTTACCGACCGGGAGCTCACGGGGGGACAGCGACCGAGCCTCGCCGTTCGGGGAGGCCAAACAGATGGCGCGCGTTGCCCCCAAGTATGGCGGCCTTGTCCTTGTCGGGGAGGTCGAGCCGATCGATGAGGTCGACCGCGGTGCGGAGCTCCTCGAGGGGCCAGTCGGACCCGTAGAGGATCCGGTCCGGCGAGCCGACCGTGAGGATGACGTTCATCAGCCGTTCGCGGCACAGCTCGAGGGAGCGGGCGAAGTAAGGCGCTGACGGGGGGCCCAGGAGGCCGGAGGTGTCCGCGTAGACGTTCGGGTTCTTGTACACGACCTCCGCGGCCTCATCGATCCAGGGGTTTCCGAGGTGGCAGAGAACGAACCGGACGTCCCGGAAGCGGCCCGCGACCTCGTCGACCTCCACCGGCCTCGCGAACTTGAGGAGCCCGCGACCCTCGAGCGTGTCGCCCTGGTGGAACAGGACCGGAAGTCCGCGCTCCCGCGCGTACTCATAGATCGGGTCGAGCCGGGGGTCGGTAGGGTAGAACGAGAGGTATCCCGGGAAGAGCTTGATGGCCGCGATCTCGGGTTCTGAGTCGATCGCCTCGAGGTCCTCGGTCATCGCCGGTCCGCCTCGCGTAGGGTCGAGAGTGGCCACCGGGAGGAGGCGCCCTCCGCTCGCGATGAACGACCCTCGGCCCTCTGCGAGCGCGTCCTTGCACGACGGCGCCTGGAAGATCTGGATGGCCAGCGCGAACTCGATCCCGTCCCGGTCCATCTCTTGCAGGAGTCCGGCGACCGAGTAATCGAGGCCCGGCCGATAGGCCGTCTCCGCGATGCGCGGCCACCACCGGCTCAGATGGACGTGCGAGTCGACTCGTCCGGTGCGGAGGGGAGGCTCTCCCACGGTGGCCGCGAACTCTCCTGCGTGCTTAATCCCTCGGGCTACGCGGGAAGGACCTCGTTCCGGGTTTCCCGCGGACGGGATTCCCATGCCCTCAGGCGAATCCGCGGCTTGGCGGGACCGATGCTCTAGCTCGACGTTTCGAGGCGGCCTGGCCCGCGGTCCAGCCGGTCTACGGCCTTGGGTCTCCACGCCACCGCCACAACAAGGGCGCCGAGCGGAACGGCCGTCAGGTAGACCCACAAGTCCGTGTACGTCCCCGAGAGGATTGCCGGTGCGAGTGTCCGCGCCGGGTTGAGCGAGCTTCCCGTCCACGGTCCGATAAAGTACGTCGCAAGACCTACGACAGCGGGCGGAAGGAGAATCCTCCAGCGTCGGGGGCCTTCTCCGAGGTCGGCCAAGACGAACACGGCTACGACGAGGGCGGCCGTGAAAACGAACTCGGACGGGAACGCTCGCAGGACGTTCCCTTCCGCTGGCACCGTCGCTCCCAGGTGGGCAATGTTTCCGAGAGCGGCCAGGACGACCCCGCTCGCAAGCAGCGCCCCCGAGAACTGACCAAGAAGGTACGGCGGGACCTCGCGCCACGCGATTCGACCGCTGGTCGCGAGGGCCAGAGTGACGATGGGGTTTAGGTGGGCTCCCGAGAGGTGGATGAACAGAACGATCGGGATCAAGACCGCCAGGAACCAGGCGAGCGCCATCTCCCACTGCGGTATCCCTCCGAGACGGGCTGCGGCGACAATCGTCCCGGTCCCTATTCCCACGAGAAGGGCGGTCCCTGCCGCCTCGCCCGCAGCGCGGCGGGTGATCGAGCCGTTCAATGCCGAGTGCTCTGCACGAGATCGGCCGCGCGCCGATCCTGGAGCGCGATCTCCGTTCGCAGACCGCGCACCGACGACCGAATCCGGTCCCGGACCCGCCGGAAGCCTTCGTCGTCCAGCTTGGTCGCGTCCGGCAGAGCCCAGTCTCGAAGTTCCAGCGACTTCAGGTGGGCAGGGCAGCTGGCGTCATCCAGGCACCCCATCGTAACTCGCACGCGCGCCTGGTCCATCAATTCCGTCGAGAGAGGCCGCGGGGGATGTGGGGGCAGGGTAAGCCCGATCTCTGCCAGCATCGGGCCGGTCCGGGGATTCGGGGCCGCGGCCGGTGTGGTACCGGCGGACTTCGCGGTCCACCCTGCCGGAGGGTCGGCGTTGAAGATCGCCTCCGCCATCAGCGATCTGCAAGAGTTCTCCACGCAAACGAAGAGCACGTACCTCTCGGGCATCGCGTTCACACCTGGGGCTTCGTGGCCTGGATGTCTGCCGAAACGACCCCTAGGGAGAACTGGCCCTTCAGGGAGTCCGGGACATTCTCAGGGGTCCGAAGCTTCACCTTCACGTCCACGAACCCCGCGCGCTTGAGGAGCGCCTTCACGGTCCCCACCTCCAGCGCTCCCGACGAGCACGAAGACCAGAGGGAAGGGTCGGCACGCTCCTTGGCCGTGATCGGGCGCGTGGCGACCACGTCGGAGACGGCCAGATGGCCGCCCGGCCTCAGGACGCGGTGCGCCTCTCGATAGACTTTCCCCTTGTCGGGGGCCAGATTGATGACGCAGTTCGATATCACCACGTCGACGGAGGCGTCGGGGACCGGAAGGTGCTCGATCTCGCCGAGCCGGAAATCCACATTCCTGTATCCTCCTTTTCGTGCGTTCTCCCGCGCCTTCGTCAGCATCTCGGGGGTCATGTCGACGCCGATGACCGAGCCCCTCGCTCCGACCTTCCTCGCGGCCAGAAAGCAATCGATGCCGGCTCCGCTCCCCAGGTCGAGGACGGCCTGACCGGGCTTCAAGCCGAGAATGGCCGTGGGGTTGCCGCACCCCAAGCCTAGGTCCGCGCCCCCGGGGAGGCTCGCAAGCTGTCCCGGCGTGTATCCCAGTTGGATTGTGACGGCGGGGTCGCCGCAGCAGGAAGACGTGGCTCCCGTACCGCAGCAGGAGGAAGGGGCGGGGGTGGAAACGTCGAGGCGACCCGCGGCGGCGATACTCCCGTAGCGTCGACGAACCTGGGTTCTTCTGTCGTCGTCGGAAACGGCCACCTCTTGACTCTCGCTCACGGACAGCGGACCTCATCCACTTCAATATGTGAAGTGCTCTTAAGGCGACGCTACGTACGGACAGAGTGTCGCAGTGCTGCGAGGGCGATCTCGAGTGCCCCTGCCCACCGATCGGTCTGATCGACGTGGTCGGGAAGAAGTGGGCCGTATGCGTCGTCTCACTCCTAGGGAAGTACGGAACGGTGCGTTTCGGACCGATCCAGAGGTGCCTCTCGGGGGTCAGCCCGGCGACGCTGACCTCGACGCTGCGCTCGCTCGAACGAGCTCGACTGATTCACCGAGTAGAGGTAGAGGGATCGAGAGGACCGGTCAGGGCGTACGCGCTCACCGAACCGGGCACCTCCCTCTACCGCAGTCTGCTGCCGCTGGCCGGTTGGCTCCAGAAGAGCTGAACCTCCGAACCTCCGCTCCCGCACGGAGTGGTGGTTGCCCGGTCGACCCTGCCGGAGAATCGCATTAGGCATCGGCGGTCCTCGGGCAGGTTGATATGGGCCCTCGCCGGTTCCGATGACGACGGCGATGACGCATACCTCCGATTGGCTCAGCTTTCCCGACGCGCCGCGGATCGTCGTCCCCCCGCCAGGACCCCGATCACGGGAGCTGCTCGGGGAACAGGCCCGGCTCGAGACGGACGCGGTTGCCTACCCCCATTACTTCCCCATCGCCCCGAAGGTCGCGAAAGGTGCGACGATCGAGGACGTCGACGGAAACCGGTTCATCGATTGGGTGGGAGGGATCTCGGTTCTCAACCTAGGGCACTGCCACCCTCGGCTCATGGCCGCCCTGGAGGCCCAGGCGGGCCGGATCTGGCACGCCCTCGAGCTTCCGACCGAGGCGCGGGTCCGATTCCTTCAGGAGCTCGACAATGCCCTGCCGGGCAATCTCAAGCATCATGCCAAGATCCTCTTCACCGTCACCGGCGGGGACGCGGTCGAGGCCGCCGTCAGCCTCGCGGACTTTGCCCAGCGCCGGAACGGCACGGTGGCGTTCTCGGGCGCCTACCACGGGGTGCACGGGGGCGTGGTCAACCTCACGAGCGGCCGGCGGTACCACACCACGAGCTCGTTCCACGGAGGAGCGGTGGTCCGGGTCCCGTACCCCGACCCGTACCGTCCCGTCCTTGGGGCCGACCAGGGGGCCGCTGGCACCATCGCCTACCTCGAGCACCTCGTGAACGACCCACATTCGGGCGTCGACTCGATCTCATCGGTCCTTGTCGAGCCGATCCTCGGCGAGGGAGGCTACGTCGTCCCCCCCGACGATTTCCTTCCGTCCCTGCGCGAGTTCTGCGACCGGCATGGGATTCTCCTCATCGCGGACGAGGTCCAGACCGGGCTCGGCCGGACCGGCCGGATGTGGGCCGTCGAGCACTCGAGTGTAACGCCCGACATCCTCTGCATCGCGAAGACGATCGGCGGCGGGCTACCGCTGTCCCTGATCGCCTACCGGTCCGACCTCGTGAAGGAGCTTCCGCGCGGCTTCCACCTTGGAACGTACCGGGGGAACGCGCTCGCGCTCGCGGTGGGTGTCGAGACGCTCCGCGTCCTCCAGGAGGGGGACCTCCTCGAACGGACCCGCCACCGCGGACCCCGCATCGTGGAGCGGCTGAAGGCGATCTCGGAACGCCACCCTACGATTGGCGACGTCCGCGGCAAGGGGTTCATGATCGGTACCGAGTTCGTCCACGACCGCGCCAGTCGCCGTCCGTGGGGCGAGCGGGCGAAGGCGATGCGTTCGGCGCTGCTCGCCCGCGGGGTCCTTATGCACACCTCCGGAAGCTGGGACCAGGTCCTCCGGTTCATGGCCCCGCTCGTGATCGAGGACGAGCTCCTCGAGCGCGGCCTGGCGGCGTTCGAAGAGGCGATCGAAAGCCTGGATTCGGGGCCCGAAGTGGCGCGTGCCGTAGGGCCCCACCCTCCTGCTACCCCGCGCGAGCTCCTGTTCCCCCCGGAGCATGCGGCACCCCCTCCCCGGGTTCCGTCGGTTCCGAGCCCCACGCTCACGGACTGAGGGCCGGCCGGGCCGCTACGAGCCGGCGTAGTTGATCGAGATCAGCTTGACCTCGGTCATCTCCTGCATGGCGTAGCGCAGCCCCTCCCGCCCGAGGCCGCTCTCCCGGATCCCTCCGAACGGCAGTGCGTCCCAGCGCAGGTTGGTCGGGTCGTTGAGGTGCACCCCGCCGGCGTGGATGCGCTTCGCGAGCGCCAGGCCCCGGGCAAGGTCCTTCGTGTAGACCGCCGCCTGGAGACCGTACGGGGTCGCGTTCGCGATACGGACCGCGTCGTCGACGGCGGAGAACCGCAGGATCGGGGCGATCGGGCCGAACGGCTCCTCGCGGACGACGAGAGCGTCCTCCGGAACGTGGTCGAGCACCGTCGGGGCGTAGAAGCTGCCGCCGCGGATAGACACCCGGCTGCCTCCCGCGAGCACGGACGCCGAGCGTCCCCGGGCGTCCTCGACCAGCCGTTCCAGCCTTTCGACGGAGGCGCCGTCGATCACGGGTCCGACCTCGGTCTGTTCGTCGAGCGCCGGGCCGACCCGGAGGGAGCGCGCGCGCTCCGCCAGGGCCCGGCCGAACGCGTCGGCAATCGATTCGTGGACCAGGAGGCGCTTCGAGGCGGTGCATACCTGTCCGGAGTAGCCGAACGTCCCTCTCACCGTCGCGCCCACGACGGCGTCGAGCGGCGCGTCCTCGAGGACGACTAGCGGGTCGAGGCCGCCCATCTCCAGGATCACCCTCTTGGCGTGACGGCCGGCGCGCTCGGCGATCCGCTTCCCGACCGACGTCGATCCGGTGAACGATACGAGCCGGGTCGCCGGGTGCTCGACGAGGGCATCCCCGACGGGATCGCCCGGTCCGACCACGACGTTGAGCACGCCCGGGGGAATCCCTGCCGCGGTAAGGTGCTCGGCCAGCCGCAGGGCTGTGAACGGGGCGGCGCTGGTCGGCTTGACGACGACCGGATTGCCGGCCGCGAGGGCCGGCGCGACCTTGTGGGAGAGCAGGTTCAGCGGGAAGTTGAACGGACCGATCGCGACGACAACACCAATCGGGTCCCGGACAGTGAAGAGGAACCGGTTCTCGTTGCCCGCTGGCCTCTCGTAGGCGTCCGCCGGAAAGCTCTCGCCCCCGAGCTGGCGGATCTCCTCGGCCGCGAGCCGGTACACACCCACCGCACGGTCGACCTCGACCCGCGCGTCGGTGATCGGCTTTCCCACCTCCGAGGCGATCAGCCGGGCCATCGTCTCGCGGTCGGCCGCGAGGCGGTCCGCCGCACCCCGGAGGATGCGGGCCCGTTCGTGCCCCGGCACGCGTGCCCAGCGCTCCTCGTTCTCCGCCGCGCTGTCCGCCGCGGCCCGGGCATCCTCGACGGTCGCCACGGGAGCTTCGCCCAGCGCGAGGCCCGTCGACGGGTCTACGACAGGACTGTACCGACCGCCGGAGGGCGGCCTCCAGGTCCCGCCGATGAACAGGGCGCCCCGGCCGCCCGGCGGTATCCCTTCGATCACCGGTGTCCCTAGGCCGGGTCCCCGTAGACGGTGTAGTGCCAGCTCTTTCGGGCCTGACCGGTGAGGTCGACGTAGATGTTCTTCACGACGGTGTAGTCGTTCAGCGAGTCCGCGCCGAGGTCCTTTCCGAACCCGGACTGTTTGACTCCGCCGTGCGGGGTCTCCGAGCCGAGCGGCAGATGGTCGTTGACCCACACGTCCCCGAACCGGAGGGTGTGGGCCGCGCGGATCGCGGTCCGCACGTCCCTCGTCCAGATGCTTCCCGCGAGGCCGTAGTCGACCCCGTTGGCGATCTCCATCGCCTCGTCGAACGTGGAGAACTCGAGGACGCAGAGGACCGGCCCGAAGATCTCCCGTTGGGCGATCACCATGTTCGGGGCGACTGAGTCGAACACCGTGGGAAGGACGAAGGCGCCCGCGCGATGCTCCCGGCCCCCGTCCGTCCCCCCGATACGGAGTTTGGCGCCCTCGCTCTTTCCCTTGGCCACGAACCCGAGGACCTTCTTCTGGTGGACTCGGCTCACGAGCGGGCCCAGGTCGGTCTCCCGGGAGAGGGGATCCCCGACCCGGATGGTCCGGATCCTCTTCAGCAGCCTCTCGACGAACCGGACCCTCACCTTGGTGTGCACGATCAGGCGGGTGGCCGCCGTACAATCCTGACCCCCGTTCACGAACCCGCCGACAATCGCGCCCTCGACGGCGGCGCCGATGTCGGCGTCGGGGAAGACGACGAACGGAGCCTTCCCGCCGAGCTCCAGCTGGACCCGCTTCACGGTCTGGCTCGCGGCTTCCATGATCTTGCGGCCCGTCGCGGTGTCCCCGGTAAGCGAGACCATGTCGACCGCCGGGTTGCGCGTCAGCTCGTCGCCGACCTCGGCCCCGGGCCCGGTCACCACGTTCAGCGCCCCGGCGGGGAGCCCTGCGTCCTGGAAAGCGCGGCCGAGCTCGAGGCTTGTGAGCGGGGTCCAGCTCGCCGGTTTGAGCACGACCGTGTTCCCGACGACGAGCGCGGGAGCGACCTTCCAGACGGCCATCATGATCGGGTAGTTCCACGGCGTTATCGACGCCACGACGCCGACCGGCTCGCGCCGGAAGATCGTCGTCCCGTCTCCCGTGAACTCGCCGGCGCTACGGCCCTCGAGCATCCGCCCCGCGCCAGCATAGAACGCAAGGTTGTCGGCGCAGAACGGCAGGTCGGCGTCCGCCGCCTGCTTGATCGTCTTTCCCTGGTTCCGGCTCTCGAGCTCCGCGAGCTCGGAGAGTCGCTGGGTCAGAAGCTGGGAGACCTTTAGGAGCACTTCGGCGCGGGCCCGCGGGGGGAGGCGGGGCCACGGCCCCTTGTCGAACGCCTCGCGCGCGGCATCGATTGCGGCCCGCGCATCCGAGCGGGAACCCCGCGGAACGGTACCGAGCGGCGCCCCGTCGTACGGGCTCACCACAGGCATCGTCGCTTCGTTCGACGCCGGGACCCACTCGCCCCCGATCAGCATCGGCCGGTCCATCGTCCCTCCGCGACCGTCAAGAGGTTGGGCGGGTAAAGATGGTTGCCGGGCCGCCGGGGCCGGGCCCTCGCTCGGGGGCGATCGCCCCGAGCGGCACTATATCAAGGAGGGACGGCGTGGGGGGATTCGGCCTCTCGGATACGCGCGATGGACCCGAAGTGGCGGAACGCGATCGTTCTCGGGATCGTCGTGGTCCTGATCGGAGGGGGGGTCTCCCTCCGGGCGCTTGGTTCGAGCTGCCTCCACCAAAGGAACCCGATGGTGGTCGACCAGTCGGAGATCCCGGACTCGCTCGACCCCGGTGAGACGTTCTCGACCCCCGGCTGGGCGGCGGTCCAGCAGGTCTACCAGGGGCTCGTCAACTACAACGGGTCGAGCGCGACCAATTTCACCGGCGTCCTGGCGAAGAACTGGACCGAGTCCCCGAACGGGCTGGACTGGAACTTCACCCTGAGGAGCGGGGTCCACTTCTCGAACGGCGACCCGTACAACGCCTACGTCCAGTGGTTCAGCCTCTACCGTAGCCTGCTCCTCACGGGCGGGCCGCAGTTCATCCTCGAGGAGAACTTCTTCTCGACCAACTTCAACGCCTCGAACCCGCTCAACTACTCGTCCAACACCTCGGCGGTCCAGGCGGCGAACGTCACCCTGGACAACGACCTCAACACGTGGAACTTCTTCGCACCGAACGCCACGGAGATCGCCCTGATGGAGACGGCGAACCAGTCGTTCCAGGTGATCAACCCTCTGGAGATCGAGCTCAACGTAGGGTACGGCTACCTCGGATACTCCCCCTACGCCTACCTTCTTGCCTCGATCTCGGCCCCGACCTCGTATGCGGTCGACCCGGCGGTCGTCCAGGCGAACGGGGGGGTCTTCTGGTCGACCTCGCTCGGGGGCCAGCCGAACACGTACCTTTCGGACGATATGGTCGGCACCGGTCAGTACCTCCTCACCTACTACAACGGGCTCCCGGGGGGCGGCTACACCCTCTCCCCGGATCCCAACTACTGGGGGCGCGCCGCGTGGACCGCCGAGCCGTGGAACACGCTCCTCCAGCCCGCGAACACGACCGTCGACATCGTCTTCCAGGACTCCGTCGACATCACGACCAACGACCTCGAGATCGGGGACGTAGCCAGCGCCTCGTTCGCCTACATCGGGCCGGCGACCATCCACGCGCTCCAGGGGAAGAGCTGCCTCGTCGTCGGGGAGCTGCCGACGATCTACGGATCGACCAGCGGCTCGTGGTGGATCTACCTCAAC
>Ga0074044_10003521_pt1 | contig 13279 bp, 10 predicted proteins | sample BogForMeECP23OM1_FD_94443 | JGI IMG/M metagenome (GOLD analysis project Ga0074044, IMG submission 94443) | Bog forest soil microbial communities from Calvert Island, British Columbia, Canada - Bog Forest MetaG ECP23OM1 | ecosystem: Environmental > Terrestrial > Soil > Wetlands ... | reverse complement strand
TGTCCGGCTCTCCGGACCGCAATAGGAGAGCCGGACAGAAAGCTGCTGTGCTACAACCTTAACTCCAAGGGCGGACATAATTGCTGCACCGTTATAGGCGGACATAATCGCTGAACTAACACATACTTTCTCTCCGGCGTTGACACTCAAGGCCGCGGAGCGTTGCTATTGAAGGTTTCGTCGTTGTTTTTCAGTGCTGGCACAAAATAAACTTGGGCATACGAATTTCCGTGAGGGCCCGCCCCGGACAGAACTGTGGAAGGTGGCTGCGCCTCGCACTGCCAAGTCCAAGTCGTTCTGATGTTGTTCCCGTAAACTCCGGCGGTGCCGGATGGTGTAACAGTGTCGCGCCAGTATCTGTACTCGGTGCCTGGTAGCACGGTGTCCGCGGCAAGCACGTTGCGGGTGCCATCGTTGAACTGACATTTAATCGAGCCAAACTCTGAGCTGGTGGTTTTGACGATCGCGTTCCAAGTCACAACCGCACGCCAAGGACCACCCGTGGTGGGGGTGGTAGCAGAAAAGCTGCATATCGTTACATCACTGCTAGCCTTGAGCGATACGCTAGTTTGCGGCGAGCAGCTCCAGCCTTCTGTCTTATAAAAGACCCGATAAGCGGTTCTCCCGTCCGGATAGGAAACCGATGACACCGGTCGCATCAGGGACTCCAGCATAGGACGCTCGCGAGCGGGAAACTCCGGATCGCCGGCGAAGACGAATATCCCGCGCGAGAGTGCCAAAGAAAGACGCTGCGGGTCCGCGAAAAAGTAGTTGTCAAATGCGACCGGCTCTGAGTGTGGATGCAACAGCAGAGGGTAGTCTCTCTTGCTGTACACCAGCTCTTTTTGCTGAAACGATGCGGGAGGATAATGCTCGTGGAATAGCACCTGAATGTAAGCTTGAGGGATCCGACGGTCTATAACTATCAGATCTTCGCGAGCTCCGAATTTCGGGATGGACCCGATGGCTTGATCCAACCCATAGTAGAAATAGGGTGCCGCAAGGATCGGGTAATCGCGAAAGTATGATCGGACGAACCGCGCGCCGTGGAATATTATGCCAATTGCAATTAGGACTACTGCCGCCGTCTTTAGGGTAGTCCTGCTCGAACTCCACTCAATCAGGGTGACGAATCCCAAAGCCGACAGTAGTATCCAGGGCGCGATCGCCAGCACGTCGTGCCGCGCCTCGGGATGAGCGAACAAGAGCCTCGGTGTAAGCAGTACGTTTCTTGGCAATGGATTCGCGAGGACCAAAGGAATGGGCAACTGCCCGCTTGGCCCCAAATTGAAAGCTCCTTCCGGCACCAACAGCGCGGCAGGCAGCGCCGCAAGTACTAGCCATCCGATAAGCAGCACGGCAAGCTTTCTCCGGTGCCCGCCGAACAGACCGACTAGGGCGAAACCAATAAGCAAAGCCTGCTCCGGCAGAAGCAAACCGAAACCGGGAGGAAAAAGTAGTTCCGAATGCCCGCCTTTGTCGCCAGTAAGAAAAAGGAAATCGGGGCTAAAGTAGCTCAGCCATGCGGCACCGAAGTCCGTGGCGCGGACCACAAAACTGGTGTGAGCGGCTTCGACTTGTTCGCCGGGAGAGCACCATGGGCAGGTCGATATATAGTGGAAGAGAGAAAGTTCAGAGAAGTGAGCCTGCATTTCGGCCCAATGGCGCCATAAGAGGGCGGCCTGGGGCGCCGCAAATGCCAAAACTATCGCCAAAGCAATCAGCGCTTTCCTTCGGGCCTGCCTGAGCTCCGGCCAGTATAGCAACGTCAGCAGTCCGAGTATGAGCGGCGTGAAGATTTTGATGATCGGGTAGCTATAAAGCGTTAGACCGAAGAGTACTCCGCTTAACAGTAGCGAGCGATCCTTGTGCCTCTTCAGCCAGAAGAAGAAACAGGCCATCGCCAGGCTGACAGTGGTAGAAGCAAGGATGACTTCTGTGCCGTAGCGACTGAGCGGCAGATGCCATGGTGAAACAGCGACGAGGACGGCCGTAACAACGGCTCCGGGCAGCCCGAGCATCAAGGCGGCGAGAACTACGATCGCGACCAGATCCGCTGTGCCCCACAATGCTGCGCCCAATCGAACTGCACCAGGGCTCAGGCCAAGCGCCCCAATTAGCGGTACGAGCGAATAATCGAACAGGGGCATACGGTTATCGTTGAACCCCTGAAACATGAGTGGGAGGAAATTGCCGTGATGGTCACGACCGGTCAGTAGAATACTATAAGCATCGTAGCCGTTGCAGGCCTCGTCACAGTAGAGGCCCGGAGGCACTCTAGCAAGCCCGACGACGCGCAGGCCCGCCCCGGCCATCAGAGCGGCTATGACCAGTACGGCGCCTAGTCTCGAGTAGGAATTCAATTCTGCTGGAGATCCGTGCTCAGAACAGTTGCGGCCTCTTTACTTGCCGTGCACTTTTTACCTTGTGGCCGCCAAAAACTCAAGCGCGAAGTTACTCATGATGCAGTCCGCCGAGTACTGGCAGCGCGCGATGTTGCCGACCGGCTGCGCGCGGCGGAAGTCCGGCGCGTCCTTCTCCAATGAGAGATGGGGTCCGGAACTTCGTCGTAGGATGAAGCGTGGGTCTCGAGAATTCGGCGCAGATGGGCCTCGCTGAACACGATAAAGTGATCGAAGCATCGCGACGAATCGATCCGATGAGCCGCTCTCGTGGCGCTTCCTGCCATGGTGAGCGAGGGGGCCGTCGGATGATCGCGGATTCCCATCGCGCCAATTTCCCCAGTGAACTTCATTGACTTTCCGACGGAACTCATGGCGATATCAATTTCACTCAATAGCGTTTCGCGATGGCCCATTGCAGGCTGAGCCGGGGCTCGGTTTCATCGCAGCTGGCTGATAACAATGCTCGTAGCTGCTCAGTTTTCTAGTCCAACGAGAATTTCAGCAGGGACTGGCCGTTTTTGCGTCTCATCCACCTCCTCTGCACCATCCCAGGCGTATCCAAACAGAAGTGATTCAATCAAATTGGTAGTTCACTTAGAAAATGGAAATCTGCGGTAAATCGCTTCATCAAGATCTCTTCAGTTGCACGAGTCGTGTTTTCTTCACTTCGGCTGGGATTGCATTGTGAATCCTGCTTCAGACTCACAACAACAGGCCGTCTCCAAAGGCAAAGTTCGATGCCCGGTTTTGAGTCAAGCGGCTTAAGTCCCAATGTATCACTGTAAAAGCTGGTGAGGCGCGCGAAAGCGCCCACCGACATCTTGGTGCGCCAGTTCCGGAATCTCGAAAGGCGCTTTGAAAAATCCCGAACCGCCCAAGATCGTGAGCTGCCTCTATCTCCTGTCCTCGATCCCGATTGGCGTGCGCCGAGGCTCCCACTGTACGTGACAACGAGCCAAAGGCCCCCTGAAGGCAGCCTTGCGCGATTCAGGGCGCGCGACTCCGAAGTTTGCCGAAACTCGCGATGGTTGGTAAGTATCGAGCATCACAACTCGCTCTCAGCGAAAGGATGGACGGAATGGGCAGCAAAGAAATGACTCTGGGCACCTACGCGTGCGTAATTCCCGACGAGGACGCGATCCACATCGCACTCGAGCCGTAAAGCATCGTCGCGCTTTGTTTATGCTGCGCCGGCAATTCGCGCCGAAGATGTCTTCCGAAGAGGGCGGGCGTGCCGATGCTTCTCGCCGCTCAACGGACCCGCTGAAGATGGTGAGCGCCATGGTGATCGCGGTTGCGCTGCTCGCAGGGGTCGGTCTGCGCGTCGCGCGACTAGATAAGATGCCGCCCGCACTCGCTCAGGACGAGGCCTGCAACGGCTATGATGCGTACAGCATCTTCGTTACCGGCCGCGACCATCACGGCAACTTCATGCCGATCGTAATGCAGGGCTTCAATGACTATCGCATGCCGCTATTCCAATACTCATTGGTGCCGTTGGTCGGCGCGTTCGGACTCAAGCTCGCAGTGGTGCGGCTTGGCGCCGTGATTTGGGGCATTGTGGATCTGGTTGCGATCACGATTGCGGCCCGCCTGATGTTGGGATGGCCGGGCGCCGCGGCTGCAGCGTTATTCGGCGCGCTGATGCCCTGGCACCTGGAGTTCAGTCGCTACGGGATCGAGGGGACCGCCGCTTCCGCCACCATCAGCGTGGCAATGGCGTCCTTTTTCCTGTGGTTGGACCGGCGCCGAGACCTTTGGCTGACGCTGAGCTGCATATCCTTCGGGCTCTCGCTTTACACCTATGCAATCACCAAAGCGCTGCTTCCGCTGTTGATCGGATTGCTTGCAATACTCTACTGGCGCGAATTGAGGAAATCCCGGGTCAAAGCACTGATTGCGGTGGTAATGGTGTTTGCCTTGGCGCTCCCACAAGCCACGATGCTGATCCGTCATACTGCCGAGATGCAGGCGGAATACCATCATCTCTCGCTATTCAGCCTGCATGCCATTTGTCCAGGCTGCGACAGTGAACACGCGAAGCTGGCGAGTAATTCGATTCCCTACCTACTGGCCGCCAACTTTGCCAGCTCCTTCACTCCCTCCTTTCTGTTCCTGAGGGGAGACCTCGGGGACCACTGGACGATGCTTCATCCGCCAGGGTTCGGTGAGCTGCTGCCGGAACAGGCCGCGCTCGTCGTGCTGGCACTGATCGCGATCTGCGGCCCGCGGCGCAGAAGGGTTGCGATCCTGATCCTTGGATGGCTGGTGCTCGCGGCCTTGCCGGCGGCGTTGATAATGCCTCTGGGTGTGAGCTCTCCTGAGCCGGGCAAAGTGCCCACCCCGCATGTCTTGTTCAATTACGAACTTCCTCCCGCGCCGGTCACGCCGTCGCTGCTGCTCAGTCATCCCGACTCGCGCCATGACGTGCTGGCGATGGCGCCCTGGATCCTGCTGTCAGCGTTGGGATTTGTAGTTTTGTTGGATTTGACTTCGGGGACACCTGCGCTACAAGTGGGTGTGGTGGGGCTGCTTCTAGCTGGCCTTATATTCCACAGCGCGCGGTTCGTTCGTTCATACTTTGAGGATTTTCCGACTTTGGCGGCACCCTATTTTCAGTACGGGATCAAAGAGGTTATTGGGACGATCGACCAGCGATATAGCAGCGATCTGCCAGTAGTCATCACGCCAAGAATAAATCAGGCTTATATCTACGTCTTGTTCTTCGAACGGTATCCTCCCGCCGCGTATCAAAGAGGACCGGTGCTGCAACAGCCGGGGTTATTCAGCCGTGTATCCCGTTTTGATCGTTACTGGTTCGTGCCCCCGAGCTGGGCTTATCTGATGTTCGAGCACGGCGTATTCGTGTTTCGGGGTGGCGACGAGACACCGAAGCCGCCCGACGTGTCGATTCGTTACCCGGACGGCACAGTCGCTTACCAGATAGTTGTGAAATAGCCGCTTATCTCACGCAGCGAGTCATCGCCAGTTTCAGCGGAGGGCATGGGACGGTGGGGCAGACCAACCCACAAGTGCGAGCAATGCAGCGTGACATTACTCCACCCGCGAGAAACGGGCGCCAGACGATCAGTCCAAAGTTAGGGTCAGACAGGAACAGTAAGAGTCGGGCCAAGCTCGGCCTGAGGATCAACGCGCTGCCATCCTTGAGTAGGGCTAGAAATGTGCCTGATCCTGCCGGCCGTCGCTACCGATCAGGGCGTGAAATGCCAGCGGTCAATCCGTAGAAGCCAGGAATATCCGCACACGACGTTGGAATTGGGTGGCGGCTCGATAGTCATTTAGGTAGATCGTTTTCCGTTTTCGACCTGGCGTGCGCGATCGATCGCAACGTCATGAGTGTGCAGCACGGCGGCCACTCTCGGCAGCGCGCGATATCTCGCGGACTTTGCGGAAGTGACGGTCGGCTTCGAGCACACTCGCGGTTGAAAAGAGGCGGCGGACTTTGACTATAATTTCGAAGAACCGTACCGGCCCAGTGCCTGCTGCAAAATCCGAAGGCGAAGAAAAAGTCTAGAGTTTTGACCTGGGCCCCGGCATCCACGCGCTCATGGTTCTACGTTGACACCCCATCTGTCCGTGGCTCTCCCGAATCGACTGTCTACTCTGGGTCTGGCTCTACCGTCTCAGGCCGTGCTGCCTGGACGTGATTGCGCTGCTCAAGCCGGCCCACGGTGGTTCAATGGCACCGTCATGGCCCTCCGCTGTTTTGGCGACGGCGTTGGAGATCAGGGCGGCGACCGTCAGCGGAGCGCGAAATTCGTGATCTGATTCGGCGGATGCACCGCCAGACCGCTCCGGGGCACACCTCGAATCCACAGCGAGCCGCTCAAGGTCGGGAGTCGAGATCAGCAAGGCTAGGTCGCCAGTAGGCCCGCACAAAAGAGGAACGCATGACTATCGCCACGATCCCGATCGATTCGGCATATTGGCGCGCGGTCGACTTCGGCAAATGTCCTTTCGGATTCGTCATCGGTTCCTTCTCGGCGGGCGGGTGCCATCGTAACGAAATGTCTGTTTGAACTCTACTCGCGCAGAGGCTGAAAGACGCGAACCATAAGCTCGTGGAGCCCTTCGGACTCTAGGGCCTCGCACAGGACATTAGGCGAGTCTATCCTCAGGTGAGCGCTCAGCGCACTCATCAAGTCTGAGATGAAGCTTGGAGAGTATCGCGGTAGTCCGTGTTCATCCCTGCTGGTCACTTTGACTATCGTTGCTTCGGCTGCTTCAGTGACGACCATGAGGTCAAAATTCACGCCCTTCATCAACATCCCCTCCACACCCTCATCCTTGGGACGGTTCGTCGCCCTCAAGTCAACTCGGCACAAGGTCTTTGCCCAATTCGAGTCTACCGGAGGCTGCACCCCCTGGAAAGTAGAGGTCGAACGATGTGAAGCGGGTGCCGACGAAGCTTTGACAAGCTGAGGGTAATAGATAGGTTATATAGCTACGCCTTATGCGAAAAGGGTGGGCGGACTTGGTTGAGCGCAACGGTTTGGGGTCGTGGTTCCAATGGGCGAACCAGCGCCCTTTGTCCTGCTCGCCCGGGAATCAGGCCAAACCAGCGCTCCACCAAGTTGAGCCACGAGGCGCGGATCGGCATAAAGTGGAGGTGGAAACGCGGATGGGCGGCCACTCACCGCACTTCTGCTAGGTGCGAAAGTAACTTCCCAGCAATCAACTTGAAGACGACTCCTTTCCCATCCGCGCAACGTTCTGCTGTTCTCCCCTGGGCACGCCAGGACACGATCGCTGTCAGCGCGCTCACGTTGATTGCGATCCTGACCCGATTCTGGCGCCTGGGCTATCCCCAAGTGATGATTTTCGACGAGGATCTCGTCGTTCCCTGGGCGCGTTGCTATCTGCGGGGCCTGCCCGATGCTACCAACCACCATCCGCCGCTCCCACCGCTGTTAATCGCGCTGAGCATTTCGGTTTTTGGCGACAAGCCGTGGGCCTGGCGCGTGCCGAGTGCCGTTCTCGGTGTTTCACTAGTCGTTGTCACCTATCTGCTCGGGCGTCAACTGCTCAACTCGCGGTTGGTCGGCGCGATTGCCGCCGCGCTGATCGTTGGCAGCGGTCTGTTTCTGGTCCACTCGCGCATCGGAATTCACGAGATCTTTTACCTTACCTTTGCCGCCTGCTCTTATCTCACGCTCTTCCGCTTTGCGGGCGATCCGAGCCCACCGTTACAGCGTCCCATTCTGGTTTGGATGGGAATCGCTTTGGGTTTCTGTGCAGCCTCGAAGCTTTTGATACCCGCTGTGACGGAGCTTCTGGTCCTGAGCTTTCTCGTGTTCCTGACGGTGCGCAGCGCGCACCGTGATGTCGCGCCGGTCCGAGCCGGTCTAACCGCGCCGCTCCGGCGTCAGGTCGGCGGTTCTCTGGCACTGGTGGCTGGTCTGAGCGCGCTCGTGTATCTGAGCGTCTTTGCACCTAACTATTGGTTCGGTTGGTGGCACGGTATCAGCGACCAGCTGTCGTACTATCACTCCGTACTGATGACCGACACCGGTCTCGGCCCGCGTGGTCATCCATACGATTCTCCGTGGTGGAGTTGGCCACTGATGCTGCGGCCGATCCTCTATTGGAAAAGTGAAAGCTTTTTCGTCAGTCGCGACTTGCCAATAGCGGCAATTAAAGCGATCGATAATCCCGCCATCTGCTGGGCAGCGCTAGCCGCCATTGCGGTGGTCACGGTGCAGGCCCTCGCTGGCGGGAACGCGCCGCGAGCGTTTCTCGCGGTCGGTTTTGTACTATATTTGGCAATGTGGATTCCGATCACCCGCTTTACTTTTCTCTACCACTACATGCCAGCCTTATATCTGGGATATCTGGCATTGGCCGTGGTGCTCGCCGAGTGTTGGTGGGGCACGTCCAGGATGTGGGAGGAGGCGCTGCTCCTTGGGAGTCTCTGGCCTTCCCTGGTGTTGGCTTTCGGGACCGGAGCGGGGTTGGTCACGGGGAGTGCGATCGGCGCGGGCTGGCTCGTTCTCGCGCGCAGCGGGCAAGGAAGGAGTGGAAAATTCGTGTGCATATTGCTGGGCTTTGCGATGATTGCGCTCTTTGTCTACTTCCTGCCGGTTTGGTTTGGATTGCCAATGTCGCAAGCTGGGATGCTCGGTCGCACATGGTTGCACGGACCTGGGCTGGCTGACTGGCATTAGCGATGGATGCAGGCTGCCATTTCACAGGAGTATCTGAACTGGCCGGGCTGAGCGCCGCAATTTTTGTTTTGGCTACCGCGCTTTGCATTCTGGCCCCTGCACTCGCTCAGGAAAATATGCTCCCGAACGGTGATCTGGCCGATGGCAATGGCCAAGCGCCCAGCCATTGGGATAGGCTGAGCCTCAGACCCGACACCGCCGCTAAGACCTTCTCCTGGGTCCGTGCGCCGGGCGAATTGGGCGAGCTGCGCATTACCCTCAGCAAAATCGACTTCGCAAGATGGCGTCAGACGGTGAAGCTGACACCTGGCTGGTACTGTTTGAGTGGTGAGATTGAGGGAATTGACCCGGAAACCGACTCCGCTCAGATGGGAATTAGCGTCGAGGGGAGCGACTTTGGATGGTCTCCCGACCCGCGTCGCGGGGCCGGCTGGACCAGGGGGACTCTGTACTTCAAGGTAGGTGAGTCAAGCGAGAATGTGGATATCGTCTGCCAGTTGGTGGGCTCGACCGGGAGCGCCCGGTGCCGGGACATCTGGCTTGTGAGGTCGAGCGGTTCAGCCGAGCTGGGTCCACGGGCAATCGATCTTGAAACGATTCACCTCCAACGCGCGGGACGTGAGCTACGCTTCAAACCACAGCAGTTTGCCAAGCCGACAGGCAGTTTCTGGACGGTGATCGCAACAGTGTTGCTGCTGATTGGCACCACGGCCTGTGGATGGTTCGCGCTTGGTGCGCCTGGTCCGACTCAGCGCGCGATCAGAACGACCGAGTCGAAATCAGCAGGTCCCTGGCAACCCTTGTCGCTGCTAAAAATCCGATCTCGGACAAAAGACTAAACGGCCATGTCGGTGAGCCTCGAGTCGAAGGCCGCAAGAGTGGGATGTGATGATGGCGTGAAGGTGAGCGGCGAGACCAAGCGTTCAAGGCCCTGATCTAACCAGAGAGAAGGAGCGGCAGCGGCGGCCTCCCCGGGGAAAGAGTTTATGCAGCCGAGTCAGGCGGCGAGGCGTTCGTAGCGATGGTGCAGACCACCAACCTGCGGAATGGCGATCACTTTCCCTCGTGTGGGCGGGTGGACCGGGCGAGGATCCGGGCAGTCTTTTCTCAGCGATATATGCGTTCGGGTTCGGTGGTCGTAGTCCTGGTAAGAGGAAAGGACGCGCCGCAAATGGCGCTCGTTGAAGATAACGAGGTGATCCAAACACTCCCGCCGGGTAGAGCCGATGACCCTGTCTGTGGCGAATTGTTGATTTTCAACAAGCTGCATCGAGTAGTGGGAGTGAACGATCATGCCCTGGGCATACGCCAATACCGGTAGATTACAGGGAAAGAGCAATTGCGTCAGCTCGACACCCTTGCGCGCCAGCGTCAACAATGCGGGATAGCCATGAGACTGGTAAAGACTTTGTTGAAATGCCCGGCCGGCTGGGTCGGCGTACTCGACGAAGTGCATCAGGCTACTCAGGAAGAAATCGTGCAGCACGACGGTGCCCGGGTGGTGCTCGAGCAGCCGCAGCATATGGCGGTGAAAGGGGGAATTTCCGATGTGATAAAGAATGCGATCGTAGCTGTGCGCCCGAAGCTCAAATTCAGCTACCGAGACTCGGCGAAAATTCGCTTCGAGATGTGGGTCGCTGATTTTAGGCAGATCGGTCACCAGGTCGATTTCGTAGTGACGCGCCAGTTCGGGCAGCAGTTCGGCGCTGTAGTCAGCGATGCCCGACTGATCCGGCGGCAGCGGCGATACATAGGCCATCCGAGGGCGGCCGTTTGGTATCGCGATCCGCGGCCGGCACATTCGGCTCCGGCGCTCGTGCAGAGCTTCGAAAGCTTCCAGAGCGTGGAGCCCGCTATTTCGCCAGGAAAATTTGCGCGCTTGCTGCAGGCCGTGTGCGGCCAGACGCGCGCGGAATTGGTGATTCGTGAGGGCCTCGTGGATTTTCGCACTGATGCTCGCGGCCGAGGTGGGATCAAACAGGGCATCGTGTGGACCCACCACCTCCGGAATGCTGCTCCGGTCCGAGCCGATTACCGGCGTACCGCAACTCATCGCCTCCAGTACCGGCAGACCGAATCCTTCGTGCAGTGAGGGAAACACAAAGAGCTTGCATAGATTGTAGAGCGCCACCAGGTCGTCGTCGCTGACGTAGCCTGTTATTACCACTTCGCCATCGGACAACCCCTTGCTTCGAGCAAATTGCAATAGTCGTTCGCGCTCAGCAGCGTCGGTCTTGTATACCGCGGCAAGGCAGTGCTGCTGCCGTAGCTCGTGCGGCAGCAGCGCATACCCTTCGATCAGTCCTTCGATATTCTTGCGGTAATCGATGCCGCCCGTGTACATCAGAAATTGGTGGTTCAGTCCCAAGCGCATCCGGATGTCCTGTTCCTGGGCGACCGGGATGTCCAGGCGGCGAAAACGCGCATCCGCCGCCGGTAAGACCGTGACGATTCGCTGGGGTTCCAGCCCCAGCCTGTCCAGCGCCTCGCGCCGGGAATGCTCGGAGATAGCAAGCAGGAGGTCGGCCTTACGCAGATGCTCGAGTTTACGGAGATACCATGCTCGAACGGGGGCGTCCGACAGATATCGCTCCTGGTTTACATAGGGGATTAAATCGTACAGCGTAACCGCCGTCGCGCTCTCCGTAGGCTCGGGCACGGAAGTTACCGCGTCATCGCCGGAGCCCTCGAACAAGCTGCAGATGTGGATTACGTCGGGCTTGAACTCTTGCAACCAGGCTTCTCGAATCAACTCCGCGGCACGCGTGCGCCAGTGGTTCTGGGGCCACGCCTCGCCGACCGGCGTGGGCGGCCGCCATACCAGGAATCTGCGCGCTGCGGTTATCTCGGGAAACGTGTGGCGCAGATCTTCAACACTGTCCGCGAACGCCTGGTTTATCGCGACGTGGATCTCGTGGTCGCCAGCCTGTTCCACCATGGCGCGCGCAAGCGCCACCGAGTAACGGCCGATACCGCGGTGGCGTGAACGTGTTTGTCCCGCCTGTAGGTCGATGACAATCTTCATGCACCCGCCCCGGTACCGCTACTGCTTCCGGGCGATTACCTGACGCAAAGCGTGGTAAACTGTTCGTGCCGGTTCGGTAAGATCGGTCTCGGCGGGATTGGTGGGCGTGGCGTAAGTCCCGTGGATTGCCTCTGACAGCTCCTTCCTTGCAAGGCGCACGGCCTCACCAGGCTTCAAACTCCCAATCAGGAGTCTCGCAGCAACGCGAAACGGCCTGGTAACGCGCCAGGAGTTGCTCGACCTTACCGCGGCCAAGTCAGCTTCGAGCTGCGCCACGCAGAGCTGTTGCCTCTGTATGGTAGACTCCAGATTCGCGACCCGCGCGGACATTCGGTCGCGCTCCTCGGGGGCAGAGGACAGGAGGCACGAGTAGCGTGCGGCAATTGTCATCAGAATGCGCCGTTGCAATTTCTCGGTATTCAAATGCTGTGCTCGCCGAGTAATCACCTTCGTCCACAGCCGATGATCCAGCCTCGAGTGGGATTCAAGCAGATCAATCGCTTTGGGAGTGAGCTCTTCATGCAGGAGCGATCTGAACTCGGGCGAGATGGACGGCGTTATATTTTCACGGTCATAGTTCAGAGACTTCCCAAGCCATCGCGCGAGGCTGGGCGGGAAATCCGGATTTTCGATCGCGTCAACGAAGGCAAACCGCTCAAGCTTCAAAATCGCTTCATGAACTAGGGTCTCATCGTGACGGCTGTCAATGAATCCTCTATCGGGAATGTGAGGATGGGGCCAGACGAGCATTCTGACGACCACGTTGTCGATCTGACACGCGATGTCCTCGTGGACCAGAAAATCCGCTAACGGCCTGCGCGACGACATAACGTGACGGGCCCACGCACCCCATCGAAACAGGCTCTCATCGGTTTGCGAACGCCAAAAGAGCCATTGCGAGAGAATGCGCGAAATCGGCTCCCGCAAAACGGTCACAAATTGTGCCTGCTTGAAGCTGCGCGACAGCGTGGCGTATGAGAGATGCCCGCTAACGAATTCCGCGTCCCGAGGTATGGTCTCCTGATCGAGATAGATCCTCTTACGCAGATCCGCGCCTATCGTATCGAACTCGTGGAAAGCCCCGAAATGAGGGCGATCGAAGCACTTCTGAATAATCACGCGTGGCCGCAGCGCATCGATCAGGCTACGGCTCATCGCTGTGCCCGAGGTCTTCGGCACATGCATGAAAACCGTTGGTAAAGCGGGATCGCGAGGAGGTTCGAAAAACGCCCCGACCGGTAGATTCTTGCTACGCGAAAACATCTGAGGTACCCGCACAAAAAACACTTCTATCACCGGCGAACATCGGCAGCCAAACGCAGGCCACGACCGCGCTGCCTAAATCGGAACCAAAACGGTGAGGGCACGCTTTCACTTGGAATTTACCAGATTCGAGCGAGGTATAACACGTCGATCTAAACTAGGGTCGTGTCTCTCAAGTATCCGTTCCGCTGGATGACGGTATGCCAGGCGCGAGCCTTCACCATGTTCCAGCGCCGCTTCCGGTGAAGATGTCGTTACTCTCACTTGTGAGACACGACCCTAGCAGGTTGAGGAAAAAAGCGGATTCGGTGTGAGATTTTTCTTGCAATGTGAGTTTTCAACTGGTGGTGAAGGCGATTGCGACGGCCGGAAGCCGCCGGTTACTTGGTTTTGGTCCATCG
>Ga0074044_10003520_pt1 | contig 13280 bp, 12 predicted proteins | sample BogForMeECP23OM1_FD_94443 | JGI IMG/M metagenome (GOLD analysis project Ga0074044, IMG submission 94443) | Bog forest soil microbial communities from Calvert Island, British Columbia, Canada - Bog Forest MetaG ECP23OM1 | ecosystem: Environmental > Terrestrial > Soil > Wetlands ... | reverse complement strand
TGCGCCAGTGCAGGAAGTGGAAAGCAGGTGAGCGCAACAAACACCACGATTGAACTAAAAAGCCTGAATAAATGGTTGGTCTTCATTTCAGTTACCTCTGTAACCCGCCCGCCGAACTCCATGATGGGCCAAGCCGTAACGCCTTTGGGGGAAAAGCGAAATTGATCGGCCGGAGAGCCCTTTCCGGACTCCCCAAACACATTCTACACCCGTGCAAATCACCAGGCATCGGCTCGATTCCTCTTCCTCGCCGGTTCTAGGGATGGCATCGGATGGAGTTCGTGACCGATTCTCCACGCGCTTTCTCTGCACTCTCCGCGACTGTCTGGATCGCGCGAATCACCAGTTCCTGTTCTTCCTGCATAATCCAGTGATTGCTGTTCGTCGCCAGGATGTGATTTCCAAAGGGGAGGCGCGCTGCCATTGCGGCATGCTCCGCGCGCCTGGCTACAGGTGCCGTTCCCGCTGACAGGATCGTGACTGGCTTATCGCATTCGCGATCGGACCGGGCAACGCTTGCCGCACTCACGGGCAGATTTTCCAGTTGGCTTGCAATGGTCAGCGCAAATTTCGGCTGAACCCAGAATACAGAGGCCATCGCCTTTTCGCTGGGTGGCAGTGCTGCAAACCAGGGGCTCGAAACAGACCCGGATTCATCCGGTGTCCCTCGGCTGATCAGGCGAACAAGATACGCCGCCGGCTTTTTCACCCCACTCTGCAGCAGTCGAGCCACAAATCGAATGATTCCGATGCGCGCAAGAAAGGCTGCCCGGCGGCAAACTTTGGCTCCAATGCGCGTGAGCTTCAAATCATGCTCCGAAGGAGGATTCCATTCCGCCGGGGCTACCGGATCCACCAGGACCATACCGGCCACTTCATTCGGGAACCGCGCCGCAAAAAGGGGCATGGTCAAACCACCGAACGAATGTCCTACCAGAAGAAAAGGAGGAGGGATCACGGCCCGCTCCAACAGCGCGTGCAGTTCATCCACAATCCGCTCTGCTGTCCGAGGCATCGGGCCCAGATCGCTCCAGCCCAGTCCCGCTCGATCGTAACTGACGACGCGAAACCTTTTTGCCAACTCCGGTTGAAGTGCGTTCCAGCTCGATACCGTGGACATAAGTCCCGCCTCCAGCACAATCGTTAGGCGGCCATTTCCCGATTCGAGAAGGTGTAGTCTGTGAGTTCCTATGTCGACCAAGCGGCCTGGCGGTGGATGGAGTTCGCCGTCCTTGCGCGTTTTCACGGTCTGATACAGCACGCCCAGAATCCCCAGGAGTAGAGTCGTGCCCACGGCCCATTCCACGATGTAAATCAACCTTGCAGCTCCTCAGAGGCCCAAAAATGTTAGATCTCAGCACCTTGAAACTGGCTATGCAAGTCCTCGGCAACACGAAACGCAGAGTCCACACAATCGCCGATGGAGCGACCTGTCAAAAAATTGCCCACCAGGCGGAGGTTGGGGATGGTACGCAAAACGCGCTCTATCTTTGCCACAAGCCCTGCGTGCCCAACGTTATATTGAGGAAGCGCCCGAGGATCTTTCCACACCGCGCGTTCCACCACGGGGCCGGTTATGCCCAGTGTTTTGGCGTTTTCAGCCTCTACGATATTTGCGCAGTCTTTGTCTATTCCGCGGGCGAAGCTCGTCATCAGCACCTTGCCTTCGGGCGCGCGATTCGGAAACAGGAAAGAATTCCAAAACGTGCAAATCGTTTGCAACCCTTCCCGGCGCGGAACCATAAAACCGAAGCCACTGAGCGAATGGGCTACCTGAGAACGGTCATAACCGGATGAAACCACGCACAAGGGTGCATACGCAATGGCTTCCAGTTGCGAAGCAATCTCTGGGGCGCTCTGCTGCAAAAGATGTCCGGCGACATAGGCTGGAACCGCCAGAACCACGCTCTCTGCGGTAATTTTCTCGCCGGTTGATAAGCTGATTTGCCAGATTGTATTTTGTTTGTCGGTGCCGGCTTCCAATCGCGACAGGCAAGATACCGCAACATTGAAGCGAATGTTTTCTCGCAACTCCTCGGCGAGTTTTTCAGGCAGCGCCGCCATGCCCAATTTGAAAGTCCCGAGTGACGGCAATGCGTCGGTAACCCGCAACATTCCGTAATTCCCGATCGGCCGCGCTTGAGGAGACGTGTTCTTCGGACTAGTTGCGTTTCGCTTGGCCTTCCATGCGCGAATCCCCCCACGAACCAGGCTGCCTTGATTCCGCTCCCATTCCACCAGCGCCGGGAAAGCGCTTTCCATTCCCATCCTGTCCGCGTCGCCAAGAAACACCGTGGAAATCAACGGATCGACCAAGTTGTCCAAAACCTCTGTGCCAAATTTACGCTTTACGAACTCCGCCAAACTCTCCTCATGATCGGGAGCCTGCGAATGGCGAAAAAATTCGGTGAGCATACGGAGTTTGGAAGAGCGCCCCAATAGTGGCGTGGTGATCAACCCGGCCGGAGAAAATGGCGCCGGAAGCAAACGGCCTTCACGCAAAATATAGCGTTTTGCTTTCCTGTCACCGCCGACAAATTCGCCTTGCAGATTCAAAGCAAGCACCAGGCGCCAGACCGATTCGGGGAATCGCGGACACTGAGGTCCCGTCTCGATGAGGAATCCGTTGCTGCGGTTCGAGGCGATTAGACCGCCTGCTCGCGCTGTGGATTCAAGAACGAAACACCGAGTCCCGAGTTGCTTCAGGCGGTAGGCACACGCCAGGCCCGAGATTCCAGCGCCGATGACTGCGACTTTTTCTGTGTATCCCAAAATCCCCCGAACCTATCCAAATTTGTAGGACTGCGATCTACTTTACACACAAGCCTTCAGGTGAGATAGATGTTCATGATGCCCGCAAAGTCACTGCTTTCTTTCGCGACGGAGTATTTCGCCCAGGGCGACGAAATCGCTTTGCGCCAGCGCCGCGGCTATCGCATGGAGAGCTGGAGCTATCGGCGCATTGGCGAAGAAGCAAATCGCGTCGCCCGAGAGCTCGAAGCGCGCGGCCTGAAAAAAGGCGACGCCGTTTTGTTGTGGGGAAAGAGTCCGCCCGAATGGATCATCGCATTTCTCGCTTGCCTGCTGTCTGGCATAGTTATCGTCCCCATTGACGATGCTTCTTCGCAGGAGTTCGCAGACCGTGTCTCGGAGGAAGTGAATGCAAAACTTGTATTGCGGTCGCATGCGCATGGGGAGTGCGCCACTGTACCATCGATTGCGTTAGAGCCTCTTTGCACGCTTGTCGCTTCGCATGATTGTTCTCCTTACCCCTCCCCTGAACTTTCCCGCCAAGATACGCTGGAAATCATTTTCACCTCTGGCACCACCGCGGAACCACGCGGTGTAGTCATCACCCACGGAAATGTCCTGGCGAATATCGAACCGTTGCAGGGTGAGATCCAGAAATATCTGCGCTACGAGAAACTTGTACACCCGATTCGTTTCCTGAACCTGCTTCCACTGAGCCATGTATTCGGGCAAATGCTTGCTGTTTTCATCCCCCCGATGCTTGCGGGCACGGTTGTTTTTCTGGACTCGCTCAGACCTTCCGAGTTCGTCGAAACGATCCGTCGGGAACGGATATCCGTCCTCGTTGCGGTTCCCCGTTTCATCGAGTCCCTCCAGCGTGAAATCGGGCGGGAAGTGGAACGGGAAGGAAAGGCGGAGCAATTTGAGAAACAATTCGCCGCGGCCGAGGAACAGCATTTTCTGCGGCGTTGGTGGCAGTTTCGCCACATCCACACGCTCCTCGGCTGGAAATTCTGGGCGTTCATCTCGGGCGGCGCCTCTCTTCCGACACAGACCGAGACGTTTTGGAATCGTCTCGGATACGCCGTGATTCAGGGATATGGAATGACGGAAACAACCTCTCTGATCAGTTTGAACCATCCCTTCCGCTCCGGAAGGGGATCGATCGGGAAGGTATTTCCCGGCGTAGAAATGCGCATAGACGAAAACGGCGAAATTCTTGTTCGGGGCGAGAACGTAGCCGCAGGATATCGGCGCAACGGCGAGACTTTGGCTGCAGCCGAAGCCGACGGATGGTTCCGAACGGGCGATGTGGCAGAGGCGGACGAAACCGGCCGCCTGTATTTCAAAGGACGGCGGAAAAATGTGATTGTCACTTCAGCCGGCATGAATGTCTATCCGGAAGACCTGGAGAAAGCCTTGCGAGCGCAACCGGGCGTTCAGGAATGCGTCGTGGTTGGGATCGAAAAAGACGGCAACGCCGAGCCGTGTGCAGTTTTGTTGATGAATGGAGCGCCATCCCCACCGTCCGCCGTCGTGGAGAGGGCAAATCAATCGCTCGTGGAATATCAGAGAATACGGCACTGGTTTCTTTGGCCGGATCCGGATTTCCCGAGGACGCCCACCCAGAAGCCGGCCCTTGGCCGTATTCGCGACGCGGTCTTAAGCGCTAAAACGCACGCCACCATCAACGGCTCCGGTACTGATTCTGTGGCCGGATTGATCACGCGCATCACTGGCCGGCGTGTGGATTCTGCCGGGAAGGACGCCAATCTCGAAACCGATTTACATCTTTCTTCGTTGGACAAGGTCGAACTCTTAAGCGCGCTCGAGGAACGGCACCAGGTCGACTTGAATGACACACATTTTCAGGATGTGGCGACGGTCGCACAACTCGAGAAGCTTCTCGCCTCAGTCCCCCCTTCCCCCCTTCAGCACGTATACCCCACTTGGCCACAAACCTGGTTCACGACCGCTTTCCGGCTGGCCGTCTATTACACACTCTCCTGGCCCGCCACGTATCTCCTTGCGGCCCCCCGCATTCGCGGGCGCGAAAACCTAGTTGGAGTCGAGGGACCGGTCCTCGTCGTCTCGAACCACGTCACCTATCTAGATATCGCCTGGGTTCTCCCAGCGCTTCCGGCAAGACTCCGAAACCGTCTCGCTACGGCTATGGGCGGTGAGAGGCTCGCGCGCATGCGGCGTCCCTCGAGCCATCTGCAGCTGATTGATCGTTTTCTCGAACACCTGAGATATTTCCTGGCGCTAAGCCTCTTCAACGTTTTTCCGCTTCCGCAGGAATCCGGATTCCTGCGGAGCTTTAACTTCGCGGGCGAGCTTGTGGACCGCGACTGGAATATCCTCGTTTTTCCAGAAGGCAAGACCACGGAAGACGGGGAAATGCTGGCTTTTCGCTCGGGCATCGGCCTGCTCGCCAAGCAATTGAACGTTCCGGTGATCCCGATGAAGCTACAGGGCCTCTTCGACTTGAAACAAAACAGGCACATCCTCGCGCGGCCGGGCCATGTGCTGGTCACGATTGGAGAGCCCGTGCGTTTCGCTGCGGAAAAAGATGCCGAGGAGATTGCCCGCGACCTGGAACGTCGAGTTCGCGAGCTTTAATCTGTCTGAGAATATGAGGACCCGCGCAATGCGGGAAGGCGACGAATCAAGATGAAGAGCAGAAGCAAGGCCACAGCCAAGGCAAGCGAAAACCATTTCTGGTTCACCAGGAATGCCTTTGCTGCCGCACCGTAGTGGGAACCGAGAAAGCCCTCGCAGAAGAATAGAGTCCCACGTCCAACCAATGTGAAGATCACGAAGATGCTGAAAGGCACTTCAAACACACCTTGGGCAATGACAAAAGGCTTGAACGGTACGGGAAACGGAGCAACCGCGGGGAAGAAAACAGAAGCCACGGGGTGCTCTTGAACAAAGCGGCGAACTCTGCCTGGCGCGTGTCCTTGGGTCTTCTGGTAGTAGGCTTGACCGCCCTTTCGAGCCAGCCAATAAATCCAAATGCAGCCTCCGAGCGAGCCAAGCGCAGCCATGGCGGCGTAATACGGCATACGCAACGGGTGGCGGCTGGAGAGTTCCATGAGAATTACGTCGGTCACCAAAGGGAGCGGCACGAACGAGGAGTCAATGAAGGCGGAAAGGAGCAGTCCAAATCCGCCGAGCGCAGGGAGCGTTAGTTTTAGCCAGCTCTTCACGCCTGTCCATTTCACGGCTGCCTCAGGTCTTGGAATCACTCATGACTTGGCGCGGGACTGTCCACGGCCAAATCCAAGCTTCTCTTTTTTCTTTGCTTGCGAAGATCCGGCATTGTCCAAAGGATACGGTCGTTCGACGTCCCTCCCTGCAAATCATTCTGCGGTTTGCATGGTTGTGGAGGACTTTGCTTATCACCGATATTTTGCGGCGAGGATAAACTGGCCGCAGAAAATGGGAGCGACTCCCACTCGGGTGGCACGGGAAGTGATTCGATCGGGCGCTCCTGTCCGGATGCCCGTTGGGCCTGGAAGAAAAAACCAGTGAGGCCGACGCAGAAAACACACACCCACGGTGCTCTTTCTTGGAGATGGACGAGCCCGCGTATTTCATGACCCGTTGCTCTATGTCAACTTTGATGCCAGCCCTGCCCCAGCAGGCGCAAGAAATTATCCACCGAAACGCACCTTTTTGCCGATACCATGTATCTCTCTTGCAAGCTTAGGTATCCAAGAGTTGTTAATCGGGGGGTCACTTTTGCTACCGGGGCATCGATTCGAGGTGTACTAGACCATTGGGCGGGCACTGTGATTTCTCATTACCGGCAGGATATCCGAAGCGCCGCATAATCTCATGGAAAGCTGAGGTCCAATTCATGTCCACACTCGAGCAGCCACCACTCCCTACCCTTCCCACGCAGCCTTTCCGTTTAGACGTCCCCTTGCATAATCTGCTTCAACAACCATCGCAGCGGTCTCTGCCCAGCCCTGCGTCAGACCGTGAGCGGCTTCCGGACCCTGTATTTCCACAGCACCCCGAGCTAATGTACGAACTCGACGCGGCAGACATTGCCGCGCACGAGCAAGTGGTTCAGACCGGAAAAAGGCACTGGCCTGTTTCCCGCATTCTAAAAACCATGCGTGGGTGGATGGTGCCTTACGCCAAATCGCGCGTTCTCCCCGGTAATTTTCAGCCGATCATCGCGTATCTCTTCACCGAGTGGAAATGCAATCTCGATTGTCACTACTGCTGGTCCTACGACAATCGCGTGAAGGGAATGAGCGAAGGGACGGCCCGGCGCGCCATTGACTGGCTGGAGTCCACGCCCTGCCGCGTGCTGGCACCCACCGGCGGTGAGCCGTTACTCCGCCCTGATTTTGTCCACAAAGTGATGTACTACGCGGCGAAGAAGGATTTCTGGATCTATCTCGCCACCAATGCGCGGCTACTTCGACCAGAGGTTACTGATCGACTTGCGGACGCCGGAATCGCCACGGTTAATTTTGCAGTGGACGCAATCAAGGAGAAGCCTGGCCTGCCAAAGGCTCTTGAGCACGTGCGTTCGAATTTCGATTACCTCGTGAAGCGGCAATACCGCTACGGTTACACCGTTTTCTTCAACACCAACATTTGCCGAACCAACATGGAAGACGTCAAGCAACTTGTGGAAATCGCACACGACAATGGAATCTCCTTAACTTTCCACGTCAACGAAGCCCCCATGATGCAGCAACCCCATTTCAAACATCTCCACGAAAACGACACGTACATTCGCCCGGAAGACTTTCCCATGGTCGATGATTTGTTGGATTGGCTAATCGACAAGCAGCGCCAAGGTTACAAAATGGTGGATTCCATTCCTCGGTTACAGAAGATGAAAGGTTTTATGAGGGGAGTGGGAGAGCACTGGGGCTGCCGCGGCGGTCAAAATTGGCTGATCATCCGCACCGACGGAACACTTGCACCCTGTTTCCCCATGTACAACGCAACGTACGACTGGGGTGCAGTGGAGAACCAGAAATTCGATCTGAAGCAACTGGGCGAAATGAAAAAAGGTTGTGAGCCTCAGTGCTTCTCGACGCTTGGCTACAACGTCGCCTATTGTTACGAGATAACCCGCGTCATGAAGTGGCTCCTGAAACAGGCGCTCAATGGCTTTCAAGGAGCCACCGGCAGCTTCGACTAAGCGAGCAATCCAGGCAATCCTAGCCGGAGAACGTGTGGTCCATTGACTTGGCCAAGGCATAATTTGCCAAGGGATTGCTGGGTTGAAACGATGGTAGGCCCGTGGGGACTCGAACCCCCAGAACTCTACCGTGTCAAAGCGGCTTCAAAACTGATGCGGCTAAGTATCCTTTATAATAGTGCTTTCGCGTGGGGTGGTTAGCTCATCGCGATAACCTGCGTTTCCCTTCGCCAAGCTGATGAGGACTGCCTACTGGCCTTGGGGCCAGGAAATCCGTACTCTTTCTTTCCAACGCGCGCCTGTGGTACCTTTTATCGGTCCGCGAAATTCACTTCTCAAGGAGCGGCACACATGGATTGGACCACCCCGCAACACGAGGAAATTGAACTGAATTGTGAAGTCAGTTCGTACGCCAACGCCGAGCTCTAAGCTTGGTCGATTCACGACCCGCCTCTGTAACCCTTGGAAAAGATCTGGGGTTGGGCGGGTCGTTTTGTGCTTATGCTCCAGCGGTCGCCTGATCCTCCAACCCGGTGCCGGCGTCTCTAAACGGAGACACGCCTTATGCGCTTGAAAATTCTTGGCTCGGCAGCTGGCGGTGGATTCCCCCAGTGGAATTGTGGGTGCCCCAACTGTTCTGGTCTCCGAGCGGGGACTTTGCATTCCAAATCTCGCACGCAAACGCAGATCGCCTTCTCGCCAATTCCAGAAGTTTGGTTTCTTGTCGGTGCCTCTCCTGATCTGCGTTCTCAAATCACAATGGTTCCCGAGTTCGCTCCTGACCCGAGAAACCCTGGACGCTCTCCGATTGCAGGCGTTTTCCTTTCCTCCGCTGAGGTTGATTCGGTTATGGGCCTCCTGCACCTGCGTGAATTTCAGAGTTTCTTTGTCTTCGTGACTCCCGGCGTCCAACGCTTTTTGAAAAACGAGAACCGCATTTTCAGAGTTCTCGATCGGGCGAATCCTCCCGTTCAATGGCAATTGCTCTCTCCCGGAAGTCGCATTGGTTGCCATCTCTCCGAGAACCCTGGCGATGCTCCCACTTTTTTCTACAGCTGCATTCCTCTGGGTGGTTCCTATCCGGATTACGCCAGCGACGAGTTCCGCCGGAACACCAATGCGGACGAGGTCACCATCGGCCTGCTCCTAGAAAAGAACAACAAGAAAGTTCTGATCGCTCCGACTCTTTCCGGTCGGAGCCAGGAGTGGACTAGGGCCGCTGAATCTGCTGATCTCGCTTTAATTGACGGCACTTTCTGGTCCGAGGATGAACTCCGTTCGACCGGCCGCACGCAGAAAACTGCGACCGAGATCGGCCATCTTCCCTTGTCCGGTCCGGAGGGCTTACTCGAACAATACCCCAAGAACGCAAAAGGGCGCAGAATTCTCATCCATATCAACAACACCAACCCCATCCTGGACGAAAAAAGCCCCGAGCATCGAGCTGTACTGGAAGCAGGTTATGAAATCGCCTACGATGGAATGACGATCGACCTATGAATCTCCGAGCCACCGAAAAGCCGCTGCTCTCTGAGACCGACTTTGTCGCGGGGTTCCACACCATTGGTGAGGAGCGCTACCACCACAAGCATCCGTTCCATCAGCTCATGCACGAAGGAAAACTCACCCCCGGCCAGTTACAGGCGTGGGCTCTCAATCGATACTGTTATCAAGCCCATATCCCCATCAAAGACGCAAACATTCTCGCGCGCAGCAATGACCCAGAGTTCCGGCTGGCATGGCGCAAACGCATCCTCGATCACGACGGCGACGGAAGCAAGCCAGGCGGGATTGAAAAATGGCTCAAGCTCGTCGAAGCCACTGGACTTCCACGCGAGCAAGCGATCCAGGGAATAGGCATCCTTCCGGTAACACGTTTCGCCGTCGAAGCCTACATCCAACTCGTTTCTAAGCGCTCGCTTCTGGAAGCCGTGGCCTCTTCGCTTACCGAACTCTTCAGTCACAAACTCATCGCTCTGCGGATGGATCGCATCCGTCAACACTACCCCTGGCTGGTCTCCGGCCTGGATTATTTTCAAGAACGTCTCACGCAGGCTCCTGAAGACGCCGAGTTCGCCCTTTCTTATTGTGTCAAGCAGGCGCGCACTCGCGAACAGCAGGACCTCGCGTACGCTGCACTCCGTGCAAAGTGCGACATTTTATGGGCACTACTCGACGCCCTTTATTTTGCTTATGTTGATCCCGGCTGGCCTCCCCCCGGCGTCTTTCAACCCGCCAAGGAATCCCAATGAAACCGGAACTCGATGCCACACCGCGTCTCGCTGCGGGAGTTCGCCTCAGCGAAACGAACCAACAGCCTCGAATGCTTCTGATGCCGGAACGCGCCCTTCGCCTGAACGGTCCGAGTCTCGAAATTGTTTTGCACTGCGATGGGAAGGCGACGGTCCGGCAGATCGCCGAAGAATTGCAGAAACTGTATACCAAAGCCGAACCGCAGCGCATTACCGATGACTTATTGGGGTATCTGGAGCTCCTCCGCGACCAGCGCGCCATCGATTTTTGAAGGCTTTCGGGTACTTCGGGGTCGTTTTCTGAAGCGGGGACCACCCGTTTGTTATGAACACCACCGCCACACCGCTCGCTCTCGTCGCCGAACTTACGCACCGCTGCCCGCTTCACTGCGTCTATTGCTCGAATCCACTCGAAATGGTCAAACGCGAGACTGAGCTTCCCACAGAAACCTGGGTTCGTATTTTTCATGAAGCTCGAGCGATGGGAGTTCTTCAGGCCGACTTTACAGGCGGTGAGCCACTCGCACGGAAGGACATAGTCGAACTCGTGCGCGCCGCCCGCGGAGCCGGCCTCTATGTCAGCCTCATCACCAGCGGCCTTCCACTCGACGAGGCAAAACTCGCCGCACTCGTCGAAGCTGGCCTGGACCATATTCAGCTCAGTATTCAGGGTGCGAGCGAAAAAACTGGGCGGGAAATTTCGGGCACAAGCACGCACGCGCACAAGCTGCGCGTCCTCACAGAGCTCAAAAAGTATCGTATCGGTCTGACCATGAATTTCGTCATTCACCGCCAAAACATTGATGAACTGGAAGGGATGCTCAAGCTCGTCGAGGAACATCAGCCCGGATGCGTTGAGTTCGCAAGCGTGCAGTATTACGGCTGGGGTTTCGCCAATCGGGCTCGTTTGCTTCCCACCCGCGAGCAATTGGACAACTGCGTCGCGACCATAAAAAATGCCGAACAGCGACTCAAAGGCATAACTCGCGTCATTTTCGTCGTTCCGGATTACTACGCGAAATATCCCAAACCCTGTGTTGGCGGTTGGGGACGGAAACTCATGCTTATCTCGCCAGACGGAACCGCGCTTCCCTGTCATGCGGCTATGGTTATCCCCGGCCTATGCTTTGATAACGTAAGAGAGACAAGCCTGCGGGAAATCTGGGAGACTTCTTCGGCATTCCGTAAGTTTCGAGGGGAAGACTGGATGCTGGAGCCTTGTAAATCCTGCGATCGCCGCCATCAGGACTTTGCAGGCTGCCGCTGCCAGGCCTTTCTACTTGCAGGCAATCCGGCTGCAACAGATCCCGTATGTTCTTTAGCACCAACGAGGCCGAGCGTTGATGCGATTCTCGCTGCTATCCATAACCCAATCCCCGCGAACGCAGAAGAAAAGCTGCCGTGGGTGTACCGGCCGAATCCGGAGTGAAGTTCCCAGAGGGTCAGTTTCGACTCGTCACCCTCCGGGCCAAAGGTTGATTTGACCAACGACCAGTGCCTTTCTGCTCGAAAGTCCGGCACACATTAATTTTGTGGACTTTGTACTTGACAATATCAACTTTAGAGTTGATTATCTTAAGTTATAGGAGGCAGTCCATGGATATTTCTCAAGCCAAATGTCCCTCCTGCTCGCAACCGCTCAAACTCGCCAGGCTTTCCTGCCCGGGTTGCGGTGTGCATGTCGAGGGTGAGTTCGAACTCTCCCCGCTAGCCAGACTGTCTCCTGAAGACCAATCGTTTGTCATCGCATTCATTCGGCATCACGGAACCATCAAGAAGATGGAGAGCATCTTCAACATCAGTTATCCGACCGTGAAAAACCGCTTGAACGCCATCGCCGCCGCGCTGGACCGCGATTTTGAGGCGCCCTCGCCGAATCTGTACGTGCTGGAGCAAATCGCTCGTGGTGAGATCAGCGTGGAAGAAGCGATCAACAAGCTTTTCTAGGACCAAGCTGGACTGAACTCGAAAGGAGCATCACCATGTCGGCCGAACGCAAGAAAGTACTCGAACTGCTCGCTACGGGCAAAATTACTACCGAGGAAGCGGAAAAACTGCTGAACAAGCTGGATATGCTGGCAGGTGCGGAAAGCGCAAGCGGGCCGGCTGTGTCTTCCGAAGCCAAACCGATCGACAGCAAACCGCTACGCTACTTAAGGGTGGAAGTGGAAAAGCCGGGAAGCAGTGACAACGTGAACGTGCGCATTCCCTTGAGTTTTATTCGGGCGTCGGCCGGCTTGCACGTCCTGCTACCCCAGAATGTACGAGACAGGCTTTATGCGAACGGCGTCGACATTGGCAGCCTTTCGCGGCTCAAGGGCCAGGAACTGGAAAATGTCCTGAAAGAACTGAATGTACAAGTGGATGAGAGCGGCGGAAAAAAAGTTCGCGTATTTTGCGAGTAGGTACTAAACGAGGCGCATAGCGGGGTCCCACACCATCTTGTGCAACTGCAATCCCAACCGTACACCATGACCCTGCTCTAACATCCATTCGATCAAGGTTCGCGGCTCCAACTCCGGCGCTTCAATTTCATCCGTACGGCTCGCTTCCGAACATATTGTCGATTTGCTCGTTCGTATCGCGAATCGACAGAATGGGCGGCGGTGATTCCTCCTTCCACATACGCGATTACGCAACGTGGGAAGTGGTCACCAACACTTCTGTGTCCGTTCTCCAGGCACTCGATATCGAGCTGCGTTATAGGACTTCCTTTTGGGACGCGCTTATTCTCCAGGCTGCTGAAAGTTCAGGCGCGACGATCCTCTACACCGAAGATCTGGCAACAGGACAACGCTACCGAGCAGTTCAAGTTGTGAACCCTTTGATCCAGCCTATCCGCACGCAATAAGAATCGCTTAACGCGGTGTGTTCTCGGGTTGAGGTGGCGCGGCCTGAAGTCGCAGGCTGCTGCTCGGTGGTACAACGGCTTGGGAGCAGGCTGTGAATGACCAGTGCATTGTTTCCCAATCGCTTTCCTCTCCCTCCGGAAGCCCGAAGGACGAAGCGAAAACTGCGGCACCTACTCTACGACAAAAAACCGCATGTCTATCGGGTCATTGAGATGTAGTCGACGAAAGACGCCAGAGCCTGTGGATTCA
>Ga0074044_10003519_pt1 | contig 13285 bp, 14 predicted proteins | sample BogForMeECP23OM1_FD_94443 | JGI IMG/M metagenome (GOLD analysis project Ga0074044, IMG submission 94443) | Bog forest soil microbial communities from Calvert Island, British Columbia, Canada - Bog Forest MetaG ECP23OM1 | ecosystem: Environmental > Terrestrial > Soil > Wetlands ... | reverse complement strand
TTCCTCTGCCTTGGCCATCGCCGAACCAACCACTACTCGAACTCCTTTCTCTGAACCCGATCGGCATGACTACTTCAGCCAATCGCTCCCGCACAACGACCTGTGCAGAGCTTCCCTAGGGGATTAAAGACTTCTTCGCCCAGCGGTTTCACGAGCGCGGCTTAACCTTCGCAGTCGTCGCCGTTGCGGCATACGATCCAATAGCAGTGCCGTTTTCGGGCGTGGTGAGCCTCCTTCCATTTTGTCGAAACCATAGGACCATTTCTAATCTTCACAATCAAATCGCAGACCGTGAACCCAGCCTCTTCGGCCATCCGCATGAAGTCGCAATGCGGCCACTTCGATTGGTGATTGTTCACCATGTCCGTGATCTTCGCGAGCAGCAGACCGTTCGGTTTCAAAACGCGCTTAGCCTGCTTCAAGAATGGCGGATACAGATAGCTCAGGTTCCAATCCTGTTCTTTCCCGCATTCGACAGTCGCGCCGAAGTCTACGTCAAATCGCTTCTTACTTTTGTCGCGGCCTTGGGGTCCGACGTGCGGCGGATCATAGATTACAGCGCCGTATTTTTTAGACGGCACGCCCGTCATCTTGCGATTGTCTCCGACGATCATGGGCTCGTACTGCCGTTCAATATCCATCGATACAACGCGGCGCTTTGACCCTTTCCAGAATCGCCCGGCATTATAGGTCGAGTCCAAAATCGGTTCGGGCGGGATCGTCGCGTAAAAATTGAACATCGCTTCGAGCAGCTCGCCATCGCTTCCTTCCCAAACGCTGCTCAGTGGTTCGTATGTCGAACCGTTGCCGTTGGGAATCAAAACCTGATGAAGAGGCACGCTACCTGTTTTCGTCCGCGCCTTCGGAAGCATCAACGCTAATTCAGCTTGTTTGTTCACAGGCTTATTCACAGTGCTAAAACCAAAGTATTATTGTCACATACTGATATCTGTGCGAGCGCAGCGGCCGCGTGCCCGAAACGGGGCATGCCTGCGATGCTACCCGACGCGGGCCGGCTTGAGTGTTCGACGCATCATTGCGAGCGCCGGCGCAGGAATCCGTAGCCGAGCAGATTGAAGCTGAGCACCGCGTAAAAGATCGCCAGACCGGGAAAGGTCGCCAGCCACGGCGCGGTGCGGAAGTAAATCGTCGCCTCTTCGATCATCCGGCCCCAGCTCGGCGTCGGCGGCGGCACGCCGAGGCCGAGAAAGCTGAGCGCCGCGTCGAGCAGCAGGGTATCGGAGGTTCTGAGCGCCGCCATCACGACAATTATCGGCAAGACGTTGGGCAGGATATGCAGGGCGATCAATCGGCGTGACGGCGCGCCGAGCGCCTCGGCGCCAAGCACGAAATCCCGCTTCGACATCGTCAGCGTTTCCGCCCGCACCACGCGTGCGATCGACGTCCACGAAACGAGACCGATAACTATGAAAATCGTGCGCAAACTCGGTCCCAGCACCGCTACCAGAGCCATCGCGAGCAGCAGCGGCGGCAAGGACAGCATCAGGTCAGTGAAGCGCATCAGGATAAAATCGACTGCGCCGCCGAAGAATCCCGAGCACAGGCCGATCGCGATGCCGATGGTCATGGTCACAGCCATCGCGGCGACGCCGACGGTGAGCGAAATTCGTGCGCCGAAGATGATGCGCGAGAGCACATCGCGGCCGAGTTCGTCGGTGCCCATCGGGAATCTGAGCGACGGCGCACCAGGATCGCCAAAGGTCGGCGCGACAACGATCGTCGGATCGTGCGGCGCGAGCAAGGGCGCGAAGATCGCGACGATCACAAGCACGGTGACCATCGCAGCGCCAACGGTTTCGAGCGTGACGAGGCGGCGCAGACTCATCCCGTCTCCGCCAGCCGAATGCGCGGATCGAGCCACGCGTAGAGCAGGTCCACGAGCAGGTTGGCGATAACAATCAGGAACGCGGAGAACAGCACGGTGCCCATAATCAGAGGGATGTCGAGATTGAAGATCGCGTCGGCAGCCAGCCGCCCGATTCCCGGCCAGTTGAAGACGGTCTCGGTCAAAACGACGCCAGAAAGGAGTCCGGCGAGATCGAGCCCGGCGAGAGTGACGAGCGGCAGCAGCGCGTTTGCCATCGCGTGTTTGAGCATCACGCGGGTGCGCGAGAGACCCTTGCCGCGCGCCGCGCGGATGTAATCCTGATCGAACGCATCGCACAGGCTGGTGTGAAGGACGCGCGAATAGTAACCGGCCGAGCCGAGCGCGAGCGTCAGCGTCGGCAGGATCAAGCTGGCGGCGCCGCTGTACCCGCCGAGCGGAAACGAGCGAATGGCGGCGGCGACCGCGATCAGCAGCATCGTGCCCAGCCAGAACACCGGAATCGAGACGAGCGCCAGCGAAATGACGAGCAGCAGGTTGTCGGCCGCGCGGCCGCGATATGCGGCGGCCAGCGCGCCCATCGCAATTCCAAGAATCAACGACAACCCCATCGCGGCGCCGGCCAGCACCGCGGTTGCGGGAAAGCGATCGGCGATCAGCCGCGTCACGCTCTCGCGCCGGATGTAGGATCGGCCGAGGTCGCCGTGAATTGCGCGGTCGAGGTAACGCGCGTACTGGACGTAGAGCGGCTGGTCCAGACCCAGCTCGCGCCGGATCGAGGCGAGAGTTTGCGGATCGGCCTTCGCCCCGGCCATCGCGACCGCGGGATCGGCGGGTACGACGAACGCGATCGCAAACGTGATGATTGACGTTCCGATGAGGACCGCGGCGCCAAAGACGATTCGCCGTACGAGGTAAGCGAGCATCGTTCAGCCCGCGACAATCCCGCTTGCGGCAAGCTCGCGGCGGAGCTGGAGTTCGGCGCGCTCGCGATGGCGTTTCGCGCGGGCGCTGTCTTCGCTTGAATCGAGTGCGGCACGAGTTGCGGGCGCAAGCGTCTCGATCGCCGCCGACATTTCGTTGAATAAACGCTCGTCGTTGGAGGCGCGCGATGGGGCTGATTTGAGCGCGTGATAGTGTGCCAGAAATGCGGTCAGCGATGAGTACCGGGGGACTTCCATGGCGGGCGGCGTCAGCCTGCGGTAGCGCCCAGCGGCGAGATCGCGAGTCCGATCAAATAGCCGACGGCAGCCGCGCTCATCGCGATCGCAAGAAAGCGTACGCCCGACCGCCAGCGATCATTGCGATGCGCGAGCCATCCCTCGAAGTATCCCACTCCGAACAAGGTGAGCGCGGTTGCGGCGAGCGCGCCGCCAAGGTCGTAACGCGGAACTGTAATGAGCAGGTATGGCAGCAAGGGCACCAGCGCGCCGACGAGGAATGCGACTCCCATCACGACGCCATCCAACGCCGGCCTGCCGAGCGTCGGGCCGCTGAGCCCGAACATCTTTGCCTCGGCGGTCGAGGCGAGAGCCTTGGGCGCGGCGCTCAGCAAGCGGACGACGCGATAGGCGGCCTCGCGGCTGAGACCTTCCTTGCACAGCTCGTCGAGCAAGCCTTCCTGGACAGTGTACGGCTGTGCCGCGGCATCGACGCGCACGCGCGCGAGCTCGGCGCGCAGCACCTCGGTTTCCGCCCGCGTGCCCAGATAGGCTCCTGCAGCCATCGAGAGCGCACCCGCCGCGGTGGAAGCCAGGGCGGCGAGCGCGACCTGCGAATGCTGTGAGACGGCGCCGCTGAGCCCGCACAGCACGCCCGCGGTTGTCAGCGCGCCGTCCTGCACGCCGAACACAATTTCGCGGACGCTCGAGAGCCGCTCGAAGAGCCGCTTTTTTTCCGCGGGATCGACTGAGGCCAAGCGCGCCCTAGAAGTCGCGGCCAGTTGGACCAAACTCGACGCCCGGAGTCCAATCGGCGGGGCAGAGTTGGCCGGTTCGGAGCGCACGCACGATTCGAAGCGTCTCGCTGACGCTGCGTCCAACGTTCAGCGGGCATGATGAGGAGAACACGACGTTGCGTTTGCGATCGAGGATGAACGTCGCACGCAACGCGACCTTATGCCGTTCGTCGAAAACGCCGTAGGCGCGCGCGAGACTGCCGTTCGGGTCGGCGAGCAGCGGATAGCCGATTCCGCCGAGCTCGCGCGCCCATCGAAGATGACTGTCCGCGTCATCGACGCTGACGCCCGCGACGGCCGTCTGCTCGGCGGTAAATTCCTTCAGCGTGTTATTGAAGCCCGTGACTTCGGTCGGACAGATGAACGAAAAGTCGCGCGGATAGAAAAAGATCAGAACTAATTCGGAAGAAATCTTCGCCAGACTCGAGTGTGCGATCCGCCCGTCAACGGCGCATTCAAGATCGAACGGCGGAGCAGGATCGCCAGGCTTCAGCATCGCGGCCTCACGTGCGCGCTTGGTCGATAGCGCAAAAACAAAACCTACTCAATCTCGAAGGTAACAGAAACCGTGGCCGGCACCGTGACCTCGCCGGGTTCGACCGGCGTGGCGACGTTGGCCGACATCGCCATCGCCCGCCCCAATCGTACCGGAACCGGCCGCGCTTCCGATACCGTCGTCGCCTTAAGCACCTTGCCGAGCTTCACCCCCAGCGCAGACGCGAGCGCGTCGGCTTGTGCGCGGGCGTCGCGAGTTGCGATGGCGATCGCTTCGGCGCGCGCCCTGGTGTCGTCCTTGACGCTGAAGTTAAGCGAGTTGATGCGATTCGCGCCGGCCGCGATCGCGGAATCGATGAGCGCGCCAACGAGGTCCAGCGCGCCGGTATGCACCGTGACCGTGTTCTGCGCGTTGTAGCCGACGATCGTGGGGTTCTCGCTCGGCCGCTGGCTGTACTCAGGATTCAGCGAATAGCCGCCGGTCGTAATCCTGCCGTTATTGCCGAGCCTGGATTTGAGCGCGTCGATCACTTTTGTGGCCAGCGCGGCGTTGAGATTCGCCGCTTCCTCGGCGGTCTTCGCGTGAGTATCGATTGCGAGATCCAGGTCCGCGGTATCAGGCGAGGTTCGCGTCTCGCCGCTGCCGTCAACTTCAATCGTCCGCACGGCGGGGTTATTCGCACCGCTTTGCGCCGACGCTGCAGACACGAAGACCGGGATAATAATCGCAAGCCCGGCCGCGGCTGCGCGGAATCTCAGCTTCATGACTTTCACCTCGAGCGCGCTCCGGAGCAAGTTGATTCGAGCCGGGTTTATCCGGAGACTGTACCAATTGACGATAATCACAATCGTCGCGCAAGACGAATGGCGGAAAAGCAGGCAAAACAAAATGACAAGAAGGTGACGCCGCGCAGCGAGGACTTTGCCGCGTGGTACAACGACATCTGCCTGCGCGCGGAGTTGGCGGACTACTCGCCGGTGCGCGGATGCATCGTCTTTCGTCCCGACGGTTTTGCGATTTGGGAGGCTCTTCGCGACGAGCTCGACAAGCGCATCAAGCAGACCGGCGCCCGCAACGCCTACTTCCCGCTGTTCATCCCGCAGAGCTTCCTGCAAAAGGAGGCGCAGCACGTCGAGGGTTTCGCGCCCGAGCTTGCGGTCGTCACGCACGGCGGCGGCAAGGAGCTCGAAGAGCCGCTAATCGTGCGGCCCACCTCCGAGACGATCATCAACCATATGTTCGCGCAATGGATCAGATCGCATCGCGACTTGCCGATGATGCTCAATCAATGGTGCAACGTCGTGCGCTGGGAGATGCGCACGCGCTTGTTCCTGCGCACCACGGAGTTCCTCTGGCAGGAGGGGCACACGGCGCACGCCACGCGCGAGGAAGCGCAGCGCGAGACGCTGACGATGCTCGAAGTGTACCGCCGGTTCGTCGAGGAGTTCCTGGCCATTCCGCTGATCGTCGGACGCAAGAGCGCGGCCGAGCGATTTCCCGGGGCGGTCGAGACCTACGCGATCGAGGGCTTGATGGGCGACGGGCGCGCGCTGCAATGCGGGACCTCGCATTTTCTCGGCCAGAACTTCGCGAAGCCGTTCGAGATCCGCTACCTCGACGATCAGAATCAGATGCAGTTCGTGTGGCAGACCAGTTGGGGAGTATCGACGCGGCTGCTCGGCGCGATCGTGATGGCGCACGGCGACGACCAGGGACTGCGGTTACCGCCGGCGGTCGCGGCGACGCAAGCGGTGGTCGTGCCGATATTTCGCAAACCCGAGGAGGGCGAGGCCGTGCTTGCCGCAGCACGCGCCGCGCTGGCAGCGCTGACGCAGGCGGGAATCCGCGCGCGCATCGACGAGCGCGCGGGAATGACGCCCGGGTTCAAGTTCAACGATTGGGAAATGCGCGGCGTGCCGGTGCGAATCGAGATCGGACCGCGCGACGTCGCCGCGGGCGAAGCAGTGCTCGCGCGGCGCGACAAGTCGGGGCCGGAGGCGAAGAGCAAAGCGCCGCTCGCAACGATTGCGGATGCGGTCGGCGGCCTGCTCGGCGAGATTCAGAAAAATCTATACGCGCAGGCAAAGGCTGCGATGATCGCGAATACGCGAAAGTTCGACGACTACGCCCGGTTTCGCCGGCACATGGAAGGCGAGGGCGGCGGCGGATTCGCCGACGTCCATTGGTGCGGCAATCCGGTCTGCGAGACGCGGATTCGCGAAGAGACCAAAGCGACTTGCCGCGCGATTCCACTCACCAATGACGGCGTCGCGGGAAATTGCCTGGTATGCGGCGAAGCGGCGGCCGAGCGCGCGTATTTCGCGAAGTCGTACTGAGTACCTGCCTCCTCACCCCGGTAAGTTCTAACAGGGACCCTACGAGTACTCAGGGTAAACTCCATCCCGCATCGTCGTACTGATACTGAGTGCAGGGGGCACCCCTGCCGCGTAGTCGCGAAAAGATGCGCTGCGCAGATTTTCGCGTCCTCTCACTGCGGGTGCAGGGGTCGCAGCCCCTGCCGCACACCGCGCAGGTGATTCCCGACAGCTAGAATTTGTAGCTGATCTTCATCGCCGTGCGCACTTCGGCCATCGTCGCCTGCGCCACTGCGCGTCCCTTGCGTGTGCCTTCGACGATAATCTCGCGGACCTGCTCCGGCTTCGACGCAAACCCCGCGCGGTGCTCGCGAATCGGTTCCAGAAAAATGTTCAGCGCCTTGAACAGCTTCTCTTTGACCTCGACGTCGCCGACGGCGCCCTTGCGATAGCGCTCCTTCAGATCCTCGACTTCCGCCTTATCCGGATTGAACACGTCGTGGTACGTGAAAACCGGATTGCCCTCGAGGTGGCCGGGATCGGTCGGATGCAGCCGCGTGGGATCGGTGTACATCGACATCACGCGCCGGCGCACGACCTCGGGCGGATCGCCGAGGTAGATGCAATTGCCGAGCGACTTCGACATCTTCGCGCCGCCGTCCGTGCCGGGCAGCCGCGCAACCTCGCCGACCAGCGCTTTCGGCTCGATGAGGACCTTGTCGTACAGGCGATTGAAGCGCCGCACGATCTCGCGCGCCTGCTCGATCATCGGCAACTGGTCTTCACCGACCGGGACGAGATGCGCCTTGAAGATCGTGATGTCCGAGGCCTGCGAAATTGGATAGGTGTAGAAGCCGACCGGCAAGCCCTTGCTGAAATTCTTCTGCTTGATTTCGTCCTTGAGAGTCGGATTGCGCTCGAGCGTCGCGGTGGTGACAAGGTTCATGAAATAAATCGTCAGCTCGGTCAGCTCCGGGACCATCGACTGCACGACGAACTTGACCTTGTCGGGATCGAGGCCGACCGCCAGGTAGTCGAGCGCGACCTCGAAGATATTTGCTTCGAGTTTCTCGGGATGCTCGAAATTGTCGGTCAGCGCCTGGATGTCGGCGATTAGTAAGTAAGTATCGTATTCTTCCTGAAGGCGTATCCTGTTTTGCAGCGATCCCACATAATGACCGAGATGCAATGGACCGGTGGGACGGTCTCCAGTGAGTATTCGTTTAATCATCGGTCAATAGTCAGTTTAATAGTCAGTTGTTGAAAAGACTGCGCAGGGTCGCCAGGTTCTCGATGTCCTCTTTCAACTCGGGGCCCTTGGGCGTCTCCAGGCACATCGGCAGGCCGAAAAATCGCCGATCGTTAAGCAGGCGGCGAAACGCGTCGAGGCCGATGAATCCCTTGCCGATATGCTGATGGCGATCGACGCGCGAATTGAAGTCCTTGATCGAGTCGTTGAGATGAAACGCGGCAAGCCTGTTGATGCCGATGAATTTGTCGAGTTCGCTGAACGTATTTTCGTATCCCTCGGCAGTGCGCAGGTCGTAGCCGGCGGCGAATGCATGCTCGGTATCGAAGCAAAGCCGGAGGCGGTCGTTTTCAACGACGGCGTCGATGATCTGCGCCATCTGCTGAAAAGTGTGGCCGAGCGTGCTGCCCTGGCCGGCGGTGATTTCGAGCGCGATCTTCACCTTGAAGCCTTTGCATGCGGCGTGCGCCTCGTCGATGGATTTTGCAATCGTTTTGATTCCATGCTCGACGCCCGCGCCGACATGAGCGCCCGGATGTGCGACCAGCGTCGGCACGCCGAGCGCCTCGCAGCGATGCAACTCGTCGATAAATCCCTTGACCGACTTGAGGCGCAGCGCTTCATCCGGTGCGCCGAGGTTCACCAGGTAGGAATCGTGCGCGATCACGGTGCTGATGCCGGTTTCGATTTGGTTGTGTTTGAACTTTTCGATTTCCTCCTTGCTGTACGGCCTGGATGCCCACTGCCGCGACGACTTGGTAAAAATCTGGATGCATTCGCAGCCGGCCTGTTTGCCGCGGATCAGCGCCTCGCCGACTTCGCCCGCGATCGACATATGCGCGCCAAGGATTGGGCGACTGGGTTTGCCGGTGTTTGCCATCGTGGGATGCCGCCTTTACGCGCCGGGCTCTGCGGACTCAAGCGCATCGCGATTTTATACTAAAGAACGTCCAAAGCGAGCGGCGGGAACTCCGCAACGCTCTTGCGAGCGACGCCCGCCGGTGGATACTTCAATACTCGTGCGAACCGCGATCAGCATGGTACTGGCGCTCGCCGCCGTGGGATGCGCTCAGGTCGTTTCGCTGCCGCCGCAGGTGACCCTTTCGGAAGTGGAGCCTTCCGGGCGCGCCGCCAAGCCGCCCGATTGCAACATGCCGGTGCTGCGGCACGAGCCTCTGACGGATTATCGCAAGGTCGCGATCGTCGAGGCGTTGGGAAACCGTTTTTCGAGCGAAGCCGACGTGCTGCCCGCAGTGCAGCGCAAGGCCTGTGAAACGGGTGCGGATGCGATCGTCGTACTGACCAGCACGGGGCAGACCTCCGAAGACGCCACCGGCTACTATATAAATACGGTCGCCATAGTGTACGGCAAACAAAATCCAGCTGCGGCCGGCACTGCGTATAAGGTCCCTCAGCTCCCGCAGGGTGACCGGGAATGAGCATTGAATGCTTTGGCGTCGGCGCAGATTCCAGCGCATCATGAGTTCCTGATGGCGGCGGCGAAGCGGTCCATAATGACGGTCGGCCTGGTCGTCAAGCGCGAGCGGCCCGAAGCGATCACCATCGCGCGGACCCTTACCCGCTTTCTCCGCGCCCGGCACAAGACTCCGCTTGCCGACGCGGAGACCGCGAACAAGATCGGCGCCGAGGCCGTCGAACGGCATCATCTCGCCGATCGCGCCGATCTGATTGTCGTGCTCGGCGGAGACGGCACGCTGCTCGGCGTCGCGCGGCTGGTCGCGTCGCAGGGGATTCCGATCCTCGGCGTAAATCTTGGCGGCCTCGGCTTCCTGACCGAAGTGACGATGACGGAAGCGAAAACCGCATTGGGGCGCGTGCTCAGCGGCGACTACGAGGTCGATCGGCGCATCATGCTCGAGGCAATCGTCGAGCGCGCATCCGAGCAGCTCGTGCAATCGTTTCAAGCATTTAACGACGTGGTGGTCGGCAAAGGCCCGCTCGGCAGGATGCTTGAGCTCGAGGTTTTCGCCAACCACCAGGCCTTCTGCTCGTATCGCGCCGACGGATTGATCGTCGCGACTCCCACCGGCTCGACCGCATATGCACTCTCGGCCGGCGGGCCGATCGTTTATCCGACTCTCAACGCGATCGTGCTCGCGCCAATCTGTCCGCATACGCTGAGCAACCGTCCGGTGGTGTTGCCGGATTCTTATGAAATCGAGATACACGTCAAGGCGCCCGATCACGACACGACTTTCACCGTTGACGGCCAGGAGTCTGCGCAGCTGGGTCCGGCCGACATAATCAAGGTCCACCGCGCGCGCCACGTCGTTTCGCTGATCCGCTCCGCTCATCCGTATTTCGAAATCTGGCGCGACAAGCTCCACTGGGGATAGGCACCGCGTCCCGGATGCTGCTCGAACTGCACATACGCAACTTCGCGATAATCGAGGAAGCTCATCTCGAGTTCGGCGCCGGCCTCAACGTGCTTTCCGGGGAGACGGGCGCCGGCAAAACCATCATTTTGAGCGCGCTCGGATTGCTGCTCGGCTCGCGCGCATCACCCGACATGATTCGCGCCGGCGAGAAGGAAGCAGTCGTCGAGGGACTGTTCGAGCTCGAGGGCGAGGCCGCGTTGCCGGAGCTGGCGGCCCGCAAAAGCGGCGGCGGCCGCCGGGAGTTGCTCGTGCGCAGAGTGATCGCCGAGGGCGGCGGACGCTCGCGCGTGTCGATCGACGGCGAACTCGCCACCGTGCAGAGCCTCGGCAAGATCGGCGCGTCCCTGGTCCAGGTTTACGGACAGCAGGAGCAGCACTCGCTGCTCCGCGCCGAAAGCCATCGCGAGATTCTCGACCGCTACGCGAACCTCGATGATGAACTCGCAGCCTATCGCGAACGCTACGCGCGCGCGGAAGAAATCCGATCCCGCCTTCAGGAGCTGAGCCACCGCGAACGCGAACGCGCCGATTTGCTGGAGCTTGCAAGGTTCCGCGCGAACGAGCTCGAGCGCGCCGGCCTGGTCGCCGGCGAAGATGAAGAACTGTCGCGCGAACGCACCGTGCTCTCGAACGCCGGCAAGCTTGCCGCCGCCGCGCTCGAGGCCGAGCAGGCGCTTTACGGCGCCGACGGCGCGGCGACCGACACGGTGTCGCGCGCCGAGGCGCGATTGGCCGACGCAGCTGCGCTCGATCCGAAACTCGGCGACGCGCTCGGGATGATCAGGTCGGCCCGCGCGAACCTCGAGGAAGCGGCGCGCACGCTCGGCGCGTATGCTTCCAAAATCGAGGCCGATCCCGCGCGGCTCGAGGAAATCGACAATCGCCTTCAGGAACTGTCGCGTCTCAAGCGCAAGTACGGCGGGTCATTGGACACCGCTATCGAAACGTTGCAGCGATCGCGGGCCGAAACTGGCGAGCTCGAAAGAATCGGCGAGTCCAAAGCCCAGGTCGAAGCCGCGATGACGGCGGCGCTCGACGAACTCGCCAAGCATGCCAATAAACTGTCCTCGATTCGCAAGCGCGCTGCCGCCGAGCTCGGCCGCAAGATGGAAGCCGAGTTGAAGACGCTCGGCATGCGCTCGCCGGGTTTCGAGCCGCGGCTCGGCGCGCCGGGCCCGGACGAAGCGGGCTTCGCGCATCGCGGCGTCACGCTCGGTCCGTTCGGAGTCGATACCGTCGAGTTTCATCTGTCGCCGAATGCCGGCCAGCCCGCGATGCCGCTGCCGAGAATCGCCTCGGGCGGCGAGCTTTCGCGGGTGATGCTCGCGCTCAAGCGCCTCGAGGCGCAGCGCCGCGGCATCGCCACGCTGATTTTCGACGAAGTGGACGCCGGAATCGGCGGCGCTGTTGCCCAGGTGGTCGGCCGCAAGATGAAACAACTCTCGCGCTTTCACCAGATTTTGTGCGTCACGCATCTGGCGCAGATCGCGGCTTTTGCGGACCGCCATCTCACGGTCGAAAAAGAAGAGCGACGCGGTTCGACTCGGAGCCGCGTGGCAGCTCTGGAGCCCGGCGATCGCACCGAGGAGATCGCTCGCATGCTCGGCGGCGAAGTATCCGACAAATTCCGCCGCGCGGCCCGCGAACTGCTCGATCGCGCCCGGGAGTGACGCGCGCTTGACGCCGATTCGCCATCGGAGCTAAACGGCGCTAAGTCTTCCGATAAATCAGAGGAGGAAACCGCGATGGACGCGCAGAAAATCCTGTCCGCGGATTCGCACGTGATCGAACCCGCCGACGTCTGGACCTCGCGAATCGACAAGCGCTTTCTCGACCGTGCGCCGCGCGTCGTCAAGCACGCCGGTAGTCGCGAGGGCGACTTCTTTGTTGCCGAAGGACTCCGCCCATTCCCGGTCGCCGGATTCGCCGTCGCCGGCGTCGATCCCAGGGACTTTGCCGAAAAGATGGCTGGCGGTTACCCCGGCGTCCGCCCCAGTGCGTGGGACCCCGAGCTCAGAATCAAAGACCAGGAACGCGACGGCGTCTCAGGCGAGGTGTTGTATCCAAGCCTCGCGATGCGGCTGTTCCAGATGGAAGACGGTGAACTTCGCGCGGCGTGTTTCAGCGCATACAACGATTGGCTGGCCGACTACTGCGCGCATAGCCCGCGGCGGCTGGCGGGAGTCGCGATGGTTTCGCTCGACGATCCGCTCGAAGGAGTCGAAGAACTCCGCCGCGCGGCGAAGAAGGGTTTGCGCGGCGCGATGATATGGGGTGCGGCCCCGGCAGAGCGTCCCTACAGCGACCCGTCATACGATCCGTTCTGGGCGGTGGCGCACGACCTCGGAACGCCGATCAGCCTGCATATTCTGACCGAGCGGCGCGGCGGCAGCGATTTTCAAAGCGTAATGAAAAGCTATCCATCGCTGCATCATTCGGTCGAGCGATCGCTTACCGAGATTATTTTTGCCGGCGTGCTGGAACGCTTTCCCGGGCTCAGGCTGGTATCGGTCGAAAACGACATCGGATGGATCCCGCATTTTCTCCAGCGCCTCGACCATTCATATGAGAAGTATCGCTACCTGGAAAAGGAGACGATTACGAATCCGCCCAGTTACTATTTTCGGCGGCAGGTCGCGGCAACCTTTCAGGACGATCGCGTCGGCGTGCTGACGCGGCATTTTATCGGCGTCAAGAGCCTGATGTGGGGGTCGGACTTCCCGCACTCGGACTCGACATGGCCGAATTCACTCGAGGTAATCGCGCGCGACTTTGAAGGTGTGCCCGACGACGAGCGCCGCCTGATGACATCGGACAACGTGGCCAAGCTCTATGGCTTCTCTTGAAATGAGACTGTGGCCAAACCGATCTTGCAATGACACCCGCGGAGCAAGTCGGTTGACTCCACGAACGGTATCCGATTAGCTGAAAAATCTCGCCCGCGGTGGGGCTGTAGCTCAGTTTGGGAGAGCGCCTGAATGGCATTCAGGAGGTCGCGCGTTCGATCCGCGTCAGCTCCACCA
>Ga0074044_10003518_pt1 | contig 13285 bp, 12 predicted proteins | sample BogForMeECP23OM1_FD_94443 | JGI IMG/M metagenome (GOLD analysis project Ga0074044, IMG submission 94443) | Bog forest soil microbial communities from Calvert Island, British Columbia, Canada - Bog Forest MetaG ECP23OM1 | ecosystem: Environmental > Terrestrial > Soil > Wetlands ... | reverse complement strand
CGCGAGGCTCTGCAGCAGGTGCGGATTGACGTCGGTGGCGATGACCTCCGCGCCTTCACGGGCCATCGCAATCGCAGATGCCCTGCCGATGCCCTGACCCGCCGCGGTGACCAACGCCGTCTTGCCCGTCAAGCGTCCTCCCACCGCCCGCTCCTCCTTGCCCAGACCCCGCGCCCGCTGTCGCACCCATTCGCGTCCAGGGCTGCATCATAGTCCCATTTCGGCGCTTAGCCAAAAAGTGGTCAGACCACTTGACCAGATCGCCGGATCACGCGTAAGCTGGCAGTTTGCTGCACGGGCGCGCCAGCGCCAGATCCGTGGCAGCCCATGCCGATCCAAAGCATCGAACCTCGCCGGCTCTACCGCCAGATCGCTGACCAGATCCGGGCGCTCATCCGATCCAGGGAATTTCCGCCCGGGGCGCGGTTGCCTCCCGAACGCGACCTCGCCCGGCAGCTCGGCGTCTCGCGGCCGTCGGTGCGCGAGGCTCTGATCGCGCTCGAGGTCGAGGGACTCGTTGAGGTGCGGATCGGATCGGGCATCTACGTGCTCGGGCCGCGCGCCGACGGCGAGGTGGGAATTGCCGTGCAGTCGGCGCTGGGCCCCTTCGAACTGCTGCGGGCGCGCCGGATCATCGAAAGCGAATGCGCCGCTTGGGCGGCAAGAGCCGCCAAGCGGCCCCAGATCGTTGCCATCGAAGACGCGCTGCAGCAGATGCAGAGCGTCAAGGACAAGGAAAAGCGGCAGCCGCTGGCCGGCGACCGGCTCTTTCACCTGCGCGTCGCCGAGGCGACGGGCAACGGCGCGCTGGTCGCGGTGGTGAAGATGCTTTGGGAGGAACGCATGGGTCCGCTGTTCATGCGCCTCGAGCACCATTACGACAACCCCCGGCTGTGGACGAGTGCCATCGCCGAGCATCGCGTCGTTCTCGACGCGATCGTTCGTCACGACGCGGACGGAGCGCGGGCGGCGATGCAGCGTCATCTCGATCGCGCCCACAGGCGCTTCAGCAAGAGTTGGGACGCACGGCATTGACGCCGCAGCGTCGGAAAGGAGCGGGCGAATGTTGACCTGTCGAATTCACGCCAAGGAAGACCTGCGCATCGAGCCTGCGGCGGAGCCGGAGGTCGGTCCGGGCGAAGTGCTGATCCGCCTTGGCGCCGGTGGCATTTGCGGCTCGGATCTGCATTACTACTTCGAGGGCAGGAACGGCAGCTTCGTCATCCGCGAGCCGCTGATTCCGGGTCACGAGGCGTCGGGGGTGGTGGCGCGAATCGGCGCCGGGGTCACCCGGGTCAAGCCCGGCGATAAGATCGCGGTAAGCCCGTCGCAGGCCTGCGGCCGCTGCGATTACTGTCGTGAGGGGCGCGAGCATCTCTGCCGCAGCATGCGCTTCCTCGGCAGCGCGAGCCTGTATCCGCACGTGCAGGGCATGTTCGCCGAGTATTTCGTACTGGGTGAACGCCAGTGCTATCCGGTCTGCGGCGAGGTGAGCCTGGGCGAGCTCGCGTTTGCCGAACCGTTTGCGGTCGGGTTGCACGCCGTCGCCCGCGCCGGCTCCCTCCTGGGCAGGACCGTGCTGGTCACGGGCGCCGGAACGATCGGCTGCCTGACGGTGATTGCGGCGCGACTAGCCGGCGCGATTGCGGTGACAGCCTCGGATGTTCTCGACCGGCCGCTGGCGATGGCGCGCGAGGCGGGTGCCGCACGCACCGTTCGCGCGGACAAGGATGCCGATGCGCTGGCGGCACCGCAGTTCGATGTTGCCTTCGAAGCCTCGGGAAGCTTCGCCGCGCTCAAGACCTGTGTGGCGGCGGTCAAGCGCGGCGGTACGGTGGTGCAGGTTGGAACGCTGCCGCACGAGCCGCTGCCCTTCGTCGTCAACGAAATCCTGGTCAAGGAACTCGACTTCAAGGGTGCGTTCCGCTGGGGCATCGAGTTCGACTGGGCGGTCGACTGCATCGCTACCCGCCGGGTCGACGTGCGGCCCCTGCTGTCGGGCCAGTTTCCGCTCGCCGAGGCGGTCAAGGCCTTCGAGTTGGCGAAAGACAAGAGCCGGAGCACCAAGGTGCAGCTCGTCACTGCGGTGCACCCGGATGTCCCGATCCACGCGCAGGCATGATTGCGCGGGAAATCCCGGGGCGCTTGTCGGCCCCCCCACCTGCCCCGGCGCCATCGCGGCGCCGCCGCGGGCGTTTGGCCTTGCCACCCCGCCGCCGGAACGCGACTAGAATGACATCTCTCCGAACGGAGCCAGTCTCATGCTGACCAAGACTTCGCTGACGATCCGCCTGCATCCCGACGACGACGTGGTCATCGCCCGCCAGCAGCTCGTGTCCGGCACGGCGCTGCTCGACGAAAATGTCACGGTCTCCGGCCTCGTGCCGCCCGGGCACAAGATCGCCACCCACGCGCTCGCGACCGGGGCACCGGTCAAGCGCTACAACCAGATCATCGGCTTCGCCAAGCGTCCGATCGCGGCGGGCGAGCACGTGCACCTGCATAACCTGGCGATGGGCGAATTCGCGCGCGACTACGCATTTGGCGCCGACGCCAAGCCGACTCGCTACGTCGATGCGCCGGCGACGTTTCAGGGCATTGTCCGGAGCGACGGCCGCGTGGCCACGCGCAACTATGTCGGCATCCTGTCGACGGTCAACTGCTCCGCGACGGTCGCGCACGGTATTGCCGACGCGTTCAAGTCCGGCGGCCTGGACGCGTTTCCCAATGTCGACGGCGTGGTTGCGCTCACGCACGGCAGCGGTTGCGGCATGGACGTCAACGGCGAAAGCATGCACGTGCTGCGCCGCACGCTCGGAGGCTATGCGCGGCACGCCAACTTCGCCGCCGTGCTCATCGTGGGCCTGGGCTGCGAGGCGAACCAGATCGGTGCCTTGCTCGGCGCGCAACAGCTCGTCGAGGGGCCGCTGCTGCGCACGTTCTCGATACAGGACACGGGCGGGACGGCAAAGACGATTGCCCGGGGCATCGCCATGATCCGGGAAATGCTGCCGGACGCCAATGCGGTCAGGCGCGAGATCGTGCCGGCCGGCCATCTTACCGTCGGCTTGCAGTGTGGCGGCTCGGATGGCTACTCCGGCATCACCGCCAACCCGGCGCTCGGCGCCGCGGTCGACCTGCTGGTACGTCACGGCGGCACGGCCATCCTTTCGGAAACCCCCGAGATCTACGGTGCGGAGCACCTGCTCACCCGGCGCGCCGCGGGGCGCGAGGTCGGGGAGAAACTCATCGAGCGCATCAGGTGGTGGGAGGATTACACGGCGCGCAACAAGGGCGAGATGAACAACAATCCCTCGCCCGGCAACAAAGCCGGGGGCCTGACGACGATACTCGAGAAATCGCTTGGCGCGGTCGCCAAGGGGGGCACGACCAACCTGGTCGCCGTCTACGAGTACGCGGAGCCGGTGACCGCAAAAGGCTTCGTGTTCATGGACACGCCTGGCTACGACCCGGTGTCGGCGACCGGCCAGGTCGCCGGCGGCGCCAACATGATCTGCTTCACCACCGGCCGCGGCTCGGCGTACGGCTGCGCGCCCGCACCGTCGCTCAAGCTCGCCACCAACACGGCCCTGTGGAACCGTCAGGAAGAGGACATCGACATCAACTGCGGCGAGATCGTCGACGGCTCCTCCACGGTTGGAGCGATGGGGGAACGCTTCTTTCGCATGATGCTCGATACGGCGTCGGGGCAGAAGACCAAGAGCGAAGGGCACGGCTACGGGCAGAATGAATTCGTGCCGTGGTACCTCGGCGCGATCATGTAGTCGCGGGCCGTGCATTGACAGCAACAAGACCAGCTCCTAGGCTGGCGAAAGCGGTCTGGCGCAGCGAGCAGTATTTCAATCACTAAGGAGGGGTTCGATGAACAGGCTCTTAACCGGCTTCGTCGCCGGGCTTGCCCTCGCCGTCGCGGGGACGGCGCTGGCGCAGGAAACGCTGACCGTCTGGTTCGCCAAAGGCTTCTACAAGTCCGAGGACGACGCGCTGCTCGCGGCAATCAAGAAGTTCGAGGACAAGACCAAGGTCAAGGTGGAGCTGTCGCAATACCCCGTACAGGACATGATTCCCAAGACCGTGTCGGCGCTCGACGCGGGCACGGTGCCCGACGTCGCCTACGCCGACGTCTACGACTTCCAGGTCACCGGCAAGTGGGCGTTCGACGGCAAGCTCGAAGACCTTTCGGACATCCTCGCGCCGATGAAGGACCGGTTTCTTCCCAACACGCTCGAGACTGCGTATCTGTACAACGACAAGGCCAAGAAGCGCGCGTACTACGCGTTTCCCATCAAACAGCAGACGATGCATGTCCAATACTGGCTCGACATGCTGGCTACGGCGGGCTTCAAGGAATCGGACATCCCGGCCGGCTGGAAGGACTACTGGTCATTCTGGTGCGACAAGGTGCAGCCGGCGCTGCGCCAGAAGACCGGCCAGCGCCTGTACGGCATCGGCCAGCCGATGGGCGTCGACTCGAGCGATTCGTTCTACTCGTTCCTGACCTTTGCCGACGCCTACAACGTGAAGCTGGTCGACGACAACGGGAAGCTGCGCTTCGACGATCCCAAGGTCAAGCAGGGCTTGGTCAGCGCGCTCAAGGATTACACCGACGTCTACGTCAAGGGGTGCACGCCGCCGTCGTCGACGTCGTGGAAGGATCCGGACAATAACGTGGCATTCCACAACAAGATCACCGTGATGACCCACAACGCGACCATCTCCATCGCCGCCAAGTGGCTCGATGACGCCAACAACCCCACGCTGTCGGACGAGCAGCGGGCCCAGGCGAAGAAGAACTATTACGATCTCATCGTTACCGCGGGTTTCCCCAACAAGCCCGATGGGTCGAAGATGGTTTACCGCGCCGCGATCAAGACGGGCGTGATTTTTGAGAATGCGAAGAACAAGAAGCGGGCCAAGGAGTTCGTCGCATTCCTCCTGCAGGAGGAGAATCTGACCCCTTATGTCGAGGGCGCGCTCGGGCGCTGGTATCCGGTCATGAAGGCGGCGGCCGAGCGCCCGTTCTGGAAGGCCGACCGGCACCGTCAGGCGGTATACAACCAGTTCCACGCCGGCACGGTGACCTTCGAGTTCACCAAGAACTACAAGTTCACGATCGTCAACAACGAGAACGTCTGGGCCAAGGCGATGAATCGAGTCGTCAGCGAGAAGGTGCCCGTGGACCAGGCGGTCGACGAGATGATCGCCCGCATCAAAGTCATCGCCGGCCCGTGACCGTATTTTTGCGTGGCGGCGGGATTGCCTTCGGCGGCGCGACCGCCCGCCCGAGGACCGGCGCGGCGTCGACAGCGAGTTGACCGGCCGTGTCGACGCTTGCTCTTCCGCGTGCCGGGCCCGCCCTTCCGGCGGGCCCGGGCAGGCGCCGCCTGTCCCCTTGGCAGGCATGGGGCGTCATCATGATTGCCCCGTACCTGCTGGTGTTTCTGCTTTTCGTGATCTATCCGGTCGGCTACGGGTTCTGGCTTGCCCGCCATCCGGCAACCTACGTCCGGTTGGTCGACGATCCGATATTCAGCCGTGCGGTCATCAATACCCTCGTGTTCCTGATCATTGGCATCAACCTGAAGATGGTCGTCGCGCTGTTCCTTTCCGGGTTCTTCGTTCAGGCCCGGACCTGGATCAAGTGGCTGTCGCTCGTCTTCATTCTCCCTTGGGCCGTGCCGTCGATCCCGACCATCCTGTCGATCCGCTTCATGCTCAATCCCGAGTGGGGCCTCGTCAATCACGTGATTTTCAAACTGACGGGGGCGGACGGACCGAACTGGCTGAACGACCCCTGGATCGCGCTGTCGATGGCGATCCTTGTCCATATCTGGAAGTCGCTGCCGTTCTGGACGCTCATCCTGATCGCGGGCAGGTTGGCCATTCCCGGCGAGCTGTACGAGGCTGCGTCGGTCGACGGCGCTTCGACCTGGCAGAAATTCAAGTGGATCACCTGGCCGTCGCTGCAGACGCTGTACCTGACCTCGTCGATCCTGTCGATGATCTGGACGCTGGGCGACTTCAACAGCGTGTACCTGCTGACCGGTGGCGGCCCGGCGGACCTGACGCATGTGCTGGCGACGCTGGGGATCCGCTACCTGCGCCTCGATCAGGTCAATCTGTCGATGGCGGCAATCGTGTGTGCGCTGCCGCTCGTGTTGCCACTGGTCTACTTCATGATGAAGCGGCTGTCGAAATGAAATCGTCCTGGCGCCGGGCAAGCACCGAGGCGAAGCTTTTGCTCGTCGGCATCCCGGTGCTGATCTGGACATTGCTGCCGATCTATCACCTGGTCCTGTTCGCGATTTCGCCCAAGGAGTCGGCGTTTGCGGGCCAGCTCTGGCCGGACCATCCGACCCTGCACAACTTCGCGGTCGTGTTCCGGGAGCAGCATTACTACCTGAGCCATTTCTGGCTGCAGCTCTGGAATTCGCTCGTCATCGCGGTGAGCGTGGGGGTGCTGACGCTCGTCGTCGCCACCGCCGCGGCATTCGCTATCAGCCGGCTCAGGGTTCGTGGCGGCCGAACGGTCATGAACCTGGCGTTGTTCACGTACTTCATCCCGGCGGCGTTCCTGGCAGTGCCGATGTACAAGACGATGGGCAACTACGGGCTGCTTAACAATCAATGGTCGCTGATCCTGGCGATGGTGACGATCGCCGCGCCCTATTCGATCTGGGTGCTCAAGCAGGCATCCGACAAGCTGCCGTACGAACTCGACGAGGCGGCGAGGATCGACGGCGCCTCGCCGCCGCAGCTGTTCCGCCTGGTCTACCTGCCGCTGATGACGCCCTCGCTGGTGGCGATCGGCACCTATGCGCTCCTGCTGGCGTGGAACGAGTACCTGTATGCGTTCCTGCTGCTGTCCAACGACACGCAGATCACCCTGTCGGTGGCGCTTGGCAACTTCCTCGCCGCCGACGACTCACCTTGGGAACTGCTGATGACCGTCGGGCTCATCTATGCCTTGCCGCCGGCGGCGATCTATTACGCATTCAAGCGCTACATGGTAGGCGGCCTCACCGCTGGTGCGGTAAAGAGCTGAAGCGCGAATTGCCGGAGTTGAACCATGGCGTCGGTTACCTTTCACAACGTCGAGAAGACCTTCGGCGGCACCAAGGTCATTCACGGCATCGGATTCGATATCCACGATGGCGAGTTCATGGTGCTGGTCGGTCCGTCCGGGTGCGGCAAGTCGACCCTGCTGCGCATGCTCGCCGGGCTGGAAGAGATTTCCGGCGGCACGATCGCCATCGATGGCCGGGTGGTCAACAACATGGAGTCGAAGGATCGCGACATCGCGATGGTCTTCCAGAGCTATGCCCTCTATCCGCACATGACCGTCGCCGACAATATGGGCTTCAGCCTCAGGCTGCGCAGGGCGCCACAGGCGACGATCCAGGAACGCGTGGCGAAGGCGGCCCGGATTCTCAACCTCGAGCCATATCTGCAGCGCTTTCCGCGCGAGCTTTCCGGCGGGCAGCGGCAGCGTGTGGCCATGGGAAGAGCGATCGTGCGCGATCCCAAGGTGTTCCTGTTTGACGAGCCGCTGTCGAACCTCGACGCGAAACTGCGCGTCGCGATGCGCGGCGAGATCAAGGCGCTGCATCAGCGATTGAAGACCACGACAGTCTATGTAACGCACGATCAGGTCGAGGCGATGACGATGGCCGACCGCATCGCCGTGATGCACGACGGGCGCGTGGAACAGATCGGCACTCCGCTCGATCTCTACGACCGGCCGGGAAACCTGTTCGTCGCGCAATTCATCGGATCGCCGGCGATGAACGTGATCGAAGGCACTGTGCGGCGTGGCAACGGGGCCCTGCACCTCGAGGCAGAAGGCGGGATCCGCTGGCCGCTCGGAGATGGTGGCGGGGCGGACGGACAGCGAGTCGCCTACGGCATCCGCCCCGAACATGTCATGCTGGCCAGCCCGGACACGTTGGGAGCGGTAGCGGGGGAGATCATCGTCGTCGAGCCCACCGGGGCCGAGACCGAGCTCCTGGTCCAGGCGGGCTCGGTCCAGATCGTTCTGCGAACGCACGGGCGCCCGGTGGTCAATGCCGGCGACAAGGTCGGACTCAGCGTCGACCCGAGCATGGTGCACGTGTTCGAAAAGCAGACCGGGGCGCGGCTCGCCGCGTGACCAGCCATGGCCAAGAAACCGGGTAGCTCCAACCGTCCGCTGCGCTCGAGTGCGTGGTTTGGCCGCCACGATCGCGACGGGCTGGTGCACCGTTCCTGGATGAAGAACCAGGGCATTCCGCATGACCAGTTTGACGGCCGTCCGGTAATCGGCATCTGCAACACCTGGTCGCAGGCCACGCCCTGCAATGCGCACTTCCGCGAACTGGCGCAGCATGTCCGCGACGGCGTGCTCGATGCAGGCGGATTCCCGATCGAGTTTCCCGTCATGAGCCTCGGCGAGACGCTGATGCGGCCGACCACCATGCTGTTCAGGAATCAGGTCGCGATGGACGTCGAGGAATCCATCCGCGCCAACCCTTTCGACGGCGTGGTGCTGCTGATGGGTTGCGACAAGACCACGCCGGCCCTGCTGATGGGCGCGGCGTCATGCGACCTGCCCACCATCGGCGTGTCCGGCGGACCGATGCTCAACGGCAAGTTCCGCGGCGAGGACATCGGCTCGGGAACGCACGTCTGGAAGTTCACCGAGATGCTCAAGACCGGGGCGATGACCGAGGGCGACATGATCGAAGCGGAGTCCTGCATGTCGCGCTCTGCCGGGCATTGCATGACCATGGGAACCGCGTCGACGATGGCGTCGATGGTCGAGGCGCTGGGTGTCGGCCTGCCGACCAATGCGGCGATTCCCGCGGTCGATTCGAGACGGCGTGTGCTCGCACGCATGGCCGGCCGCAGGATCGTGGCGATGGTTCACGAGGACCTGCGCCTGTCGAGGATCCTGACGCATGACGCGTTCGAGAATGCGATCATGGTCAACGGAGCGATCGGCGGGTCGACCAATGCCGTCGTGCATCTGCTCGCCATAGCAGGCCGCGTCGGCGTGAAGCTGACGCTCGACGACTGGGACCGCCTGGGGCGAGATATGCCATGTCTGGTCAATCTGATGCCGTCGGGCGAGTACCTGATGGAGGATTTCTATTACGCCGGCGGGCTGCCGGTCGTGATCAAGGAGATCGGCCAGTCCATTCATAAGCGTGCCCTGACCGCCAATGGCCGCACGCTCTGGGATAACGTCAAGGACGCGGTCAACTACAACGAGGCGGTGATCACTCCGCTGGCGAAGCCGTTCAAGGCGCACGGCGGCATCGCGGTGTTGCGCGGCAACCTATCGCCGCGCGGGGCGGTGATCAAGCCATCAGCCGCCACGTCGAGACTGATGCGGCATAAGGGTCGCGCCGTCGTGTTCGAGGACATCGACGACCTCAATCGCCGCATCGACGACCCGAAGCTCGACGTCGACGCCGATTCGGTTCTGGTGCTCAAGAATTGCGGACCCAGGGGCTACCCCGGCTTCCCGGAAGTTGGCAACTTCGCGCTGCCGGCGAAGCTGCTGAAAAAGGGCGTCACCGACATGGTTCGCATCTCCGATGCGCGCATGTCGGGCACCGCGTACGGCACGGTCGTTCTGCACACCGCGCCGGAAGCGGCGCTGGGCGGCCCGCTGGCGCTGGTGCGCAACGGCGATCTGATCGAACTCGACGTGGCCAGGCGCAAGCTGCAGCTGCATGTTTCCGAGGCCGAGCTCAAGCGGCGGAAGAAACAATGGCGGCAGGATAAACCGCACTCCGACCGCGGTTGGGTCAAGCTCTACTGCGATACGGTGCTACAAGCCGACCAGGGTGTGGACCTCGATTTCCTGGTCGGCAAGTCGGGGGCCAAGGTCGGCAGGGAGAGCCACTAGGCGCGCCAGCGCCACGACCAGGCGGTCAATACCAGCCGCCGACCGGCGCGGGCTCGCGTTCGAGCCTGTGAATGCGATATTCGAGATCGCAGTGATCGCTGGCCTGGGCCAGGTAGGCCTCGCGACGCAGGCGCTCACCCTCGGCAATCCCCTCGGTCAGCCAGTCGAAGAATCGAACCATTGCCTTCATTACCGTTCCTTTGCGTGATGCGGAGGCGCCAAACGCTGGCAACTCTCGCGAGCAGCCATCGACGCTTCGGCAAGCAGCCATTGCTGCATTGCACAAAGAATAGGGATTCGAGCACGAAAAATCCAATCGCATCAACGAATGCCGCTCATCAGCCAGCCCGATTGCTCGTAAGTCATTGTTGCAACGCGCATTTGATACAATGCCAGACAACGAGTCGCGCCTTAGCCTATGGATTTCAATCGCCTTCGCAGTTTCGCCGCCGTGGCCGAAACGGGTCACCTGACCCGCGCAGCCGAGAAGCTGCACATCAGCCAGCCGGCGTTGTCGGCACAGATCAAGGCGCTCGAAGACGAGCTCGACCTGACGCTGTTCGAGCGCACGTCGACCGGAATGACGCTTACGGCTGCCGGCAAGCGGCTATTGGTCGAGGCGGACAAGGTTCTTGCCGCCAGCCAGACCCTGGAGGCCGAGGCACGGGCGCTGAAAGGGACGGTTTCGGGCACGGCGCGGGTGGGTACGCTTTCGGACCCCGCGTTCATTCGCCTTGGCGAGTTCATGGCCGCGTCGCTGGAGCGCTATCCGCGCCTCGAGATCATTTTCCAGCACGAGATCACGGGCGTGGCGCTGCAGCGCGTACGCGACGGGTCGCTGGAAGCAAGCTTCTACTACGGCCACATGCCGCACCCGCAGGTCGCCGGCATAGGGCTGCGCGAACTCGCCTATCGCATCGCCGCGCCAGCCGCGTGGCGCGAGCGGGTGCAACAGGCCGGCTGGCGGGAGATCGGCGATCTGCCGTGGATCATGCCGCCGCCGGTAAGCACGCATCACCAGTTTGCGGCCGCCATGTTCCGCGAGCACGGCGTCGAGCCGTCAAAGGTGATTGGTGCCGACGACGAGGCAGTCGTAAGCTCGCTAGTCGTCTCCGGCGCCGGCCTGGCACTGATGCGCGAGGACGTTGCCCTTGAGATGGTGCAAGCAGGCGAAGTCTGCCTGTGGCAGGATATACGCATCGGCACGATGCTTCGATTCATCTATCTTCGGTCCCGCGAACACGACCCGATCGTCCGCGCGCTGCTCGACGTGTGCAAGCTGTCGTGGCCCGCGCGCCGTGACGCCAGGGCCGTGTCGCGACGCCGGCCGGGGAGCCTCGCCAACAATCAGTCGACGGCAAAGGCCGCGACCAAGGAGTCATCGTCATGACCGGCTCTACGCACGGGGCGGCGCCGCGCAGACTGCCGCTGCATCTTCCGCTGGCGCTTGGCATGCTGTTTTGCGCAATGCCGAGCGCGCATGGCGACGAGGTCCCGCTCTTGCGCCAGGGCTTGTGGGAGTATCAACGCACCACGGGAACGCAAAAGTTTGTCGCCACGGAATGCATCGACCCGAGCGAGGATCTGCGGCGCCAGCACGCGGCCCTGGAAAGGATGGGCTGCAAAGTCGCGCCGGTGCAGCATGAAGGAACGACCTACACCTACTCGGCCGAGTGTGCCCTCAAGCTGCCATCGGGCGTGGTGGCCTTCAGCATGTCCAGCGTGCTTACCGCAGAGAGCGAGACCGCCTACCGGGTCGAGAACCGGATGACCAACCAGGGTGGGACGAGCGACGAGATCATCACCGGGCAGCGAGTCGCTGACTGCGCCGGTTGAGGGCGATGATTGCCGGCGCGACCCGGCGGCGAGGTGGTGGCAAACCGGCCGGGCGGGACCGTCGGCCGCGTTCTGGCGCCCTCGCCCCGGTTTAAACGTCGATTTCGACTTCCGCTTCGATCTCGACGGGAATGTTGAAGGGCAGTTCCGCCATGCCGACCGCGGATCGGGAATGCCTGCCGGCTTCCGGTCCGTAGAGATCCAGAATCAAATCCGAGCAGCCGTTGATGACCGCAGGCTGTTGCGCGAATCCCGGCGCCGAAGCGACCATCCCGAACACCCGTAGCCAGGCCAGCACGCGGTCGAGGTCCCCGAGTTCGCGCTTGAGACTTCCCAGGATCGAGAGTGCGGTCAGTCGTGCGGCCTGATAGCCTTGCTCGACGCTGAGTTCGCGCCCGAGCTTGCCCAGGGGCGGCGCCATGCTGCCGTCTTGGTTCTGCGGCCCATGCCCGGAAATGAAGGCCCGGTTGCCGCGCACGCGCACAAAGGCGAACGGCAGGCGCACGCCCGGGGCCACCACCGGCCCCGGCAGGACTAGCCCGTGCGCTCGCAGCCGGGACTCGATCACGTCCATGTTCGGCCGCCCGGGGTCATGACCGCCGCAATTCGCCGCGAGCCCGGGGCACCGCAGTGCGGCCAGTTCATCGGCCCGGGTGCGGCGAGGCCAGCACGGCTTCAGGCGAAAAGATCAAGCTGGCCTCCGGCGGCGCCGGGTGGCCGGAACCGCGTCGTGTCCAGGTGCAAGCTGCGCTCCTCGTTCAAACCCTGCCGCTTGCACGCGAGCCTGAACCGTCTCTCGATCAGGTCGGCGAACTGCCCCTCCCCCCGCATGCGCGAGCCAAACTCGGGGTCGTTGTCGCGACCGCCGCGCACCTGGCGCACCAGGCTCATGACGTGTTCCGCGCGCAGCGGGAAATGATGCAGAAGCCAGTCGCGAAAGAGATCTTTCACCTCGCGCGGCAGCCGCAGCATGATCCAGGTCGCGGCGCGCGCGCCGTGCGCTGCCGCCGCTGCGAGAATCGCCTCCAGATCCATGTCGGTCAGCTGCGGGATCACCGGCGCGATGCTGACCCCGACGGGGATGCCCGCGTCGGCTATCGCCCTGATGGTCGCCAGCCGCCGCTGCGGCGTTGGGGCACGCGGATCCAGTTTGCGCGCCAGCTCCCGGTCGAGCATCGCAATCGAGACGTAGACGCGAACCAGGTTCTTGGCCGCCATCGGCGCGAGCAGGTCGAGGTCGCGTTCGATGAGCACGCCTTTGGTCGTGATCGTCAGGGGGTGTTCGCATTCGCAGAGCACCTCGATCAACTGGCGCGTTATTTTCCACTCGCGCTCGATGGGCTGGTACGGGTCGGTGTTGGTGCCAAGCGCGATCGGCTCGCAGCGGTAGCCGGCCCTGGCGAGCTCGGCCCGCAGCAGGCCCGGCGCGTCGGGCTTGGCGAACAGGCGCGTTTCGAAGTCGAGTCCGGGCGATAGATCGAGATACGCGTGCGACGGCCGGGCATAGCAGTAGATGCAACCGTGCTCGCAGCCCTG
>Ga0074044_10003516_pt1 | contig 13291 bp, 10 predicted proteins | sample BogForMeECP23OM1_FD_94443 | JGI IMG/M metagenome (GOLD analysis project Ga0074044, IMG submission 94443) | Bog forest soil microbial communities from Calvert Island, British Columbia, Canada - Bog Forest MetaG ECP23OM1 | ecosystem: Environmental > Terrestrial > Soil > Wetlands ... | reverse complement strand
GAGAACTTGCGCATGGGGGAAAGCTTGCGTCCATTCGATTTCTGGGAGAAATTGCTCCCTCTAATGGAACGCCAAGATTAATTCTATCACTCGTGTGGTTCCGTTCCTTCGTGCTTCAAGTCTAGAAACCATGCACAATTCTGCCTCCTCATTAGTTGACCCGACCTGACTAAACGCTTGGCGTCATAGATTTGGATCTGGTGGCCGGCGTTCTGGGCGGCTGCGGCGAGAGCGAGTAAGCCGATATAGGAGTGTACGAATCGTCCCGGGCAGGCACTCGTTTGGTCGTTGTGTGGTATTTTGTGCCAGTCGTTCTGAGAGTCGAGGAATACGGAGAACTAAAGCGGAGGGAAGCAAGAATGAGCGGGCCAAATCTTTCGCGGCGTCAATTTCTTCTGACAACGGCCGGTGCGGCAGGAGCGGTAGCTGCAAAGCCGATTCTGCTGGAATCTGAGCCGCTATTCGCTTCTCCTCGATCGGTAGCTCCAAACGACCGGATTGGTTTTGGCATCATTGGAGTGGGGATGGAAGGCAACAGCCTATTGAGCACGGCTGTAGCACTTCCCGGCGTGCAATGCATCTCCGCATGCGATCTGTATGATGGCCGGCACGAACTAGCCAAAGAAATCGCCGGAAATTCCATCCGGGTGACTCGCCGGTACAAGGACCTTCTTGACGACAAGAACATCGACGCAATCATCGTGGCCACTCCCGACCACTGGCACAAGCAAGTGGTCGTTGATGCGGTGAACGCGGGCAAGGACGTGTATTGCGAAAAGCCGATGTCGCACAGCGTAGCGGACGGCGTCGCCATGGTGGACGCGGCAAAGAAGTCCGGCCGCATCGTGCAGGCGGGCGCACAACGCACGAGTTCGGTGCTCTGCGCGAAGGCCAAGGAGCTTTATGAAAGCGGCGCGATCGGAGAGTTGAGTCTGGTGGAGGCTTCGAATGGGCGCAACGATCCCACCGGCGCATGGGAGTATCCGCCGCCCGCGGACCTCTCGCCAGAAAATGTGGATTGGGAAACATGGCTGGGGACTGCGCCGAAGCATCCGTTCGATCCTTACCTCTTTGCGCGCTGGCGTTGCTGGAAGGAGTATGGGACCGGCGTGGCGGGTGATCTGTTGGTGCACCTGATTAGCGGAATGCAGTTTGTAATGGGAATCAACGAAGCGCCCAAAAGCGCGTCCGCGCTCGGCGGAATCTACCGGTGGAAGGACGGGCGCAACATGCCGGACGTGCAAGCTGTGTTGTACGAGTACGGCAACATTCCCGTGTATATGCGACTGACACTCGGAACTGAAACTTCAGAAGTCACGCGCTTTATGGGATCGAAGGGGATATTGGAACTGACCGAGTTTGGCCTGAACTATCTACCGCAGCCTGGAATCGACCTCGCGCCCAGCTATTACTGCTACGGTTTGCCAAGCCGGCTGAGGAACGCGTACTTCAAGCGATGGCATGAAGAGCACGACCCGAAGCCGGGTCAAGAGCCGTTGCCGCAGACCACGAGCTACAAAGGCGACGACTACGACGATTTGCGTCCGCATCTGTGGAAATTCTTTCAGGCGGTAAGATCGCGCGAGCCAGTCGTGCAAGATGTGGTGTTCGGGCACAACGCAGCGGCGGCCTGCCACATGGCGAATGAGTCGTATTATCGCAAGAGCGTTGTGCACTGGGATACTGCGTCGCAAACAATCAAGTCTTAGGAGGCACGCATGCGACTGTCAAAAAGCGGAAGACACATTTCACATAGGCTTGCGCCTATCGCGGCACTCTGCGTGGCTGTTGTTGCGCTGTCACTTTGCGGCTCAAATGTTTCGACAGGCGCTCCGAAACCGCTTCCATCGAACAATGCGGAATCGGTTGCGGCCTTTCTCGGGCGGTGGGATTTGACGCTGCAGGCTCCGGACCGCACCTACCCATCGTGGCTCGAGCTGCGGGAGGAGGGAGGAGAGTTGTCGGCGCAGATGGTGGGACGCTGGGGCAACGCGCGGCCGCTTCCGAAGGCCGAAATCTCCCAGGGAAAACTGACTTTTGTGTCTCCGAAAGATGAGGAAGGTGCTCAGGCCGATCTGGTTTTCGAGGGAACGTTGAAAGGCGGAATTTTGTCCGGCGCCGTTAACGGGCCGGACGGAAAAACGTGGAAGTGGATGGGCCGTCGCGCGCCGGCGTTGCACCGAAGCGGTCCACCCATTTGGGGGAACGCGATTTCGTTGTTCAACGGCAAAGATCTGACGGGATGGCATGTTAGCGACCCGAAGGCGACCAAGGCGTGGACCGTCGAAGATGGCAATTTGGTTTCGCCGGGTAATGGCCCCGAACTGATCAACAATTCGAAATTCGAAGATTTCATGCTGCATGTGGAGTTCAATTGCGGCGAGAACGCGAACAGCGGCGTTTATCTGCGCGGACGCTATGAAGTGCAAGTCGAAACCGATTCGCTCGATGAACCTCCCAGCCATCGCATGGGGGCAATTTATGGTTTTCTGGCTCCGATGCCGGAGCAGCCACGAGCGCCCGGAAAATGGCAGACGTACGACATTACGCTGGCGGGTCGTATGGTGACCGTGATCCAAAATGGGCAGGTCATCATCAACAACGAAGAAATTCCGGGGATCACGGGCGGGGCGCTCGATAGCCACGAAGAGCTTCCGGGTCCGATCTATCTGCAGGGGAGTGAAAAAGGGCGCGTGATGTATCGCAAAATCGTGATCACGCCAAAAGCCTCGTTAGGCGCGGCGCGGTTGTAATTGATGGTTGCGCGCTTGAGCAGCGAAAGTAGAAGTCGAGAATGAAAAGCTCTCCCAGGGTGTTCTCACCGAAAGTTACACGAAGGTCATTTATTACGTCCGTGTCGCTAGCATCCGCGGCGGTCATGGGTTCGCGCATGGGATTGCGCGTTGATCTGGCAACACCCGGCAATCTGCGGCCACTCGAAGAGTTCGGTTACGCGGATGTGACGCTGAACAGCGAGCTGCACGAAAAGCAACTGCAGAGCAGTCACCAAGTGTTGATGGATCTCAGCGAGGACAGCCTGCTAAAGCCGCTTCGTGAGATGGCTGGTCAACCGGCGCCGGGCGTGGAATTGGGCGGTTGGTATTGGTACGACCCCAATTACGATACTGACACGGTGACAAACGGCTTCGCTCCAGGCTGCACTTTCGGTCAATGGGTTTCGGCGCTCGCGCGATCCTACGCGATTACGGGCGATCCAGTCACTCGAGAGAAGGTTCTGAGGTTGAATCGGCTATACGCGCAGACAATTTCGGGCGATTTTTATGGCGAGAAGAACCGGTTCCCCGCGTACTGTTACGACAAGCTGGTGTGCGGGCTGATCGATTCGCATCAGTTTGTTCACGACCCCGATGCGTTCTCTATTCTCGAGCAGACCACTAATACTGCGCTGCCTCATCTGCCAGGGAAAGCGATCGAACACGGGCGAAGGTGGCGCAAGAACCCGGCGGTGGGATACACGTGGGATGAGTCCTACACGATTTCGGAAAACTTGTTCCTCGCGTATCAGCGAGGTGCCGGCGATCGCTATCGCTCGCTCGGGATCCAATATCTCGATGATGCATATTACGATCCGTTGGCGGAGGGCCGGAATGTGCTCGCGGGCAGGCACGCGTACAGCCACGTGAACTCTTTGTCCTCCGCGATGCAGGCATATCTGACTGTCGGAAGCGAGCGACATTTGCGCGCGGCGCAGAACGCCTTCGAAATGTTGAAGGCGCAGAGTTTCGCCACCGGAGGCTGGGGACCGGATGAGCAGCTTCGCGCGCCTGGCACCGCAGACCTTGCTGCGAGTCTGACGAACACTCACAGCAGCTTCGAAACGCCCTGCGGCTCCTACGCTCATTTTAAGTTGACGCGCTACTTGCTCCGCGTGACGCGCGATTCGCGGTACGGCGACAGCATGGAACGCATGATGTACAACACGATTCTGGGCGCGAAGCCCCTGCTCACCGGCGGCAGCACTTTCTATTATTCCGATTACAATTTTGCCGGACGCAAGATTTATAAACAGGATCACTGGCCGTGCTGTTCAGGAACGTTTCCACAGGTGGTGGCCGACTACCGAATCAACTGTTATTTTCGGGATGTCAGCGACGTTGGCGACGTTTACGTGAACTTGTACATTCCGTCGAGTTTGCGATGGAAAGTTGGCGGAGCCGATGTAGCGCTGACGCAGCGGAGCGAGTATCCGTTCGATGGAAAGATCGCGTTTACTGTGAGGAGCTCAAGGAGTGCGGAATTCACGATTCACTTGCGGATTCCTGAGTGGGCGGACGGCGTGATGCTCGGCGTCAATGGGAAGAGAGTGCGGGATTCGGTACGTGCCGGTGAGTTCGCAACCGTAAGACGCGAGTGGAAGAATGGCGACCTCATCGAACTGGAGTTGCCGCTGCGCATGCGCCTCGAAGCCGTTGACCCGCAGCATCCGCAAATTGTGGCGCTGTTGTCGGGGCCGCTAGTGCTATTCGCTATCACCGATGGAGCGCCGGCTGTGACGGCTCGACAATTATTAGCGGGAACGAAGGCCGGGCCGCAGTCCTGGCAGGTCCAGACTGCCGGAGCGCCGGTCCGTATGTTGCCTTTTACTGCCATCGAGGATGAGCAGTACTCGACGTATTTGACTGTCAACGCGTAGCAGCGCAGGGCTATGCAGAACTCACGGTCTGACTCTGCCATTTTTCACCGCATCGCAGCACTCTAAATTCCTGTCCGAGCCTGCGGCATTCCTGGATGAACCCCTTCGGCGTTGCGGTATTAAACTCAAACATGTCGTAATGGCAAGGGATGACTAACTTCGCGTCCACATCTTTCGACAACTGTGCGGCCTCACGACCGAAGAGGTTTCCCGGGACGCGACGCTCGGCCGCGCGGCCATTGATGGGAAGCAGGGCAACGTTGATCTTGAACGGGCGCAGGTTCTCCGACATGCCCTCATATCGCACTGTGTCGCCACTGTGGTATACGCTCCAGCGGCCGAATTGAAGAACGTAGCCCAGATATTTCGCGCGGCCCTGCTCATCACGATCCAGAGTCTCGTGCGCGGAAGCGACGCCGGAGAATCGCACGCCGCCGATTTCGCGTGAGGTCCCGTCGTCCAGGCCGATCGCAGCCGTTGGATCGATTTTGATTCGGTCAGCCACAAACGAGCGATTGGCCTCCGGTATGACAAGCCTAAGGCTGGGATTTCGATCCAGAATTGGGCGGAGCGTGTCGGGATCAAGATGATCGGTGTGATTGTGTGTAGAGACAGCAATATCGATAAATGATAGCCGCGCAGGATCGATGACAAGCTCCGTCATGCGAACATGCGGTTTGTCAGTTTGGCTGTACTTCTTCGTTAGCGAATCCGAAAGATACGGATCAAGCAAAATGTGGATTCCGCTCCACTGCAACAAAAAACCGCTCTGGCCTAGCCACCACAGCCGAAAACGGCCGTCGTGCCGATTCGAAGCATGAATGTCTGCGAGCAAGGCGTCGTGCGATTGAAGCGGCTGGATCACGCGAATCCAAGTTCTTTCCGGACTAGAGCCACACCAGCCACCATATTGGCGAGTTTCTGCCGCGCTGCCCAACGTGCCGTCTGGCTAAGACCACAGTCAGGAGCAAAGGAAAGTTTCTGCGCCGGCGCATGCTTCAGGCAAAGACGCACCCTTTCGGCAATGTCAGCGGGAGTTTCTACGTAGTAGCTTTTCACATCGACAATTCCGACGGCCGCATCGATTCCACGCTCTGTGATCTCTCGAATCACTTCGATCTCCGCGAATTCACGGCTTGCCATCTCCAGGTGCATTTCATCCACTGGCAGTTCGAAAAAGGCCGGAAAAAGAGGCGCATAACGCCTCGGTGCAACGGCGCGGCCTTTGTAGTTGCCAAAGCAGAGATGCGTGGAAAGGCGGCATCGGCCTGCGATCGGCTTCACAGTATCGGCAAAAATGTTGACGAAGCGAGAGGGGTCCTCGCGATGGCCGTAGCAACTCATGGAAGGCTCGTCCAGCGTGATTTCGCGGCAGCCGCATTTCACTAACTGCTCGAGTTCTTCGCGCACGATCGGAATCAATGCGTCCGTGATGTCCCAACGATTCTTATAAAGTCCTCCCGGATTGATTCTTCCGCTCAGCGTGTAAGGGCCCGGAATACTGGCTTTCAGCAGGGGGCCAGTGGGTGCGACCTCCTTTAAAAGGCGGAACTCCTCAACTGCTCCGAGTCCATGCTTCGATTTTAGTTTTCCGGTCACCTCGTATTTTCCGCGCTGATCGTGCGCGGGCGGCCCGAACCGGCGTGGAGAGCAGGGCGTGGGATCCAAGCCTTCCAATCGGCCATAGAAAGAGAGATTAAAATCGTAGCGGGTCTGTTCGCCGTCCGTAATTACATCGAGTCCAGAACGAACTTGATCGTGAATCGCTGCAATCACCGCGTCCCTTCGCATTTCCTGTATGTCGGCCTCGCCGAACTGGTCTAGGTGGGTCGATGCAAACTCGAGCCAGCCAGGAAACGGGTAGCTCCCGATCACCGTTGTTTGCAGAGGACGACGGTGCTTTTTCCAGTCTTGAACCTGTGCGTTCGATTCCGCGGCAACCGCCACGTGCTTTGGCTTTGCGCGACTCATTAGCTGACCGTCCATCCGCCATCAACCGTAATAATCTGGCCAGTGATGGGGCTCGATTCGCGGGATAAAAGGAAGCATGCCGTCTTGGCTACGTCAGCGGCACTAAGCATGCCTTTGGTCAGAGGTTGTTTGCGCGAGATGTAGTCGACGATCTGCGGATTATTTTCTGCACGCGTACTCATCGCGGTAGAGACCAGGCCCGGTGCGATTACGTTGATACGGATACCGCGGGGAGCATAGTAAGCGGCTGCCGCCGTACTCATCGCTTCGATCGCGCCCTTGCTGGCAGCATAGCCTGCTGTCGCGAAGTAGTCTGCCTGTGGATGACGCGCCAATACACTGCCGGTATTCAGGATGACCCCCTGCTGCGCCGTTTTTACCCACTGACGAAGCACCTCACGGCACATCAGGAACGTTCCTTTAGCGTTTACGTCCATCACGGCGTCCCATGCCTCTGTTTTACACTGGTGTAATGGGCCATCGCCGGCCGACCGCGCGCTGATGCCAACGACATTGAAGAGGGTGTCGATCCTGCCAAATCGCGAGTGGCAGGCGGAGACTGCGCTTCGGATCGCAGACTCATCACGCACATCCGCTGCGGCAAAATCGGCGTCGCCAATGTCTGCAACAAGCGACCTGCATTCTTTCTCGTCAATGCCAACGACAAATACTGGACCGTTCGACGCCCAGGCACGTGCGGCCGCGCGTGCAATACCGGAGGAACCGGTAACGAGAAGGACTTGTCTCACGGTGCTACTCAAACAGGTGTTTGAGGCTCTTCCGGTATGCCTCGTAGAACACTTCCAATTGTTGCGAAGCGCTTGTGTTACCAACGAACTGGTGACTCGGCAAGATCACGGGCTTGACTCCGCGTTGCAGCATGCTTTCTGCCGTGGCGCAGCGGATCATGTTAATGATCATCGCGCCCGTGATGGTCGAAACCGGACCGGTGCGCCACTCGAGCCCTTCCAATTCAACCACGCAATCGCCCGGCGGGCATAGGTTGTCGATAACGAGGTCAGCGTAATCGGTGAGCTTCTTGCCGGAAGAGTGCGCCGCCTTCGCATTTTCGCAATGGGCCTTCGAGACAATCGCAATCACGGGCAGCCCGCGCGATCGAGCTCCCATTGCCACTTCAACGACCACAGGACGGATGCCGCTCGTCGAAATCACGATGAGAGCGTCACTCGGGCCAAAATGGAAACTGCGCAGGAGTTGCTCGGCATAGCCCTCATAATTCTCCAGGTAAAGCACGGTACGCAAACCATTCGTTCCAGTGATGGCTGCATGATTCGAAAGCGCCATCTCTACCATGGCCACAAAGCCGGCGTAGCACCCCTGACGCGGGGTCATCTCCTCACACATCATTCTCGAGTGGCCGTTGCCAAAAAGAAACACCAGTCCACCGCGAATGATCCGGTCCGCGCATAGTTCCGCCGCCTGCTGAATTACGTCTGCCTGTGTTCGTCTCAATTCCTGAAGCAACCGAATGGTCTCGTCAAAAAAAACCAAGCCGGCCTTCTTGCTGGCGTCGGCGGAAGCGCTACTCGCTGGATCACGCATCGAAATGTATCGGCTCCTTTAGCTCAAGTTCGTATGTGCGAGTCGCTGCGCCACCGGTAGAATTGCACAAAGTAGGTATAATGCACAAACCTCGTGAAAGAAACACTGATTAGCACCGGTTCTGGCACTGCCTTAGCGATCGGCGTCGACATTGGGGCTACCGCGATCAAAGCTGCTATCGTCGGAATGCGCGGAGATCTCGTCGAGAGCTTTCATGGGCCGTCGCCGCGAACTCGCTCTGCGCTCCACGACTTCGTGCATACCGTGTTGGAACGCGCCGGTGCCCCAGTACGCGGAGTCGGTATCGGCTGTAGAGGAATCATTGACGCCACTTCATCACGCGTGAAGAGTCTGCCCGGAGACCTTCACTTCCTGGAGGGCGAGCTCTTGAGCGATGTAGTCGCGGTGAACGGGTTACCCGTACTGGCCGATAATGACGCTCGCACCGCGCTGATTGCTGAAGTGCTTTGGGGCGCCGCTCGAGGGCGGCGAAACGTGGTTATGCTTACGCTCGGCACCGGGGTTGGCGGAGCGGTGCTGGTAGATGGAAAGATACTGCGAGGAGCGACGGGGGCGGGTGCCCATCTTGGTCACGTCACGCTGGATCTTCACGGCGAGCTTTGCATCTGCGGCAACTACGGTTGCCTGGAGACACAATTTTCGTCGCGTGCGATCGAATCGGCTTATTGGGCGCACCTGCACCGCGCGGCACCGGCCAGTCTCTCACTAAGTGGTGATGGCCAGCTCCCTGATACCGAGGCCATTTTTCGGGCTGCGGCAGAGGGCGATGAGTGCGCGCACTTTGTAGTCAATCGGGCGTTGGAGTACTTGGGCGCAGCACTGGTGAGCTTTCTGCATACCTTCGATCCCGAGATTTTCATCCTCGGGGGACACGTTGCGGCTGCCGGGCCAGCGTTGATCGCTCCGATCCAAGACAAAATTTCGCGCCGGACAAAAATATTGCTGGGCCGAGAGGTCCCGATCGTCTTTGAGAAAGAGGTCGGCTATGGCGGGGTTGCCGGCGCGGCAGGCCTGGTTTTTCTGCAACAGCGGTTGCTGGCGATTTGAAGTGAAAGCGGAGCCAAGCAATGGGTGCGGACAAAGCGAGTGTGAATCTCGACACGAACGCGAATGGATGTCCTGAACAGTTGGAACAAGGCTCCTCTGGGTACATCTATCTGCTGGCGATGGTCGCCGCGATCGGTGGTTTGCTCTTCGGCTTCGACACAGGAGTAATCAATGGCGCAATAATTTTCGTCAAGCGTCAATTTCTCCTGAGCGACACCCAAACAGAGGTGGCAGCCAGCAGCCTTCTTCTGGGTTGCGTTGTTGGAGCAGGCCTGACTGCGATCACCAGCGATCGGTTCGGAAGGAAGAAAGTCCTGTTGGGGGCTTCCGTCTTATTCACTATGTCATCTATCGGGGCTGCGCTTCCGCGCAATATGACCGAATTTGTGAGTGCTCGTTTCGTGGGGGGACTGGCTGTTGGAATGGCCTCAACTCTGGCGCCTTTGTACATTGCAGAAATTTCCCCGGCGCGCAAACGCGGATTGCTGATTTCGCTAAATCAGTTGGCAATTGTCACCGGTATTCTCATGTCGTACAGCGTGAATTACCTGCTCACCGGCATAGGTCCGTCGAACTGGAGGTGGATGTTTGCTTCTGCCACTCTTCCTTCAGTGGCCTTCCTTCTCACATTGCTGTTCATTCCCGAAAGCCCGCGCTGGCTGGTGCAAAAAGGCCGGGAGTCTGAGGCGGAAAGGTTCCTGGCGCGAATCGTGGGTTCGCAGCGCGCCGCCGACGAAATTGAGGCCATCAAAACCGCCACTTCGGAAGAAAGTGGGGAATTGCTGGCGCCCGCGTTCAGGAAACCGCTGGTTGTAGCGATTCTGATTGCACTCTTCAGCCAGTTCACGGGAATCAATACGATCATCTATTACGGCTCGCTCATATTCCTGGAGCATGTGCCTCACCAAAGTGCCGGCACAGCGCTTTGGGCCAACGTCATGATTGGAGCAATCAATTTCGTGGCGACGGTCATAGGCATGTCTTTAATCGACCGTGTCGGCCGAAAGCCATTGTTGATGTCGGCCTTTGCGGGAATGGCGGTCTCACTCGTGGGAGTTTCTGCAGGCATTCGTTTGCAATTAACCGGGGGTGTGGTTTTGGTTTTCGTTTTGGTGTACGTCGCTAGCTTTGCGATCGGAGTAGGAACTGGAACTTGGGTGATGATGGCGGAAATCTGCCCGACGCGAGTGCGCGGGCGGGCGATGTCTGTCGCCACGGTCTTCCTGTGGGGCGGGACGCTCGTGGTTACCCTGACGTTCCTTTCGCTGGTAAACGCACTCACGGCTCCGGGTGCCTTCTTGTTGTATGCCATCGTCTCCATCGCCGCATTCCTTTTTATCTGGCGCGCGGTTCCGGAGACCAAGGGCCAGACCCTGGAAAACATCGAGAAATCGTGGCTGAGTCAAAGACAGAGATCAGCCTGAGACCTCCTGTTTCCAGCCTGGCGTCGTGTTCTGCTCAACTGTTTGTTGTTGACACTCGGAATAAAAAACTATTTCATACATCGCTCCAGTGTCGTCCCAATTCGGACGGGTAGACAACAATCACCATGCCGCGTGAAGAGCCATTTCTACCAATCACAAAAGCTAGCATGCTTACTTCCCGCTTTTCGCTTCGGAAAAATTACAGCCGTCCATTCATGCCGGTACCTTTGAGCGGAGGGATCCTCGCGGCAATCTGCGTCATAGCCGCAATCGCGCCCATGCAAGGGCGTCAAGCCACGAAATCCAGGGAGGACACTCAAGGGATCGCTGATGCGAGTCTTGACGTTAAAGTTGAGTCCATTTTGCGAACTATGACATCGGACGAGAAAGTAGGCCAGTTGGTGCAGTACTCGGCAGGTCAGGCAACCGGACCCGGAACCGGGCGTACCGATTACAGGGACATGATCGCTCGAGGCGAGATCGGCGCTCTGCTCAACGTTGTGAGTCCGAGCGAGATCAATGACTATCAGCACATTGCGATGGAAAAATCTCGGCTACACATTCCCTTGCTCTTCGGTTTGGATGTTATTCATGGGTTCAAAACTGAGTTTCCCATTCCGCTGGGACTGGCTTCAACCTGGGATCCCGCGTTGGTGGAAAAAGTATCACGCGTAGCGGCAATGGAGGCCTCCGCGAGCGGCATCCGCTGGACATTTTCTCCGATGGTCGATATAGCGCGTGATGCTCGCTGGGGTCGCATTGCGGAAGGGGCAGGTGAGGATCCGTTCCTGGGCGCTGCAATGGCCGCGGCCTATGTGCGAGGTTATCAAGGTTCTCGTTTGGACGCGCCAGCCAGCATCGCAGCCTGCGCCAAACATTATGTAGGTTACGGCGCCGCCGAGGGTGGTCGAGACTACAATACGACTGAGATTTCCGAGCACACGTTGCGGGAATTTTACCTTCCGCCATTCCACGCCGCCGTACAAGCCGGGACTGCTTCATTGATGAGTGCCTTTAATTCTCTTGACGGAATCCCGGCTTCTGCAAATCGCTTCACCCTAAAACGAGTGTTGCGGGAGGAATGGGGATTCCGCGGTCTTGTGGTAAGTGATTGGTCGGCGGTGCAAGAACTTGAGGCGCACGGCATTGCCCTAGACGATGCAGGGGCCGCACGGAAGGCTTTTGTAGCCGGCGTCGATATGGATATGGCAAGCAGCGCTTACCACGACCATCTAGCGCAACTTGTCCGATCTGGAACGGTCAAGCAGGTTGACGTCGACCAAGCGGTCCGGCATGTCCTTCGAGTCAAGCTGGCTCTCGGTCTATTCGAGCATTCCTTCGTTGACGAGGACCGTGCGCAAAAGGCGCTGTTTCATCCAGAGAGTCTTGAACTCGCCGAGACTGCTGCCGAGCGCTCGCTCGTCCTTCTGAAGAATGACGCTGGTTCTAACGGCAAACCCCTCCTACCGCTCTCGAAGGAGAATCAGAATGTGGCTTTGATCGGCCCGCTCGGGGACACTTTTTCACCGGATCCGCAAGAACCAAAGGGTATTCGGATCTCGTTGACTGCTGCGCTGGCGCAAGAAGTTGGAAGCGATCATCTCTTCAGATATCGGGGCAGCGGCATCCTTGATGGAACAAATGAAGACATCGCGGCGGCTGTAGCCGGCGCAAAGAAAACAGATCTTGTCATTCTTGCACTGGGAGAAGATCCCGATATGAGCGGGGAGGCGGCGTCTCGAGCACATCTCGGACTACCAGGGAGGCAAGAAGAACTTCTGGAAGGAATCCTTCAGACCGGCAAACCCGTCGTACTGATCCTCTTTAGTGGCCGTCCTTTGACTTTGCCCTGGGCGTTCGAGCACGTGCGTGCCGTGATTGCCTCGTGGTTTCTAGGCATTGGGACCGGACCGGCGCTCGTACGCACGCTTTTCGGCGATGCGAATCCGAGTGGCAAATTGGTGGTGAGTTGGCCGCGCAGTGTCGGTCAAGAGCCTTTGTACTACAACGCTCTGAATACAGGGCGGCCAGCGGCCAATATCGATCTCACTCACGCAGACCCAAATTCGTATGATCGGTACGTATCGCGTTACCTCGATGAACAGAACACCCCGCAATTCCCATTCGGTTATGGTTGCTCTTACACCACCTTCAGCTACGGCCCAACAAAACTCAGCCGTCAGAGCCTGAGCGCTGCCGCGCTGAACCGCAGCCTCGGCGACAAGGCGACCCGCGTCGTGAAGGTCGAATCCGAAATCTCAAATACCGGTACGCGTTCTGGAGAAGAAGTCGTGCAACTCTACATCGGACTGCGAGGAACGAGTACGAGTCAACCGCTACGTGCATTGAAGGGGTTTCGGCGCATCGCTCTCGGACCCGGAGAAAAAAAGACGGTGGAGTTTGATCTGCCGGCCGAATCCTTCGCGATCTGGAACGATCGCAACGAGTTTGCTGTCGAGCCCGCCAAAGTGACACTTTGGATCGCTCCAGACTCGGCGCATGGGGCGACTGCAGAACTGGAGATTCGCCCGTAGAAGAGGACGCGGGGTCCATTTCTTAGACATGGAGGCGAACACCTCATGAGGTTGCAGCAACGTAACTCGTCGCCAAG
>Ga0074044_10003515_pt1 | contig 13302 bp, 5 predicted proteins | sample BogForMeECP23OM1_FD_94443 | JGI IMG/M metagenome (GOLD analysis project Ga0074044, IMG submission 94443) | Bog forest soil microbial communities from Calvert Island, British Columbia, Canada - Bog Forest MetaG ECP23OM1 | ecosystem: Environmental > Terrestrial > Soil > Wetlands ... | reverse complement strand
CCAGGAAATCAATCCCGCGCTCGGCTACGTTACGGGATGGAGCATGACGATGGACTACATGCTGAACCCGATGATCTGCATCATTTGGATCAGCCAGCAGGCCCACGTTTTCGCTCCCGGAATTTCGTACGGCGTCTGGGCCGTTTTCTTCGCGCTGGTCTTCACAGGCTTGAACGTGCAAGGAATCAAGACGTCGGCAAGATTGAACTCGGCGCTGGCCGCGGGCATGGGTGTGGTGATCGCGATCTTTTTCGTGGCGGCGGCTCGCTACATTTTCGGCCACGCGCATGACGGCACGTCGTTTTTCACGCAGCCGTTCTACGATCCAGCCACGTGGAACGCGAAAGCGGTTTTGGGCGGCACTTCCATTGCCGTCCTCACATATATCGGCTTCGACGGTATTTCCACGCTGTCGGAAGAAGCCGAGAATCCGAGGCGGAATATCCTGCTTGCCACCGTTCTGGTTTGCGTGGTGATCGGAGTGCTCTCCGCGTTTCAGGTGTATGCCGCGCAATTGATCTGGCCTATTTCGCAGCCGTTCCCGGACGTGGACACGGCTTTCACGTTTGTAGCGGGGCGCGCGTGGCAGCCGCTGTTTGCCATCGTTGGGTTTACTCTGGTTGTAGCGAATTTCGGCTCGGGAATGGGAGCGCAATTGGGAGCGGCGCGCCTTCTCTACGGCATGGGCCGGAGCGATGCGTTACCGAAAAAGTTTTTCGGCGCCGTGGATTCAAAACACCGGATACCGCGAAACAACGTGCTTTTCGTGGGAGCTCTCGCTTTGGGCGGCGCCTTTCTTTTGCCGGCCATCGCTGGCGCGGCCACCGGCTACGAACTCGGCGCCAACCTGCTCAATTTTGGCGCACTGCTGGCGTTCATGGGCGTGAACGCGGCAGCGTTCGTCCACTACTACTTGCGCGCAGAGAGGAAGAATCTTATTAACGCGATAGCGCCTCTGGTCGGTTTCGTGATTTGCGCGATCCTCTGGTGGAATCTCAGCACCAACGCCCGCATCGTCGGCGGCATCTGGATGGTCGCCGGGATCGCTTACGGCGCCGTCAAAACCAGGGGTTTCCAGGGCGACTTGGTGAACTTTGACTTGCCTGCGGAAGAGGAGTAAAGATTCTCTACCGGGGTCGCATTCCGTGCTTCCGTCGACCATTAATTAAATTTTATTAAAACTTTTGACTTGACGCCGGACGCGAGAAGTGTTTAATTGCGCTGAAAGGAACACTGGGCAGAGGTGGGAGCAAGTGAGATGGACTGGGGTGTGGCAAGGGTGTCCGGCAAAGCCCTTAAGACAGCAGGCGCCGCGCAAGTTTGACTGCCGGCCTCGTGGCCTTTTTCTGGTTCTGGTTTCTCATTTTGGGTTAGGAGTGACCATGCGACTCAAGGGCAGCGTTTTCTTCGCCGCTTTGGTACTGCTTTGCTGTATACCGACGTTCGCGCAAGACACTGGTCAACTCACCGGCACCGTGCATGACAGCTCGGGAGGGGTCCTGCCGGGCGCAAGAGTCGAGGTGAGCAACAAATCGACGGGGCTGGATCGCTCGACCGTCACCAATTCGTCCGGGGATTACCTGGTGGCCGGCCTGCCGCAGAGCAAGTATGACATCTCGGTCACCGCCAAGGGTTTCAAGGAGTACGTGGCGCACGGAGTGGTGTTGGATGCCTCACAGAAACTCCGCGTGGATGTGATCCTGGAAGTGGGGACGGTCACCGAGACAATAAACGTCTCGGGCGCGGATGTGGCGCAGGTGGAGACGCAATCCTCCGAAATGGCCTCCACGATTACTTCAACCCAAATCAGCGAACTCGAGTTGAACGGACGCAATTTCAGCCAGCTCGTTACCTTGGCGCCGGGCGTCGGAAGCGCCGGGACGAGAGGCGAAGCGGATGTGGGTGTTGCTGGAAGCGTCGCCTATAACGTCAACGGCGGACGGAATGAATACAACAACTGGGAATTGGACGGCGGCTCCGTCTTGGATAGCGGCAGCAACGCTTCTTTGAATCTCTATCCGAGCCTGGACTCAATCTCCGAAGTTCGCGTGCTGACGTCGAATTATGGCGCGCAATACGGCTTGAACGGTTCGGGAACTATCGAAGTCGAGACAAAGTCCGGAACCGACCACTTTCATGGCGACGTGTACGAGTACGTGCGCAACGATGATTTCAACGCAAACGGTTATTTCAACAATGCGGAGGGCAATCCTAGGCCCGCCTACAAGCGCAATGATTTCGGGTACACCTTGGGCGGGCCGGTTTATATTCCCGGCCATTACAACACCGACAAGCAGAAAACCTTCTTCTTCTGGTCACAGGAATGGCGCTACAACCGAAATCCGGTGACGCTCGATCAGGGAGTACCGTCTGACCCGGAGCGCGCCGGGAATTTCACGGATATTTGCACTTCGCCGAATGACCAGACTGGCTTCACGGACTTTTGTCCTAGCACGGTAAGCGCGCCAAACTATACGTTGCCTTCGATTGACCCGAACGGCATAGCGTTGCTGGCGAGCGTTCCTCACGCGAACGAAACCGGGCAGGCGGCGCTCAACGATCCTGTTTGCGGTGCGCCGGCTTGCTACAAGGCCTCGCTTTCGGTGCCGGAGAATTGGCGAGAAGAACAGATTCGCGTGGATCATAACATCAACTCGCAAGAGCGCGTGTTTGTCCGCTACACACACGACGCCTGGAACATTACGAATCCCATGGGCGGTGTCTTCGGGGCCACCACAACGTTTCCGACACTTCCGGATTTGGAACGAGGACCGGGGACAAGCGCAGTGGTTCACTTGACGTCCACATTTTCATCGAAGACGGTGAATGAGTTCCTGTTCAGCTACAACGTGGATCACATCTATTTCACGAATCTGCCGTTCAATGGCACCAACTATTTCCAGCTCCCATCCTCGTTCACGATGACCGGATTGTTTCCCAATCAGAATCCCCTCTTCGGCGGGAAGATACCCGGATTCTCGCTGGCGGACACAGATGTCTTGGATGCGTGTGTTCCCACCCCGCCTCAGACGGGTTGCTCGCAGGCTGACCCCTACAGCGGCGGATTCACCCAGGACCCGGGCCCACCCCCCTGGGAGAATTCCTCCCCTGTTTACAGTCTTAAGGACACGGTGACCCGAATCGTTGGACATCATAACCTTGCTTTCGGCAGTACGTATCTGGACTATCAGAAGAACGAGCCTGGTACTCCGGACATTCAAGGGCTTTTGAGCTTCAACAATCAGGGAAACATAGTAACTTCCGGCAACGCGGTGGCTGATCTCTTGTCGGGCAACATTGCGAGCTATGCACAGACAAGCTCGCAACCCAAGTATTACAATCGGTACAAGATTGCCGAACCATTCTTCCAGGACGACTGGCACGTCACGAACCGTCTCACACTGAATTTGGGTCTTCGGGTGAGCCTGTTCGGGACCTATCGAGATATTTCGCTCAAGTCCTTCAACTGGGAAACTGCGGCATTCAGTGCTGGAAGCGCGCCCTCGATCGACTATGACGGCAATGCGACCGGCCAGGTCAGTGCCCTCATTCCACAGTCCGGGAATCCGTTCGATGGGTTGGTTCAGTGCGGCGGTCCGGGCGGCCCGTACGGCCCGGCCAGTCAATTGGGCGCTACCGAGGGAAGTAAGTATCCGGGCTGCATGAAGGGTCATCTCTTCAATCCCGGTCCGCGCATCGGCTTTGCCTGGGACCCCTGGGGGAAGGGTAAGACATCGATTCGCGGTGGTTACGGGGTTTTCTTCGAGCATCAAAATGGCGATGAGGCGAACTCGGAGTCTCTCGAATCCACGCCGCCGATCGCATGCACCCCGACGCAGTTTAATATCACGGGGTATGCGGATGTAGGCGGAGGTGGCGCCGGACTGAACGGTTGTAACGGTGTAGGACTGCTCTTCACCAGCGGAATCACGTCTATCCCGACGACTGCCGTGTGGCCCTATGTGCAGCAATGGAACGTGGACGTGGAGCATGAAATCCTGCCCGCAACGGTCCTGACGGTTGCCTACGTAGGAAGCAAGGGGACGCATTTGAATCTCCAGAATGACCTGAATCAAATCGTTCCGACGCCTGCCTCGCAAAACCCTTATCCCAAAGGCCAGCCAATCACTCAAAACGATTGCAACACGATCAACGTCAACTGGAACGATGCTACGGAATCACTGACGAGCGTAACTGCGACAATCAATGGAAACAACATCACCAGTACTGCCCCCGGCCAGCCGGCTGTCAACTTGGCCGTGGCGTGCGGCGCACTCGACACCAATGATGTCCTCCGCCCATATCAGGGATGGGGAGACATAGCCTATCTTGAAAACTCTGCGAACTCGAACTACAACGCATTGCAAATCTCACTGCGCCGCAACACTGGGCCACTGGTGCTGAGCGTTGCGTATACCTACAGCCACTCACTTGACGACTCCTCCGACCGCTACGACAACACTTTCGTTAACGCATACGACCTGCGCGCGAACTACGCAACCTCCACGTTCGATCAGCGTCATCTGCTGAACATCAGCTACGTCTATGACTTCCCGTTTTTCAAGAATCCGGGACTCGAGAACAAGTTGCTGGGAGGATGGGAGCTGTCGGGAATCGTAACCTGGCAGACCGGGACGCCCTTCAGCGTGGTTCCGAACCAGTTCGGGGACGCCGCAGGTGTGGCAAACGGCGTGGGGAGCGGAGCATATGCGGATCTCGTGCCGGGTCAGAGTCCTCATGCGGTTCCCTCGGGCACCACTGGTGTGGGGCCGCTGCTTTTCAATCCGAATGCGTTCGCTCTACCCACGGGCCTGACGTTTGGGGATGAGGGCCGCGATGCTTTCGCTGGCCCGTCTTTCTCGAATTTCGACATGGCCTTGTTCAAGAAGTTTGCTGTGAAGGAATCCGCTCACTTCGAATTCCGCGCCGAAGGTTTTAACGTCTTCAACCAAACCGAGTTCACGGGCGTCCGGGCAACGATAGACACTCTGAACTTCCTTCGACCCGCGGGAAACCAGCCTGCTCGTATTCTTGAGCTGGCGCTGAAGTTCGTGTTCTAGCAAGACAGCAGACGGCCCGCAGGCGCTCTACTCGACCTGGCCGCGGAGGATGGTGACTGAGGCGCGCGGAAGGGTGACGGCGTCACCTGCCTTAAGATCCATTGTTGAGGCGACGGGCGGCCCGTCGGGGTCGGCATGGCCCTTGGGTCCGTCGGGATGCCAGGCATACTGCTCAGCGCCGAATGTCACCATGGTGACCGGCCCTCTAAAATGCGCCACCGGAGCGCCCTGGCTTTCTGCCTGCGCAAACTCGATTTTGACGGCATGCCCGTGAGACGGGTCCTTGTTGATCAGCATAAGTGACCATTCTCCATCCGGCCGCTTCACCGCGTAGACCGTCACTAGCTCGTGTCCCGCATCGTCGCGGAGATCGGCTTGCGCCGGAAAGAGTTGGTGCATGCCTGAGCCGTGCTTGACCCAATCAAGATTGATCAGCTGGCTCGCGAAGTATTGCGACGTGTGCTGCGATACATCGAGCTTTTCATCCGCGACGAAATTCCCATAGGTGCTGAATCCGCCGCAGCCGGGGCGCAGCGGCTCGGGCTGAATGGGCGAATGGTAGTAGGCGGCGCCGCCGCTAGCGAGGAATGAACCCACGCTGTCCGCGAGCCACAGCGCGGCGAACGTGTCCTGCATAGGATCGGTTAGCGCCCATGAAATATTGCTCTCCGTAATCATGAGCGGAGTATCCGCGGCGACGCCGTCCTCCCGCCAAATCTGCAAAATGTGCCGCGTGAGATCCGCCTCGCGATATAAGTCGGTCCAATTGATGGTGCAGGGACCAAATGGATAGTGCTCGAACGAGACGAAGGCCAAGTCGCTCAAGCGGCCGCGAGCTTTCAGGTAATCGACAAAACGCCCTAGCCACGACGTGCGCTCCTGGTCGTCGGGCCAAGTCTTGATGTCTTCATTCACGCCAGTGAAGATCGGGCCGCCCAGCTTGAGTTTGGGATCAACGCGGTGCAGCGCGGCGGCGTACTGGAGATAAAGTGCGGCGTAATCCTCGGGCGTCATGAACGCGCCATCAGGTTCTTCGCTCATCTCGACGTAAGAAATCGGGTAGCCGCGTTTTTCGATGTAGGCGATTTCGGCGGCAGCATCCTCCGGCGGGACGTAGAGCATGGCGATGGGAATCATAGCCGGCAAATGGTTCGTAAGGCCGCTCGTGTAGAAGAGATCGAAGCCGGTCTGCACGCGAACGGGGACGCGGTTCTCCGCCGTGTGCCACGGATCGACTGAGGAAATCCAAGTCTCGGTCTGGGCCTGGCCGGGAGTGTGCTTGATGATGTCGATAAATTCCGCGTCAGACGTAAAGTTGCCTGCATAGAGTTCGTTCACCGCGTAGCCGACGCAATTGCGCACGTCGCTGCTGCCGTGCGTGTCGCACGTGTTTGAGGATTGCGTCATGAAGATTCGCAGGTAACGCGTAGTAATGGGAATTTCCGAGAGCCGCAACGTGACAGTGCCGCCTTTTCCGTTCTCGACGCCGCCCGAGGGAAAGATCGTCCAGTAGCCGGCACCTTGGCTGTTCATGGCGTCGCCGCCAGTCCAATAGGCCACTTCGTACTTCGTCGCAAATGGATTCGCCCAGGCGATGCGGAGCGCATCGATCTGCTGCGCGCTGCCGAAGTCGATGACGATCCATTGCGGCAGGAGCGAATCGTCTTCGCCGGTGAATCTCTTCGTGAGGTAAGGATTGCTTTTCCAGTAAGTAGCCTCGTCGCCGTCGGTGAGCCGCGAAAATTCGCGCACTCCTTCGTCGCTGCGCGTTGTGCCGCGATGCGGCAGCGTGTAGCCGAAGGATTCGCGCAGAGGCCCGCTGCCGGGTTCGGCGCTGCCGACGAAATAGCCGCTTTGATGCGCTGCGTCGCTCCATGTGCCGTTGGGATTCCAGTGCCAGGCTTCGAAGGTCAACTCGGTATTTTGACGGTAGCTGATCGGCCCCCATCCGGCGGAAAGCGACTCTCTCAAGACGGCATCGCTATAGACTTTGTCGAATGTCTTGGCCGCCAAAATGTCGATGGATGTGCCGAGCGCCTTGTCGGGATCGAACGGGACGGCCCGCGAAGGGGTGGTGTCGACTCCAACGGTCTGCGCACGGACTGAGCTAACGCTAACGCACATCAGGAGCGTGGCGATCAGCAGGACCGAATCGCGCCGCCAAAAGTGTTCGTGCCGGAAAAGCCGCATAGAGTGCCTCCCCCGTTCGAAAACTGTGGAGCAGTCGGACATTCTAACGGTTTGGGGCAGAAATACGCAGCTCCGAAGCAACGAAGCCGTACTTGGACGATGCGAGCTTGACACTAGGGAGTTGGCTGGCATACGGTTTTTCGTGAGACCAGAGTTGACACAGGAGGTTCCCGTGGAGACCTTCTTTCAAGACATTCGCTATGCGACGCGGAGCCTTCTGAGGAGCCCGGGGTTCCTCGCGGTGGTGGTCTTGTCTCTCGCGCTAGGGATCGGTTCGAACAGCACGATCTTCAGCGTGATCAATACACTGATGTATCGCCCCCTACCCTATGTGGACCCCGACAGGCTGACGGTGATCTGGGCCACCGAGCCTGGGCACCCCGATTGGCGGGAGGCGCCGCCGATCGCCGAAGTCATCGACTGGAGGGCGCAGAATCACGTCTTCACCGACATCGCATTAGTCAGCAATACCGACTCGGACGCGATGTCCGGCATCGGCGAGCCCGAACCAATTGAAGTCCAGTATGCAACTCCGAACTTCTTCAGCCTGCTCGGTGTCCAGCCGACTCTGGGGCGAGTTTTTCGCAACGACGAGATGCAGGACCAGTTTCAGGCCATCGTAATCAGCGATTCCTTCTGGAAACGCAAGTTTAACCGGGACCCGAGTGTTCTGGGAAAATCGGTCAGCATCGAGCGAGTCGTCTCGACGGTGGTGGGAGTGATGCCTCCCGGGTTTGCACCCTTCTACGACGAAAGGATCGACGTGTGGGTGCCGATCAATGCCGCGAGCGCGAGGTACTCTGCACGACAGGACCACTGGCTGATGCCGGTGGCGCGCCTGAAACCTGGCGTGACCCTGGCGCAGGCGCAGCTTGAGATGGTCGTCATTGCACGGCGGTTGGAGCAAGCCTATCCGGCATCGAATAAGGGCGTGGGCAAGAAGGTTTTGCCGCTGCACGAGGACCTGTACCGCGGAGCCGGACAAGCGCTCTACCCGCTTCTGGGAGCGGTCGGATTCGTGCTGCTTATCGGCTGCGTGAACGTTGCCAACCTTCTGCAGTCCCGCACCGAAACGCGGCACAAGGAATTCGCGGTACGGGCCTCGATCGGCGCCAGCCGCCGCCGGATCATTCAACAATTGCTGATTGAGGGCGGCCTTCTGGCGTTTTTGGGAGGCAGTCTGGGTGTTCTCCTCAGCTTCTGGGGGATTAAGCTTTTTCGAAAGCTCGCCGGGGATTTTCCTAACGCAGAGAGCATTCGCATCGACGGGCATGTCCTCCTGTTTGCTGTCGGCGTTTCGCTCGCGACGGCGCTGTTGTTTGGGTTGGCGCCTGCGATTCGAGCCTCTCGTGCGGATTTGAACGCCGTGCTCCGGGAAGGGGGGCGCAGGACGTCGACTGGATCGCACGGACACGCTCGCCAGATCCTGGCAATTTCCGAAGTAGCCTTGGCGATGGTGCTTTTGGTCGGCGCAGGCCTGATGATCAACACTCTGCTTCGCCTCCGGCAGGTCAATCCTGGGTTCGATTCGAGCAACGTTTTCACAATGGAGGTGAATCTGCCCGAGGGAGGCAAGTACCTGGAGAGAGTGCCGGGTGGTGATATGGAAAAGCCAACGCCTCAGGCGACTGCCTTTCACCAACAGCTCCTCGAGAAGGTTGCCGTCCTGCCGGGCGTGGAGTCGGTGGGAATGATCAGCAGACTCCTTGGTTCGGAAGATCGGAGTTTTTCGATCCTGGCATATCCGGCTCCTTCTCCGGAGAACAGGCCCGAGGCAGGATACAACGAAGTAAGCGCCGGCTATTTTCACACCATGAGGATTTCACTCAAGAGGGGTCGCTACTTGACGGAGAGCGACACGCAGAGCGCGCCCTGGGTTGTAGTGATCAACGAGTCGTTGGCGCACCGCTACTTCCCGAACGAAGATCCTATCGGCCAACAGGTGCTTCTCCGGTATGAACCCTATCCAGTGGATGAAGAACGGCCGCGCCAGATTGTCGGAGTCGTGGCCGACGTAAAGCAGTACGGATTGGGGCGGCCAGCTCCCCCATTCCTTTACGCATCCTTCCTCCAGCAGCAGGCCGTGTTTCCTGGAGGCAGCGTGTTGGCTCACCTGAACGGGGCTTTGGTAATACGCACGAGTTCCGATTTGCACGGCCGCGAGGCAGACTTGACCGCATCGGTGAAAAGAATTGCAGCAGGACTGGACGCGGAACAACCCGTCACGCACATCATGACGATGGTCCTTGCTCTGACGGAGTCCATCAGCGATTGGCGATTCTACATGCGCATTCTGGGAATTTTTGCGGGCATGGCCTTGCTATTGGCCGTCATCGGCATTTACGGCGTCATGTCGTACTTTGTGAACCAACGCACGCACGAGATCGGCATCCGCATGGCTCTTGGAGCCCAACGCGCGGACGTCCTTGGCATGGTGGCCAAGGTGGGACTCAAGCTGGCCGGCACGGGGGTGGTTATTGGAATCGGGCTGGCGCTGGGGCTCACACGGCTGATCTCGGGCTTCCTCTATGGAGTGAAGCCCACCGATCCGATCACCTATGCGGCCGTCGCCATCGCGCTGCTGACCGTTGCCTTGCTCGCGTGCTATATCCCGGCTCGCCGCGCAATGCGCGTGGACCCGATGGTGTCGCTTCGGTACGAGTAAGTCTGGAGGCGCCGCTGAACCGGACATCGTCCGAAGGAAATCGCCGTCTGCGTCTACCAGACACCGGCGATTTGATTTCAAACCTCCAGCCGCGGATCGGGAATGGGGTAGCCGACGGCGAAATGGTAGACCACTTGTCCCATCTCCGGGGACAGGCTCAGATACTGGTTCACTGGGTCATCAAAAAACGCTCCGATACCTGTTGCGCGCAGGCCAAGCGCCTCGGAAGCGAGATACAGTCGTTGACCGATCACACCCGCTTCGAAATGCACATATCGATATCCTCGATCGCCGTAACTGTGGGTCGCATTCTCAAAATCGCCGATCATGGAGAATGCCAGGCAGGCGTTACCTGCCAGGTCTTGTCCCAGGCTGAGAGCTGCCGCTACCAGACGCTGGTCCCCTTCCTTGATTCTCTCGAGCCCTTCGTGCTCCGGTCGGTAGCGGTAAACGCCCGGCGCCAAACCCTCGACGCGATGGACGTAAAGGTACAAGTGAACGAAACGAACCGTAGCGAAATCCGCGAAGAAAGGCTCCTTTGTGCTGTCGAGGAGAGTGGCAAGTTGCGAGAGCGAAATAGATTCGTCTCCTCCCCTGAAGTCGAGGGCGGAGCGCCGGGTGCGAACGACGTCCCCAAAGTTGCGGGTAGTGGACGCAGGCGGCGGCAGGCTGATTTCCACGCCAGTGAATGCGCTGGGCTGGCCAAGAGAGGGACTAACACAGGGGATCGGCTCCTTCGAGCTGACCTTCGTGGCGCGGTAAATCCCCTCGATCCAATGATAAGGTAGGGGGTCGTCCGGCAGATGGTTGGCCGAGAGCTCGTTGGGCTGGCCACCGAACAAGAGGGTCTCGGCCACGTCTACTGTCTCGACGGGCTTCCTGATGGGAATAGATGGGCCGTGAAGCCCGACGATTAACATGGGCCACTCGTCCGGAGCCAGGAGACACGCTTCCGCCACACTATCGTCTGAGAAATGGCCAAGCGCGAAGCTTTCGCATCCGATCGATCGAGCTGCGAGCGCGAGCGCTTGCCAGGCATGTCCGATGTCGTGCAAGCAATACCGAAACGCACGGTCGCGGTATTTCCAGGCTTCCCGCCACGCAATGCTCGTCAGAACGAAGACAATCGGCGCCGATGTGTCGACGAGCTTCCCGCAGAAATCTCCGTTCGCGCGTTTTTCCGCCATGTGGGACGAGGGGCGGTAATGATAGAGACCATCCGGCCAATCCACCAGACCCCGGGTGCAGAAGTGAAATTCCGTCGGGTGGAGATTACCGGAAGAAGGATTCACTCGTAGCGCGTAGGCAGCCCCGATGGACGACACTCGCTTGGACGCGCTGATCGACGCCGAATAGAACATCAACCGCGAAAGGAATCCCGCACCATCCTTGGCGGATGTGTTTCCTGTTTTGCCCTCGAGTACTTCGAGGGCCGAAATCTGCGGGGACGGCGGGTCGGCTGGCAAATCGACGACGTGTACTCCGTCATAGTGGCGAAACGGATTGGGCATGTTGGCCCAATCGAGATGGTACGCGGTTCGGCGCAGCGATTCGGCACTATGCTTCGTTAATTCATGGTATTCGCGCCAGGTCATCTAAGCAGAATCGCATAATACGCAGGGGCATCAATCTTCCGATCACTTGTGCCCACCCTTAGCCGCGGCATCATGAGATTCCTGTCAGAACGCGGTGCAAGAGGGCCCCGGCGCAGTGACGAAAAACTGGCTGTGTGAGGCGGCCTCGGCAAAGAGTTGTTCATAGCGCTCCTTCCATGCATCGCGGAATTGGAAGGCTTCCGCACGCGAAACGAGTGACCACACGCCTCCGCCGAACCCCGCGCCGAAGCTCGACGCCGCATGAGCTCCCAGCTGACGCGCGGCTCGCGCGAGCTCGATGGTTTCGGCGATCTGGTTGCCGAGCCAGAGTTCAGCGGCATGTTGGGACCGATCAACAAGCTCACCGAACGATCGCAAGTCAGCGCGACTCAGCGCATCGCCGGCCGCAGGAATGATCTCCTCGGATTCAAGTACGAACTGATCGAAGCGGTCCAGCAGCGCCTGTGGTGAGAAATCCGAAATCGAAGAATGCTCGAGCGCTTCGCGAATTCGTTCGGGCGCATCAGCTGAACTCGTAACGGCGTCGCGAAGAGTAGCAGGATTTTCGCCGGAGTAGTCGCGCCAGACGGCCAGGACTGCTTCGGCCGCTTTCGAGATGCGATTATATTGATCGCGCGCTGAGCCGATCTTAGATGCCTTCACACCGCTCGTAGCAATCACGAAAGTACATTCGGCGGGGAACTTTATGACTCGCTCGGCGTGAACGGGGCAAAAGCTGTACTGCCGCAGCACTCCCAGTTGCGAGCAGACGATCGCCGTGTGGTCTTCGCTTCCGCCGAACGTGCCGACGCCTTTGTCTCCGGCCAATGACCCGAAGCTCTGACCGTTTTCGATGCATCCCAGATAGCCCGCGAGCTCCTCCCGGTTTCGAATGTTCGATTTGTACTCCGGGCGCTGGTCGAGCCGATTGATTTCGCTAAGCACCGAAAAAATCGCGACCACCAATACACTGGAGCTGCTCATGCCTGATGCGCGCGGAAGATCATTCGCGATCGCAATGTCGGCGCCACGCAATTCGCCGCCAAAATTGCGCGCTATGCGCCGCCCCACGCTCGTTGTGTAGACGGTCCATCTCGATTCGGGGATTGCCAGGTCCGCGGACAATTCGAACGTAGCGCTGCGGCCATCGACGGCGTCATCGATGCGAACAGTCGAGTCGTCACGAGGACTGGCCGCGACGCACATGCCGCGTTCCGCCGTGCAGAGCAGGCTGCGGCCTCCTGCGTAGTCGGTATGCTTGCCGAGGACCTCGATGCGCCCAGGGACGAACCAGCGGCGCGTGCAAGGGACGCCGCGGGCGTGAAGCAGGCCTTCGGCCGCCGCGAAGAGTTGCTCCTTGCGAGCGGCCCCGTCGTGGCTCATTCCGGCGGCGACGAGGGCGTCCAGGATCGCAGCGTTCATAGCGAGACCTGCAAATTCTTGAGGCATTCGGCAACAGCCGCAATATCGGCACGCCGCGACAAATCGAGCACACTCGCAGTGCTGCGTACGATCTTGAACCGTATGCCGCCTTTCACGGCTTCCCACACCGCCGCTGGCAACTCGTATTCGCCGCGCGACGAGAGCGGCACCAGACGGCAGGCCTCGAAGATCTCCTTCGAAAAGCGCCAGCAGTTCATGCTCACAAGCGCAGAGCCACGGAGATCGGCAAGCGTTTGTTCGTCGGGCTTCTCGATAAGATCGATTAGAAATCCTGCGGCGTCGACCTGGGCATAGGCAAACGATCGGACGCGCTCGCGGGAGATGTTGCTGTGCTCGATCAGCGAGCTTT
>Ga0074044_10003514_pt1 | contig 13303 bp, 7 predicted proteins | sample BogForMeECP23OM1_FD_94443 | JGI IMG/M metagenome (GOLD analysis project Ga0074044, IMG submission 94443) | Bog forest soil microbial communities from Calvert Island, British Columbia, Canada - Bog Forest MetaG ECP23OM1 | ecosystem: Environmental > Terrestrial > Soil > Wetlands ... | reverse complement strand
GGCAACTAAGTAAATGATGCAGTAACAACGCACGGAAGACACCCGTGCGCGCGGTTTACCCCATCCCGTGACAGTGAGCGCGGGAGAAGAAAAAATGAAACGCATGTTATTTAACGCGACGCAAGCCGAAGAGTTGCGCGTCGCCATCGTCGAGGGTCAAAAACTGCTCGACCTCGACATTGAATCCGCCAGCAAAGAGCAGCGCAAAAGTAACATCTACAAGGGCGTCGTAACCCGTATCGAACCCGGCTTGGAAGCTGCGTTTGTAAATTACGGCAGCGAGCGGCATGGCTTTCTACCTTTCAAGGAAATTACCCGCAGTTTTTTCAAGCCAGGTGTTGATGTCGGTCGCGCACGCATTCAAGACGCCATCGAAGAAGGTCAGGAATTAATCGTTCAGGTTGACAAGGATGAACGCGGCACCAAAGGTGCCGCGCTGACCACCTTTATCAGCTTGGCCGGTCGTTATCTGGTACTAATGCCGAATAACCCACGCGGCGGCGGCGTATCGCGCCGCGTCGAGGGTGAAGAACGTGCCGAGTTGCGCGACGCGGTGGATCAACTTGAAGTACCACAGGGCATGAGTGTGATTGCGCGCACCGCTGGCATCGGTCGCAATACCGAAGATCTCAATTGGGACCTGAACTATCTGTTGCAGTTATGGCGTGAGATTGAAAGCGCCGCTCAGACGCAACATGGCGCATTCCTGATTTATCAGGAATCAAGCCTCGTGATCCGTGCGATTCGCGATCACTTTCATCAGGACATCGGAGAAATTCTGATTGATACTGATGAAATTTATGAACAGGCGCGTGCCTTCATGGGACACGTGATGCCGCAAAATGTTAATTGCGTGAAACTTTATCGCGATGAAGTGCCGCTGTTTTCCCGTTTTCAAATCGAACATCAGATCGAGACCGCGTTCTCGCGCCAGGTATCGCTGCCCTCGGGCGGCGCGATCGTGATCGATCATACCGAGGCGCTGGTTTCAATCGACGTCAACTCGGCGCGCGCAACGCGCGGCGCTGACATCGAAGAAACCGCGCTACGCACCAACCTTGAGGCCGCTGATGAAGTCGCCCGCCAGCTGAGGTTACGCGATCTCGGTGGATTGATTGTGATCGATTTCATTGACATGGAAAGCGCACGCAACCAGCGCGATGTCGAAAACCGGTTACGTGATGCTCTGCACGATGATCGCGCACGGCTACAAATGGGGAAGATTTCGCGTTTCGGTCTGATGGAACTGTCGCGCCAGCGGCTGCGACCGGCGCTTGCTGAAAGCAATCACATCCCCTGCCCGCGCTGTCACGGTACCGGACATATCCGCAGCATCGAATCTACGGCATTGCATATCTTGCGCATCTTGCAGGAAGAAGCGATGAAGGAAAATACCGGAGCGGTGCACGCGCAAGTGCCGATTGATGTCGCAACCTATCTGCTCAACGAGAAACGTGCCGAGTTTCACGCCATTGAATCCCGGCTCAAGGTTAATGTCGTTTTGATTCCTAACCCCCACCTTGAGACACCGAATTACACGGTGGCCCGGCTGCGGCATGATGAACTGAATCAATCCGATGTATCGCCGCCAAGCTATGAAATGGCAAACGTTCCGGAAAAACCGGTCCTGTCTGCGGCGCAGACCGAACCGCCCGCACCACGCCAGCAAGCCATAGTAAAAGCGATTACCCCTTCAAAACCGGCGCCGATGATTAAGCCCAAGCCGTTACCCAGGCAGTCTAAGCCCTCGATCATCGGCAGAATTTTCAGCTGGTTCACAGGAAACGCGAAAGCAGACGAGAAACCTGTGGCACCACCGGCGCGGGAGTCGGTTGCGCACCGGCGTGGCCAGCCGCCACGCCGGGAACAACGTGGGCGCGCCAACAATTCACCGGAACAGCGCTGGCAGCAGCGCAATGGACAACGTCCGCGGGACCCTGATCGCAACCAGCAGCGCCAACAACAACGTGATCGACCAAAACGTGACATGCAACCGCGTCCGTCGCGTCCTGAGCCGGTCCCATCAGCCGAAGGCGCGCGCACAGAACCACCGCGGGAAAATGCTCAGCGTCATGAAGGAATGCCCCCGGGCCGCCGCCGGCGCGGCGGTCGGCGCGGCGGACGTCATGAGGTGCGCGAAACCCAACCTGTGGGCCAGGATGCAATCGGTCAGATTCCTGCAAGCATTGCCGCAACTCCGGCGGATGTTGTTACCGCAGAGACACATCCCCTTCTTGCAACAGTGGGGTCGAGCGCGTTTCAGGAACAAGATCGACAAAAGGACCTGTCGTTTGAGTTTGCGCCAGTCGCCGATACGCCGTTCCGCGTACCGGATACGGACATCCAAGTCCCAGCCGATGATGGCGGAATTGCACCATCGGAACCATTTCCTGCTGCCGAAGAACCTCCGCAGCGCGCCGTTGAAGCGGAGCCGGCACCGTTGGTGGCGTTGGATTTAACGCCGACGAATTTGGTGCAGATCGAAACTAGCGCAGAAAAAGCTCGCGCAGTATCCAACCACGTTGAACCGCAACCGCCACCACGTCCGCCGCGCGTGCGCCCGCCGTCGCAACAACCAGCCAGCGAGGAAGAGCCGCTGGTTCAAATAGAAACTCAGAAATAAACGCTGCAAGCGCAGCAAATAGGCCGGACGGTTATTAAATGCCGTCCGGCTTTTTTAGGTATTCGGAATCTAGTGTGAAAAATATGTCCGCTTTCGGCCAAAAGCGGGCATTTAACAATAGACGTAAATAATCTTAAGCTGAAAATACCCCTGTCAAAATTGGTATTCATTAATTTTCACGACCATATCAGTCACAATATGGAGCGAATGAATGGCTGGCAGAGCTGTTGAACCATTGCCTCTTCATCAGCTGGGATAACAAGTGTTGGCTTGGCTCCCTTACATTCGATTCTTGTCGATCCCGCTTCGTTGGCAACTAAGTCTAATGAAATTCCGAGAAATTTCAGAGGGGTACAAACCTTTTCCCGTATTATGGAAGAATGCTCACCGATCCCACCAGTAAAGACCAATGCATCGATGCCTCCATATTTAGCTGCAAGGCTACCAATCGCAGCACGCACTTGTTGACAAAAATAGTCGACAGCAAATTTTGCTTTCACAAAATTACTAGATAATAACTTGCTCATTTCGCTGCTCTCGCCATTGGAAAGCGCGATTAAACCCATCTTGTGGAACACTAAGTCATTTAATTGACTGACAGTGTAGTGCTTAGCTAGCTCTAGCATTACGCCCGGATCTAGGTCGCCGCTTCGAGTGCCCATAGTTATACCGCCTGCCGGCGTATAACCCATCGTCGTGTCGATTGATTTTAGATTTTCCAGCATACATAAACTTGCCCCGCTGCCCAGATGCGCAACAACAATTTTCCCATAAGAGTCATTGCCAAGAATTTGGGGAATACGTGTCGCGACATAGGAGTAATTAAGCCCATGAAACCCAAAGCGGCGGAGACCCAGCTCCTGAGGAATAGGTAAGCGCTTTGCCAACTCTGTGATCGTTACGTGAAACGCGGTATCGAAGCAAGCAACTTGTGGCACATCGAATTGCTGCCTGCAGAGATCTAAGCCCAATAAGTTTCCCGGCAAATGCAATGGGGCAAGGTGAATTATGTTTTCCAGTCGTTTGCGCTCCACCGCGTCAACTAAGCGAGCTGCATCTTCAATCTCTCCGCCATGCACGATCCGATGACCGACAATGACCGGGGTATTCCCCGCTAAGTCGTGCATCAATTTGTCGAAGGCTAAAGCATGGTCGCCTAGATGTTCATAGCGATAATTTCGGCGTAAGCCACCTTCTTCGAACAAACTGGCCTTGACGGAGGATGAGCCGCTATTAATGGTGAGAATGATTGGCACTGAGAAATGCAATCGTTAATAGGGCCATTTCCAATTATCCGCCTCCGGCAAGTCGATACCATACTCATTAGCATAGTTACGACATTCAATCTGCTTGTTCAGCATCTTCTCTTTTACGTGAGTCCCAGCAACGTGTAGTTCTGGAATTCGATCAATCACATCGATTACTAAGCTATATCTGTCAATCTGGTTCTGGATAGCTAACGACAAAGGAGTATTGATGCTCCCTTTTTCCTTGTAGCCACGCACATGGAAATTCTTGTGATTATTACGTCGATAGGCCAAACGGTGAATTAACCAAGGATAGCCATGGAAGTTAAACATTACTAGTTTGTTTAACGTAAACAAGCTGTCGAAATCGAGATCATTAAGACCATGCGGATGTTCGCTAGAAGGTGTAATTTTGTACAAATCGACCACATTGACGAATCGCACTTTTAGATTTGGAAAGTTTTCGCGCAGCATCACCACCGCCGCCAACGCCTCCTTTGTTGGGATATCTCCCGCACTGGCCATCACCACATCAGGCTCAGCGCCTTGATCGTTGCTTGCCCAATCCCAAATGCCGATCCCTTTGGTGCAATGCTTGATGGCTGAATCCATGTCCAAGTATTGCAGGTGCTTTTGCTTGTCACAGACAATAACATTGACATAATTCGTACTTTTTAGACAGTGATCGGCGACTGACAATAGGCAGTTCACGTCTGGCGGCAAATAGATACGCGTCACGCTTGGGCTCTTGTTAACCACGACATCGAGGAAGCCAGGATCCTGATGAGTGAAGCCATTGTGATCCTGCCGCCACACGGTGGAAGTAATGAGCAGGTTCAGCGAGGATATTGAGGCGCGCCATGACACCTCATTTGACATTGCCAGCCACTTGGCATGCTGATTAAACATAGAATCGATGACATGAACAAAAGCTTCATAAGTAGAAAAGAATCCGTGACGACCAGTAAGAAGATAACCTTCTAACCAACCTTCCAACGTATGCTCGGAAAGAATTTCCATTACTCGGCCATTGGGCGATAGTTCACCGCCATCTTCATCTTCATCCAAATAATTCGCCAGCCAGGTTTTCTTGCTCACCTCATATATGTTGTCCAATTTATTAGAAGTGTTCTCATCCGGACTGAACACACGAAAGTTGTGCATATTGTCGCGCATAATGTCACGTAGAAACTTACCCAATGGTCGAGTGTTCTCAGCAACCGTAGTGCCCGGCCTCCTCACCTCAACCTTATAATCTCTGCAGTCTGGCATATGCAGCGCTTTGCGTAGCAGCCCCCCATTAGCATGATGATTGGAACTCATGCGACGTGTCCCTTTAGGCGCCAAAGCTCGTAGCTCTGTCACCAGTGCACCATTTTCGTCAAATAATTCGAAGGCTTTGTAACTCTTTAGCCATTCCTCCAACTTTGCAAAATGTTCGGGCGTACTTACCTCACCAATCGGCACCTGATGTGCGCGCCAGGAACCTTCGACTATTTTGCCATCAACTTTATCGGGGCCGGTCCAGCCCTTAGGCGATCGCAGCACAATCATTGGCCAATTCGGCCGAATCGCTTTGCCAAAGTCTCGAGCGTTCTGCTGAATGCGGCGAATCTCAAGAATGCATTGTTCCATTGTTGAGGCCATAGCCTGGTGCATGGTTTCCGGATCGCTTCCTTCGACGAAATAGGGAATCCATCCATAACCTTTGAACAGATTTGCCAACTCCTCATGAGAAATGCGCGACAAAATTGTAGGGTTATTGATCTTGTAGCCATTAAGATGCAGGATAGGAAGCACTGCGCCGTCCCGGATCGGATTGAGAAATTTATTGGAATGCCACGACGTAGCTAGTGCAGCCGTTTCGGACTCACCATCTCCCACCACCACCGCAACAATCAGATCTGGGTTGTCGAACGCTGCCCCAAACGCGTGTGACACGCTGTATCCAAGTTCACCGCCTTCATGGATTGAACCCGGTGTCTCGGGTGTGCAATGACTTCCGATTCCACCTGGAAACGAAAATTCTTTGAAAAATTGGCGCATACCCTCTTCATTCTCGCCCTTATTCGGATATACCTCGCTGTATGTGCCCTCTAAATAGACCGGCCCCAAAACACCTGGCGCACCATGACCAGGGCCTGCCATAAATATCATGTTTAAATCGTATTTAATGATCAAGCGGTTCAGATGAATGTAGGTGAAAGCCAATCCCGGACTGGAACCCCAATGACCAAGCAAACGCTTCTTTATGTGTTCAGGCTTTAAGGGTTCTCTTAAAAGCGGATTGTCACGAAGATAAATCATTCCTGCAGCTAGGTAATTGCAAGCGCGCCAGTATGCGTGGATAAGTTGCACTTCTTTCGAAGATAAGGTGACCTGCCGCAGGACTGACATGTTTTACAACTCCACCGGCGTCGGCGTTGCCCGCCAAATGTCTCGGCAATACTCGGCGATAGTACGGTCGGACGAGAACTTGCCCATGCGCGCAACGTTGAGGATCGACATGCGCGTCCAGTGTGCCGTGTCGCGATAAGCCGCGCTGACCAGATCCTGACAGGCGATATACGCGGCGTAGTCGGCGAGCACCAGATAGGGATCGTTCCGGGTCAGGTTGTCTATCAGCGGCTGGAATACGCCGCGGTCGCCATGCGAAAAAAAGCCGCAACCAATTAAATCGATGACACTCTTAAGTTCCGGGTTGCCATTGTAGATTTCCCATGGCCGGTAGCCTTCCGACAGCGTACGCGATACCTCTTCGGCATTGAGGCCGAAGAGGAAGAAGTTCTCGGCGCCAACCTCCTCGCGAATTTCGACATTGGCACCGTCGAGCGTGCCGATAGTCAGCGCACCATTCATCGAGAATTTCATGTTGCCAGTGCCCGATGCTTCTTTGCCTGCCGTCGAAATCTGCTGCGACAGATCGGCGGCCGGATAAACACCATATCCCAACTTGACGCTGAAATTAGGCAGGAACACTACTTTGAGCCGACCAGCGACATCGTGATCGCGGTTCACCACGTCACCAACCGCATTGACCAACTGGATCATCAACTTGGCCATCGCGTAACCCGGCGCTGCCTTGCCGCCGAATATAAAGGTGCGCGGCGTGATTTCGATACCTGGATTCAGCTTGATGCGTTCGTAGAGCGTTACGATGTGCAGTACGTTGAGGTGCTGGCGCTTATATTCGTGAATACGCTTGGCCTGCACATCGTAAAGACTGTCCAGCTCGATGCTCACAGAGCAAAGTTTGGCAATGGTAGACGCCAGCGCCTTCTTGCGCTCGCGCTTGACCCGCCGCCAGCACTCCTGGAATGTCGGATCGTCGGCATGCTGTTCCAGCGCTCGTAGATTCGACAAATCGTTTTTCCAGTCGGAACCGATAGTTTCCGTGAGCAGGCTCGCCAAGCCGGGGTTGCTGAGCATCATAAAATGCCGCGGCGTCACGCCATTCGTCTTGTTCTGGAACTTGGCCGGCCAGAGGTCGTAAAAATCGCGCAGCACGGTTTCCATGAGCAAGCGGCTGTGCAACTCGGCGACACCGTTGATGGCAAAGCTTCCGACGCAGGCCAGATGCGCCATGCGGACATACCGCGGGTCGGTTTCGTCGATGATCGACAGCCGCTCGGCATGTCCGCTCTCGAAGGGATAGCGCAGGCGCACCTCGTCGAGAAAGCGGGCATTGATTTCATAGATTATTTCAAGATGGCGCGGCAGCAGACTTCGAAACAGCGGTACCGACCACTTTTCGAGCGCCTCGGGCATAAGCGTGTGGTTGGTATAGGCGAAGGTGCTTTGCGTGATATGCCAAGCCGCATCCCATTCCATGTGTTGCTCATCCACTAGCAGGCGCATCAGTTCCGCCACAGCGATGGCCGGATGGGTATCGTTCAATTGGATACTGAATTTTTCGTGGAAGCGCTCGAGCGACATACCCGTGGTACGGTGGATGCGCAGCATGTCCTGCAACGAGCAGGTGACGAAAAAGTACTGCTGCAGAAGACGCAATCGCTTGCCGATCTCCGGCTCGTCGTTGGGGTAGAGCACCTTACTGATGGTGCTGGAGCGTACGCTGCGCACAACAGCACCCTCATAGTCACCTCGATTGAAGGTATGAAAATCGAAGGCCTCCGCGGCTTCTGTGGTCCACAGACGCAGCAGGTTAACGGTGTTCACGCCATAGCCGAGGATAGGGGTGTCGATCGCCACGCCATGGAAGGTCTCATTGGGCAACCAGCGCACGCGAAAGTGTCCCTGATCGTCGGTGTATTGCTCGGTGTAACCACCGAGCTTGACGTTGTAGGCAATGCTGGGACGGCGAACCTCCCACGGATTGCCGTAACGTAGCCATTTGTCTGTCGTCTCGATCTGGCTGCCGTCCTTTATGACCTGATTGAAGATTCCGAATTCGTAGCGGATGCCGTAGCTGATGGCGGGAATCTGCAAGGTCGCCAGCGAATCCATGAAGCAGGCTGCCAGCCGACCAAGTCCGCCGTTGCCCAGACCGGGTTCTTCCTCATGCTCGATCAGATCGTCGAGATTTATGCCAAGCCCTGCCAGCGCGCGACGGGTACTGTCCACGATGCCAAGAGTGAGCAGGTTGTTGCCCAGGAAGGGCCCCGGCAGATACTCGGCTGACAGATAGCAGACGGTGCGCGGATTGACTTGCTGGTAGGTGTGGATCGTGCTGACCCAGCGGTGCAACAGTCGATCGCGTACTGTGTAGGCCAACGCTTTGAATTTGTCGTTCAGCGAGGCGACTTCGAGGAAGCGCCCCTGTACGTAAAAAAGGTTGTCGAGAAAGGCAAGACGGATGGACTCCTCGGACAATCCGGTGCGGATACTTTCGTTGCCGACATCCTGATTGATTGCACGTCTTGGTTCGGTCATGCTACCCCCCGGAATTGGTAAACCATTCTGCAGGATTCGTGCACTCTGACAAAACCGTAGCGCGGAAAAACCGGCGGGGGAATCCCATTTGACTTGACAGATTTATTGGCCAAGAGGATTGAGAGATTACTGTATAAGATGGGGCTGTTCAAACGCCATTTATCTTGCTTTTTTTGCACTGCTATAAATGTCCGCTATTGGCCGAAAGCCGACGGTTTTTCTCCGAGACTTCCACAGCATATTCTGAATTGCGGAACTGAGACAATATTCTTTTTCTTATTTGAGTTTCTCGTTTATGTGCGCGAGTAGACTGGCGGACACCTGCTCCGCCATGTCGAGCACCTGTTCAAAGCCTATTGCCCCGCCGAAGTACGGATCGGGCACTACTTGCCCTGCGTGACCATCATCGAAGTCGCAGAACAACGCCAGCTTGTTGCGGTGCTGCGATGGGCATTTGCGTTCGAGCAATGCCAGGTTGTCTCTATCCATCGCCAGAATATAGTCGAATCGTTCAAAATCCTTGGTCTCGACCTGGCGAGCTCGCAGCTTACTCATGTCATAGCCGCGCTTACGTGCGGCCTGCTGCGCACGTTCGTCGGGCGACTCGCCGATATGATAGTCGTGGGTACCGACCGAATCGGCAATGATGGCGTCTTCGAGTCCGGCCCGCTTGACGGCTTGCCTGAATACCGCTTCCACGGTTGGTGACCGACAGATATTGCCCATGCAGACAAACAGGACTTTGAATTGCTTCGAACCCATGGTCAGGTCGGAACTGCAATAAACAATTGTTGCTTGAGTTTATTCAATTCATCACGCAGCTCCGCCGCACGCTCGAACTCGAGATTTTTCGCACTTTTGAACATTGCCTTCTCGGCGCGCTTGATCTCGCGCGTAAGTTCTTTCTCGCTCATCGCACGATAGGCCGCTTCCTGCTGTGCCATCTTGATCTCTTGTTGGGCCTCCTGCGCATCATAAATACCATCAATCAGATCGCGGATCTGCTTGACTACGCCTTTGGGCGTGATGTCATGCAGCTTGTTGTAGATGACTTGCTTGGCACGGCGGCGCCCGGTCTCGTCTATCGCCCGTCGCATGGAACCCGTCACGGTATCCGCATACATGATGGCAGTGCCATGAATATGACGCGCGGCCCTTCCTATGGTCTGAATCAGCGAACGTTCGGAGCGCAAAAATCCCTCCTTGTCCGCATCGAGAATCGCCACCAGCGATACTTCCGGCAAATCGAGACCCTCGCGCAATAAGTTGATCCCCACCAGAACGTCAAACACGCCGAGCCGTAGATCGCGGATGATTTCGACCCTCTCGACGGTTTCAATATCCGAATGCAGGTAACGCACCTTGACGCCGTGCTCGGCAAAATAATCGGTCAAATCTTCCGCCATCCGTTTGGTCAATGTCGTGACCAGGACTCGTTCGTTGAGCTTGACGCGTTCGTTGATCTCGGACAGCAGATCATCAACCTGGGTCACCGCCGGCCGCACTTCGATTTGCGGATCGACGAGACCCGTCGGCCGCACCACTTGCTCGACAATTCTGGCCTGGTGTTCGCGTTCATATTCAGCCGGCGTTGCCGATACGAAGATCGCGCGTTTCATCATGCGCTCGAACTCCTCGAACCGGAGCGGTCGGTTGTCGAGCGCGGAAGGCAGCCGGAAACCATAGTTAACGAGGTTTTCCTTGCGTGCGCGGTCGCCTTTGTACATGCCGCCGATCTGCGGTATCGTCACATGACTCTCATCAATGAACATCAACGCATCCGCCGGCAGGTAATCAATCAATGTCGGCGGTGGCTCGCCCGGCCCGCGTCCTGATAAATGGCGAGAATAGTTTTCAATGCCCTTGCAAAATCCTATCTCATTGAGCATTTCAAGATCAAAACGCGTGCGTTGCTCGATGCGCTGCGCTTCAACCAGCTTGCCGTTGCTCTGGAAATACTCGATGCGATCACGCAGTTCTCCTTTGATTTTCTCGATCGCATTCAAGGTCGTGGCGCGTGGCGTTACATAATGGCTCGACGGATAGACCGTAAAGCGCGGCACGCGCTTCAGAATGTGCCCGGTCAACGGATCGAATAGCGACAGGCTGTCCACTTCGTCGTCCAACAACGACAAACGTACCGCCGTTTCTGAATTTTCCGCCGGAAATATATCGAGCACGTCACCGCGCACCCGGAATGTGCCTCGCCTGAACTCGAGCTCGTTGCGTTCGTACTGCATTTCGGCAAGGCGCCGGATGACATCGCGTTGAGCAAGTTTTTCCTGTTCGCGCAAATGCAAGATCATGTTGTGATAATCGGCAGGATCGCCGATGCCGTAGATCGCCGACACCGTCGCAACAATGATGGTATCGCGCCGTTCGAGCAGCGACTTGGTCGCCGACAGCCGCATCTGTTCGATATGCTCGTTGATGCTGGAGTCCTTCTCGATGTAGAGGTCGCGCGATGGCACATAGGCTTCCGGTTGATAGTAATCGTAGTACGATACGAAATACTCGACCGCATTTTCCGGAAAGTAGTCGCGCATTTCGGAATACAGCTGCGCGGCCAAAGTCTTGTTCGGCGCCATGATGATTGCCGGACAGGCAAGCCGGGCAATCACGTTCGCCATGGTGTAAGTCTTGCCCGAGCCGGTCACGCCGAGCAGCGTTTGAAATCTGAGCCCATCCGTGACACCGTTGATCAGCTGCGCAATGGCCTCCGGCTGATCGCCGGCCGGCTCGAACGCCTGATACAAGCGATATGGGCTACCCTGAAATTCAACCGGGCTGGGGATTGGACTGGGACTGTTCATTGCCGAAAAAGTGGGCTTCAACAATAGCAGAGAAATGTTCTATTTTCCCACAGCCAAACTGCCGCTTGCCAGAAAAATGCGGATCGGACTGCAGAGAACCTTCATAACCGGGTAAAATCCCGGCCTTTGAAGAATCACGAACCTGGAGAAAATGAACCCATCCCTGTTTGCCGGCGTCGAACTGGCGCCCAGCGATCCCATTCTCGGTATCACCGAATCATTCGCAGCTGACACCAACCCCAATAAGGTCAACCTCGGTGTCGGCATCTACACTGATGATATCGGCAAAGTGCCGGTACTCGATTGCGTGCGCCGCGCCGAACTCAAATTGGCGGAACATTCCATGCCGCGCAGTTATCTGCCGATTGACGGGTTGCCGGCCTATGACCGCGCAGTACAAGAACTGCTGTTCGGCAAAGACAGCAAGGTTGCACACGATGGACATGTGGTGACCGTACAAACGCTCGGCGGTACCGGAGGCCTCAAGGTCGGCGCTGATTTTCTGCACAAATTCAATCCCAATGCGCAGGTCTGGATCAGCGACCCAAGCTGGGAAAACCACAGCGCACTGTTCGAAAGCGCAGGGTTCAAGGTCAATAATTACCCTTACTACGATGCCGCCACGCGCGGCGTGAACTTCAACGCGATGACGGATGCGCTTGGCAAACTGCCGGCCGGTTCCATCGTCGTACTGCATGCGTGCTGCCACAATCCGACCGGTGTCGATTTGTCAGCCGCGCAATGGGAACGTGTCATCGAAATCATCAATAGCCACGGCTTGGTGCCATTTCTCGACATTGCCTATCAGGGCTTTGCCGAAAACCTCGAAGCCGACGCAGCAGTGGTGCGCGGCTTTGCCGCAGTCTGCCCAAGGGTATTTGTAGCGAGCTCTTTCTCCAAGTCCCTCTCGCTTTATGGCGAGCGCATCGGCGCATTAAGCCTCGTTGCCGGCAACCCGGAAGAAGCCAAGCGGACCCTCAGCCAGATCAAGCGTGTAATCCGCACCAACTATTCCAACCCGCCGACCCATGGCAGTCAAATAGTCGCGATGGTGTTGACTACGCCTGAGTTGCGTACGTCGTGGGAACGGGAACTTAGTCAGATGCGAGACCGCATCAAGCTGATGCGTCGCCAAATCGTCGAGAAAGTCCGCGCCTTGCGTCCGGATATTGATCTCGATTTCGTAATTCAGCAGCGTGGCATGTTCTCGTATTCGGGACTGACCAAAACACAAGTGGAAAAGTTGCGTACCGAATATGCGGTGTACGCGGTGGACAGTGGACGGATTTGCGTGGCGGCGCTGAACTCCAAGAACATTGATTATGCTGCACGCGCGATCGCTGGCGTCTTAAGCTGCCCTTAACAAAATAGACTCCCTCGGATGATTGACCGGTCGTGGCTGAACCATTAATATTCCGCCCTCCCGCAACATCCTAAACAAGCTTTATTCCCCGATAGCTCAGCTGGTAGAGCGACGGACTGTTAATCCGCAGGTCGTAGGTTCGAGCCCTACTCGGGGAGCCAATAAAATCAAGAGCTTACCGATATATCACTCTTTTTTCATTTGCCCAACGTGGGGAAAACGTGGGGAAGTTATCCACAAGTGTTCCCTTCCCTGCTTGCTTCAATACGTTTAGTCGCAACCGCTAAATGCTCAGTTGCAAACTTCGCGTAGCGATCAACCATCTTGCGCGACTTCCAGCCACCGAGTTCTTTTAATTCATCGC
>Ga0074044_10003513_pt1 | contig 13303 bp, 7 predicted proteins | sample BogForMeECP23OM1_FD_94443 | JGI IMG/M metagenome (GOLD analysis project Ga0074044, IMG submission 94443) | Bog forest soil microbial communities from Calvert Island, British Columbia, Canada - Bog Forest MetaG ECP23OM1 | ecosystem: Environmental > Terrestrial > Soil > Wetlands ... | reverse complement strand
GACGTGAATAATCGGGCCGGAAACGCGCGGCGCAATTCCAACAATATTCGCGCGAACCTGCGAGTCCCGGGTCCAAGGATTTTGCACATATCGCTGATAAAGAGACCATGCAGCCCATCCGGCCAGGCAAATGATGACGAAGGTAACCAAATAATTAAAAAGCCTCGCCTTCATGGTAAGCAGACAATTCCAATGATGCTGCTGAGCAGAACAACCAATGCGACGAAGAACAGTGGAAGATGCCAGACATGGCGCGAAAGGCCCGTGCGTTCCATGATCGCGATCACAAACCAGGCTGCCAGAAAGCCCGACGTGCCGACCACGAAAATCCAGGGAAAGAGCAAGTCCATAAACCTGAACTCCGGCCGATTCATCGCTTCAAAAACGATCATAAAGCAGACCACGAGTCGGATGGTAGCAGAATTCCCCAGCTGCCTCAATGGCCGCTTACGCCGGATGCGGCTCAGCCAAGGGCGCAGGTTCATGTCGCCGTTGCCGCAAGCGATCCATGTAGAGGTAAATGATCGGCGTCGTGTAGAGTGTCAGCATTTGCGACACGGCTAGACCGCCGATAATTGCGATCCCGAGTGGTTGCCGGATTTCTGAACCGTCACCGTGGCCGATCGCGAGCGGAATCGCACCAAACATCGCGGCCAGAGTGGTCATCATGATGGGACGAAAGCGAACAAGGCAGGCCTGGTAAATAGCGTCGGCCGGGGAGAGATTCTGTTCCCGCTCAACTTCCAGCGCGAAATCGACCATCATGATGGCGTTTTTCTTCACAATGCCGATCAGGAGAATGATTCCTATGATCGAGACGATCGAAAGATCGACTTTGCAGAGAAGGAGTGCAAGCAAGGCCCCCAATCCCGCCGAGGGAAGGGTCGAAAGGATGGTGACCGGATGGATGTAGCTTTCGTAAAGCACGCCCAGTACGATGTAGACCGCAATGATGGCGGTCAGGATCAGCACCGGTTCCGAAGAGAGAGAATCCTGGAAGACCTGAGCCGTTCCCTGAAAGCTGCCTCGAATCGTGTCAGGCATACTGATGTCCCGAGCTGCTTTCTGGATTATCTCTGTCGCCTGCTGGAGGGAAGTACCCGGGTCTAAGTTGAATGAGAATGTGACCGCGGGAAATTGGCCTTGGTGATTTATCGCAGTGGGAGTAAAGGAGGCTTCAAAGTGCGCAATGGCGCTAAGTGGAACTTGGATGCCGGTTGAGCCGGCTACGTAGATTTTGTCAAGAGCGGTGGGATCAGCGAGATATTGCGGCAAGGCTTCAAGGATGACATTGAACTGATCCCGATCATTGTATACGACCGAAACGGCTCGCTGACCGAACGCACTGTATAACGCGCTGTCCACCTGCTGGGCTTGGATGCCGAGTTGAGCTGCCTTAACCCGGTCCACAACAACGTTCGATTGTAACCCTTGTTGTTGTTGATCGGTCGTCAAATCCTTCAATTTCGGGCTCTTTTGCAGAGCCGCCATCAGCTTAGGTACATAAGTATTCAGATCGTCCTGACTCGGACTTACCAGCGAATAAATGTATTGGCCCTTTGTAGCTCGGCCGCCGATACGGATATCCTGCGCAGCCTGTAAGAAAACGCCGATCCCCGGTATCCTGGCTGTTTTCCCGCGTATTCTGGCGACCACCTCCGTAGCGTTTAAATCTCTCTCCTTGCGCGGCTTTAAAGTAATAAACATTCGGCCGGTGTTTCCGCTTCCGCCGCCGCCACTACCTATAGCCGAAGTGACAGAATCAACGGCAGGGTCACGTTTCACGATATCAGTCACCAGATTCTGTTTCTCTACCATCCCTTGGAAAGAGATATCTTGCGCAGCTTCAGTAATCCCCATGATCATCCCGGTGTCCTGTTGCGGGAAGAATCCTTTGGGTACGACATTGTATAGCCAGACCGTGAGACAGATCGTTGCCGCTGTAACGAGCAACATAAGAAAAGAATGCCGCAACACCCACCGCAGTGAGCTTGAGTAGAACCCAAGCATGCCTTTGAACACGGTTTCAGTAGCGCGGTAGAACCAACCCCGAAATTGTTCTGGTTTTTCCTCTCGCAACAAGCGGGAACAGAGCATCGGAGCGAGAGTTAGCGCTACAACTGCCGAAACCAGGATAGCTACGCTCAGAGTCACAGAAAACTCATGGAATTGCCGACCGATAATTCCGCCCATAAACAGCAATGGAATGAACACGGCGACCAGCGAGATACTGATTGAGACAACGGTAAAGCCAATCTGGCGTGCACCTCTTAGAGTGGCCTCGAGCGGAGTTAGCCCTTGCTCCAGGTGGCGAACGATGTTTTCGATCACGACAATGGCATCGTCGACCACGAAACCAACGGAGACGGTAAGCGCCATGAGTGAGATGTTGTCGAGGCTGAATTTGAGCAGATACATCATCGCGAACGTACCGGCTAAGGAAAGCGGGACCGTGATGCAAGCGATGAAGGTCGTGGATACACGACGCAGGAACAAAAAGCAGACCATTACGACAAGACCGATGCTGATGAGGAGAGAACTTTGCACATCAGCAACCGAGGCCCGAATCGTGAGCGTTCGATCGCTCTGGATCTGAATATGGATTGCAGGCGGCAACCACCGTTGCAATTGAGGAAGAATGGCTTTGATGCGGTCCACCGTTTCGATGACGTTCGCGTCTGCCTGCTTACGAACGAACAACACGACGGCTCGCTTGGAATTGAACCAGCCGGCTTGCAGCCTGTCCGCCGTCGCATCGATTGCACGGCCTACGGCACTCAACGGAATGGGGACTCCATTTCTCTCTCCGATGATAAGGTTCTTGTATTGGTCTGCGGTGAACAGTTGATCGCTCGTATTCATCGTGAAGCTGATGCGATCCCCGTCAATAGATCCCTTGGGTTCGTCCTTGTTCTCACCCTGGAGAACTGAGCGAACGTTATCGATGCTCAGCCCCATTGCGGCCAGGGCTGCAGGATCGACCTGTATGCGCACCGCCGATTTGGCTCCGCCACCAACATCTACTTCGCTTACTCCGGATATCTGCGACATCGCGGGCACCAACAGCTCTTCAGCTTGATTGTAAATTTGTGACAATGGCACGGAATCCGATGTTAATGCGAGGATCAATATCGGAGTATCGTTCGGATTGGCCTTTCGATAGTACGGTGGGCTTGGGAGGCCTGGTGGTAGTTCGCTCGAGGCCGCATTAATTGCCGCTTGAACATCGCGTGCAGCTCCATTGATGTCCCGGCTAAGGTCGAATTGAAGCGTGATCCGGGTTCCATTCAATTGACTCACTGAGGTGATCTCGTTCACGCCTGCGATGTCGGCGAACCTTCGTTCCAGGGGTGCGGCTAAAGAAGTCGCCGCCGTCTCAGGATCCACGCCCGAGTAGGTAGCGCTCACGTTGATTGTTGGGAAATCGACTTGCGGCAAAGGCGCCACCGGCAAGAACCGGTACGCAACCAGCCCCGCGAGCATCAAACCAACGGCGAGGAGCGAAGTCGCGATCGGCCGGCGAATGAATGGTTCGGAAATATTCATTCTGAGCAAAACTCCTGATTCATGATTCTCACTTCACCTCAGCTCGTCAGTACCGGCTCAAGCTCCTCGGACTTCACCGCGGTTTTCTTGTGCCGCCGGCTGAGGAACTTTCCAATCTTATCCATGTAAAGGTAAATAACCGGAGTGGTGTAAAGCGTCAGAATCTGAGAGACGAGTAGACCGCCAACAATCGTAACTCCAAGCGGCTTGCGCAGCTCTGATCCGGTGCCCTCTTGGATAGCGAGCGGAAGTGCGCCTAGAAGGGCGGCCATTGTTGTCATCATAATCGGACGAAAACGCAGCAAACAGGCCTGGTAGATAGATTCCTCCGGAGTCTTGCCCTCTTCCCGCTCAGCATCGAGCGCAAAGTCAATCATCATGATCGCGTTCTTCTTCACGATCCCGATCAGCAGAATGATTCCAATCAAGGCGATGAGCGAAAAATCCATCCGGTACAGAAATAGCGCCAAGAGCGCCCCGACGCCCGCAGAGGGCAACGTGGAGAGAATCGTAATTGGATGAATGTAGCTTTCGTACAACACACCGAGGACGATATAGATCACGACAATCGCTGCCAAAATCAGGTATGGCTCGGATTGTAACGACGACTGAAACTCTGCAGCAGTTCCAGAAAAGCTCGTGGCGATGGTCTCTGGCAGACCGATTTCGGCCTTTGCCGCTTCGATGGCCTTCACCGCCTGACCGAGTGAGCTTCCAGGCGCAAGATTGAAAGAAACGGTTATTGCCGGAAACAAATTCTGATGGAGGATTGACAGTGGAGCTGTGGTTGTCCGCAAGGTCGTAAATGCTGATAATGGGACTTCTGGCCCACCTGTTGTGATTGCGCCGTTGGCGGTGATCGATCCGGGGCTTGACACACTACTTGCTTGCTGTCCGCCAGTTGCGTTGACGTAGATTTTATCCAGAAGATCGGGAGAATTTCTGAACTCCGGGGCAGCTTCCAGCACGACCCAGAACTGGTTGAGTTGGGTAAATATGATTGAAATCTGGCGCTGCCCAAAACAGTCATACAAAACGTTATCAATAGCGTCGATTTGAACCCCGAGTCTTGAAGCCTTTTCGCGGTCGATATCAATTACGGTTTGCAGGCCATTCGTTTGCTGGTCACTCGCAACGTCACTAAGTTCGGGAACGCTTTTTAGCCGAGCCAGAAATTTAGGCGTCCACTCGGCTAATTCCGCGGAGCTGCTGTCCTCGAGAATGTATTGATATTGAGTGCGACTTACTTTGGTATCTAACTGCAAATCCTGTACGGATTGCATGAAGAGAGAGATTCCCTGGATATCCTTGGTGGCCTTAGCTAGCCGCGCCATGATCTGGTCCGCACTGGACTGACGTTCGTCCCGAGGTTTCAAGACAATGTAAAGTCGACCGGCATTTACCGTTGCGTTCACCGTTCCCGCCCCGACGAATGCAGCAACGCTCTGGACATCCGGATCTTTTTCAACGATATCGGAGACCTGTCGCTGTCTTTCGAGCATCGCCTTAAAAGAGATATTCTGAGCCGCATCCGTTACCCCGATAATCTCGCCGGTGTCCTGGTTGGGAAGCAACCCTTTTGGCACTACCACATATAGGTAAACAGTGGCTACCAGCGTTCCGATCGCAACAAGCAGGGTAATCAGCCGATTGCGCAAGACCCACTTCAAACCGCCTTCATAAAAATTGAGCATCCCTTCAAACGCTTTTTCACTCCAGCGAAAAAGCTTACCCTGCTTGCTTTGGTCAATCGGCTTCAGGAACTTCGCGCACATCATCGGTGTAAGCGTCAGCGAGACAATCGCCGACACGATGACTGCCACGCTGAGCGTGATGGCAAACTCCCGGAACAGCCGGCCGACGATTCCGGTCATGAAAAGCAACGGGATGAAGACAGCAATAAGGGAAAAACTCAGAGAGATGACCGTGAACCCGATTTGTCGAGAACCCTTCAGAGCCGCTTCTAAAGGCGATTCACCTGCTTCGATGTACCGAAAGATGTTCTCGATCATAACGATCGCATCGTCGACGACGAATCCGGTCGAAATGGTTAGCGCCATGAGCGAAAGATTGTTCAGGCTGAATCCGGCAAGGTACATGATCCCGAACGTACCGATTAGCGAGAGGGGCAAGGCGACGCTTGGGATGACGGTCGCCCAGAGCCTGCGTAGAAATAGAAAAATCACCAGGATGACCAGAACCACGGTCAACATCAGGGTGAATTGAACGTCGTGAATCGAAGCTCGAATCGTTTCCGTCCGATCCGTGAGGATAGAAACCTTTACCGCCGGCGGGAGGGAGGCAGTCAGCTTTGGAAGCAATTGTTTGATGCGGTCAACCGTCTGAATGATATTTGCGCCGGGCTGCCGTTGAATATCGACGAGAACGGCAGGTTTGTTCCCGACCCAGGCCGCCAGTTGCTCGTCCTCGACGCTGTCGACGACATTTGCGATGTCGCTGAGCTTTACCGGTGCCCCGTTTCGGTAAGCAATGATCAGTGGCCGATAGGAATCGGCGCTGATGAGCTGGTCATTGGAACCGATCATGTAGGATTGGCGAGTGCCATTGAAGCTTCCTTTGGGGGCGTCTACGTTCGCTTGAGTAATTGCATTCCGCAGGTCCTCCGGTCCCATGCCGAGCGACGCCATCGCCGCGGGATTAAACTGGATGCGAACGGCGGGCTTTTGATTTCCTTCGATAGTCACCAAACCAACTCCAGAAACCTGACTTAGCTTTTGAGCCAAAAGCGTATCGGCAAAGTCATTCACCTTTGCGATTGGTAGGGAGTCGGACGTGAGTGCGAGCGTGAGAATCGGGGTGTCTGCAGGGTTGACCTTACTGTAAGTCGGGAGGTTAGGAAGGTCATTTGGCAAATAGCCTCTAGCGACATTAATAGCAGCCTGCACATCCTGCGCTGCAACGTCGATGTCCCGGTTGAGATCAAACTGAAGCGTGATCGTACTAACACCAAAAGAGCTGGTCGAACTCATAGACGTCAGCCCGCTGATCTGATCGAACTGGGACTCTAAAGGTGTCGTGACTGCAGATGTCATCACGTCCGGGCTGGCGCCCGGGTATCGGGTGACCACTTGGATCGTGGGAAAGTCGACTTGTGGTAACGACGCGATCGGCAGGAGAAAATAACCGAGAAGCCCGAGCATGATGACACCAGCCATCAAGAGCGAGGTGGCGATCGGTCTGCGGATAAAGGGTTCAGAAACGTTCATAGCAGCACTCAGGGCCTCATCCTGTGGACAGTGATTCTTAAAAACGGGGCGTTGTTCTTATCCTACCCCTGGGTTGCCATGGCAGGCGGAGTGCTTCCTTCCGCCTTCTCAGGCGCCTGGGTAGGCCGTCGATGGTGCTCGGATCCAGCGTGGTCAGGAGATTGTTTGCCATTTACGGCTTGATTGGCAGCAGGTGTTTCATCAGCCTGTGCGAGTGGGTTGCCGTTCGCAGCCTTATTCGGAGTTGTGATTTGCACTGGAGAACCAGGTTGAAGCTTATATTGACCGTCAACGACGACTTGCTCTCCTTCCTTCAACCCGCTATCGACTAATGCCTGTCCACCGTCAATCTGTCCGACCTGAACAGGGCGCATTTCGGCTTTTTTATCGGAGGTAATCACATAGGCATACGTTCCATTCGGTCCGCGTTGTATCACGGAAGCAGGCACGACTAATCCATCGTGACGAGTCGCAACGAGCAGCCGAGCGTTCGCAAACTGGCCCGGCCAAAGCTTTAAGTCCTGGTTCGGGAAGCTGGCCTTCAGCTTTATGGTGCCCGTGGTCGTGTCGATCTCATTGTCAACGACTGCCAGTATTCCATCGTCGAGCGGCGTAGTCTGGGTACTGTCGAGCGCCGTCACCTTGAGGGGACCCTTGGCAAATGCCTGGTTGACGTCCAGGAGGTCCTGCTGTGGCAGGGTGAAGACCACCGAGATCGGCTTAAGCTGGGTTACTACGACCAGCGTGGACCCCGAAGTAGCAAAATTTCCCTGGTCCGTCTGGCGAATGCCGCATCGGCCGTCAAAAGGTGCGGCTATTTGAGTGTAGCTGAACTGCGTTTGTGCACTGTCGATTGCCGCCTGATCGGCTTTAACGGTCGCATCCAACTGATCCACCAGAAATCTTTGCGTATCGTAGCTTTGATGATCCAGGGCGCCTTTCTTGAATAGATCGGTATCTCGATCCAGAAGAACTTTAGCATTATTCAGCTGCGCAACGTCCTGATTCTTTTTAGCGATCGCCCCGTCAAGCTGCGCCTGGAATGGGCGAGGATCGATGACGGCCAGAAGGTCGCCCTTCTTCACGTCCTGACCCTCCTGAAATACCACCGTCGTTAATGTTCCGCTGACCTGAGGATGGACCGTCACCGTGTTGTAGGCCTGCACTGTGCCTATCCCGTTCAGGTATATCGGAACGTCTCGCTTTCGCACGACGCCGGCGACAACAGGAACCGGTCCGCCAGGTCCCCCGCGCTGGCCGCTGGTTCTTGCTTTTGAAGCGTCAACGGCATCCTTGGAGGCGTTTTGATGAGAGAAATAAAACCAGGTACCGCCGATAAACACGGCGCCAACAAGAATTAAAAACCATCGCAGTTTTCGCATAGACGCCTAATCGGTGTAAGGATAACGCAGCGGTTCGAAACCTCCCGCGTATAGGAAGTAGACGACTTTCCGCCGATTCGATTCGATTCTCAACCGCTGAGGGGCTGGGAGGACCGGTCGTGCGATGTGCCTATTGATTCGTGCAATCTTCATATGTTGTTCTCGGCCATCAGTATTCCAGCCAAGGGCACTGGACCCTGAATTATTACCGATGCATCCATAGTGATGCAGCTTCCGTGCCGGGCAGGCGCCGGATCGCCGGTAGGGACGCGCTCCCGCGCGATCCGGTTATGCGCGTCCACGAAAGATGAACAAGAGGAACATCGCCTTGGACGCGCGGGGGCGTGTATGGCCGAAGCGAAAACGAAATTTCGGGACGTGCGACGCCGGATTGCGGGAGCGCGTCCCTACCGCCGGATCGCACGGGAGCGCGCCCCTGTCGGCAGCGCTATTTGGCCTTTTGCTCGTCGGGCGGCTTTTCGGCCTCCTGATTCCATCGGACCCGGTCACTGAAATAGACACACTGGTTTTCGGCGAACGTCAGCGGCACCTTGAGTGGGAAGTCCGGCACTGCCCGGGGCCCGCCGAGCATGAGCGCCGCCCAATCCTTGTATTCGCCAGAAAGAATGCTCGAACCGAAGCCGGCATCGCGCGAAATCGGACTCAGATAAAGCCCGACAATTGGACCGCCAAGTGTTTGGTAGTCGTAGTAGTTGTCGAACTCTTTGACCTTCGCCGGCAGTAGGAGTGCCTTTCTGTCCGCATACCACGCGATTGCCCAGGGCATATCGGAACAGATGATTTCCTCCGGATTGGTCCACTTGGAGAACAGTTGCATCAATCCAGGTAAATAAGGTGGAAAATTCACGCGAAGGCCGCCTGGGAATAAGCCCAGGAGAGCAGGAAAACCGGTCAACACGAACAGCCCTCCCAGGAACAACGTTCGAAGAATTCGCGATTGCGGATGCAGTCTACTCCAGAGGACCAGTACAAAGGCCGCGCCATACAACGCCATTATCGGACCGAACAGAATATGAAACTGGCTGGAACCGACCGTTTTTCCGTCGATGCCAAGGACGGCGCTGCCGGCAAAAGCAAAGATCCACAGAAGCAGGATCGCCCATTTGAAATCTGCGGTCTCGGTTCGTTTGAACCTGTGGAGAAGGGAAACGAAAAACAGGGGTGTGACGATCACGCCGCCAAACAGCATATAGAGTAAACCAAACTGGTTTTTCAGCTCTTCCAAGGCATGTTTGCGAATCGCAAGAGGGTTGAACTCTGAAAGATTGGGATTCGCTTGACGCATCCAGGCACCGTCCGATCCCGGCATGCTCTCCAGGAAAGCGTAGGGACTTACCCCAAAGGGTGTTTTGGTGAGTTGATAATCGCGGACTATCCAGACTGAAAAGATCCCCAGACAAATGATTAGAGGAATTAGACCGATCACCACCCGCGGTCGAAAATAGATGCCGCAAAACAGGGCCGTACCGGCTGTCAGCCAGAGAGTCGCAGGATGGGTCAGAGCCATGAGTCCAAGACAGATACCCAAAGGGAAAAAAATCAGGAACGGGCGTTTCCGGCGGGCCTTCGCTTTGATCGCCACGACGAGACACAAAGCCGTGCAACTGAACAGAAACAGCATCAGCATTTGAGGAAGCCCGGAGAGCGCAAACCGCCAGAACTGATCCGCCACCACGACCAGGCCGCACGCTGTAAGCGCGACGCGCCGATCGAATAACACTATCCCGATCAGGAAAGTGACGGCTACGGCCAAGAGGAAAAAAACGACTGAGACGGCAGCGATCAAACGATCCCCGGCGAAGACCGGAGAATCATTATTGATTTTTGCCTGGAGCGCCTTCGGGAAAATATTTAGGGCGACTGCATCGATCATCGAGTTCAGCGGCGCCTGGTAAGTCTCTGGGAAGTTACTGGCAGGAATCCGGCCGGTAACGCTCTGGATCTGTTGGATGGCCAGGGGACGAAGACATTTTGTACTGAACCCGCGGCCGGCGGCCAGCTCGCGGGCGATCTGCGCCTGATCGATGCCGTCGGCGGCCGAGAGACCCTTGAATTCAATGAACAGATAGGCCAGTGCCAACGCCGCAACGCCAACAATCGTCAGCGAGATGCGAATCAATCCCGCAAGGCGGCCCTGTTCGATCGAATGGACTAGCTGTTGGACCTGAGATTCGCCAATTGCCATGTTATTCAGAAAGTTGAAGCTCCTTCAATCGCCGATGGAGCGTGCGGCGGCTGATGCCGAGCTTTTTTGCCGCTTCGGTTCGGTTTCCGGCGCTCTCATCCAGAGCTCGCATGATGAGCCGCACCTCGTTCTCGCGAATATTAACCAGGTCCTCGCCTGCAGGGTCGCGATGAGCAAGAAGTCCCGATCCTCCGCGCACTGTAATAGGCAGATCCCTGACAGCGATCTGTTCCCCTGTCGACAGCGTCACACCCGAATCGATAGCTCCCTTCAATTCTCGGACGTTTCCAGGCCAATCGTACCGCAGCAAGCAATCCATAGCTTCCCCTGACAGCGGTCTGAATGCCTTTCCGTCACGTTGACAGATCTCTTTCAAAAACGCGCTTGCCAGCAACGGAATATCTTCTCTGCGTTCGCGGAGGCCCGGCACACGAATTTGCACAACGTTGAGTCGATAATAGAGATCTTCGCGAAATTTTCCCTCGCGAACCAATGCAGCCAGGTCCCGATTGGTCGCTGCAATCAAGCGTACATCAGCGCGGATGCTCTGGTTGCCGCCGACACGTTCGAATACGCCTGGATCGAGCGCACGCAACAGTTTGACCTGGACATTGGAATCGATTTCGCCAATCTCGTCGACAAACAATGTGCCGCCGGCAGCCTGCTCGAATCTGCCGACTCGCCGTTCAACCGCTCCGGTGAACGCGCCTCTTTCGTGACCGAAGAGTTCGCTTTCAATCAGCTGCGGTGCAAACGCTGCACAATTAAACGCGATGAATCGTGTCTTGTTTCGATTGCTGAGGTTATGAATCGCGTGAGCGATCAATTCTTTACCTGTCCCGCTTTCTCCCGATATGAGAACAGTGGCGCGTGTGGGAGCAACCTGACGAATTGTGTCAAAGACCTCATGCATCGCTTTTGACTCGCCAATGAGAGTTTCGAAACCGAAGCGTTTGTCTACCTGTTGGCGGAGTTGAACATTTTCCTGCTCGGTTTGGCGCCCCTTGATGGCACGGTCAATTTTAAGCCCGAGCTCATCGATATTCACTGGCTTGGTAACGAAGTCATACGCACCACGTTTCATCGCGTCGACCGCGTTAGCGATCGAGCCGTACGCTGTCATCAGCATACAAATAGGCGGCCTTGGCTGCTGTAAGATCCGTTCAATTAGTGCCATCCCATCTTCGCCGCCCAATCGCAGATCGGTCAACACCAGATCGATCTGATCCGCGGCGAGAACGTTCAAAGCCTCATCGATGCTGCCAGCCGTGTAAACGTCGAAATCATCTTGAAGCGACTGGCGAAGTCCTTCCCTCGTGTGCTTTTCGTCATCTACGATCAATATCGCGCCTTGCATCCTCTTCAACTGTCCCCTTGGTCCTGCAACAAGCGGATACGCTTGTCTCCGAAGGGAAGATGGATAGTGACTCGCACGCCTTTCCCCTCATTGCTCTCAATTTCTATCTCGCCGCCATGTTCCCGGACGATCCGCCGTACGATCAACAATCCTAATCCTGACCCGGATGGCTTGGTCGTAAAGTAGGGCTGAAACAGCTTACTCATCTTATTCTGCGCGATCCCTCCACCCGTGTCATTAAATGCGACAGAGACGTATAGTTCATTTTGCCAGGATCGAATATGAAGAATCCCACCGCTCTTCATGGCCTCAAACGCGTTTTTGATCACGTTATAAAACGCCTGCTTCATCTGGTCGCGATCGACCTCGACCGGCGGCAGTGTTGGATCGAGGTCCAGCTCAACGATGATGTCCCGAACCCTGATTTCTGGTCGCAGAAATGTTACGGATTCCTCGACAATCTCATTCAGGTCGTGGGTCTTGAATTGTGGAGTCGAGGGACGGATTGCTCGCAGGAAATGTTGGACAATTGAGTCGAGCCGTTGGATCTCGCTCTTCGAGATGTCGAGGAGTTCACCGATGTCGCTCCGTAGTTCAGAAGGGGCTTTACGCAGTTTCCGTTCGATAAGTTGAAGATGGATATTCAGCGAGTTGAGCGGATTACCAATTTCGTGGGCTACACCGGCCGCCAGCAACGTCAACGCAGACAAACGCTCGCTCTCGATCGTCTGTTCGGCCATCCGGCGATCCTCAGTGATATCGCGCAAAATAATTGCATAACCCACCAAGTCTTGACGCGTTGCGTTCGGGTCCTCGACCTCTTTGTCTAAGTGCAATGGCGCGACATAGAAATTGAGGAATCGGTGTTGCGGATAAAAGACCTCGATATCGCGGCTGACAGAACCCCGGCTCGATCTGAGTGACGTCCAGTCCAGACCGCGAAGTTTTTCCTCCAGCGGCCGTCCAAAGGCCTCTTCTGCCTCAATCCCGAAGAGTTGTGCGGCGGATGCATTAATGAATTGGATTTTTCCATGGACGTCAGTGACGATCACACCCTCCTGGAGAGCGTCGAAAATCCGCTCCAGAAAGCCCTTCTCTTGCGCAAGCCGGACAAGATAGTTCTGCACTTCTTCCGGCTGTACCCGCCGGATACGCTCGATCAGCTTATCGATAAAGCCAGATCTCATCTAGGGATTCCGATGGCCGATATCCTTCCTAGGGCTGAGCCAAAGTATTCAGGAGGTATCGGAGTCGCTTCGTTGGCCAATGCCGCTTCCGCTTTCCAGGTTTCAGGCGGGAGCGCTCTCTCAAAGTGGGTGGCCAGGATGTCAAAGCTACCCATCCAGTTGGCACTCTCGATCCGGAGGCGCCGCAACTGAAAGTCATCCTGATTTACTACAACGCTTGCAACCCAGTTGTCACACTTCATTGCCTGCGTTAATTCCGAAACGAGCCGGAAATCCAGGATCCAGACCGATTTACCTCCCGAATCTGATCCAGATTCGAACCGGAGAATCTGGAAGAGGGCCGGAATAAATACGATCTCTTGGTCTTTGAGCGGCAGGCGAAAATCTGGGATCCTGGT
>Ga0074044_10003511_pt1 | contig 13306 bp, 13 predicted proteins | sample BogForMeECP23OM1_FD_94443 | JGI IMG/M metagenome (GOLD analysis project Ga0074044, IMG submission 94443) | Bog forest soil microbial communities from Calvert Island, British Columbia, Canada - Bog Forest MetaG ECP23OM1 | ecosystem: Environmental > Terrestrial > Soil > Wetlands ... | reverse complement strand
TTGGCGCGTTTTGTTAGGCGAATAAAGTTTACACACAAAACGCATGAACACACCATGAGTTGGCGCGTTTTGTTAGGCGAATAAAGTTTACACACAAAACGCATGAACACACCATGAGTTAGTACGTTTTGTTAGGCGAATAAAGTTTACACACAAAACGCATGAACACACCATGAGTTGGCGCGTTTTGTTAGGCGAATAAAGTTTACACACAAGACGCATGAAAACAGATGAGTTGGCACGATTTCTTAGACTCGCGGTTCAGTATAATAATGCCTATTATATATGTGGACCACAAGCCCCTACTCGCTTTTATATACGTTCTAAATATTCATAAGGCCGATTTATCACTAGCTTTATTCTCATACCACTTGTCAATGAATAATGAACACGATACGCGCCTGTTACTTGATTGGATTCGCCAAAATACGCATTATTTTTTCAATGATCATTTCACTCTAATAGAGAAATTCAGGACCTGCGTCGAACAAACTTGCTTTTCCAAACATTACTCCTTTTTGGATCTGAAATTTATATGGCAGGATTTGAAGCAGAAATATGAAAATATGAGGATGGAATACGTGGAACAGTTAATGAATGAAGATGAAAATGTCGATGAGACGATGAAAATGAGTATATCACTCTTCTGCAATGTAATTAACTATAGATAATGAACTAAGTGCGCGTTGGGGATTTTGGTCAATAATGACTGATATACTCGGGCAAGTGGACCGCACGGCATTTACACTTTCACCTACTACTGCGTCCTCCCCATCGTCAGCATTCTTGAGTTCTCCAACGCTCAAAACTAAGAAGCATCAATTAGATGAAGTCAATTTCCATATAATGTCCTCTCCACCAACTTACGATAATTTGGATGCATTTAACAATACCGAAGCGACCAAAATGGCCCTTTCTGGATCCCCGTCTGAGTCAATGAGATCAATAAAAACCTCAACAACTACAAGATCGATAATCATGGAGACTTCAAGCGTTACCCCAGTTCCGGCTTCCACCGCAAAACTCCCGTCTGGTCAACATGATATAGATTTCAAGTTAGATCCACAGCCATCAATCTCAACAAACGGTCCGACTCGCACACATTCTCAGAAATATGGCTTCAATTCTCTCACTCAGCGCCTGGAACGTTTTAAAGTTAAGAAGACCCAGAGAAAGAAAAGGCGTGAGACTATTTATACCCGAAGAACAGCAACCTTTATCGGGAAAGTGAAGCGAGATGAACATAATGCTATAGGTAGTGTAGATTCAGAAAATTAAAATGGCTGGTTTGTCGTTAGTAAACATCCTTAAATTGACATCTGTCTATTTTAGACTTGTTAGAGATAAACAGTATGGACATTACGTGAATACTAGAGACCAATGAAGTCATGGTATGAAACAGCGCAAGGATACTTGGAGACTTCAAATTACGACTGTAAAGTTAGAGCCTCAACCGCAGTAAGCCGCGGTGATAGCATTCGCCCAGGAATTTAAAGTTATTACTGATATGATTAAGGAACTCACTTAATAGCATTGAACAGCGTGAAGGAATGGCAATGACGGAACCGGAGGTTTAGGCGAATGCCAGGGCGGAGCAGTGGCGTTTTGTCAGAAGAGGCGAAGCACGGAAGTCATTGTCCAATGAGAATATCTGGATGGCAAGGTTTTGGGTTTAGAATGGGGCGGTGCAACCTTATGCGTCGTATTTGTATTCTCTTTCTAAGTTTGGATGTATAGCTAATATTTCTGCGACTGCTTTAACTAGCACTCCCTCGTGTTTCAATGAATGCAAGGGTTATTATTGGTTCGGAAATCTGGCCCAAATCACCGCAGCGGCAGCGAATCATTCTACTCTTTCTGAGTGTTAATGTACAGCTAATATTTCTGCGTCCGCTTTAACGGGCATTCCTTCGCATTTCATTATACAGCTAATATTTCTGCGTTTGTTTTAACGGACACTCCTTCGCATTTCATTATGCAGCTAATATTTCCGCGTCTCGGTTAACGAGCACTCCTTCGTGTTTCATTGTACAGCTAATGTTTCCGCGCCTTCTTTAACGAACACTCATTTATGGTTTATTGTACAGCTAATATTTCTGCGTCTGCTTTAATTGGCTCCACTGTCGCTGACAGCTTGTTCCGCACTCACATCAAAGGACATTGACTCCGCCATTATCAGCAATACGCTCTCTCTGTTACACCGCAGTTTAGTTGCGTTCATTTTTCACGAGAGCGCTCAATTCAAGACACAAGTACAAAAAGGCCGCCCACACTCTCTTAACCCAGCAAGACAATCTCACTTCGTCTTATCCTCTTCCATCAGCTTCATAACAACTTCCAGCTAACTCAATTCTGAAAGAAAAACAAAATAAACAAAATAAAAATAAAATCTTGGATCATGTCTCACGTGAGCTCTGAAGATTTCGACTTTAACCTTGATGACTTCCTCAACAGCCCTACATTTAGAGACGGCCTGGAGCCTGATCTAATGCATATTAGTCTGCCTCAAAGTAAATTCTATTTTGATATCCTATTAACTTGTATCAAGATGAGGACGTCGTAATGAATGATATTGGAAGTTTCAATGGTCTCAGTGAAGATGAAAGTCTCCGTTTCTCCGAAATCAGCACAAGGATCGACTCCGATGGCTGTTCGCCAATTCGTTTTATTCCTGTCCCTGATTTCAATAAGACACAATTCACGTCTACCGATGAAATTAACGAATTTGAAAGTTTGAAGGATTCTGTGACCCCTTCAGGTTGCTATGGTACATAATTTAGAATGTTGTAACTGACGTCAGATAACTTGTTTTTGCGTAAATTTGACTGTGTCATCAATGAGAAGTACAAAGTTGTCATATGTCGCAGCTTAAAATGTCCCCAAAGTCACATTCTCACTTCAAGAATGTTTTCCGAACACATTCGCAAGACAAATTCAAGCACCACTGTCCGCCAAGCAGATGTCACTAAAGTCTTCAAAGGACTCAATAACGATATCGATGTTGAACAGGAGTTGGCTTCTCTCGGTCACGACGTTTTCAGTGAGTTCACGACTCTCAGTAACGGCGATCAGATCCCGAAACTACCTGCCAGTTTCACAATTGATATTGTAGATGGTCTTCACGTTATTACGAATGGCTTCTCTTGTAACAACTGCTATAAGTATGTTGGAGTTTCTGTGTCTAAGAGAGGTCATGACAGAGAAGCCAGTCACCAGGTCTCATCTTGGTCTTTGGCCAACATTCAAAAATCGGCTTCCAACGGTTACTTCGGTATTCATGATCCGGCAGATAGGATACGTTCAGCTGATGAACAACAGTGGTTGGCTGCGAAGGAATATATGGACGGTCTACAAAAAACAGCCTTGATGATTGACCCTTTACTTGAGGACGAGAGGTTTCAAAATCAATTCGAGAGATCGGTCAGGTGGTCTATAGAGATCAAGGATAAAGATCCTAAGGCGCTCTTATCACTCTGCTCAGCTCTGAACCCCTGCGACCTCCTCTTCCCTTTGAAGGATGTCTGTAGCAAGATCCTCCGCGACATCAATGACTCACTGCGAACTGGTGATCGGATTTTAAGAGATAAGCTGAAACCGGGGTGAGTTCACAGCTAAAGACTTAAAGCTAACTTACTAGAAAACCAGGCCTCTTCGATGCTGTTCAACAGAACACTACAGACAGATATTCCTCTGTGCTGTTGAAACTTATCTGCTTCTGTATTCGGTCCAATCAGGATACAAACATTTGGCAAAAGACGTTTGACGAAATGGAAAGCCAGGTCATCGACGCACTTCGCACGGCGCTTGAACGTCACGCTACTTCATACGTTGATCTTGAATCTTCTGTTAAAGAGGTAATGTTGAAACTCGTCACAACAACCAGGAAAGACACTTTTCGAGGGCAGATTCACTGTCCAGTCTGGAGGTTTCTTATCTCCTCTTCAATTATAGAACGGGGTGGTTTTGCAGACGCAGAATTTGTGAGTCACACCTGTGCCGCGTTGAAATTCTGCTGGCGAGGGATCGTTTTCACTGAATCTGTGGTGCTCATGCATCTTGATTATGATAAATACAGCTGTCATTTCGACAAAAACCTCCGGAAATTCACCGAAACTGGAAATCGGACATCATGGGACTCTATACAGAACGCGATGAGTGCCGCAAAAAGTACCCTCGTCCATCAAACAAAGTTGGCAGGGTTTGAATGGGTTGGGCCTGACCACAGAGGCCTCATCATGAATGGGATACAGTTGAATCTCGACATTCTATCGACTGCGACCAAAGCAGGTTTGAACATGGCCGTAAGACAGTTAGTTGAGATCCTTGATGGACTATCTCCCTATATAGTCCCCCGGGTTAATCCAGTCGATCAACGGCAACCGGATCCCAGGATGCATCCAAACTATTCCTTCATCAGCGATCCCAACAACCCTTATCCTGACTATAAAGAAACGCTCCTCCGGCATCTCATTTCGCGTAATAGGCTCGGCAAGGTGCAGGACGGAAAGTTTGAATGGAATAAATTAGCATGCAGAGGAGTTCTTGAGGAATGCGACGACCTTCGAGAGATGATCTACACCCTCGTACATATTCAATCTGGTGCCCTTGGTCGAGTTACGGAGGAAGGTACGCTTACTTGGTGTGATGATGGGTGGCGGCCTTCGTCTCTAAAATATGCTCATGAAATGGTGGTGCTAATGCCCCCTCACAACAAGACAAATTCAATGACTGGCACTGATAAGCCGATCGCAAGGTTTTCCCCGAAAGTTTAATAGTTCTGACGTACCTAGGTTCTTACCTGCCATCACGAGCGACCTTCTCATCAAATATTTGGCGCTGCTACGGCCTGTAGAGATCGCCTTGTCGGCAGTGATGAAGGAAGATGGAGATAAATTTCTCCGAACATGTCTTTTCGCAGACAAAGACGGCGTCTGGTCGCCGCAAAGATTACGCAGAGCATTTGAAAAGTACACCTTTCGTTGGTTAGGGGCGGAATGGCAGGTTAGTGATTTTCGACAAGCACTTGCCGCCTTTTTTCACGAGCATATCTCTGGTGATCCGGCACGAGATGTATATTCCAATGCAGTAACAATCGTGGAAGCGCAAGCTGGTCGTTCGGTAGATGTCGGAAGTAAAAGATATGGAAATTCGAACAGTACAGTATCCACAATGTCCCCTTTCCTTCTTGAAGCCTACTCAAAGGTGAGTAAAGAGTGGCACCGGTTAATCGGTCAACAGTCGATAATTCCTATCTCTGACCAATTCATTCTTCCTATGGATTATCAGTCCTTGATTTGCCCTAAGAATCACAGTTCAACCATTCAAACGCGCGACGTCAGGAATGACCAGCTTCTTTTTGTTCTTCGAGACCTTTTCAATAATCAAACCTTCAATTTCAAGTCCTCACAGCAACAGGAAGCGGTTCAGCTTGCAGCAAATGGGATGCAGGATCTATTAGTAATTTTGCCGACGGGAGGGGGAAAATCGTTGACCTATCTTCTTCCACTATGCCTTGACAAGACATTTCCGTTGTCGCAAGAAGTTCGATGCACAGTTTTAATCTGCCCCTTCATCAGTTTAGCACAGGACGTCCTCAATCGCTGCCGAGTCCTCAACATCATTGTTGAGCAATATCAACACAGCTATCGAGTTGACGAGCATCTTAACACCAATCTCCTTATCGTGAATGTTGACGATGCTGTGAAGCCGGTCTTTTGGACACAACTGGCGCTTCTAGCAGAACGAGGTCGGCTCTCAAGACTAGTCATGGATGAAGCGCACGTTGTTTTACAGGACGTCAGTTATCGGGCGTGTTTCGCACACATCAGCAACATTCGACGAGCTTCTGTCCCCTGGCTGCTGCTCACGGCCACTTCTCCCCCTAAAGACGAAAGCAAGCTGGTGAAAGCTTTCGGTCTCGCGTCGTTAAAAACAATCAGAATGTCAACATCTCGGCCCAATATTCGATATAAAGTGCACTATTACCGCCCTTCTGATTCAACAATACCTGACTACGACTTAGCTCCTCCAATTGCAACCACAGTTGTCCAATTCTTGACCAACTTCCCTGAGATTGGAAACAAAATCCGGGATCGCATCATTGTGTTTTGTCCAACTATCAATACAGTCAATCGCTGTATGGAGGAAATCAATAGTTTGTATCGGTCAGTAAAGGGCCAGACGTCGACTTCGATCTGCAGCCGATATGATGGCAAAATGTCTATAACAGATAGAGCAACAGAGTTTCAAAATTGGCGGGGCGGGAAAAGGCTTGTGATGGTGTCAACAAAAGCATTTGGCACCGGAGTCGATCACGCCCACGTGCGTTTGGTTTTAAATTATGGACCATGCGATTCATTATACGACTTCGCACAACAGACTGGACGGGCCGGTCGAGACGGGCTTCCAGCCACGTCAATCCTATTTTGGAACAGGCATCAATTGCAAACGATTCAAACTAAGGCTGACGATGATTACATGGCCATGAAAGAATGGGTTCAAAATGTGGAGGTTTGCCGCCGAGGTTTGCTTCAATGGGCGATGGATGCGGATGAGGGAAAAGGAAACCCAACTTACTCTGATCGGAGATTCGTTGCGGGTCATGAGTGTCGAGATGATATGGAACTTTGCGATATTTGCTTGAGCGTGCGCTCCAATTATGATGAAAACGGTCTGGAGAATATTGTTCCGCATCAACCCAGCAGACGTACTTCCTTCCCTATTAAAGATCACTGATGTCGTAGAATTACCTGCCTCGAGCTCTTCAGAATCCAATAACACAGAAGGGTCATCGCAGCGACGTATAGAAATTCAAGTGCAGGCATCAAGTTCAGGGTCCAACAATTTCACTCTCTCCTCCACCCGGCCTAGAGCAACACATGGTAGGGTCAATCCACCTCGTTTCAGCCCTTACCCCATTCCGTCATCAGTCATTCCAGATTCGCAAGGTAAGGTCACATTTTATTTGCGTTGCTGATCAAGGTGATGGGAATAAAAGTTTATCTTCCTCTGCGGTTACAAGGTTGCAAGATGCTATTGTCCCCAATACAGGTGAACGTAAACTAGCTATTTATTGATTCAACTAACTCATATATTAGTCTCGGGAAATATGCAGTACGCTGCGATGCTCGCGGAAAAGAGGACAGCATTCAAAGGAAAGTTTGGTCAATTTCTTGAGGAGATCAAAGCTATATGTACCGTTTGTTATTTTCTGGATCGCCTTTCGTATCGACATACATTTGAGGCAGGAAAGTGTGCCCGAGGTTATTGTGTTCGATGCTGGACTAAAGGCGCGGCCCACCCAGCAAAAGATTGCCCGACGCCAAGGTTGACCTTCCCGAATGGGATTTGTTTCTACTGCGCATTACCGCAAAGACTTTACGGTGAACAGACACACTCAGCGGACGGGAGCAATTTCTGTGGATATCGAGATTCCATTACACCTATAGTATGGCTGTGTTATGAAGATATGACTTTGCAGAGTCGATGGACTTGGGAATTTGGCATAGATCCAACAAATATATCCCGGTTTCGAGAATGGCTGGGAAAAATTTCATCTGAGCCGGAATTTGGGGAACAAGCCAAAATCACGAACATGATTTGTTTAGCAATGTGGTTTTACAATGAACATAAGCAAATGAAATCAAATGATATATAAAGCTAGTTATATAGAGAAGATTGAGAATAAATTGCGTCTGTTGGCGAAATGCTATGTCTTGAGAAATGATGATGATGATTAATCAAATAAATTATTCTCACAACGAAGCAATCACTTATGGCGAGCATTCTACGATCTAGCAATAACTCCAATCCAGCGTTTTCTCGCCGTTTCCATCAGGAATGTGTTCTCCAACCTATTGATCCCTTATTCAATTAATCAAACAAAATTAAACCTCCCTGTTTTCTCCACATATTCTAAGGTATCTTTCACTATTTTCGGATCTCTGAGTAGGATCTCCGTTCTCATGCTCCTCGCCCCCACCTTCTTCAATTCATTCCTCAGTTCTTCATAATGCTTGCACAGCAGCGGGAAGTGTTTTACAGCAACTTCAATCCAGCCAAGATCGATCAGGATCAGTTCTGGATTGATCTCGGAATCGTCACTATTGCAAGTAAAGAAATGGAATAAAGTATGGAGGACATACCTGGCTATGGCGTTGTTGTTGTTTGGATAATGTCGCGGAGGCATTTCAGATGAAGGAAGAGAAGGGAAGCAAAGTCATGGCCACGAATTACAATTGGTGTATGACTCAGGATGTGGGCAATATCACGATCACTGGAAAGAGTAGAAGTATGATACGGAGAGGGGGTCTGATGCACACTCAATTGTACAGGATGAACAAACTCCAATTCGACGCGTTCAAATGTTTTCCATGGGACAACAGCAATGATGCCCTAGCGACAATGGTATTGGATAATGAATATTGAGAGGCATTACGGGTGACTGTTGGGACTAAGGGGACAAATCTGAAATTGTGTAGACAGTCATACAATCATAGTGGGAGAAGATTTGTATCGGGATAAAGATTGAACCGTGATCGATCGTGGGGAGCAAGAGAGGAACATCGGATCAGTCTGGCATTGTTACAGGTGATCAATTCTGAGTTACAATGCCGGGGGAATCCAGAACTACAACCAGAAAAGAACCGAATCCAGTTCTACGTCCATCTCACAAGATTGGTCAATGAATTCTCAGAATATGTAGCCTTACCAATTGCCTCCTGGTTTCAGGAGACCCTGGGAATGGCTCCAGAGGGAGCGCTCGGAATCGATCATCAAAAGCTTGCGACCCTTCAGTGTTATTTGTTAAAGACCAGCTATGGTAGTTCTCTATTATGCCGATATCCTCTTTTATGGGAGAAGCGAGTCTGAGGAGAAGGGGAAGAAGAGGGATATAAGATCGGACTGGGATTGAAGGATATCATCAAGAGATATGGATTCGGATGGCTACCTAACTCCATGTTCCATTGGGGCGCCAATACATTTGCGCCAGGAATCGCGGATCAGTTTCCATACCCCATACAACAACTGGAGAGGAGATATCAGAAGAGGAAAGGGGAATGGGCGACGACGAAGGGCATATTACGGGAGATGGATCAAATCATTGGGAGGATCAAAATGTTGGGAGACAACGACCAGGATCGTAAAAAACGTCGAATCCTGCTGAGATGGATCGCGACACGAGTGATGAGACAATATCATCGAAATCGCAACAAGAATCAAACAATCCGGTTGAGAAATATAATAGCTCACCAATCTGGCGACTGCATCCACCCGTTTCTTGTGTCATTAACGAGCCTTTGATAGGCCATTGTTGAGATGCGTCAAGCAGAGTAGGCATTGAGTCGGGTCGAGCCTGGTTTACCACCCTAGACTGAGTCGACCGACTCAAAGTCGGTCCTAGAATTGATTCAGATCCACCCGACCGTTTAAGGGTCGGGAAATATTCAAAGGTAAATCGACCCGACCGATTTGAGAATGAAATAGACCTGACCTGAGTTCCCGGGTCAGGAATGAAGCGAGAAGTAAAGTTTTTGCCATCTTATAGTATCGATTCCCACTTCAATTGTAGTTATTAGCCGTTACTTTCAACAATAAAACAGGAACGCGCCTTTAAACTAGAAATCGCGGATGTTTCCTGTTTCCCGGTCCTAAAATCAGTCTGATCCAACCCCGACCGACATTTCGGCTGAGTTAGACCAGTTTGACCGGTACCCGGCCGGGTTTCAGGGCTCTTGAGGTCGGTACTGACCGACGACAAGAAATCCCAGTTGATTTGGGATCGGGAAAGTCGGACGGCCCGACCGAATGCCTACTCTGGCGTCAAGTTGGCGTACTGTATTGGCTTTGATGAGGATGCTAACAGTCCGTACAAGTTCGTGCCAAGCGAGTGGAGTTTCTTGAATGAGCGGGTTTTCTCTTGCTAGAATTAATGCGGCATTGTCAGGTGTACATTGTCAAGTGGCCAAGTTATGGGAGGGTGTCTGTAATGTTGGGAAAATAGGAAAGGGTGTGGAGCGGGGCAGAAGCGATAATGTGGTTCCGATCTAGAACAGATAAGGCGTCATGGTGCCGGGTTGGTAATTTCATCCGATTGGGTGAATATATTTGTATTCGGACATTATGCAGGCTACTTTCGCTAAGTGCGGCAGCCACAGCTACTCCTTCCATCGAAAGCGTCTTTGCAATCTCCGACGCAGACATCGCTATTCCTGAAACCCCCATCGATGCGACCAACCCTTCATCCCCCCTCGCACCCTCCACCTCAATCGTCTACGATTCAATGGGCTGACAGGAGACGTATGTTCAAGTTGCTCAACGTGCCAGCCTCTCACCCACTCCAAGCCCTCGAGCTTCACCCATGCCTCGAGTCTCTCCACGCGATGCCGCTGCATCCAAAAACATGCTGTCGGTCGTCTACCTTGTTATTCCCGCCGGCATCGGCAAAAAAAAGGTCGGCCTTCTATGTGAAATGTTAACTAAAGCGACCCTTCCAACTCTCAACATAAGCCTCATTGGATCCTCCTATGCTGAAATCTTGATTGACGGTTGAGATCCAACGGAATGGAAAGTGAGGGCGACCGGCACTGATCTCCAACTTATCGACCTTGATCCCACGGACCCCAGGCAAATGGACACGCTTCCCCAATTTCGGGGAGGAAACGCCGCCTGAGCGGTGAGGAAGGCTTTCCAGCAACGCGCCAACAACGAGGTCAAAGCGTCCTGCAAGGCTCGAGCTCGTGCATTCTATCAGGACTGGCTTCAACTGCTTGGTTGGGTCTGTCTCAGTACTCCCCCGCCAGTATGACTCATCTTCGAATCGGCTACTTAATCAAAAAGGATGATTTCTTGATTGTGTTTTGTATTTCCCCCCCGGGGGGGGGGGAATTCTTGAGCTGGACAGGTTGTCCTAAAAATGTGTTGGGTGGGAGGGGAGGATTTTCATTTCGGTTGGGGTGGTGATTTTATCCACTTTTGTGAGTAGGCCTTGCTGGTCATAGGGTAGTCGGGGGTTCTTTGCATCTGATTAGACGGCGCAGTGGTGAACCTGAGCTTGGCGTCTCTTATCACTAGTCTTGTCAGAAGAATCTAATGCTTAACCCGGACTGATTTTCTCGCCATATTGTAAAAATGTCTTTCTGACTTCGAAGTTCGAAGTTCGTGCTAGTAAAGCAAGTTGGACGAAAATCAGGGCATCACGAAACGACAATATCTGGCCCGGCTATCCAGACTCTGAACCCGACATTGTTCAATATCCCTACGGATTCGGCAGTTTCGGTCATACGTTTCCTCGTCCTAGCCTTGGTTGAACGGGCGGGAATAAAGTAGATGAATCATCGATTATCCTCCCATTTAAAAACATCTTTTGACCTTGAGTAGACGGAGGGTTAGGTGTCGTGCAGGCACATAAAAAACCAAAAGGTCCCCCGACACCTAACCCTGAATCATCTCACTTGTAGTGTCTTGATCTCCTTAATTTGACCGTGCAGTGGTGGTGAGATTCCATAGCTGGAGAATGGCTTTGACATATTCTGTAAAGCGCTGAAAGTCATCCGCCGCCTCAGCTGAGCGTAAGGAGTGTGGTGGTGACCCAACGTATAGGTCCCAGGTGTCCGGAGCGGCGGATGGTGGTACGCATTCCCGGCTTTATTTAATGGTAATTTCAAATTTGACCCGCAAAAAGTAATCACAGGCTTTTAAAAAGTTTAACTTTGCGCATCGTCATTCCGCGCATTCTCCATACTCCCGTCCATTGGTTATCAATTTTGACTTTTTGAGCCATAGTCATGGCCCTGGATGAAGGTGCTCCAACTCGGCAACCGCTTTCACAGTCTGAGCTAAACCGTCGGACTCCGGAGAGTCGGTTGCAAAATTCCAGTATCCCCCGTACACCACCTGCTTCGGGACGCAACAGCGATTCGACGAACGTCCAACTGCTCGCGAGTACAAGCATGGCTAGTGAGTATACACCGGAGGAAATGACGAAGCTACTCGCTGCCTTAGTAGTGCAGATACTACCCGAGAAGGAGCCGGAACAAATTATCGAACTCCTGGTAGGTCATGTTCACGAGGTGATCGAGGAGAACTCTATCTCCCCCGATGGTGGGACGCCGTCGACCCATGTAGTTAAAGCGACGGTGGCTGTGAGAGCCAACGAGATGCTGGATCATCTCCTCGATGCTCGTGAGAAGGAAAAGAAGAGGAAAAATTCGCCGACAAAGAGGCGGAGGTTGGGAAACAAGGTAGAGAATCCGACTGCCTTTTCAGAGGATGAAGCAGATAGCGAGACGGATGGGCTTATGCCGTCGATGGAATCACTGCGAATTGAGAAAGGTATACCTGGCTGCTGAAGAATAGAGGGTAATTGTCAAGGGAATATAAGGATTTCGACAGCAGACGTGATCCGTATGATTTTGCGATTGTATAATGGTTGGGGGCGAGGTGGGATAGAGGTTAGCGTTTCCACGGAACCAATCTGCTCAACAGAAGACGAATCAGACGAGACCCGTCGGGTAGCGGCCTTGACGAGGCATTTCAATGAAATTATGACGATCCGTGGGGAATTTTTCTGGAAGAGTATTTTGGAGCGTGCTAGACTGGCAGAGTTTAATTTGGCATTTGACAAGGAAGTCGAGGCTCGCCTTCAATCGTAGAACCCCTAAATCGGGTTGGAATCTTATATGCAGTGAGAACCACGTGGGCAAAACTCGATCGACCATCCGTACGGAAATTTGTAACGCTATCCTCAAGGAATCTCCGACAATTTTGTCCGACTTTATGAAGACGGGGCCAAGGAAGTTTATTCATGTCGAGCAAGAAGAGGAGCGCCTGAACCGGGAGAGAAAAGAATTTTTACAGTTTAACAGAACATGCTATCGATGGAGGAGGATATGGGACACGGTTGGGTTGATCGGGCTGTTACTTGGGGACTTGATCCCGTTGTCGACGATCAAGGATATCTCCGTCGTTGAGTTCAATCGGTTCCTGGGAGAACTTGCGATTCGTAGAGGCACAATTATGTCCTTATTCAACAGCCACTGGCCGAATGCACCTCAAGAGATAAAATGCATGGAAAGTGAGTCTCACTTGGTTCTTTTTCTGACGACTATAGTGGATGCAGATTCGCTCGTTAAGCACATACTCGAACGTCCTCCCCTCACGGTCAACTTTTATCCAGCGGCAACTGGTGCGACTCCCTCTTTAAGCGTTGATAAATCCACACTCTCCCAGTCACCGCCACCACCAGAGGAAGTTCCATTGGCGGAATGGCACCAGAATAGTTGCTCGTTAGATTCATCCATGGCCA
>Ga0074044_10003510_pt1 | contig 13307 bp, 9 predicted proteins | sample BogForMeECP23OM1_FD_94443 | JGI IMG/M metagenome (GOLD analysis project Ga0074044, IMG submission 94443) | Bog forest soil microbial communities from Calvert Island, British Columbia, Canada - Bog Forest MetaG ECP23OM1 | ecosystem: Environmental > Terrestrial > Soil > Wetlands ... | reverse complement strand
CTGGCTGAATTCGTAGCGGCGTTCGAGAACGTGGGTCCACTTGGAACCGTGGGGACCGTTGGGGCCGGTGCCTCCGAATTCGCGATTGTCGTCGCTGTTATGGCAGTCGGTGCAGAAAATCTGCGTGCCCATGGCGCGGCCGGGCGTCATGCCATCGAGGTTCAACATGTTGGCGAGCAGGCTGGGCTGAGGCCAGGAACTATTGTTGACGTGGGTAACGGGATGGCTGGATGAGGAAGTGATATTGAATTGCGGAATGAGGTTCAGGGGATCTCCGTTGGAAACGGCGCGCGCGGGGAGGTAGCCGTAGATGGGCCGGACGGCTTTTCCGGAGCTTGTTCCGTGACAGCGGAAGCAGCTCTCATATTGATTGATGGCGGGGCTGACCACGGTGATGCCGTCTGTAGCGCTGATTCCGACAATGTCCTTTTGAGAGACGCGGATCAGAGGAGGCGGGGTAAACGTGGTCACCGGTTGCGATCCGTGGCCGTTGTGGCAGTCGACGCAGGTAGCGTGGCGGTTGTTGTTCAGCCGCACGGCTTCGGCGGCGTCATGCGGATTCGTGGTGGTGGGGAAGGGATGGCCGACCTTGGGAGTAGCGTACTCGGCGAAGACGTTGGGAGGCGTGGGAGTGATATTCGAGCCGCCATTGTGGCAGGCGATGCAATCCTGCTCGTTCGGTCCGCGAAGGAGGCGGGCGGGTCCCTGGGCATTGTGCGGAGTGTGGCAGGAGATGCAGGCATCCTGCGCGACGTTGGTGTAGCTTCCCAAACCGGCTTGAGGAGAAATTTTGTTCTGCGAGAGGGCATGGGCGCTGGTGACCCAATCGGCAATCGGGTTCACCTTGCCGGCCATCTGGCGAGTGGGGTCATGACAGGCTAGGCACATCTGGCCGTTGGAACTGTCGCGAACGAGAAAATTCTGCGAGATCAAGTCCTTCGCCTGGACGTGAGCGTTATGGCAGGTGGTGCATTCAATGTTGCCATTGATGAGGTGGACAGCTCCGGTGGGGTCTCCTGTTTTGCCTTTCGAGGCTAAGGATGCGATCAGGTCGATGTTGTCTTTTATCGGCAGGACGAGCGCGAACGGGTGCGAGGGCTGCAGGTTGCTGCCGAATATGTCGTAGCTGTACATCGAACCCATCATCGTGACTTGGCCATAGACGACGGTGGTGCCGGGCGCGATGGTTCCGTCATGACAGGAGAGGCAGAGATTGCTGTCGGCGCCCATGACGGGCTGGGCGCCGCGGTTTTTCTCTGTCGTGCTGGTGTACAGGGTGTAAGTCTGGGTAGTGAGCTTCTGGTTCCACAGGGGCAGTCGGCCTCCGAGGCTGGAATGAGGCTCGTGGCAATAGGAGCAGAAGTCGGGGCGCGCACCAGTGATGGGAGACTTGCTGCCCGGGCCGAGATCGTGCACTCCGACTACGTCGCCTGAAAACTGCTGGGCCAGGAGGGTTCCTCCGGCGAGCGCAATCATCAGGCATACGTAGAAGAACCTCGACCTCATTACATTCCTTCCTTCGCCGGTTTCTTCAATCCAAAATAATGAAAGACCTGAACGCGGCGGTTGTAGGAGTCGACTATGAAAATCCGGTCGTCGCGGTCGATGAATAAACCGGCCGGCAACTGAAACGCGCCGGCTTGCGTGCCTCGGCTGCCGAAGTAATACAAGAGCTCGCCCTGGCGATTGAATACCTGCACCACGCCCCACAAACCGTCCACGATGTAGAGATCACCTTCGGAGTCGACGCCGACGCCTTTCGGACGGAATATGTCTCCTGTGCTGTCACCGAGTTTGCCGATGGCGTAACGAAAAGATCCGTCGCGGCCGAGCACCTGGACGCGGAAGTTCATCGCGTCGACCACGATCAGGTTCTGGCCGTCGAGGCGCAACTCGGTGGGGAAGTTGAATTCGAGATCGCCCTGGCCGCGCTTTCCTATGGTCTGCAGGATATTGCCCTGCATGTCTAACATGAACACTTGATCGCGCAGGGTGTCGGTCACGTAGATTCGTTGGGCAGCGGAGTCTACGGCGATTCCGGTGGGACGCTTGAAATAGCCCTCTCCACCTTTGATGCTGCCGATGACGCGCTCATACTTGCCGCTGGAGTTGAAAACGAAAATCTTGCCGGTCTCGGAGTCGGTGACGTATATGTTGTCCTGGGCGTCGACGGCGACGCACTGCGGGCCGAGCATGGCGTCCTTACTTTTGTCGCGGCGCTCGATGAACTTGTACTTCTGTTGGGCGAAATCGAAGATGTGAACGCCGCCGGCGCCGGGATCGGTGACGATGATGCGTCCGTGGGAGTCGACGGCAATGCTGTAGGGGCGGACTAGATTCTTGAAGTCGGGCTCACCGGCTACGATGTCGACCAGACGATTCCAGAAGCCGCGTTTCGGCTTCACTTCGCGTTCGGAGCCGAAGCTGCGTTCGTAGGTTAACTTGCGGCCGCCTTCGAGTTCCAGGACTGGAGGGAGAGATTCTTCAGGTTGCGGCGTTTTCTTGGAGGTCCAGACGGGGAGTGGGAGCAGGAACAGTACCAGTAGCAGAAGGACGATCGAACTCAGCCAGCGCGCGCTCCGCATCCCGATCCTCAATCTTATGCTCGCTCTCTGTTATTACGACGGGCTAGAAGAAGTTGAACCATCTAGTGACACCCATATAGAACGAGGAAATATTCTCCGGAGGTAACCCGGACGCGCTGAAGCTCTGCACCAGATTGCTGTACCCGCCCGTCAGGTACATTTTACGGAATTGATAGTTAAAAATCGCGTTGATTTGTTTGTTGTTGTTGGCCGACATCGTTCCTTGCAGGGTGGTGTTGCTGATGGACTTGGAGTAGCTCGCGCCAAAGGTCAGGCGGCGCATCGGATTGCTGCTCAAGCCGACCGAATAGCTCTTGCCACCAAAAAGAATCAGATCGTCCTCGGGCACGATGGGCTGCGGTACGGGGTTTTGGATTAAGCCTAATCCGGCCTGGATCGCGGTTCCGTTTGATTTCGCGTAGCTGCCGTTGGCGGTAATCCAGTGCGTATAGTTGATGGCGGTGGTGAAACTCTGGCTGCTGTTGCTCGATCCCGCCAGTTCGGTCAGGAGAGTTTTGCTGACGGCAGCTCCACCGCTCCAGCCAAATTTTCCCCAGCGGCGCCGCAGATTTCCACCGTAGCTGTAAGAGGAGGTCACGTAGGTGACCAATAGCGTGGCTACATTCTGCGAATAGCTGCCACCTACTCCCACGGCCCACCCGTCGAAACGGCGGTTGAAATTGGCGGTAGCGCTCAGCCCGAGTGAGTTTGCGCTCGAAGTGCTGACCGTGTTGTCGCTGAGGCTCAGGGCAGTGTTGAGGCTGCCGCCGAACAACGGGCGCCAATAGGTTAGCCCCGCGCCGTAGGTACTGGCCCCGAAGTCGTCGCCCAGATAGTATTGTTCGCGATGGTCCGCGAAGGCGAGCGCCTGCATATTGGCCATCACCGAATAGCTGGCGTTGGCCAACAGTTCCAGGGAATGCGTGCCCTGCCCGAGATTCAAAGGCGGAGCCGCCCCTCCCGCGCCCGCGATCGCCTCGTACAAGCCGCCGGCAAGATCGCTGGAATAGTTGACGCTCGTCGAAAAGTGGAACTTCTGGGTCGGCTGAAAGAGGGCGGTCGCGGTGTAGACATCAACGGTACCGGAGTTGCTGCCCCCTTCAAAGTTGGAATTGTAGCTGGAACCGCTGAAGGCGCCGGAAAAAGACCCCTGGAGGGGAAGGGGATGGGTCGCGTTAAATCCATAGTTGATGTTGCTTGAACTGGTCTGTTCCGGTGACGAGCCCTGCAGAACCTGCGGGATGTCCGAGTGCCCGCCTCCATCGCCAAAGTAGGCACCGAGGCTGAAGCCCTTCAGCATATATGACGACTTGAGAGTGAAGGAATGATTGAAGGTAGTACCGTTGTCGCTGGTTCCGTAGATGGAATACTGGCTGCTCCCCAGCTGAAAGCTAGCGGAGAGCGAGGGCAGCCCGGGCACCATCTCCGCCCAGTTGACTCCGAAAGTGTCACTGTCGCCGTGGGTGGTGTAGTTGGCCACTCCCGGGATGGCGAAGTTACCTTCGCTGTTATAGGCCTTGGCGTAGTTGATGGATCCGGGAAAATGGCTGCCGCTGAAAATGTTGCTGGAAAAATTGACGCCGCTGGCGTTGGAAATGGATTGATAGGCCGAGTTGTCGCGCGCCTGATTCAGGTAGGGCGAAACGGTGAAGGAGACGAAGTTGGGATTGTAGTAATAACCGGAGAGCGTGCCCGCGCCGCCGACCGAGAGGCTGTGGTCGGAAGAGATATCGTTTCCGTAGCCTCCGTTATAGCCCGCGGAGACGGTGCCGTTCAGGTTCGAGCTGAATTCGCCGAACCTGATCTGCGCAGCTACGGGCAGTACGAGCAGGAGGAGGCCTGCCAGGACCAGAACCGTGTTTCGGAGAGCACCCGCCACCTGGAACCCCGCTTGGTTACGTTCAGCTTCTACTAGCAGACAAAGCACGTACCCGGCCAAAAGTGTTGTTATGCTAAGTTGTTGATTTGTAATGGGTTGAGTTGATTTTCTAGGGTTTTATTCGGGGGTCATGTGAGCTATATCACGCAGCCCAAACTTGGGTACTCGGGATATCGCGCACGGGGGTTGAGGGAGTGGTTATCCTGCGTGAAATCAGAGGGCTAGGAGTCCGAGAGCAGGGGGCATGTAGGGGTCCTTCCCTGCGCTCAAGATGACAAAGCCGACGGTGACAAAGCTGAGGAGGCGCTTGGGGTGGTGGTGGACGGGCGAGACGCCCGTCGCTCCACTCACGTTTTAGAGCTCTTCCACCTTGGCGGACTTGCGGAGGCGCTGGTCCAGGGCGGCTCTGGTTTGTTCCAGCTTTTTCTTTTGCAGTTCCTGCTGCAGGGAAGCTTTCACGTCCTCGAACCTGGCTTTGCCGGGCAGGATGTGCTGGTTCAGGCGGATGATGGTATAGGCCTGTTCCATCTGGATGACATCGCTGACCTGGCCGTCTTTCATGGCTAAGAGCACCTGCACGATCTGGGGCGACAGTTTCGAGCGTTCGACTCTCTTGTGGTCGCCCATCATGACGCGATAATCGTCTTCAGAGATCTTCTCGGCCAACATGCCGAACTGTTCGTAATTGGTGGTTGCTTTAGCCAGCTTGAACGCCTCGTCAGCGCGCTTGTGCAGCTCTTTCAGGTTCTCGGGCGTGGCCTTAGGCGGGGGCAGAAAGGAAATTGTCTGGATGGCAAAGGCCTCGGGATACTGAAAACGAGCCGGATTCTTGTCATAGAAAGCACGGGCCTCAGCCAAGGAGACGGTGGACTTGTTATCCACTTCGGCCTTCAGCACGGCGTCAATGAGCAGGGAACGCCGGATCTTTTCGTGCAGCGCCTTTTCGGATCCCTGGAATTCCTGATTCAAGAATTGCTTGTACTCAGCCGGGGTGGTGAATTGACCGCGGAAGTCGGCTTCGGCCTTTTGCAGTTTTGCCGGGGGTATCGTCATCTGGCGCCGCAGGGCTTCCTGGTAGAGCAGTTCTTCAAAGACGATCATTTTCAGCGCGCCCTGACGGATCTGGGGCGCCATCTCCGGAGGCACCTGGCCATTGTGCTGGGCGGCGTAAGGAAACAGAGTGTACATTTCGCGTACCAGGTCGCGGTCGGTCAACACGGTTCCGTTTACACGGGCTACGGGCTTGCCGGTGACTTGAATCGCTGGGCTGGCCGCTGGCTGCTTCGCCACTGAGCTCGGGGTGTGCGACACCGCCATTTGCTGGGCGGTCGCCCTTATCGGCGAGAGAGCCGCCAGAAGCGTCGCTAGAGCTATGGTGCTGATTGCTAATTGGCGTTTCATAAGAATCATCCTAACTCGAAAAATTGGTAAAAAAAGAGGGGAGAGTTTTTTCTCTCCCCTCGGGTTACAAGGCCGACAGTTTAGAAGATCGTTCCGAGCTGTCCCTGGCCGTTCGACTCGTTGGCCTCTCCACCGTGGCATTGACGGCAGAACTGCGCGGTCTGGTTGGAGCCGGTAGTGCCGCTGCCCGGGTTGTAGGGGCCGATCAGGAAGAACATGGTCGCGTAGTAGTTCGCGGGCAGTCCGCTGTTCTTGGCGGTGACGGCGACCGTGTTCATGATGTGCTGGTTGTGGCAGCTCGTGCACTGAACGGTAGCCTTGTTGTTGTAGGCGGCGAGCGACACGAAGAAGCCGTAGTTCTTCACGAACTGGGCGGAGTTGGTGCCGACCATCGTGATCACGCCGTTGGTCTCGACGCAATCCCAATTCCAGGGGGCGCCGCAAGTAACGGCAGCGTTCAAGCCCACCGGGTGGTTGGCGATGTAGTTGCCAGCGCCGTCGCCGTCGTTGCCGAGCAGGGTCGGGATGGTGTTCCACTTGCCGTAAGTTGCCGGCAGCGTCTCATAGACTGCGTCCTTCATCATTGCGCCCTCGGCCCAGTTGCCGTCATGGCAGCTAAGGCAGGTGAGAAGGCCCTTGACGTCGGGTTGGGTGTCAGCTACGAATTCGGCTGCGGTCGGCAGAACTTCGACCGTTCCGCCGGCGGTGGTGATGGTCTGTCCGTAGAGGTTGCCGGTGTCCTGGCCCCAGAGGATAGCCTGACCTGAAACTGTGTCGCCGGACTTGTTGGCGCCGTTGCCCCATGCGCCGCTGTGTGGTGCGTGACAGGCCGCGCAACCGCGACCGTAATTGAGGTGGGCGCCGAGGACGTCCTGGGTGGCCGCCCCAACGTTGATCTGTGCCGCAGCAAACGAGGCCGCCGCCAGGATCACAAACATGATTACCAGAGTCTTTTTCATACATTCTCCTTAAGGAATTATGATGAAGCGTTTTTTATTTACTTCTACCGCTCTCTTTGGTGCTTGCTGCTTTTCCGGAACTCTCGATTACCACTAAATTGTTGGAGGTGTTACTTGAGTCTCCGTCCATAGTTAATGCACGAGCGTCGCCGTAGTGCTTAGGAATGCGCCGGTTCTGGGTCTATTTTGTAAGTAGTTGAATGATAAAGGCTTACAGTTTATTGACGACAGCGTCCCGACTGCGAGGACGGCATAACCCACAGGAGGCTGGGCTTTCTGCCTCAGGGGTGTGGTGAAAAGACGCATGATGGTGAGCGATCGAATTATGGCGTTTTGCAACAGTTCGAGGCGCAGCTTCACGTGGAGTCTCCCGTCCTAGGGCAGTTAACTTTACTTGGGTAAGCGGGGTCAGTGACGGGGTTCGCTCGTGATTGTGAGGTTGGTCACTGTGAGGCGGCGCTGAGTTGCCGGAAGGCGTAGATGGAGCCACCAACCAGCGCGGCGGAGAGCGTCCAGGGAAGAAGGATGGAAGAGTGGAGCAGTGCGGGGTTGAAACGAATGATGGCGATCCAGAGAAGAAGGGCGAGGGTGCTGCCGAGGATGGTGAGGACGCGTTGCGGGGTCCATGCGCGGGGACAACAGAGAGCCCAGAGCGCGAGCGCGTAGGGGCAGGCGGCTACGAGATCGACGAGGTAATGTTCGCCTCCGGCCATGGTGGCGAGAGCGGTGAGGATGAGGTAGGCGAAAGGCAGCCAGCGCCAGCGGGATTGACGAAGCAGGTCACGAGAGATCCAGTAGACGAGGAGAGCCCATCCGACATGGAGCGAGGGCATGGCGTTGCGGGGGAAAGATGGGTCGAGCGCGATGGGGCGCAGGTCGGCGGCGGAGACGGTGGCACAGGTTGCGGCGAGTTCGCCGGTGAAGCACTCGGAGCCGAGAAGGTAGACGGGGCCGCAGGCAGGGAGCAGACGGTAGGTTTGGATGCCGAGGACTCCGGCGAGCAACATCACGCCGAAAACGCGGAGGGGCTGGCCGCGGCGTCCGAGTGAGAGCGCGTAGGTGGAGGCGATGGCCAGGATCAGGCTTTCGTAGACTACGCTGACCATGGGGTAGAGGCCGAAGCGTTCGACCCAGCGGTTGCACCAGAGGCTGGGGTTGAATCCGAAACTCAAGTCGGCATAAAGGGTGTAGAGATCGAAGGTGTACCAGGATCCGGCCGAGGTGCGGCCGAAGATCCAGGCGCGGAAGAAGACATAGACGATGCAGAAGAGTGCGGGGGCGAGCGTCCAGAGGGGAATCTTTCGCCGCAACTGAAACCAGCGCACGGCAATGATTGACGCGCCGGCGAGGCCAAGCAAAGTTGGCCGGATCAGTAGCGGGTTCATCTTCTATTCGTCAGTCCGTTAGTGGCTGGGAGGCGCATCGGCAGGTTTCTGCGCGGGCGCATCAGCCGGCTTCTGCACGGGCGCTGCGGCGTCCGGTTTCGAAGCGGGTGCATCGGCTGGCTTCGTCGTGTTGGAGGCAACTCCGCGACGCGCATCGGCTGCCTTCTTTAAGTCGTCCTCGCGCTTGGTTTTTTCGGCGGCTGCCTCTTCGTCGGTGACGTAGCGGAACATCTGCATGCGACCTGGATATTGTTCGGTGGTGAAGACGCGATTCTGTTTGTCAATGGCGATACCGACCAGGGCTTTGAACTGACCGACACCATTACTGTGGACATCGCCAATATAGGTCAGCAACTGACCATCGCGGTTGAACACCTGCACGCGATCCTGATACTGATCGGCGACCCAGATATGTCCATCAGTATCGACAGCGATGCCCTTGGGTCTAGCGAAATATCCCGGACCGTCGCCATGCTTGCCGAATTCGCTGACGTAGGTGCCCTCGGCATCGAAGATTTCGACGCGGTTATTCATGGTATCGGCGACATAGACGTTGCCGTCTTTGTCGACCGCGACATTCGAGGCTCCGCCGAATTCGCCCGGCAGGGTAGAGGTGTGTTTCTTGCCAGGGACTCCAATGTGGCGCAGGAGCTTGAGGCTGTCAGCATCGTAGACGAAGACGAGGTCCTGCTGCTCGTCGACGACATAGAGGAAGCGATTCTCGTTGTCGATCGCCAATCCTACCGGATCGACCAGTCCCTCGGCGATCTGGCCCTCGACTTTATGTTGGGGACTGAGGACCAGAACCCGATGCATCTTGCCGTCGGAGACGAAGAGGCGGTCGCTGTCGTCGACAGCGACGCCATTGATCAGGCCAAAATGTGCGTCGACGCCATTCTTGATGAGTGTGGCGTCACGAGTTTCAGTGTTAAAGATGAAGACCGCTCCGACTTTTTGATCGGCTACGTAAACCAGACCCTTAGAGTCGATGGCAATCCCGTAGGGCCGCAGCATCTGCCACGGAAAAGTCTTAAGCCTGTCGACGTTATCCGTCTGCTTGGTGCCTGCCACGCGATCCATCCAGCCCTGCTTCGGTTTGGTGGTTGGGGGCGGGGTATAGTCAATCTTCATGCCGGTGTAGTAATTCAGCCACTTGACGCGCGCGATGTTGGGCGGGTTTGGCCAAACCAGCTTGGAGATGTCGAGAGGTTCTCCTTTGGGCCCGGTCGGGGCCTGCGCGGTATCGGTATTTTTCTTTTTCTTGTCGCTGCCATGCATGGAGACCGGCGCAGCCAGCCCTAGAACGAGCAGGATCACGAGCGCCGCCAGCGCGCGGTAGTTGCGAATCGATTTGGAAAGAAGCGGGAACATTTCTCTAATCTCCTGGTGTTGTTTGCCGCATGTCGATTCTGCTCTTGTGACAGGTGTCGCAGAACGCCATGTTGTTTTGCTGATCTTTCACGAGCAGGTCGGGTTGCGCTGAGGAGTGCGGCTGATGGCAGCTGAGGCAACCCAAATGAGTCTTAACTTTGGTTATGTCGGCCGGATCCATTACGTTTCCTACCGGATGATTGGCGACTGGATGACCCAGTCCATACTTCAACCCCAGAACCACGACTCCGTTCTTCTTGAAGTAGTCCTCGGGCAGCTTGATCTGGCCGTTGAAGATGGTGATCAGATGCTCGGCTTCCAGCTTCTGCGGTGCCGCGTCCGGACCGTGGCACTCCAGGCAGAGACCATTTCCTTTTACCCGCAGCAGATGATCGTTGTCGCCGCCGTGCGGGGTGTGGCAAGTGGCGCAGCCCTGACTGAATGCCGGCTGGTGATGCACGGATTTCTTCCCGAGATCGGCGATGTCGGTGTGGCAGCCGAGGCAGATGTCCACCGCATTTGTCTTTGGAAGTCCCGGCTGGCGGCTAGCATGCGGGCTGTGGCAATCGGTGCAATCGCCGGCTGCTCCCGGATGCTGCACTTTCGCCTTCTCGATCAGCTCAGCCTTGTCGGAGTGGCAGGTCACGCAAAGGTCCTTGACGTTAGCTTGGGTCAGAACAACTTTTCCGTTCTTGGCTGGCGCATGGCAAGTGTCACATTGCTTGTCAGCAAAAGGCGGATGCATGAACTTGGCCATCAGCTTGGGAGCGGCGGACTCGTGCGGATCGTGACACTGCAGACAGTCGGCGGTACCAAACGGCTGATTTTGGTGCGCCTTCTGCAAGGCGGCATCTTTTGGGTCGTGGCAGTCGAGGCAGAGGGCGGGCGTGGCTTTGGTCAAATGAAAATCGAATTCGGTCTTGCCCACTTCGCCGGTCTTATGCGTCGTGTGGCAAGAGTCGCAGCCCATGTCGAGCGCGGCGTGACGGCTGCCGTTCTTTCCCGGATCCTTGGTTCCGGTGTCATGGCAGGTAAGGCAGAGATTGTCTTTCTTGTCGCCCGAGGTCGCCTTCAGCAGTTGAAATTTGTTGTCCGACGTGTGCGGGTCGTGGCATTTCAGGCAATCGCGAACTGCGGGCGGGTGGACCGTGCCCTTGATCTTGGTGGCGTCCTTATCGTCGTGGCAACTCAGGCAGACTTTGTAGGGAACGGCACTCGTCAGCGTAACGTGAGTGACATCGCGGTTGGTGCGAACTTGATGGCAGCTCAGACAGCCCATGGCGATGGCGGAATGGACGAACTTGCCTTTGGACTTATCCTCGTGGCATTCGAGGCACTTGGCAGCGTCGACGTTCTTATCTAAGGGAACGGGATGAACCGCGGCCGTGGCGCGCGCAACGAGTAGCGCCATCAAGGCAAAGAAAACTAGAAAATGAACACCGACTGCGCGACGGTCTTTATTATTGCGGAACATACAAAGGGGGAGCAATCTCACACGGCCTCCGGGTGGAACGTGTGCACGACGGTTACCGTATCACAGAAAAACTGTTGCGAGTTGCGACAGAAGTGCAAACCACTGATTAAGAAAAGGTTGAGTGACACTGTCGAGGGGGGTTCGGCCCGGTCTGGCGGCACCCCCGAGCCTCGAATGGGCCTTCTGCCACAGCGTCGTCTGTGAAATGCCCCATGAACAACAGATTATTCTCACAAGTTCCTCGCTTTGTTTGGGCTTCCGTTCGGAGGTTTCGTCCTCATCCAGGCGGTGCAGGAACCAAAACCAAATTACAATCACGCCGTTTGTGATGGGCGGATTGGAAGCGATCACCTTGCTGTTTCTCTGCGTAGCTGTGCTGGTCATAGGCAAAACTTGAGCGTCGCAAATTCAGCGCATACGGTTTTTCCTTGCACCAGGCGCTGAGAAAGGACTTTTTTCGGAATCGGGTCGCGATTGTTCTGGCGATCAGCGGCGGGCTGCTGAATTAACGTATATAGTCATTGAAAACATGAATAATGTTAGACGCTCCATTTGCCTGCTGACCTCGATCCTCGTCTTGGCGGCGAGTCTTCTCGCTCACGCTGCGTCTTACCAATATATTCGCATTGGCAATAAGGACAACATTAAGACCAATCCTGCCGCCGGCGTTGCCATGATGGGGGGCGGCAAGGATCTTGATGAAGCGTTTCGCTGGCTTTGCCAGAAGGGAAGTGGAGGAGATTTTCTGATTCTCCGCGCCGCCGGAGACGATGCCTACAACTCGTACGTCGACGGAATGTGCAAACTGAACTCGGTGGCAACGCTCGTCATTCCTGATCAGCAAAGCGCGCAAGATCCCGCGGTAGCGGAGATTATTGGTCATGCTTCAGTGGTATTCATTGCCGGCGGCGACCAGGCGCACTATATTCACGCGTGGAAAGGAACCCCGGTGCAGGACGCAATCAACGCGAATATCGCGGCTGGCAAACCGATTGGCGGAACCAGCGCTGGACTGGCCGTCCTCGGCGAGTTCGTCTATGGCGCACTTGGCGACACTCCCGACGGCAATGACCTGGCTTCCACCGATGTATTGCCCAATCCATTTTTCGATCGGGTAACCCTGGTGCGAGGATTCTTGGAGGTTCCGCATCTCGAGAATCTGATCACGGATTCACACTTTGCAAAACGAGACCGCATGGGACGCACGTTAGGTTTCCTGGCTCGCATCATGCAGGATGGATGGTCGAAATCTCCGCGTGAAGTCGCCATTGACGAAAAGTCGGCGGTGCTTCTGGATCCGGACGGTAAGGGAACGGTTGTGGGAAAAGGGAAAGGCGTATATTTCTTGCGGCCTACGCTTATGCCCGATGTTTGCAAGTCCGGTCAGCCTCTGACATTCCGGAATATCAACGCCTACAAGGTCTCGGCTGGCGGCCACTTTAATCTGGTGTCGTGGAAAGGGGACACCGGAGTCAATTATTCTCTGTCGGTGGAAAAAGGAAAAATCGACAGCACACGGGCGAACCATGAGATTTACTGACTGTGCTTGGGCGGAGTTCATAGGTGCTGTTGACCGTTGACTTCGCCGTCATTCCCTGCGCCACTCCATGGCTAGAACTTTGGGCCCGAGGTACGCCATCTGCACCGCCATCACCTGCGCTCGTGCGCGAATACCTTTAAGCCGCAACGCTTTCTTGTCGAAACGGGCGAACTCGAAGCTGGCCTGTGATCTTCCTCTCATATTAAGAGCCCGTTCGTCTCGTGCTTCGTGTGCAAGATCGGAAATTCAAGTTGATGGGGCCCTATGCAATCCATTCGTGTGGTCGCGGTCATTCTTCTCCTGCTGTTAGCTTCCGAGTCGCTGATGGAGGCTCAGACTTCTCAAGGCAGAATCCTAGGAACGGTCGTCGACCCATCTGGCGCCGTTGTACCGCTGGCCAAAGTCACAATCACAAATAGTCAAACCGGAATTGCACGCACCGTAGTCACCACCGTCGCCGGCGGATACGCCGCTCCCAACCTTGAGCCCGGATCGTACGAGGTGGTCGTGCAAGCTCCCGGCTTTCAGAAGGCCCGCCACACCGCCGTTTCCCTCGAAGTAGCGAAGGACGTCCGTGTCGATTTCAGGTTGGTGACTGGAGCGGTCACGGAAACCATGCTCGTTACGGGAGAAGCGCCGATGATCGATACCACTTCGGACGTCCTGGGCGGTACATTCTCGAACGAGGCGATCAACGAGTTGCCTCTCCTAGG
>Ga0074044_10003508_pt1 | contig 13309 bp, 16 predicted proteins | sample BogForMeECP23OM1_FD_94443 | JGI IMG/M metagenome (GOLD analysis project Ga0074044, IMG submission 94443) | Bog forest soil microbial communities from Calvert Island, British Columbia, Canada - Bog Forest MetaG ECP23OM1 | ecosystem: Environmental > Terrestrial > Soil > Wetlands ... | reverse complement strand
TGAAGTTCAGGAAAATCGTGGCTGCCGCCGCAGTTATTCACAGGCTTACACTGCGAGTTTTGGAGGCTCTCCGCTTCAGCCCATAATAACTGCGGATAACCTGTACATTTATTCCGTTTCGCCGGGCCTGGCCCGCTCTTGACAGATTGCTTATCCGCCGTGCCCGCGGCCCAAAAGACATAGGGGCCGCTCACGCCAGAAAAAATATGCAACAGCATTTTCCCTTCTCTGGCCAACCAGACGATCACTCTCACGATGCCGCCCAGCTCCAGGAGGCCGCAGCTCTCTATCTCGACCCTCGCAATCGGCTCATCAGCCATGGCCCAGGCGCTCTCAGCGAACTCGACACCCTTGCCCTTCTACTCGGCGAACGTGATCACCTCTTAGCTACCAAATTGCTCCTCGATTTCGGATCTCTCACCGCTCTTTCTCGCGCTTCTCTTGCCCAGCTCTCCCCGCTGCTCAGCCCGGAAAAGGCAATGCGACTCGTCTGCTCTTTTCGCCTCGGCGCTCTTTGCGCGTCCACCCAGGCAGCCACTGATCCGCTCGATTCCCCGGAAAGCATCTACAATCTATTTGCCGCTGAACTCATGCAGCTCGACCGCGAAGTGTTGGCAATCGCGCTCCTGAATGCGAAATTCCGGCTGCTTAAGAAGCTGCAGATTTCCGTGGGCACGCTCAATGAGTCTTTGGCTCATCCACGCGAAATCCTCAAAGCTGTTATCTATCATTCCGCTTACGCTTTTGTCCTGGTCCACAACCATCCCTCGGGCGATCCTCAGCCCTCCGAGTCTGATATCCGCCTCACCCGTCAACTAAACGACGCCGCCCGGATCCTTCAACTCCACTTCCTTGACCATGTCATCGTGGGCCAGCAAATAGGCGATCGGGCGCCTTACTTCTCTTTCAAAGGAGCCGCACTCCTATGAAATCCGTCACCCTCTTGTTCAACCAACTTCTGCGTGACGTCCATTCGCAAAGCTGGAATGAAGACGAGCTGGCTAAACTCTCAGGCGTTGAGCTTCAGGCTCTTGCCAAACTTTTTGCTTGCCCTTGCTCCGGTGTTAAACAGTCAGTCATCGTCCGTCTTCTCGCCCATCGGCAACTTCGTTTAAAGCTAGGTCCCTTCTCTGATGATCCGCTTCCGCTGGCCCAAGCTTATCGCCGCGATTCTCTTCGCGATATGTGTAAGGAGGCCGGTATATGGCGCTCCGGAAACAAACGACAGCTTGCCGCCGGGTTGCTCACCTGGCGCAATCGATGCCGACTCAACGGCCAGAAGTTTCTCGGAGAAATGCACGCGGCAGCCACGGCGCGGCCACGCCAACTGGAGCTCTCCTTTTAGTCTATGACAGACGCCATAAGAAAACACTTCACCAACGTGTTTGTGGCAGTTCTTATAACATTTGTTTAAAATAGTTATTTCTATTTGCATCTATATCCGTATCGCGTATAGTTATCTAGTTGGTTGTTGATCCAGTTTCAGCCGCCAACCATGGAGTCAAACACTAGAAACTTCGAACATCACTATGAACCTCAATAAAGCATTATTTGTCGGCAACCTGACCGCAAACCCCGAACTCATTCACACGCCTAAAGGCACGGCTGTAGTTAACGCCTCTCTGGCGGTTAACGAGTTCTACACCGCCGAAGACGGAGAAAGGCAGCAGATCACCACATTCATCGACGTCAAGGTGTGGGGGCCATCCGCCGAAAACTTCGCCAAGCTGGCCAAGAAAGGTCAGGAAATCCTCATCGACGGCTCGATCCGCCAGGATACCTGGGAGGATAAGGATTCCGGTCAGAAGCGTTCAAAGCTCTATGTCCGCGCCGACGGTTGGCAGTTTACTCAACGGAAGAGCGCGGCTCCCGAAGCTCCGGCACCGGCTCCCGCTTCCGAAGCGAAACCAAAAGCCAGGAAAGGCAAATAACCACATCAACGGAGGCGGGGGAGGGTGGCTCCTCCCCCGTATCCAAGTCAGAAATCCCACATCACACCAAATGAAAATGAGACAGTCTAACTCTGTTAATATTTGTAACCCAAAGACCCTGATTGGCAAGCGGGGGCAACGATCGATCGTTGTTTATTCGCTCGCCATCAACGATTCCCAGGGACTTTCCACTCGCGCTTTCGGCGACGAGGAATCCGTGCTCCTATGGTTAGCCGATCACGCTGAAGGTCCGGATGACGCCGAACGGCTAGAACTTCACAGGCTTGCGCAAGAGCCTGATAAGCTCTTGTTCTGGCGTTTCCTACGGGACATTACCCCGCCGTACGTGCAGTATCGCTTGCAGTGCCATACGTTGACCCTGGGAGGTGCGCGATGAGTAACGAGCTCACCTTCGTTCCGCTTAACAAGCTCGTCCGATCCAGCCTCAACGTCCGAAAGACCGGTGCGGATTCCATCGACGATCTTGCGGCCTCGATTGCGGTTCACGGTCTCCTGCAGAACTTGACCGTAACCAAGAAGTCCGCCACAGGCAAAACCAAGTCTAAAGCCGATACCTATGAGGTTGTCGCCGGTGGCCGCAGGTTGGCCGCGCTCCAATCCTTGGCAAAGCAGCAGAAGATTCCCAAAGACTACGCGGTTCCGTGCAAAGTTGTAAACGATTGCGCTGAGGAGCTCAGCTTGGTCGAAAACACGATCCGCCAGCCGATGCATCCAGCCGATCAGTTCGAGGCGTTTCACCGGCTCGTCGGCACAGGCCTCAGCGTCGAGGATGTTGCCGCCCGGTTCGGCCTAACCTCGTTGTTTGTCGCTCAACGGCTCAAGCTCGCTAATGTGTCGCCCACATTTATCCAGCTCTATCGCGACGGAGGCATGCGCTTGGAACAATTGGAGGCCCTTGCGATCAGTAATGATCACGGCGCGCAGGAACGAGTCTGGAACGCCGCACACGAATGGGAACGAACCCCGTCCGCTTTACGCCGCGCACTCACGGTGTCAACCGTGGACGCAGCGGATAAGCGCGTCCTATTTGTCGGTCTCGACAGCTATCTGCAAAGGGCTGGGGGATTGGAGCGCGATCTGTTCGATGCCGAGCACGATGGGTTTCTTACCGACGTAAATCTCCTTGAGACCCTCGTGATCGAAAAGCTCCAGGCAGAGGCCGACAAGCTCAAAGCCGACGGCTGGAGCTGGGTCGAAGTGAATCGGACAGAAGACCGCTGGCGCGCCGTCCGGACCTACCAACAACTGCGACCGGGGTCAGTCTCTCTTTCCAACAAACTCCAAGAAGAAGCTGATCGCTTAATCAAGGAGCAGGCGACTTTGCAGTCCAAAGAGGAGTCCGACTATTCCCAAGACGATGAGGATCGCATCGAAGCAATCAATGACCGCCTCGAAGCCATTGAGGCCACAACACACGTCTTCACGCCCAAACAGAAATCCATTTCTGGCGTCATGATCGGGATCACGTTTAACGGGCAACTCGCGGCTCACTACGGGTTAACCCAGGACCGTGTCTCAATCGATTCCGACGAGGGGTGTGAAGCACCAGCTAAACCTGCCGAACCCGTGGATCCAGAGAAACTCTCGGGTTCGCTGCAAGAAGAACTCACCGCACAGCGTACCGTCGCGATCCGTGCCGAACTCATGGCTCGACCGGATGTCGCCCTGGTCGCGATCACCCATCGCTTAGCCGGTCACTTCTGCTATCCCTCCTACCAGGGTGTGGCCACTGCAGTCATGATCAGCCCGGCCCGATTCGGCCTTGAGGCCGATCTGCCGGTCACGGTCGGTTCGAAAGCCGACGAGCAACTCAACGCCGCCGCGCAGACCTGGGCACAGCGGCTACCGGAAAAGGTCGATCAGTTATGGGATTGGTTGATCGAGCAGCCCCAAGACGTCATTCTCGATTTGCTCGCGTTCGTTGTCGCTCACACCATCAAAGCCGTGCAACTGCCGCACCAACGAGCCGACGAAGGTCATTTGGCAGGGGCTAACGCCCTCAGTAAAGCCCTGGGCCTGGAGATGGCTAATTGGTGGGCGCCAACTGCTGAAAATTATTACAGCCGCATCAAAAAAGAGCAGATCATTGCTGCTATTACAGATGCTTCAGGAAAAGCCGCTCCTGAACGATTGAAGTCTCTCAAGAAATCCGATTTGGCTGCTGAAGCTGAATCGATAGTCAAAGGAACCCGTTGGTTGCCGCCAGTCATACGATCCTAAATGCAGCAAAGCAGGGCTCGGCACAAGCCGAGTCCTGCGCTAATCTTCTCATTCAAAGCGATCATGGCTGCCATTCACGAGGAGGAATTCACTGAACCCGTCAACGCTGAAGACTGGGACGCGTACATATACGACCTTGCGTTCTGCCTAGAACGAAAATTAGGTATCTACTCCGCAAATCAGACCGATGGCTAAAGAGCTTCCACCGGTCGTGCTCCGGCTCAAAGCCTGGCGAGCACAGAACGATATCAGCCAAGCCGAGGCCGCCGAGTTGTTGTGCCGGCGCGGCCTCCCTATCCGGCTTCGCACCCTTCAAGCCTGGGAAGCCGGCCGTTCCGCGCCCAATCGCTTTGCCGTAGTAGCCCTTATCCAGTTTCTTGACAAGCACCCGACTGTCTCCATCAAACGTGATCCGAGCAGACCCGGCCCGAAGGGATTTCACGCGTGATGTTGGTCCGTACAATCCAACGAGGCGAGCTCAAGGACAATTTCAGTGTCATCCTCCAACAGAATGGAATCGAAAATGAAAACTCCTCGATACCGAGTATTTAAGAGCAAGACCTCGATGCCCGTCCTTTCCACAAACTGGAAATTTCTAGCCGAAGCTTACGCCCATTACCGATGCAAGAATTATGCCCGGATCGAGAAACTCGTCGGCGGTAAGTATCAAATTGTGCTGGAAAGCGCTTACGCAACTGTGGTCAACAATAACTAGGGGTCGAGCTGGTCGAGCGAAACCAGGCCAACGATGGAAACGCTCCTGATACTCCTCGCATGCCTAAGCCTGGCGTCTATCGATCACCTTGGCAGGATTTTCCTGACGTGGTCATTCAGACCACGGTGCACAAACTTCGCAGCCGCCCGGCTTACGACCAGGCTAAGCGCGGAGTGGGGGAAGCAGCTTTCGAAGTTGTGCAGGAATTAATCAAGCCCGAGAAAATCCCGTTCGCCTTCGATATCATCGTTCCGGTCATGCAATTCGATCGCGACAAACCGAACGCTCTCCCCCTGGTTTACGCCACAGCTTTAGCCAAGCATTTCGATGCCTACCTCGAAATCGGGATCCGCCAGGCGAACGTCGTATCCCACACTTTCGCCGATGCTCATACGCGCATACTGGGCCAGCCAATGTTCATCGGAAAGATCCAAGCCGGCAGCCGCGTCCTGATCGTCGACGATGTTGTCACCTACGGCTCCACCCTCGCCAATTTGCGCGGCTGGCTCCAACAACAGGGCGCCATCGTAGTCGGCGCCACTACGCTCGCCGCTGGATTTGGCGGCACGAAGCTCGCCCTTCCTGATATCGTTCGGGATCGACTGTTAGATCGGGTCCCAGACCACGCCCAGGCCCTGGCCAAGCAGCTCGGCTTTTGCGCCGACTGTTTCACCAACCGCGAAGCACGGTTTCTGGTCGGGCTAAAAAACGAACACGAAATGCAACGCCTCATCGTTGCCGCGCAGGAATTAACGCCGCTTCAAGAGCGCCAGCTTTCTTTGGAACACACAAACGCAATCGACCCACCCTCACAGCCATGCTAATTTCTACCATGAGTTCGGCTGACAAACTCAAACTGCCCGAGATCAGACTTTTAACGCCTCAGGAAAATCAGCAGCTCACTGATTTGGCCGAAGACATCGCTCAGAAAATGCTCGGTCCGGATTGGAAAGAACGGCAGGAACAACGCCGCGCGGCGCTCAATGAAAAAATCGCGAAGCAATAAGGAACAGGCCGGCCGCTAACGCGATCACCGCGGCGGCGAAACTTGCCCAGCTTATTCGAGCCAGCCTCCCTGCGGCCCTTTCCAGACGATCCAGGCCGCTTTCCGTCGCCGCGCGCATCGCGCCCGTTTCCCTTCTGCAGGCCTCTTCGCTGAACGCTGCAATCTTCTCACGCGCCGTTCCAAGCGCCGCGTTCAGGCTCTGGTTCGCCAGGCTTTTCGCGCTTTCCGACCACATCGCCTGGCTCTTCATTAACGCCGCCTCAAACGCCACCAACATCCGCTGATGTTCAGCCGCCAGCTCTTCCCGAAATTCCTCCTGGGCCAGCCACTCGGCAAGAATCGGATCTTTCGGACCAACCGTCAGCCCCAGCTCTTTTTGTAATTGTTGACGGAATTTCTCGGCTCGCTCATTCATACCGCCAGGCCGTCGAGGCGAGCGTAAATGTCTCGCTGTGCCACTCCCAAACGGTGCCGGCTCATCAGCGTAAAATCCGGCGATTCCATCGCTTCCTTGAACGTCAGGCGTTTCTTCAACATTGCCCCTATGTCCTGCGGCAATAGTTCATCACTATAAGCCGGCAACGCGATCACGGAATCAATGCGCTTCTTTATGTCCTGATAGGTTTTCATCTGCTCAAAGGTCTTTCCGTCTTCGGCGATCGGCCCCCAAAACGGATTCAGCCACACAACGAAACGGACGCCGTTCAAGCTGTTTTATCAATTGAGCTGCGCCGTGCAGCGTATCCAAGAGAGCCTGCCCGCCGGTCACGATTGTATGAACCACTACTTCATTGCCCATCTTTGATAATACCGTCAACGCTTCATGCGTGACCAAATAATGGACCAGGGCCACGAACGCACTCGACCCCGTATCAACAATGATGTGACTGTCTCCCGGTTGTCTTTCCCGACCAGTAATCGCAGGTGCTCGATTCCGGATAATGCAGACGAACCGTAAAGCGCGAGTTTTTGGGAGACCGAGATTTCCCAAGACCGCCCCGAATGATTGTAATGGCTCCAATTGACCTGATTTGAATCCATAAGCCAAAAGCTGTGAAAGCTTAACCAGCTTGCCCAGCTTTCTTGGCTAAGTCAAGCGCCGCAAATCTTTCTTTTTACGGAAAAAGCGAATCTAGACGGATCCGCGCAACGATCGGGTTCACATCAAATATCGCGGCGGCCTTTTTGGCGAGCGACTCACGCTCGGCCGGCCCCGGGATTTGGCTTCCGGACTGCTCCAAAAAAGCGTTCAGGAGCGGCCCTGGAAGGAGAAGGCTTCCAATCGCCTGGTTTGCCTGGAATTCCCACCATCGGCCTCGATACGATTGCTTTTTCTCCACCAGGATGTCCTCCGACCGGCACAGGATGCGCCGTTGGTTTTCTCCAAGCTCCGGAGAAGTGCCTGCGGCAAAGAGCGATCCGTGCAAAAGACCGTGACCCGCCTCGTGAGCGACGGTCGATCGTACTCGCCGGCGGGCCGGTGTGGTGTTCTGTTCCTCCAGGGACCGGGATACCAGGATGGCCTGGACCGCACCGGAGGAATTGAAAATCGTGCAACCCAGGTTGTCCGGGCCGAGATCTTCGTACCTGAGCGCGGTTTTGAATTCTTTTTCGACGAAACGTTCGATCCTTATTGGGGCGGGTTCGGAGGGCAAGTGCGATTGCCTTCTGAGCGCTTCCAGACAAATCTCGTCTATTTCGCCGAGATCTTCGAAATACAACTGGAAGGGGAACGGCCCTGAAGGTGTCGGAACTTTGCGCATCTTACTTCTTCCTGGGAGATTTGCTCAATCTGGCGATGATGTCCTCGGCCGTCAGTTCGCCGCTTTTTACCTTTTCCACAGCCGTCCGGAACGCAAAGCCCAGTTTGGGATCTGAATCCATCAAGCGTTTGAGATCCGCTATTGGCTCGCGATTGTCATGTTGCTTCAGGTCCTGAAGCGGTACATTCAGAGCGCTGGCCAGCTTTGCCAGGATTTCTTCTGAAGGAAATCGTCTTCCAAGCTCGATGTCGGAAAGAAAAGGGCCGGAAATGCCGACCTTCCTCGCCAATTCCCTCAAGGACAGGTCCGCTTTATCTCGTAATTCGTGAAGCCGTTGGCCCAAAGAGATTTCGATCATGTGTCAGCTAAAGAAGCTTGCGGCAGTGTGCCCTGCTTCGTAAAATCTGGCAAGCCTTTGCTCATGGCTAAAAGTGGCCCTGGCGTTAAAATCGATTGGCAGATGCGAGCGAGGAGGGCACCGACGCGAAGCGTTGGGCGCAGGCCGTTTAAGCCGCAGACGGCACTCTTGCCCCGAAGGACGTCCGTGGGTTCGGAGTAGATCTGGCGTTAGCCAGACAAGATAAAGGAGTGATCTTGAGGGAACCTGGGTTCGCCTCAGGAAAAAGACCGCCTTGGGACTCGAGGGCAATCAAAAGACCGAGCTGGGATGCCTCAACCTGTATAAACGGGTGCCACGGTAACTTCTCGACGGAAAAGTCAATTGAATGGCGCGGACAAGGTCCGTGAAAACGACCTATCGATGGGAAATGCGTTTGCAGCACGAAAGAGTGAATCTTTGGAACCTTCAGGGTGTTGCTGTCTGTAGCCGTTGTCGTGCTACTAAAACAAACGCATGGCGCTGGAACGTAAGATAGTGACGGCACTCGCTGTCTCCTCTTGGATATTCAGTGGGAAAATCTCCGAGATTAATAGCCAGAAAACCCGGCCGCTATGCCTTCAACTTCCGAATAACTTGCACTAGCCCTTCGGCCAACGAAGCAATTTGCCTACTCTTCTGTTCGTCGACCAGCATTCCATCTCTCCCGAAGGCCGAATGAGCGGAGCCGATCGCAACTTGATCGGATAAAACGAGTACGCCGATGTTTCCAAGTATTGCACGGAGATGTATCAGGCCACGAATACCTCCGAATGGTCCAGGCGAAGCGCTCATGATAGCGGCTACTTTGCCGCGAAACGCGAGCAGCGAAGGCTCACCGTCACTCTCGGCACGAGAAGCCCAGTCAATGGCGTTCTTCAGGGCCGCCATTATAGAACTATGCCGGCGCCGCTGCGACCTCATCGGCATCCCCTGAGCGCGAGCCGAGCGGTCGTGGCCAAGCCTGTATTGAACGGGCTGCAACATGACTATCGGCTCGCGCCTTGTTCGACGTGAATTTCTCATCACTTTCCCCAAACATGCGTGGTCAGTCATCGTTGTTTTTTGCGGACCACAGGCCAATCTGAGCGTGAGTGGGGTCGGAAATTGTTATGATAGTGCAACGATGGAAGCGTTCTTCATTCTTCGGCACTCTGAAAACAAAGTGTTCTCCTGACAATCAAGCCTTCACCAACCGAGCCCAAGCATTGGCAGAGGTCGAGAGGATCCTCTCAGAGGAAAAGTGCCTAGTCCGAATTCAAGGGGAACAGAAAAATAATTGAGACCTCTCCGGATGTCCTGAAGGAAATCCGTCAAATCGGGGGAGTTCTACAAAGAACAGGACATCCTGTTCTTTTCTTACAAAGCGATTGCCACCACCGAGTTTCAGAAGCTTCAAAGAATTCTGACAATTAACGAAGAAGTTTCTGCAGTGCTCAGAACTTGAGAAAACTGGCAGAATATCTCTGACCAATCACTCCTAGCTGATCTTCCGATCGTTGGACCGCATTCAAAACCTACAATGCTTTCAAGCTTACACGCGCGGGCCATTGTTCACATTGTCGGTCCAATTCTTTGGATTTCGGCGTGCGCGAAAATGTATTCGTCAAAATTTGTCTCTTGCGTCGCTAAGCATTTACGCAAGTACTCGGCAGCTGTCGTCTTATCCCCTCCCAAGAGACGCTTCATTCCTGCGTAATAAGAAGCCTCACAATGCTGACCGCGATCAGTTTCCCGGTCGGACGAGCCGGCGGCGGCAAAAAAGTCGGTTTCACCTATTTTGTCCAAAAGAAAGTTTCCGATCTTAGCAATCCAATCTCCGGTGGACGCATCTGGGCGCCTTTCGAGGTATGCAGAGAGCTCCAAGTTGGCCTCGAAGATCCGACCTTCGCGCGCCCGAAGTAGCCAAATGAAAAGTTGAGCGTGATCCTTTGCCCTTTGATCCTGCGGCGCAAGGTCAACGTAGCGGAGATAGTCTTTCAGCGCTCCTTGGAAATCGGCGATTATTTGCTTCGCGTGCGCGCCGCCCAAGTAGGAATCGTATTGGTTCGGATCGAGTTGGAGGGCTTTTGTGAAATGGGCAATGGCTTGCTGGTAAACATCCAATGCTTCCGGGAGTTTGCCTCGCGCTGCATTGACGTCGCCAACCTTCTTATAGCTCAACGCGAGATTCCGCTGCCAGTCTGCGTTGGTTTTGTCTTGGTCGGCCAAACGTTTAGCGATCGCCATCTCTTGCTGGTAAACATCCAGCGCTTCCGCGAGCTTGCCTTGGGCCTCCAAGACGTTGCCAACCTTCTCGTAACTCACGGCAAAATTCCACTGGAACCTGCTGTCAGATTCAACCAGGCGTTCGGCGGTCGCCAGGCTTTCCTGGTAGGCATCCAGTGCTTCCGGAAGTTTGCCTTGCGCTGCCTTGACGTCGCCAACCTTCTCATAGCTCACCGCGAGATTCCGCTTCCAGACTGCGTTGGTTTTGTCTTGGTCGGCTAAGCGCTTAGCGATCGCCATCTCTTGCTGGTAAACATCCAGCGCTTCCGCGAGCTTACCTTGAGCCTCCAAGACGTTGCCAACCTTCTCGTAACTCACGGCAAAATTCCACTGGAACCTGCTGTCGAATTTGGCCAGGCGTTTGGCGGTCGCCAAGCTTTCCTGGTAGGCATCCAGTGCTTCCGGAAGTTTGCCTTGCGCTGCCTTGACGTTGCCAACCTTCTCATAGCTGACCGCGAGATTCCGCTGCCAGTCTGCGTTGGTTTTGTCTTGATTGGCTAGTGTTCGATGAATGTTGAAGCTTTGCTGGTAAACATCGAGCGCTTCCAGAAGCTTGCCTTGCGCCATCAGGACGTTGCCAACTTTTTCGTACGTTAACGAGAGATCAAGCTGCAAACCCGCGTTAGATTTCTGCCCTTTGGCAAGGCGTTTGGCGGTCTCCAAGCTTTCCTGGTAAGCGTCCAGTGCTTCCGGGAGTTTGCCTTGCGCGAGCAGGATATCCCCGTGATCGCGGGCGATTCTTGCGCGATTCTGTTTCGAAGACCAATGAAGCGAGAAGAATCACGGCTGTAACAATCCAGGCCGCGACCGCTGCCCCGACAACTAGAACCACGCGGCGGCGCAGCTTGGATGCGACCACCCTCCGCTCTTTCGCACGCTGTTCTCCTTCCGCGGCACGCTTCGCCTCTACGCTGCTAAGCGCACACTCCATCTCGAGCTCATGCTGCTGTTCAACTCGTCTTTTTTCCTCCTCGCTGTGCCGCTCAGAAATGCTCGCCCGGAGGACCTCTCTTCCCAGTTTAGTCTCTGGCAGCTCGCAAAAATAGTCGAGAAGCTGGCGATGGACAAAAATGTAACCAGACCCAACCTTTTGCAGAAAGATGAGCCGAGTCACATAGTCCAGAAACCCTACGTAGTTTCTGGGAACATACCCGTGCCTACGCAGAAGGAAACGGAGCGTAACGTGTTGGATGACATCAAGGCCGCCGTGCCAAACTGCGGCGGCAAGACCTACGGCACCCGCTGTCATCGCCACTCCGCGCAAATAGTCAGCATTGCCCGCAAGTGCATTGATCACGGCTGCCAGAATCCCCCACAACGCTGCAACTGCAACCCCAGCCATCAAGGCATTTTGAGTAGATAAAACCACGCCCTGCCCCGGCCGGGCGCTTCCTGGCAGGTCGCTCGGGGAAAACGGGCTGAACATAGCGGCGCCGCACGCAAATAAAAGAGCGACTATAATGGCCGCGAGAACGCAATACGCAGGGATCACTATCACCCCGAGTATTAACGGGGAATTCTTCGTGATAAAGTCCGGCCATTGTTGGATAACGACGATAACACCCAGGATGACGCCGACGATCGCGCCGGCGATCCCTCCCCACTTCGCCCCCTTACGAGCGGCCGCGAAGGAAAACCTGAGCGTGCCTGAGAGCAGGATGTCGTGGTCAGCGGTGCGCCACGCGGTCTTCAAGCCGAACAACAGGCCACAAATTAGGCCGTACTTGACACCCGTAAAGACACCCAATTGCCAACCATGGAGAGCCGTCGGCCCTGGAGTAACATTTAGCATAAGCTGCTCCACAGGCTCGAAAAATGGGCCCGTCAGCAAGGCAAAACCGGTTCCGATTACTAATGGATGGATGAGGATCTCACCGAGGGCCGAGAAGCGTTCCGCTCCCCTACCTCGATGCCGATGCGCCGACGTCTGGCGACGCCCGGCGGAAGCGCCAGCCACGATCCCTGCCACCGCGCCGATCAGCGACGTAATCGCCATTCCGGCAAGCATTGCCTGGCGGTACGCTGGTACCAGTGCCAGCGAAAGAATCCACCAGAGAATCATCCAACTTATCGCGATGGAGACCCGTGATGAAATCGCATACATCCAGCGCTGTCTTAGACTCGGCAACCAGCTCGGCTGAAGATTTTCTAGAAGAAACACGGTTAGCGAATGTTGGCGCATCTCACCCGCCAGCCAGCTCAGCCACCATTCTGTGCGCTCCTGCGGATAGGCGTCCGGCGCTTTCCCAACACGCTGGAACATACGTTTCACATAGCATTCAAATAAATGCCTTCGGCGGCTATCGGCGGTTTGGCTGGTAGTATCAGCGATGGTGTTTGCCGGAAGATCCTGGTAGGCAAGGCTGATGACGTTCAGCATCAACGGCGAACGCGCAAGCTCTTGTAAGGAAGGATCCTTCCGGATCACCTCGCGGAGGGCCGCAAGTCGACTCCCGCCACCGTCCAGATAGTCGTCAATTTGGTCTACCGTCAGCGGTTGCAAGCAGACCGCCCCCGTGAAGCTTAGCTTTTCGGACAGCGCCGCGTATTCTGCTCGACGGCTGCACACGGCGATGCCTGGCACGCCGGTGTTCTGGAGGAACTCATTGATCGCATGAACGCATGACGCCCTGCTCCCGGCTTGGACCTCATCCAGTCCATCCAGCAAAGTGAACAAACGGCTGCTCTCCAGCCAAGCACGGCTTCGGCGAAGCGGCACGAAGTACTTGTTTTTCAGCTCGACTTCAAGCGGATTGAGGCTGCTCGACAACTTGAACCGTCGTAAGGTGACGATATGGCCCTCTTTTCTAAGGCCCTTCCGAAGACCTACCCTGAGCTCTGCGCTGTTTATCTTCCTAGGGCGATAGGTGATAAGGTCGCACTTATCAAAGCCCTTGAGGCCATCAACGCGCTTAAGGGGTGCAAGCACCTGAACCCAGATCAGAAACAGTATCTCGACGATATTTCGGATCGGGTCTATCGCTACGAGCGCGACTTGCCGCATGGGCG
>Ga0074044_10003506_pt1 | contig 13311 bp, 9 predicted proteins | sample BogForMeECP23OM1_FD_94443 | JGI IMG/M metagenome (GOLD analysis project Ga0074044, IMG submission 94443) | Bog forest soil microbial communities from Calvert Island, British Columbia, Canada - Bog Forest MetaG ECP23OM1 | ecosystem: Environmental > Terrestrial > Soil > Wetlands ... | reverse complement strand
CAGTCGTACACCTCCCCCATCCAGCCCACGCTCAGGGTCGTGCGACACATCAAGCTCTCGACCGTGGCGGGATTGAAGCTGTTCGCCAATAACGACATGTATTCCTGGACGTTGTCGCCGGAGTCAAACGGGCCACAGCCAACTGGGCTGACAGGGATTTTGGCGCCAAAGCAACCCTCGCCCACCCCTCCCTGCCGCATGCCGATACCCCCATAGCCCCACCGGGACCACACGGGAACCACACCGTAGCCTCGCCGTAGTACCCTCGTTGGCTAACGAGGGTACTACGGCGAGGCTACGGCGAGGCTACGGGGGCGTCATTGCAAAGGACAAGAGTGGCGCGCCGCTCAAGGGCATCGTATGGAACGGCCTGCAATCCTACCCGTTGAGCTACGCCTGGGAGTGGGAGACCGGGTGTGCCAAGCGCCGGATTGACGGCTTGCTGAAGATGCTGCCGGAACTCAAGGAGGCGCACACCATCCACATTGACGCCTTCCACAGCCGACTGGCAGCGTGTTCTCCAGGGAGATGATTGTTGCCTGCCGCTGGTCTGGAAGAAGGAGCCCACTCTGGTCGCCTTCAGCCGCGGCGGCTACGCGCGCAAGGTCTGGAAACTCCCCACAGACTGGACGGGCGTAAAGACTGTCCGGCTTGCGAATGTCACCGTTGACGCCACCACGTCTGCGGGAACTGCTGAAGCCAGGGACGGTGAACTCGCGCTCACGCTCGCGCCGGGGCAGGCGGTGGTAATCATGCGCGACTGACGCGTAGTGCGTGCGACCCTGAACAAGGTGACGTGAACGAGTTACGCCAACGGGCGCAGCAGCAGACTGACTATCAAGCCAGGTGCAAGCCAGCTACAAGCCAGGAGCTTGGGAGGCGCTCTCTTGTGTTGCTCTTGTGTTCCTCTTGTTCTCCTCCTATTCTCCTCCTGTTCTGCGCGTCTAATCCCATCCGTGACCCGGGAGCATCCCTGCGGCTCCACCGAGCGCCAGTCTGTGTTTGACTGCCTTGGTTTGACCGGTATTCAAAGTCTTTAGTGTCGTGGTGATTTGAGTTGCAGGTTTAGTACGGAATGCGAGTCTGTGCGGCGTGAAAATGCTTCCGCAGAAAGCCATTGTCGCACGCCTCATATCGCCCGCTCTCGTCTGGATTCTCATGCTGGCAGTGAACCCGTCCGCCCGGGCAGATTTCACGATTGCCAGGGGCGGGAAGGCGCGTTGCGTTATCGTGCAGCAGCCGGGTGCGACCCTGGCCGAGTCCAACGCCGTCCACGAGCTGGCGGAGACGCTCGGGAAGATTACCGGCGCGAGCTTCCAGATTCAGGAGGCGGGGGACGCCAAGGTGCCGAGGCACGCAATTGTCGTTGGGCCGGGCGCGGCTGCCCGCGCGCTGTTCCCGGAGGTGGCGTTGGACAAGATGGGCGCCGAGGAGTTGGTGATGCGCGTGAAGGGCGGGCGGCTCTTGCTCGCCGGCGGGCGGCCACGGGGCACCGTTTATGCCGTGTATCGCTTTTTGCAGGAGCAATGCGGCGTGCGGTGGTGGGCGCCGTGGGCCACGACTATTCCCCATAGTCCGAGCTTGCGCGTTCCCGTGCTGGATGTCCGGAGCCGGCCGGTGTTTGAGTATCGTGAGCCGTTTTGGTGGGCCGGGTTCGACCCGCAGTGGAAGGCCCATAACGGCGTGAACGGCCAGAACCACCCCATTCCCGAGGCGCTGGGCGGCTGCATCACGTACAAAGGTTTTGCCCACACCTTCTATCCGCTGGTGCCGCCGGACAAGTATTTCGAGCCGCACCCCGAATGGTACAGCCTCATCAACGGCAAGCGCACGCACGACAACGCCCAGCTCTGCCTCTCCAACCCGGAGTTGCGCGACTTCGTTGTCCAGCGGGTGAAGGAATGGCTGCGCGAGTCGCCGGATGCGAAGATCATCTCGGTGACCCAAAACGACTGCGCCGGCGCGTGTCAGTGCCCGGAGTGCAAGGCGATTGACGACGCGGAGGGCAGCCCTTCCGGGAGCATGCTGACCTTCGTCAATTATATCGCGGAGAAGATCGAGCCGGAGTTCCCGGACGTGGCCGTGGATACGTTTGCCTACCAATACACACGGCACCCACCCAAAACAATCCACCCGCGGCCAAACGTCATCGTGCGGCTGTGCTCGATTGAGTGCAACTTCCGCGAGCCGCTGAACGATCCGTCCAATGCCAGCTTCCTCGCTGACCTGGCGACGTGGTCGAAGATGTGCCACCGCCTTTACGTGTGGGACTACGTCACCGACTTTGCCAACTACGTGCTGCCGCATCCGAATTGGTTCGTGCTGGGGCCGAATGCCCGCCTGTTCCAACAATATGGTGTGAGGGGTGTGTTCGAGGAAGGCGCCTATGGCGGCCCGGGGGAGGAGATGGCCGAGTTGCGGGCGTGGGTGCTGGCGCAACTGCTCTGGAACCCGCGACAGGATGATCGGGCGCTGATCAAGGAGTTCCTGCGGGGCTATTATGGGGCGAGCGCTGGGGACATCATCGAGCGTTACCTGGAGTTGATGCAGGATGCGTCGAAGGGCTACATGCTGCGCTGTTTCTCGGGCTCGAACCCGCCGCACCTGCGCTTCCAGCCGCTGGCGGCCGCGGAACGGCTCTGGCAGCAGGCCGAAGAGGTCGCCAGCCTTAATCCGGACCCTGAGGTGCTGATTCGCGTGCGCCAGGGGCACTTGGCAGTGCGTTACGCGTGTCTTAGCCACTGGGAATCGCTACGGCGGGAATGCCGGGAGCAAAACGCGACCTGGCCCTGGCCGGAATCGCGCAAAGCCGTTGCCGACGCATTTCGCGACGTGTGCCAGGGTGTTCCGGGGAAGGATTGGACCCCGGTGCGGGTGCTCAGCGAAGGGGGGCGGCAGTTGGACGATTTCCTGAAGGCATTTGCGCAGGACCCGCCTGACAACAAGGGCGCGGCCAGGCCCTGAGCCGAGCGCAGCCGGGCACCGCGACAAGGTGGGAGCGCGGACATTGCTGCCCGCAGCATTATCCGATGGCGGAACGCTCTGGGGACAGGCCGAGGAAGAGGCATTTCGGCGCTTGCTGCGGACAGGAATGTCCGCGCGCCGGTGGCAGGATCGAGCCGTCCCTCTTGCGCCTGCTTCCCCTGTTTTGGCTTGCCCGGTGCGGTTGTTTGCTGTGAGCATCCGCTACTAGTGCTTGGTTGCATTAATGAGCGATACATGGGCCGCCGCGTGAGGGCACGCGGCCTACACGGGGTTTGTAGGCCGCGTGCCCTCACGCGGCGCTATCGCTTACCTCTGCAACTAAGCACTAGTGGTGCTCGGGCGCCGGAGCGCCATAGCGTCCCTATATGCAAAAGATTCCACTGTCCAGATGCTTCGTGAATTCAGAGGTCGAAGAGGCCGCGCTGCGCGCCTTGCGCTCCGGGCAGTACATCCTCGGCAAGGAGTCGCAGGCCTTTGAAGCCGAGCTGGCCGCCTACACCGGGGTCGAGCAATGCGTCCTCGGGTCCTCGTGGACACTGATTATTTATCTGTTGCACCAACTGCAAGGGGTTGGACCGGGCGACGAGATCATCGTTCCCAGCCACACCGCCTTCCCCACGATGGAGCCGCTCATCCATCTCGGCGCCCGGCCGGTGTTCGTGGACGTGGATGATACATACGTCATGGACCTGGACCAGGTCGAGGCCGCCATCACCCCGCGCGCCGTCGGGATCATTCCGGTCTATCTCTACGGGCATCCGGTGGATGTGGACCGGGTGAAGGCCATTGCCGCGAAGCATCACCTGTGGGTGATCGAAGATTGCGCGCAAGCGCACGGGGCGAAGTACAAAGGCAAGACGGTCGGCGGCCTGGGCGATTTTGGCGCATTCAGCTTCTTCCCTTCGAAGAACCTCACGGTGCTCGGCGACGGCGGCTGCGTGACCACCAACAACACCCGGATGGCCGAGCGCCTGCGCATGATGCGCAACCACGGCCGGCAGGGCAAATACGATCACGAGTTCCCCGGCTATAACGTGCGCTTCAATGAGATCAACGCCGCGGTTGGCCGGGTGATGCTGAAGCACCTTGATGCCTTCAACGATAACCGGCGCAAGATCGCCGCGCATTACAACGAGCGCCTCAAAGGCATTGTGCAGACACCGCCGGAGCGGGAATGGGCGAGAGCGGTGTATCACATGTACGTGGTGCGTTGCGAGCGCAGGGATGACCTCCAGAAGTTTCTCAAAGAGCGCAATATCGAGACCGGCATCCATTACCCCAAGCCGAATCATCTCCAGCCGGCAGTGACGGGCCGATTCCCTTTCATCCCGAGGCTCCCGCGCACCGAGCAACTCGTGAAGGAGATTCTCTCGCTGCCGATCCACGGCGAGATGGGGCTGGACGCCGCCGACCAAGTCTGCGACGCCATCGCCGGATTCTACGGGAAGAAGTGAAGGCTACCGTGCCGACGTTGAGCCTCGTTATTCCTTGCTACAACGAGCAGGACAACCTCCGCCCGCTCATTGCGGCAATTCAGGCAGCGGTTGACCCGCTCAAGCTGCCGTATGAGGTCGTCATCACCGACGATTGCAGCAGGGATAAGTCCTGGGAGATTCTGAAGGAGTTGGCCGCCGGAGACGCGCGCATTCGGGCGCAGCGCTTTGCGTTCAACTGTGGCGAGTCGGCGGCCAGTTGGGCCGGGCTGAAAGCCGCGCGCGGCCAGTATCTGGTCACGCTCGACGCCGACCTGCAGAACGACCCCAGGGACCTGCCGCGGTTTCTGGAAGCACTCCAGCACTTTGATTGCGTCTGCGGCACGCGGGTCGAGACGCGCGGGAAGGGAGACAACTTCCTCCGCATTGCCTCCTCGCGCATTGCCAACTGGGTGCGGAACAAACTATCGGGCGAGCAGATCACCGACGCCGGCTGCACCTACCGCGCCTTTAAGCGCGAATGCATCGAGAACGTGAAGTTCTTCAAAGGCATGCACCGCTTCCTGCCGACGCTGTTCAAGATCGAAGGCTTTACCGTGACCGAGATCGCGGTGACGAACAACCCGCGTTTTGCCGGCCAAAGCCATTACGGCGTCTGGAACCGGCTCTTCGCTTCCTTCTATGACTTGCTGGCGGTGCGTTGGATGAAGAAACGGATGTTGCGCTATCAGGTTGCCGAGCGGATCAATTAGCTTTGGCGATCGGCGGTCACCGGCTGGCGCCGAACACGTTGTCGAGGATGACCTCTTTGGTCTTCCAGAGCAAGGCCAAGGTCATGGCCAGGGGCAGCAGTATCAGCACGATCAGGAACCACAGGCTGCCGCGTTCCAACATGCCCACAACGACACCCAGCCAGAACGGCAGCGTGCGAAACTGCCCCAGCCCGACATAGGCCAACGCCAGCAGGCAAGTGGCGCCGAGCAGGTTGAGGTTGAGGGTGGTGAATTGTTTGGTTTCGAGGCGCAACGCCTCATCGGGCAGCATGGCGCCGAGGCGTCGCAGGACCAGATTGACGCTGCCCAAAAACAGGAGGGCGGACAGGGCCAGCAGCGTCACCATGACCAGGAAGAAAGTGTTGGCGGGGATCTTGTTCCACCAGTAAAGGAAGGGGCTAAGACTAAAGTTGAAGAGGCTGAGCAACCTGGCGCGGTCAAGGGCCGTCCGCCAGACACGTTCCTGCTTTTGGAAGTCACCCAGTTGCCACAAGCCGTAGGCCAGCAAGCCGGTGGTCACCAGCGGCGGCACGATGCCGAACGTTCTGAGCGAGTCGGCTTTGGCCGTGTAGAAGCACACGATCAACGTGATGGGAAGTCCCCAGAACAGGGCCGATAAGCCGCGCACCAGCCGACCGAGCGACCGCAGGAGTTCTGCGTTGGGTGCGGGGTCAGGCATGTTTCAGGTTGATCGGGCAATGCGGCTAAAAACTCAGGTACGTATATTCCTTCAGCCCGCGCTCGTAATCATCCAGCAAGCGCATGGCTTCGGAAGGCTTCATGCGGTCGGACTTGATGGCCTCGTCAATTTGCGCCTTCATCTGGCGCTTGAGCTCATTCTCGTCGTATTGGACCGACGCCAGGCACTGGACGATCGTGCTGCCCTCGATGATCTCTTCGACATAGTAGCCCGCGGGCTCGTCGGGTTCGAGGAAGACGTGGACCTCGTTGACGCGTCCGAAGAGGTTATGCAGGTCCCCCATGATATCCTGGTAAGCGCCCATGAGGAAGAAACCGATATAGTAAGGCTCGAGCTGGCCGTTGCCGTTGGTGTTAAGGCGGTGCAGGGCGAGCGTGTCGCGCACGTCGCGGAGGTCAATGAACTTGTTGACCTGCCCCTCAGAATCGCAGGTGATGTCCACCAGGGTGGCTTCGCGGGTCGGGCGCTCGTTGAGGCGGCTGACCGGCATGATGGGGAACAACTGGTCGAGCGCCCAGTGGTCGAGCAGTGACTGGAAAACCGAGAAATTGCAGAGGTACTGGTCGCCGAGGCTGTCTTCGAGCTTGCGAATCTCCTCGGGCACGTAGGCTTGGCCCTGGTAGCTCTCGACGACCTGCTGCCCGATCTCCCAATAGAGCTCCTCGATCTTGGCCTTCTCCGGCAAATCCATCATGCCGAGCGTGAACATGTGCTGCGCATCCTCTTTGCGCTCGAGCGCGTCGTGATACGCCTCCAGCTTGTTCAGCTTCGGGAGGTTCTTCCGGATGTCGAGCAACTCCTTCACCAGCGGGAGTTCGTTCTCTCCGTATTGGGCCGATTGCGCCTGCCGGACTTTCTCGATGGCGCCAAAGACTTCCACGATCAGCACGCTGTGATGGGCGACGATCGCACGGCCGCTCTCACTGATAATGTCCGGGTGGGGCACTTTCTCCGTGTCACAGACATCGGCAACGTAATAGATGATGTCGTTGGCATATTCCTGGAGGGTGTAGTTGGTCGAACTGTCAAAGGCGGAGCGGCTCCCGTCATAATCCACGCCCAGGCCGCCGCCCACGTCGAGGAATTCGACTTGGAACCCCATCTTGTAGAGTTTGGCGTAAAACCGCCCGGCCTCCTGGACGGCTTTCTTGACGATGAGGATGTCCGGCACCTGCGAACCGATATGGAAATGGAGCAGCTTGAAGCAATGGGCGAGGTTTTCCGCTTTGAGCATTTCAGTGGCGGCCAGCAACTCGCCGGTGGTCAAGCCGAACTTGGCGTTTTCGCCGGCGCTTTCGGCCCATTTGCCCGCGCCGCGGCTGAGCAGCCGTGTGCGGATGCCAATCAGGGGTTCCACGCCGAGCTGCCGGGAAAGCGCGATGATCTGGCGCAGTTCTTCGAGCTTCTCGACGACCATGATGACTTTCTTGTTCAGCTTGGTGCCGAGCATCGCCATGCGAATGAAACTGGCGTCCTTATACCCGTTACAGACAATCAAACTGCCCAGTTGGCTTTGCAGGGCAAGGCCGGCGAACAGCTCGGGCTTGCTGCCGACCTCGAGGCCGAAATCGAACGGCTTGCCGGCATCCAGGATTTCCTCCACCACCTCTCGCAATTGGTTCACTTTGATCGGGAAGACGCCGCGATACTTGCCCCGATAGTTAAACTCCGCGATGGAGTTCCGGAATGCCAGGTTGATGGACTCAACCCGGTGGCGCAGGATGTCCTGGAATCGAATCAGCAGTGGGAACTTCAGCCCGCGCGCTTTTGCCTCTTCAATTACATCCGTCAGGTCCACGAAGGCGCCGGCATCGCGCAGCGGCCGGGCTACGACGTGCCCGGCTTCGTTGATGTCAAAATACTCGGCGCCCCAACCTTGAATGTTGTACAGGCTGCGCGCCGTCTGAATGTTCCAAGGCTCGCTGCGGTTGGTCGAGTTGTTCATTTCCATTACTTCAGAACGATGCGCACTATAGGACTCCGCCAGTGGAATTCAATAGGCGTTTGGAAATAATTTCGCGGGGCGGGTGACGTGAAACGTGAGGCGTGAAACGTGAAACGAGAAAGGTGATGCGTAATGCGTGATGCGTGATGCGTGATGCGTGAGACCGGCAAACGGCGATGAACCCGTTTCATCTTTCACGTTTCACTTCCCCCTTTGCAGGCGGAGACGGTTCTGTTTTCATCGGCGCATGTCAAGAGTCTCACTGGCGGTGATTGTCCGGTACTGCGACCGGTTGCTGGGCACAGCCAAGGTCCAGGATTATGACCGGGCCGCGAATGGCCTTCAGGTGAAGAATCGTGGTGCGGTGACCCGTATCGCCGCGACGGTGGACGCAACCCTGGCGACTGTCCGGTCGGCTGCGGCAGCCAAGACCGACTTGCTGCTCGTGCATCACGGGCTTTTCTGGGGCCCGGCCCACCCCTGGACCGGGAAACGCTACGAGCTGATGCGCTGCCTGCTCGAGAACGACCTTGCGCTTTATAGCTCGCACCTGCCGCTGGATGCTCACCCCCGCCTGGGCAACAACGCCCAGCTTTGTGCCGCACTGGGTTTGAAGAGGCTGCGCCCCTTCTTTTACGATCACGGCCTGTTCCTCGGGTTTAAGGCGCACGCAAGAATCTCCCGCGCGGACCTGACCGGGCGTTTGCAGCGAGCGACGGGGGCCGAGCCGCGTGTAATTCCCGGGGGCCCGCAAATCTGCCGCCGCATCGGGGTGGTAAGCGGGGGCGCGGGAAGCGATTTGAAGAAGGCGGCCGAAGAGGGGGTTGACACGTTCGTCACGGGTGAGGGGCCGCATTGGACTTATGGCGTGGCTGAGGAGCTGGGTTTGAATGTGCTGTACGGCGGGCATTATGCGACCGAGACCTTCGGCGTAAAGGCGCTGGCGGCCGATCTTTCTGCCCGGTTCAAAGTGCCTTGGAGCTTTCTGGATCATCCGACGGGCATGTAGAGCGGAGCATCGGTACGAGGCGTGTGTCGCTGGAGTGTTACGGCAGCGCCTTTTGGCACCGGCACCAAGTAGCAGCGTAAGGCTCTGGCTTGTCGGGCCTGGCCGGCTGCCTGCCGCTTAGCACGCCAACCCTGAGCGTCGGTGGACCTGGCAAGCCGGCGGCTGACCCTACTACAGCGTGATGGCGGTGCCGAGACGCTCCAGCGGGCCGGTGCGGGTGCAGACGCTGATGGACATGCCGGCGCCGGTTCGTTAGCCTGCGGGGTAGCACGATGAAGACCGCCATTGTTATCTGCACCCGCAACCGGCCCGACCCGCTATCCGCGACATTGGATCCGATTGCGCGCTATGAGCCGCGGACGTTTGATCTGCTGGTCGTGGACACGAGCGACGAAACGCAGCGGGACGAGGTCCGGCGCCGGGTGGAGCGGGTGGGCGGGACTTACCTGCACATGGAGCACCGGGGCCTGGCGGTTTCGAGGAACGCAGCCTTGGCACAATTGACCTGCGACATCGTCGCATTTCTCGACGACGATTGTGTCCCTCAGAAGGATTGGCTGCCGCAGTTGCTTTCCAACTTCAATGACGACCGAGTATGGGCCGTGACCGGGCGGATTATTTCGTTCGACCCTTCCTTGCTCTTCGACCGGGTCGCGTGCCAGGATCTGGGTTTAGAAAAGCGGGTGTTTGGCCCTGAGGACATTGCGTTTCGCTGGTCAGAGCTTTTCGGCAGTGTGGCCAAGGTGTTTCACGGGCAACTCAAGGCCAGCGCCCCGGCGCCCTATGGCATCGGCCACGGCGGCAACGTCGCTTTTCGCAGAGACCGATTGGAGCAACTGGGCCGGTTTAACGAGGCGTTCTGGAGGGCGTCGGAGGACATCGAGATGTTCTACCGGGTCTTGCGGGCCAAAGGCCGGATTGTCTATGAACCCGGCGCGCTAGCGGTGCATTGCCATCCGCACGTTACGACCGAGCAGGTCAGCCGCGCGCGCCGTGCCTACAGCCTGGGCACGGCGGCCTTCATGCGCTCGAATTTGAACCCGAGGATGTTCTGTCTTTGTTCGGGTCGGCTGGCGCAGTTGGCGGCGAAGTATATCCAATATCGGCTGATGGGGCAGCACGCGCTGGCTGATGTATATGGTGCGGACGTGAAAGGCTTTTGTGAGGGGCTCTTTTCCGGCAATCCGCGGCTGAACCAATCGTAGCGGCATTCCCTTGGGCAAATGGCGGCTCCGGCTGCCTGGGAGGCCACTTGCGGAGAGGGATTGCGGAGCCGAGTGCCGGGCAGCGGAGGTTTCAGGCCGGAGTACGGGTAGCCAACAAGTGGTGAAGCGCGAAGCGGTTGTGCATTTCTGTCTTGTACCGGACACGGAAGCCAAGGCCCTGCAACCTGGCCATTAGGCGCTTCACGTTATGGGTGCGGTCGAGATCGTGCACCTCGAAGGTCAGGTAGCGGATACGAGCCAGGAGGTCGGGCGTGAGTTGTTCGACAATGCCGTATTCCCCGCCTTCACAATCCATCTTGATCAAATGGATCTTCTGGCTGGGGAACTCCGCCAGGGCGGTGCGCAGAGTGACAGATTTGACCTTCAAGGAGCGGGAGAACACCCGCGGGTCGGTGGCCATGATGCCGGAGGCTCGGCCAGCGACACTGGAGGTGGGATCAACGTCGAATTCAGCAAAACCATCCCGGTCGGTGACGGCAGCGGGCACAATTACAGCGTTGGCGACGTGGTTGGCTTCCAAGTTCGCTTGCAGCCAGCGGCAGTTCTCGGGGATGGGCTCGAAGCAGAGGATTTTTCCGCGATGCAGGCGGGAGAATGCCAAGGTGGCGGCCCCAATGTGCGCCCCAACGTCCAGAACCAGGCTGTTGGCCGAGTCGGAGAAGTCAATCTGGTCCAATTGATAGCAGTCGTGGCCGGCGATTTCGGCGACGGTGTCGTAAAGCGGCGTGGTGAAGTCGCTGGTGATGGACAGCGGCTGGTTCGCGAACCGGAACGCGATGGACTGCTGTTCAATGCAGGAGGAGGGGATGAAGGCATACCCCGGATCCATGCGAAAGATCTTGCGGGCGACGTGCTGAATGGGGGGTTTGATCGCCCCTTTGAACTTGTTAATCGTGGCTTTCATATTGGCTCTGGACAAAGCCCGTGGAGGCTGGCGGATAGGAGGGGCTACTGGCAAGGATATTTGGGGAGGATTGGGTTGGAGGCAGGGTGGATTCAAGAATCTCACCGACTCGGGGCGGGAACGCGCCGTCCCCCGCCCCCCTTTCTTGGATCCACGCTGGGCTGGATGTATTTGCTGTTTGCAGGGTTGGGGCTTTTTCTGTTTACCTTGGGTGATGAGCGAGATTTGTCTGGTGACGGGATCGTCCGGCTTGATCGGCTCGGAAGTGACCGCCTTTTTCCATGCGCGCGGGTTTGCTGTTCACGGCGTGGATAACAACCAGCGCGAGGCTTTCTTCGGTCCGCAAGGCAACACGCGCTGGAACCAGGAGCGGCTTTGCCGGACGCTGGAGGGCTTCACGCACCACGAGCTGGACATCCGGGACCGTCAGGCGGTGCTGAAACTGGTGCAAAGCCTCAAGCCTGCGGTCATCATCCACACGGCGGCCCAGCCTTCGCATGACCTGGCGGCGAGCATTCCGTTTGATGACTTTGACGTGAACGCCGGGGGCACGCTGAACCTGCTGGAGGCCGCGCGCCGCCATTGCCCGGAGTCGCCCTTTATTCACATGTCCACCAACAAGGTCTATGGGGACCGGCCCAACACCATCGCGCTAAGAGAACTGGATCGGCGCTGGGACTACGCGGACCCGCAGTTCGCGCACGGCATCCCAGAGAGCTTTTCCATTGACCAGTCCAAGCACTCGCTCTTCGGCGCTTCCAAGGTGGCGGCTGACATCATGGTGCAGGAGTATGGCCGTTACTTCGGATTGCCCACTTGTTGCCTGCGCGGCGGGTGCCTGACGGGGCCGCATCATTCTGGCGTCGAACTGCATGGGTTTCTCAGTTACCTGGTCAAATGCAACCTCGAAGGCCGTGAATACAAGATTTACGGCTACAAGGGCAAGCAGGTGCGGGACAACATCCATTCCCTGGACGTGGCCGGCTTTATGTTCGAGTTCTACCAGACGCCGCGGGCGGGAGAGGTCTATAATCTGGGCGGCGGCAAGGAGAACGCCTGTTCGATTCTGGAGGCTTTTGAGATGGCCCGAGCCTGCACCGGCAAGGAGCAAGTCCATACCTATGTGGAGCAGGCCCGCAGTGGGGACCACGTTTGTTACTACAGTGACCTGCGCAAGATGAAGGCGCACTATCCCAAGTGGCGACTGACTCGCAGCCTGCCGCAGATCTTCGCGGAGATCGTCGCCTCCTGGCGAGAACGGCTGGTTTCAAAATGAGGGCAGGGGACCCATGCGCATCCTGATCACGGGCATTTGCGGCTTCGTCGGCAGCACCCTGGTCCGCGGCCTGAGGGAGGGCTGGCCGGAGTGGGAGATTGTGGGCCTGGACAACCTGGTGCGGGCCGGCAGTGAAAGGAACCGCCGCAGCTTGCGCGAAAGCGGCGTGAGGCTCTACCACGGTGATGTGCGCAACCCCAGCGACCTGGAAACTCTGCCTCCCTGCGATTGGATCATCGAAGCCGCTGCCAACCCCAGCGTCTTGGCCGGGGTGGATGGCAAGACCAGCAGCCGGCAGTTGATCGAGCACAACCTGGTGGGGACGATCAACGTGCTGGAATTGCAGAAGCATTGGCGTTGCGGGTTTACCATGCTAAGCACGAGCCGCGTCTATTCGATCCGGGCGCTGGCCGCCATTCCCGTAGAAATTCAGGGCCGCCGGTTCGTTCCTCGCTCCGATGCCGCGGTTCCGGCTTGCAGCGCGAAGGGGGTTGCCGAGGAATTCTCGACCGAGCCGCCGCTGTCACTTTACGGCAGTTCCAAGCGCGCCTCGGAGCTACTTGCTTGCGAATATGCCGAGAGTTTTGATCTGCCCGTGTCTATTCTACGTTGCGGGGTGCTGGCAGGCGCAGGCCAGTTTGGCAAGATTGACCAGGGCATATTTTCCTTTTGGATTCACTCCTGGTGCCGTCGGCGCCCTCTGAGGTACATCGGCTTTGATGGCCTGGGCTGCCAGGTGCGCGATTGTTTGCACGCGCGCGACCTGGTGCCGTTGATTGCCCAACAGATCATCGCACCGCGTTCGGAACCGCCGCGTGTGCTCAACGTAAGCGGCGGTGTCGGCCAGAGCGCCTCGTTGTGCCAGTTGAGCCAGTGGTGCTCCGAACGCTTCGGGCCTCATGTGGTGACCGGGGAGGTCAAGGACCGGCCGTTTGATGTGCCGTGGCTGGTGCTGGATTCGAGCCGAGCGCGCGAGATTTGGGACTGGAAGCCGCAGACTCCGCTAGAGGCGATATGGACTGAGATTGCTGAGCACGCCGAGACCAACCCGGATTGGTTG
>Ga0074044_10003505_pt1 | contig 13317 bp, 8 predicted proteins | sample BogForMeECP23OM1_FD_94443 | JGI IMG/M metagenome (GOLD analysis project Ga0074044, IMG submission 94443) | Bog forest soil microbial communities from Calvert Island, British Columbia, Canada - Bog Forest MetaG ECP23OM1 | ecosystem: Environmental > Terrestrial > Soil > Wetlands ... | reverse complement strand
ATCTCGAAAATCCCGACAGAGTGGTCCCGCCCGATTTGAGCAGGGACAGGCGGAGGCCCGAATTTTTGGCGTATAGTATTACCCCGCTGTTACGCAAAGGTAAAAACATTATCCGCATAGGGCTCTATAAGGACGAGCCCGAAGCAGCCGGTTTAAGCCAGAACCCATTTGTTGCGTTCGATGGAGCGGTCAAGTTGCCGGGCAATGAGGCGATAGCTTTTTCGAGCGGGGAAACATCACGTTTCATTGTGGGGGGGTCGGGAGACGATGGCGAGCCGGGAGTAAAGGCTGACAATGACGGCCAGATTCCACCGGAACTCTTGCCCGAAAAAGCAGTCTTTGGCTACGTCTATCCGGAGCGGCCGTGGCTGTTGGTATCTCAGGCATTGTTCTTTTTTTTCGCCGCAACCCTTTTCCTTGGCGTTTGGGTTTGCCGGCCACTGGCCTCGGTACTTAGGCGTGTTCGCACTCCCTGTGCCGTTCTAGTCGGCTGGATAGGCGCTGGGTTGCTCTTGCGCTCGGCCTTGCTCGAACGTAGCGAGGCGCTTTATTGGCGCTTCCCGATCGCTTTTTTTCTACTCTTGGGTGCCGGTCTGGGCGGAGCCGCCCTGGTTTTTGCGCTGGAGCACAGGCAAGAATTCTGCCGGCAATTCAGGTTTCGGCTTAAAAGGCCGGATATGGCTTGGGTCGGGCGCATCTTGGTGGGCGCAGGACTTGCCCTCTGTTTTGTGTCGCGTGCCTGGCAGATCGATATGCAGCCTCCTGACGAAGACGAATATGCCTCCATTCAGGCCTCGCTAGCCATCGCCCAGAAGGGGGTGCCCGAATACCAGGAAGGCGTCTGGTACACCCGCAGCCCCGCTTATCACTACCTGGCGGGAGCCGTTGCTGCCGTGACAGGGGGCAACATCTATACCCTGCGGCTATTGACGGTGGTCTTTTCTTGCGCCACCGCTTTTTTGCTCTGGAAATTGACCAGGGAACTGACTCAGAATTCTTTCCTGGCCCTTTGCGCTCTGCTCCTTTTTAGCATTCACTTCTTTTTGATCTTCACCGGTCACGTCGCCCGCTTCTACCAGCAGCAGCAGTTTTTCCATCTGTTAGGTGTCTACTTTTTTATTCGGGGCTTTATCGCTAACTCCGGCATGAGAGACCGTTACCTGACCGTGGCGGCTTTCTTTGTCGCTACGCTAAGTCAGGAGATCACTGTGCTAGAGCTCCTGCCGCTAACGATCTCGTATCTGCTTTTTGCCCAGCGAAGGCCTTGGCCGGACGAAATTCGCCTTTTGGTAGCGGCCGGATGTGCCCTGGCGCTGATCGGCCTTGATCTCGGATTCTTTAAAATCCAGTGTCTCACGGCCTTGGATGGGATTTCGCCTCGAATTGACGCGACGGTAGGGTGGAGCTTCGAGAGACCTGCTAATTTCTTGGCTCTCCTGGTAGGCTACTCGCGCCTGCATGTAGTTCTAACAGCTTTCCTTCTAGCTGGACTGGTCCTGGCGTGGCACACAAAAAATATCCGCTGGAATTTCCTCTATTTCTATTTCTTTCTCAGTATCGTGGTGATTAACCTCCTGATCACCAGCCGGGGCTATCGCTTCGAATACCACCTGATCCCGATCTGGATCCTCCTCTCCATGTATGGAACGGGAGAGTGTGCCAAGCTGCTTATCCCGGGCAACGAAAGATCGACTCCACGTCTGGTGCTCGCGCTTGGATGGCTAGCCGTTATGGTCTGCTCCTGGAGCCCGTGGAGAATTTTGGCCTCCTACAATTTGACGTTGCAAGCCGATCCGGTCCGTGCGCTCAGATATGTTGCAAACAACTTGCGGCCCGGAGATCGAGTAGCCATTTCCGAACTCTATCCGCAGGCCTCTCTCCTCGAACTCGGTCATACCGACTATGATATCGCTGTTCCTATTCTCTATGATTTTGCCTTGAGGAAGAAAGGAAAACTTGTCGACCGCAACGCGGCTGCCGAGGTGATAGGAAACCTGGAAGAGTTGCAGCGTGCCTTCGCTAAAAATCAGCGGCTTTGGATAGTCTTTGACCGCGACCAGATGCATGCCCGCGGAAGCGCCGTTCGCTGGGAGTTTCCAGGTGGCCGCATTCAGCTTTATCTGGAGAATAACGCCCATCTAATGTTTCGATCTTCGCTCTGGAGCGTCTATCTCTGGGACCAGGATGCCGGCGAATACTCTACGTTCAGGGAGAAACCGGGGAACTGGTTCGACTGACCGATTTTTCGCTTATCGCGTCTACCAGAGGAGAGAATACCATGAAGGAATATCGAGTTTGCCGTCCTTCCCCTGCGGGTCCGGTCGCACTTGCAGTACTCGTGATCTTTTTAGTTGGCCACTCACACGGCTCGCTAGCCGACGACTACCAATTTGAGACCAGTACTTTCATGAGGGACACCACCTACCGGCGTCCCGAACATCTGGCGGCCGATAGCGACCCTTCCGGCGCTGAAGCACAAGTCAATATCGCCTGGGAGCGCAGCCACACCGGCAAATGGTTTATCGAAGAACAGCGTTATGGCGGCGACGCTGTCGTGGGCGGAATCGCAAAGGATGATCCGATAACGATTGAGCGCGGCCTAAAAATTTTGCGCTGGGGCTTTGAGCAACAACAGCCCGACGGTTCATTTAATTGCCCGGACTCCTTCCACAGCACCTCATTTTTTGTTGAGGCGGCCGCACACGCCTGTCTTCTTTTGGACGCGAGTCCCTCTGCCGCGCGTTACTCTGAAGCGATCGATTGGATAAAACCCCGCCTCCTTCAGGCCGCGCTGTGGATGATGGAGCCTTCGGTGGAGACGCAGGGTCGCCGCGGTAACGCTCCTTACGCTCACCGCCGCTATCTGGTCGCGGCCGCGTTTGGGGAAACCGGAGTACTAGCTGGTGACAGTTCCTTAATCGAGCATTCCAAAGACTATATTTTGGAAGGACTGCATTTACAGGATCCAAGTGGCTATAACCCGGAAAAAGGGGGCTACGACTGCAGCTATCACGCGGTTGGACTCATCTACGCGGAACGCTACTACGATATAGTTGCCGCGGGTGAATTAAAGCGTCAGCTGTACAACATGCTCCAAAAGGGCGACGCCTGGCTGGCCAGCCGGGTGCTTCCTGACGGGACCATTGATCCAACCGGCAACACCCGCACTGGGGAAGGTCAGGAGAAGAGCAGAAACGGCGCTGTCAAGACTATTAACTACGGCTCAACGTACCGGTCTTTCTACCGCTGGTCGTTAATTAGCGGCGACCAAAATTACGCCGGCCTGGCAAACCAGGTTTTTGCCGGGGAAGCCATCTACAAACGACAGATCGGTAAGTAGCCCAGCCCGCTACGAGCACTTCAGTGCTGCGCGAAAAAGTAAAAGTCGGCAAAGGACGTTTCATCCGCCCGCGCGGGATCAAAAGGATATTTATTTGGAAGAAAGCCTGTTTCCTTCCATAGCGGCTGGTTATCCCGGATCCATTGCGTAAAGTGCCGGTGGCGGACGTGAGGCGCATCGCTAGGGGTGGCCGAGTTACTCGAATAAATGATGACAAATCGTCCGGCATATGCAAAGAGCGAACGCATGTAGGCCTCGTATATATCGTCCTCCACCAGGTGGTAGATAACATCAAGGGAGAGGACCAGATCAAAAAGGCCCAGCTCTGCCGGTATTTGACCGGAAAGAAAAAAGCGTTTAGTCGGATCCTCTTTGAACCGCTGCCCGCAGGCGGCGATTGAGCCTTCCGCCACATCTATTCCTACATAACGCGGGTAGCACGCGAGAGCCAGCTGCGCGCCGTCACCGCAGCCAAACTCGAGCACCGACTCGATGCCGTGTTTCTCAACGTACTCGTTCACGACCTGGGCCTTGAACCGAGCCAAGCGTCCGAAAGAGCCCGAGCCCGAGCTTCCGCCGGCTTGGTAGCGCTTTTCCCAGTAGGAGGACGAACCTTCAAAACCAAAGCGCCGCCGAAATTCTTCCACCACAGGGATACGTGCTATCGAGCGCGCGGCGAGCCCTAACACGGGAGTCGCGGCAACGAGCGCCTTGAGGCGACTGCTACTATTCAGATGGCTTATCTTCATATTTTCCTAATTCTTATCGTAATTACCATTCCTATCATAATAGCTAAAAAGTCAGGAGCAATGATTATTAGAAACCCCTCCGGATTCGACGTGCGCTTCTTGTAACTTGTGTCTTGTCGTCTTATCGGGCCGGTGCTTTTGCGCACAAAGGGCGACGAGCACTTATTGTTGCAGCGCCCCCACGCTATCAAACCCGGTGGTGAGTAAGCTGCTCGGATTGCGGCTGGTGACCGCCATGCCGACATATATCGTATTGTTCATCGGAATGGTGGCCGGAGCCCCGACCTGCGTCCAAGTGACCCCATCCGGGGAGCTGTAGCCGGTAAAAATGTTGTCAACTCGTGTTAGTTTGAACCAGTAGGGAGCCGTGATGTTGGAAACGCCGCTACGAGCCGAGCTGCCGCCGGCCGCTGTGCGAACCGAAAACCGCGCACCGAAGGTCCCCATGATATCGATAAACGCGTTGGCGCTGCCCGGCGTTAAATCATTGCGCATCATCAGGCCAGCCTTGGCCTCGGAGTCAATGCCGGTGCCGCTCGGCAAGCTAGTCAAGTGTCCGATCAGGGTGCCGTTACCCGTGAGGGCCTGGTGATAGAACTGAAAACCATCAGCCGTTCCCCAGATATCGCTCCCGGCGCCCATAATCTGAACCTGGCCCGTGTAAAATCCGTCCAGAGTGCGTTGAATGACGCTCCCGCCTGCAGCGTCGCCGATATCTTCGCTAACCCACTCCTGCAGAGTTCCAGGTACGTATTCGGTTCCGTTCACACTAAGAAGAGGGATGGTAAAGGCCGAATCCAGGTCTCCGCCGGAAGTAGACGTGGTGCTTGCGGTCAGGACGTTGCTGTCGATAGTCATCGTACTGTTTAATCCAGTCGCCGATAGCGAAACAGCCCCTGTATTGACATTGTAGCTGCTAGCAACCGGTGCCGAGATGAACGAATTACGGAAAAGATTGAAGTTAGTGGTGGTGTCGGAGCAATAGCCGGTTCGGGTCCAGAAGGCGATAACCGCATTGCCGCTGGTCGGGGTGGTCGGGGAATGGATACAACTAACCCGCAGAGCGTTATATTGAGATCCATCATTGACTAAAGAAGGGCTAATCGGATTGCCGCTCATGTCTGTGGAGAGAAGAAACTGGATTCCGGTTACGAGTGCATCGCTTTGTCCGGGATTACTGACTTGAACAAAAAGGGTGGAGCCGGGATTAAGAGATAGACTCTGGCCGGGAGTCAGGCTCACTGGGGTTGCAGCACTGCCAATCCAAATCTGCGCGGTAATAGGGATTACGATGGTGGACGCTACTTGCGTGATCTCTTCCTGGTTGCCATTGACGTCGACTGAGCCTTGGGCGTTTTGCGACGCTAAAAAGAGGGTTTCTGCCGCATTCTGCACGCAGGCCGTGAAAGGTTTAAGCGTAGAGGCTTTCCCGTCTTGGGTTACTATCTGGAGATAGTAATCATTGCGGCCCTGCATATTGAAATTAACGTTCGCAGTATTGGAAACCCCTGGCATCATGATGGTTAGGCCCTCAAAGGTCTCGTCATTATAAAACGATTCGGTAGAACCGACGCAGAATGGGTAACTCAATCCTCCCAGGCCGGCCGGGTTTGCCATATAGTTTTCGCCGTACATGTAGTCTGGATCATAGTTGCTTTCGTCGCTCAAAAAGCTTCGCAAGATAGTTCGGGAGCCGTTGACCGCTATCGTATTGCCGTAGAGATAGGGTACATCACTAGGAGGCGGCATCGTATAGGCAATAAAGTCTTGGCCCCGCCAATACCCGTTGCTTCGGGTGTTAAGCAAGACCGGCCAGGCCGGAGAACGCTGGGTGACAAGATTGCTGACCGCGTAATAAAACCGATCGGTCTCGCGGTCTTCGTCGGTCAGGAACTCGTAGGTGCGGCTGTGGGTGCCACCCATCCGCTGGTTCTGGTTGTACCAGTTGGCGTACAAGTCGATCCAAATGAGCTTATAACCCTGCTGGGCCATCATCGCGATTCCGGGATCAGTAGCATAGAGATTGATGTAGCCAAGGGCTTCAAGATCAAGCCCTGTATAGGTCGGACTCATAAATTCGTGGACACCGTTGTTTTGGACCGTCGAGATCCAGATTAGAAAATCGCTCCGCCCCCTGTTTAAAACGTCGATGTTTGCTGCCAGGAGCACATTGCCATTGCCGTCCACAATCCCCTGGCCAGTCAGAATGATATTGCAGAGCCTGAACAGCCATTGGTTGGTGTATCCGATAGTGAAATGATGGTTGATCGATCCGATTTGACATTCCGACAACAGAGTGGCCAAAAGGTTCTCGATCGTTCCCGCCTGGCTCACCGGCCCGTATTGAGCAAGCAGATGGGGAAACCGATAGGATATCTGAACCAGCGATTCGGTGACGAACTCCACGGTGTTGTTGTCAGTAACCCCCGTGTCGTTGAAATTGGATTTGAAATTGAGGCTTGCGGGAACCCACATCGCCAGGATCTGATTGAGCGCTGTCACGGCGGTGCTCTGGCTCACGGGGTCCAATAAGGTGCCGTAGAAGTTGGCTTGGGCAAAGGCCTCCAGGACGAACTGCGCCATAGCCTTGGCCTCGGGATTGGGGCTGGTTACTTTACTCTCAAGCAAAGTGTAGGAAGGAGGTCCGTCGAAGGCGACGTACAATATGGAACGGGGACGGGGTCAAGCGTCTGCGCCCTGCCCAGGAAAGCAGAGAAAAGGAGCAAAGCGACACAAACGCCGGTCTCTGGCCAGCTTGAGCCGAACAGTGGCCGGAACAATGCCGTACGCTCGCTGGCCTTGAGCGGGAGTTGACGCGTCCGGGAATTTGCTCCGTCACCGTTACTCAGGCGCGTGAGAACCGGCAGAAGCCGGCATTTCCTTTCTAAAACAGGATCGGTTTTCATTGTAAATAAACATGGTTATTATGGATAATATTGAAATACTGGTGATTGCTATATCTAGACAGAGTTCCTTGGCTAATGAAAAAACACCCCAGATTTGAGATACTCGATTGTTGGCTTCGGCCTTGGACTCTGTTGCCGGGATTCGACTCGGGTCATTTCGGCCCGCCAAAAAGCGGTTTTGAAGGGGAAAACTGTGCCGGCTTGCGAGCCGATACTACTCAGGCAATCCTTCGCTTCCTTTGCTAACCTTCTGTTTTATCGGCGCCGCTTGAGCGAAGACTTCTGGGTTGGCGTTCGCAAAGGATAAAGCCCGGGGCAGCAGCCGAAGGTCTCGTGAAACGCCTGGCTAAAGTGGCTCAGGCTCGAGTAGCCTACTTCCAGCGCGGCCTCGCTGACGTTGAATCTGCCCGACCGTAGCAGCACCGCTGCGCGTTCCATGCGGAGCTGACGTACGTATTGCGGAATCGTCATACCGGTTGCGCCCGAAAACGTCCGGCTCAGATGAAAGGGACTGCAAGCGACGGCGTGGCTTAATTCTTCGAGGCTCGGTGGATTCGCCAATTTTTCCCGAAGCAGCACGATCACTTTTTCGACCCGCTCGGCGGAAAGCCGCTGCTGTCGCTGGCAAAATAATTCCTGATCGCCAGGACCGATGAAAAACAATTCAGCGGCCAATTCCAGCGCTTTGGCCTGGTACCAAACCGATTGCGCCCCCGCCAGTACTGGCGCGTCACGCAAGCTCGCGAGCAATTGCTGCTGGCGGCTCGTCAGTCGCGCCGTGGGCGCAACTGCGGATTTCACGGATTGACCCGAAACCACATCGCGCACGAGAGGATGGAGCGATGTAACGAATTCGCTTAAATGCCGCCGCAAAAAATCATAAGACATTTCTACGGTAAGAAATTGATGTTGTTGATTCGCTTGCCGCGTGGCGGGCAAAGCTTCTTCGCCGCGCCGATAAAACCCGATTGTCAATGGCGTGAATGCGGCTTCGCAATCGTTGACGGCCACGCGGCCGTTGCCTTCGCGATTCAGGCAGACTTCGATACTGCCAGGATGAAAGCTTTTGCCCCAATTAAATTCCTTACGCACCGTGAAGTGGTGCCACTCGAAGCTCAAGCCCGTGCCGGTTACGCTGCCGTGCAGATGCCGCCAACCATTACCGATGGCATGCCACGTCGGGCGTTCGGTGAACGCAGGCGTGGCGCTAAGTTTGGTCGCGTAGTCGACTTCGATTTGACGCTCTGCGGGTCCAGGCACGGCGACAATGTGCCAAGTTATGCACGGCGAGCAAACGTCTTCTCGCGTACGGTGCTAAAATTTTCGACGCAAGTAACCGCTAATAAATAGCAAGCGAACGAAAGCTAAGCGGCTGAGCTTCAGTTAATTTCGCTGCAATGAAATTAAGCATGCTGTCCGGTTTGCTTTGTGTGGCCGTCACTGCAACCACTTCCGTTCGCGCAGGATCCATGGCAGGTGACCAGGAAGCGCCGGCGTCCACGGTGATGGAGTCATCCGTCGCAGTGCCAGCGGCGAGCACGCGGTATGGCCTTTTCAATTGGCTTGATCATCGCAGCTCGTATGGCGAAGGCGTATTTCCTGAGCCCTTCCTGGTGGATGATTCAGACTTGGAAGTCAACGAAGCACGCCTTGATTGGTTGTACACCAGCGGAAAAGATCAGCATAGCGATCTCGTCACGGCCGAGGTGGAGAAAGGCTTTGGCCTGCTTACTCTAGAATTGGAAGTACCTTACCAACGCGACGTGAGTGCCGGTTCCGTATCGGAAGGCTTCGCTAATATCGACGTGGGCGCGCGCTATCCCATTTACCAATTCGTCTCTGGAAATGGATGGGTCGACACCACTTTTGGTGTCGGATTTGAAGCCGGAATTCCAGTTAACTCTTCTGTCAGCAAGAATGCCGAGGTTGTTCCCAAGATTTTTGACGACCTGAAGCTTGGTGATCATTTCACGCTTCAGTCCATCTTTGGTTATTCTACACTATTTGGCGGCGGCGAAGATCGCACGTTGCAGACGTTCGAATACGGATTCGTTTTCGGCTATACGATCCAGCATGACGAGCTGCGCTTGCCCGGGGTGCTGCAGCTTATACCGATGCTTGAGTTGTCAGGGGAGACGGAGCTGAATAAGGCTGATAGGGGACAAAATAGTCTGATTGGGGATCTCGGGTTTCGCGCCAATCTCAAAACGATTGGCAAGGTACAGCCGCGGCTTGGACTGGCGTTTGTCTTCCCAATCGACAGGGGCGCCCGCCAGGACGTGCATTGGGGTGTAATTACGAGTTTCGTGTTTGAATATTGAGGAAGACGGATGAAAAGAGAAGATCGAGACGATGTGGTGGCAGGACTGAACCGGAGGCAGTTCCTGGTTCTAGCAGCAGCCGTAGTCGCAAGCCCCAAGGCGGTAGACGCGCGAAACGCCAACGATTCCCACGCAGAACGGGTGGTGGATGCCGGGGCAATCAGCAACTATGCCTCAGACGGAGTATATGACGGTTTCCGCGACCTGGGATTCTTCGTGGTCCGCAAGGGTACAAAAGTGGTCGCCTTTTCCGCGTTTTGCACGCACAGGAAATGCAAGTTAACGGCGGAGCACGATTTTTCATTTTACTGCAAATGTCACGGATCGACATTCGACCCGAATGGCAAGGTAACGGAAGGGCCTGCGACTCGCGATTTGCCGACGCTCCCGACGTCGACGGACGCTAGAGGGCATTTAATTGTGAGGGTCCCGCCGGATTGAAACGGTTAGTGCGTAGGAAGAGGATGGCACAGAAGGCCGCAAAGGACACGAAGACCGATCAGGAATAATTGCCCGCGAAACACGCGGAAAAACGCGAAAGGAAGAAGGGAAAGGAATGTTTGGTGAACTTGGGTTGCGCGCAACGTTGGAGGGGCGTTGCTTGCAACGCCGGAGGAGCTGAAAGCAACTGCCTTCCAAGCAGTTCCCCTCCAGAACGACTCGCTTGGGAAAACTTCTACAGTCAACTTTGGGCCGGGCGACCCCAGCCAAGCGCATCAGCCCAACGATTTCGACCGACCTGTATAAGAAACGCCAGCAAGATCGGTCGCTTCTCGGGCTAAAATGCTGAGTCGTCTATAATTTCAACTGTGGTTCGGCAACTGCTGCGGAATATTCGCACCGTTGCCGCTCTTGCATTCCAGCGGCGTCGCTGGTGTGCTAGGGCTCTAACAAATGCAGCAAATGCAAGCCTTCTTAATCAGTCACTGGGAGTCAGGGCGGAACTAGAAGGTAACCGATCACATATCAATGTCTGAAACCGCTTCTATCACGATCGACGGCAAAGTGTACAATTATCCTGTAATGACGGGCACAGAGGGCGAGAAGTGCATCGATATCCGCAAGTTGCGCGGAGATTTCGGTTACATCACCTACGACGAAGGATATGCCAATACGGGATCGTGCATGAGCGGAATTACCTTTATCGATGGCGAGAAGGGGATTTTGCGCTACAGCGGTTATGCTATTGAGGAACTTGCCGAACGGTCCGACTTTATCGAGACCGCCTACATCCTTATTTATGGGGAACTGCCGAACCGGGAACAACTCGCTTCAATTCGCAACCTCATTCTCGGCAACGCAGCCATTCACCAAACCATGTTCCACAGTTTCGCGGGTTTTCCGACCTCCTCTCACCCGATGGCGATTCTCTCTGCGATGCTCAACTCACTGGGGTGCTATTACCCCAACATGGCCACGAACAATCGTGACCAGGACCTTGAGCACTTGGACGTTGCGGCCACCATCCTAATTTCGAAGGTCCGCGCGCTGGCTGCCATGACATATCGCATGAAGCTGGGGCGACCGTTCATCTATCCAAAAGGCCAGCTTTCGTATTGCTCGAACTTACTGCACATGATGTTCTCCGAGCCCTACGCGGACTACACTGCCAGCTCAAGAGTTGATCGTGCGCTGAATCTTGTCCTGCTCCTGCACGCCGATCACGAACAAAACTGCAGCACTTCGACTGTAAGAATGGTTGCCTCCGGTGGCGCCAACCTGTTCGCATCTGTATCTGCCGGGGTGTGCGCGCTTTGGGGTCCTGCACATGGCGGCGCTAATATGGCCGTCATTCAAATGCTTGAAGGGATTCACCAAGAAGGTGACGACGGCACGAGATTTGTGGAGGCAGCTAAGAGCGGAGATCGCAGCAAGCGACTTATGGGCTTCGGGCATCGTGTGTACAAGAACTTTGACCCACGCGCCAAGATACTTAAGGAAGCGTCAAAGAAACTCTTCGCTTCGATGCGCATAAGGGATCCCGTGCTCGATATTGCGCTTAAACTGGAAGATATCGCCACGCATGACGAGTATTTCATTGAACGCAAGCTTTATCCGAATGTGGACTTCTACAGCGGTATCATCATGCGCTCAATAGGGATTCCGTTAGACTTCTTCACCGTTTTTTTCGCCATAGGCCGAATGCCAGGTTGGATCGCCCATTGGAAAGAAATGGCGATGGGGAAATCTCCGATTCACCGTCCACGGCAGATTTACACAGGTTCAGTTTTGCGGAAGTTCATTCCGCTGGAGGAGAGACAGTAGGCGGATTGGCGTGTAGGCGTATGATCGTATCGGAATGCGGAGAACCCCGGAAGCGCTTACCCTGTGGGCGTCAATTTTAGAACCAGAACCGCTGCGCCGGCGGGTTGCGTTCCTAAACAATGTGCCGGGCCACATTTGCTCGGATCAAAGTAAGGCTCCGGGGGTTAGTGTTCGCCAATATTGGTAAAGCGCCGTGGCAAGCCGTCTGTTAGGCTTGTTTTGCATGAATACGGAAAGTGCACAGCCATTATTTTTATTGATCTATCAATGTACATGGTGAGACACGACGCTCACCCTCCGTTGCGCAAATCGCCCTGCGCCTTGCACAGAACGATGCTGCATCTTTAAACCAAGTTCAGTCGCGCGGACAATCGAACAATATATGGCCGATTTTCGACAACGCAGCATGAGCACAATCCGGGAAGGTTGGTAAATTGTTTTGCGATGGGCCGGGGAGAAACGAACCGACCGTTTAAGCAAGCACCGAAGAACTTGGACCCTCATTAGCAAACGGAAGCAGCGACTCGCGATGAACGGCCTGAAACAGAAAGGGAAGGTAAAGCCATGAATCTAGGAACGAGTTATTTGGGTATGAACTTGAGGACTCCGCTGGTGCCGTCCGCTTCGCCATTGAGCGAGAATCTTGACAACATCAAGCGAATGGAGGACGCAGGCGCGGCAGCTCTGGTGCTGCATTCCTTGTTCGAGGAACACGTTTGTCACGAAGGTACTCCGCTTGATCATTGTTTGTGGCAGGGCACCGAAAACTTCGATGAATCGCTCACTTATTTTCCCGAGCGAAACGATCTGGCTAAAGGTCCAGAGACGTATTTAAACGAGATAGTCGCAGCCAAAGAGGCAGTCGCAATTCCGGTTATCGCAAGCTTGAACGGTTCGACGCGTGGGGGTTGGATTAACTACGCAAGACAAATTGAACAGGCGGGCGCCGACGCACTGGAGCTGAACATTTACTTTATTCCGACGAATCCAACCTTTTCAGGAGCTGAGGTGGAAAAGAAGTATTTGGAAATTCTCGCAGACGTCAAGGCAGCGGTCCGGTTGCCGGTAGCTGTCAAGCTGAGTCCTTTCTTCAGCAGTTTTGCCAACATGGCAAAGTTGCTCGTCGATGCGGGAGCAGACGGGCTTGTCCTATTTAACCGTTTCTATCAGCCCGACGTTATTCCGGAAGCGCTGGATGTCTCACCAAATATTCTACTGAGCACGCCGATGGCGATGCGGTTACCTTTACGTTGGATCGCTATTCTGAGTGGCTTAATCAAAACCGATTTGGCAGCAACGAGCGGTATTCATCGTGCGACTGACGTTATTAAGATGCTCATGGCCGGCGCGGATGTGACGATGCTTTGCTCGATTTTGCTGCGTAGCGGGATAGGCCAGATTCCTGTTATTGAGCACCAAATGGAAGAATGGATGCAAAAACATGGGTACGATTCGGTCGCAGAGCTCAAAGGGAGCATGAGTCAAAAGAATTGGAATTGTTCGGACCCAGCAGCATTCGAGCGCGCGCAATACATCCGAGGTATCTCGACCTCTCTGCGTACGACGACTGATGAATAGCGGTGGTTGGGATTCCTGGTCAGATACCAGGATTTGTGAGCGATCCAGGCTAGTGCTAGTGTCCTGTCCCCGAAATAGCAGGTATATTGCCGGAGGTCAGTTGGCTGTTTTTCAAGGCGGTCCGAGCCGGACAGGCGGTAAAGCACCCATATCTGAGT
>Ga0074044_10003504_pt1 | contig 13317 bp, 8 predicted proteins | sample BogForMeECP23OM1_FD_94443 | JGI IMG/M metagenome (GOLD analysis project Ga0074044, IMG submission 94443) | Bog forest soil microbial communities from Calvert Island, British Columbia, Canada - Bog Forest MetaG ECP23OM1 | ecosystem: Environmental > Terrestrial > Soil > Wetlands ... | reverse complement strand
CGTTGGTGAAAAGCACTCTCCGGCCCACGCCTCGGTTGAGCACGTGGAAAACCATCCCCCCCGGAGAATGTCGCCTCGGTCGTGACATTCACGGCTTTTTACCAAGATATCCCAGCTTTGTCAGTTTCGTGGCTGTCACCTTTTCAACCCACGCCTTAGAGGCAATTCATTGTGTGTCTCCCGGGGGCTGGTGCGCTGCAAATACGCTGCATTCTGGAGGCACCGATTCTCCTTGCCTGTCACGGCTTGACGCCGGGTTGCGCGACGTGATCCGGGCCTGGGACAAGCTGCCTATGGAGATCCGCGAGGCTGCTGGCGCTTATCGATTTCGATTCTCGGGGTTAGTAATTGAAGGTGGCCTGCATGACGACTCCTTGGTCCGTGAGCTGGCCGAGCGAGGCGGTGGTGCCATTACTGAACGTGTTAATCGCTTGCAAGGCCCAAAAGTGCTCGTACTGGTAGCCCAGGAACAATCGTGTGCCGCTGTAGCGCTTCGGTTTCCAAGTGACGCCCACCTGGACGTTGAGGATTGGCGTATCTTGGTGGCCGAAGACGTATGTTTGGCTGGCCAGTGGCCGGCCGGCCGGGCCGAGCGTCGTGGAGCGTGTGAAAGCCCCATCGTTGATCCAGTCGAAGGCATCTGTGAAATCGGTCCGGAGCCATAGCGCCCACCCCGAATTCCCCAAGTGACGGCTCAGCTCGAGCGCGGCATGTGGGCCGAGGCCGACGAGGTTGTTGGTTTCTCGCTTTTGGAAAGTGCCGTTGCCGGCCGCCGCCAGGGCGAATGGCTGGTCAGACTGTGAGTCAAAAAACAGGGTCAGGATACGCAAGCCAAGCGTTGGCTTCATGTCCCACCCGTGCCCGGAGTTGAGTTCGCGGCTGCTGTAGTCGAGGTCGATCATGTTGAAAGCGAGCCGGCTGCTCAGGATAGCGGGCCCATTCGCAGCACCTCGGACGCCCATGCTGCCCACGGTTGCCAGGTACCGGTAAGCGACCGCGAAATCGCCAAACCCGGAGGGAAGGCGGTAACCCAGAAACAAGTAGGGGGAAACGGTCCAATCGAGTGGGGCGCTGGGAAGCTGCACGGAAGTCGAGGTCCCAGTGCGCTTCTGCGTGTACTGCCCGACTTGACCCAAGTGGTTGAGGAGGGTCGGCTTGACGACCTGAAGCTGTGCCCCAGCAAACCAGCCCGGGGCCGGGAACTGCGGGATGTCGAGCAGCGGGTCGCGGACGAAATAGGGAGCATCGATGGGCATGGGTGCCGACGTGCGCGGCGTTGACGTCGCGAACATTGAGGCCGGCACGTCGCGCGGGTGGGGTAGCGCCCGGAGAATCGCTTCAACGCTGCCACTGCCACCGCCCGCGGCTGGCGCGCCTGGCAAGGGCAAGGCCGTAGGGGGAGTGTCTTGCGCTGCGCCCAGGTCGGAGGGCGATACGTAGTCGGCGAATGCCCCGCCGGGCGGCTTCGGAGGAGTGTCTTGCGCCAGGCCCACGTCGGAGAGCGCTAAAGCGACGGCGCCGGCCAGAAGCAATTGTGTCATTTTGATCATGACGAACTCCTTATAAGCTTGCCGCGCTGTAGGGCCGCGAAAGGTCCGATGCAAGAGGTGCGGATGGTTGCGCAAAGGGCGGAGCCGCCACGGAAGTCGAAGCGCCAAAGGGGGGCTCGAGAATTCCGAGGAACGTCGCGAAGTTTTCCCGCATGGCTTTAACGGAAAACGAAGCGGAAAAGGGCGACTCGAGGAACGGCAGCCTCCGGTCCGGGTGACCAGCCGACCGGCCTGGATCAGCCGCGTGCGTGAGTGTGTAGGCCGCCTTTGTCTCCGCCGGCTTGTCGACCTGTTGGCCTGGTGCCCCAGGCGTAGTCGCCGCGGCAGTGGTCGTCGCTCCCACGTGTGCGTCCGGAGCCGGAGTGTCCCGGACCTTGACCGTCGGCGACGCCAGCTCAGGGTGAGGACACGGCCAATCGTGCAGCTTGTCGAAGTCGGGCAGTTCCGGCAGCTTGAGGGGCTTGCCCAGTTGGTACAGATCGTCGGTCTGGAGAAAGTCGGCTACTCCCACGACCGATGTCCAGAGCGACCCCAGTACGCCCAGGTAGGCGGTGACATCCACGACCAAGGTCTGCTGGGCCGTCACCAAGTCGGCGAACGCCGCGCTGGGGTCGATCTTCCGCCGTTCAAAGACGCCCCGGTAATACTGCACCTGACGGGGCAGGATGTTGCGGCGGTAATACTCCACGGCAGCCAGGTTGGTCTTGTAAGGGGCGTAAGCCGCGGCCAGTCCCGTGGTCAGGGTTACCTCGACCGCGTGCGGTCCTTCGGCGGCTCGGACCAGGGCGGAGGCGGCTGCGCGGATGTTGCCCTTGTTCTTGTCCCAGATCGGAAACGGGATGCTCACGCTCACCGCGTGGTAGTTCTGGAGCGGCATAATGGTGTTCTCTTTCCACACGTCGGCGCGCACCTCGACGTCGGGCACGGGAGTGATCTGGGCAAGCTTGAGGCTGTAGCGAGCCCCCTGCAAGGTGCTACGGGCGGTGAGGACGTCGGTGTGATTGCGGAGGACATGGGCGAGGATGACATCGTAGTCATAGTACGGGACGAGCCGATCGACCTGCCCTTCGACATCGCTCAGCGGCAACTGCCGCAGGCCCAAGGCCGCGACGAGCTGCTTCCAGGCATACAGGTAGTTGGCGATGGCCTGCTCGTAGCCGAGGCGGATGATGAAGGCTTGCGACTGAAGGGCCGCCGGCTCGTGGCTGGCGGCGAACCCTCCCGCAAGCATCTGGGCCTGGAGCCGGTAAATCTCGTCGGTGAAGCGGGCCAGGGCTTTATTGACGCGGACCGTTTCCCGGGCGACCACGACACCGTAGTAAGCCGTCCGGACCGCGGTGGCCAGATCGCTGCGAGCCCGCCTCAAAGCCAGTTGTGCGTTGACCAAGTTCATCTGGGCCGTTGCGGCCCCGAGGGTCAGCTTGCCGCCCGTCTTGATCACTTGATCGATGAAGAACCCCTGCGCTCCGGTGGCCGTGTTGTTGGGGTTGGGGCCACTCTCGTAGCCGATCGTCGGGTTGGGATAAGTGCCGGCCTGGATCAAGAGCCCCCTGGCCGCCTCGACATCGGAGGCCGCCTGGCGCAGTGCCGGACTGTTGGCGGCCGCAAGTCGTTGGAGTTCCGCGAGCGTGTACGGCTGGTCGTTCGGGCCAGGCAGCGGCACGGGCTCCTCGGACAGCGGCGGCAGTTGCGGATACAGCCGAGCGACGGCTCCTTTCCGCTGGGCACGCTCGGCGGGCAGCCTGACGAGCGGCGTTTCCGACCCCGGAACTTCCCTGGGAATTCGCAGCTCGAACTTCCCCAGCGGTTGAGTGCCCTGGCCAGGGGCGGCTCCCTCGACCTGAGTGAAGGAGGCCTGGATGACGTTGTCGCGGAGCGGCCTCGAGCCCGACACCTCCCGGCCTGGGGTTGCGGCACCCTGCGGTGCGCCTTCTTGGGATGGCCGGTTGTCGACGGGTTTCGGAGCGGGGGCCGGCGCGCCACCGAACGGGCTGGGGGCGCCCCCCGGGGGCGGCTTGGGGCGAGGGACTTCCTGGCTGGGAACCGTGGCATCGGGCAAGCCGCCAGCCCTGGGCGGCTGGTCTTCGGCAGGTTTGGGAGCGGGGGCAGGCGCCACGTCAAACGGATGCGAGGCAAGCTGGGCCACGGTCTCATCGATCGACTGCAGGGGCGGTGTGTGGCAACCGCCCGCCAGCGAGATCACACAGGCCAGCGCCAACAGACGTGTTGACATCTCAGGATCTCCGTACCCCGCGGCCGCGAGGGGTGGGGTAGACAAGTGATTATGGCCACTCGCCCGGTTTGGAACGTTACTGGAACTTTCCGGTGCTTGCCCGAGATATCCGCGGCGAGCCACTGATCACGGTTCACGTACTCTGGACGTGTTGTCGAGCGGTCACGGAAGGGGGTCCGCCGGCCGAGGGGACACCTGGACTCGATCCCGTCGACTGGGACAGCGCTGGCCTTGGCCTCCGCTGCTGGGAGGGCTAGCCTCCGCGATCCGTCATCTCAACCCGCTTCGAGCCGATCCGAGCCCACCACGGCGGGGAGCTGCCAGCGGCTCAGGTAAGCCGCCAGAACCTCCTCGGCGATGGCCGATTGAGAGATCCGCCGCATTGCAGACTCGACGCCGAGTCGCTGAGCCGTCCCGACGGTGAGGTGGAGAGTGACTTTGACAGTGATCGGACTGGCGGGCGAATCACCCTCGTGGCCTGACACACTGCCTTGTCGTCGTCCTGTCGCATCGCGTCCCATGCGTTTCGCCTCCTTGCCGTCGTGCCTATACACACCGCTATCGGCAATTCGGGCCGGCTCCTTGAGGAATTCGGGCTGATTCTTTGCGGCGATGGTGCGGATATGATGGCCGAGGCGCACGCTGGAAGTCGCTGCCTGGGGAGCTGGGGTGCCTCGCCATTCCTGGTCGGAGAACGGGGCCACAGGGTCTTGCCGTGAGCCGCAATGGGGCAGGGGGATCAGGCCCGTTCGTGGCCGAGCTGTTGCAGGACCTCGCCGAGGAACCGTTGCACTCGATCCCCGATCCCGGACTCCTCTCCCTCGCGGTTGCCAGCCACGTTCAGCGTTCTGATCTTGTTCTCCGCGATCCACGCTGCGACGTGTGACGGCTCGAAGGACGCGCCCGGGTAGACCGGCATGCACGGCTTGCCAAACCTGTGACACGCCCCGACCGTCGCCTGAGCCGCGGCGGTCGTCGTCTCGCCGAACCAGAGGGTCGCGTCAGAGTCCTGGACGTTCTGTTCGGTCCGAGCGGGCTGGCTGTCGGTTGGCATCTCCGCCGCGCCATAGCGTTCGGCGAGCTCGGGGTGAGGACCGTCTTCGGTCAGAAAACCTTTGGGCATCCAACCGCCGGTCGGGACGCCGAATGCCTTGGCGGCCGGCCACGCGGCTTGGTCGGCACCGGTCTGGCCGCCGCTGATGATCTTGTCGAGCATGGTTAGTGGGCCATTGACCCGCTCCCTTCCGGCGGTTCACGGTGACCGTAGAAGCTGTAAAGGACGGGCATCAGGTAGCGGTCCAGGAAAAGCGTGACGGTCATGCCGCCGACCACCACGATGGCCAATGGCTGTGCCGTTTGGGCGCCCATCTTCGTCGAAACGGCCGCGGGCAAAAGGCCCAGGATGGCCGTCATCGCGGTGATCATGACCGGCCGCACCCGCTTGAGCGAGCCCTGGATGATGGCGTCGTGCAAGGGCAGTCCCTGGGCCCGGAGGGCGTTGAAGTACGAGATCAGGAGCAAGCCCTCCATGTGGGCGATTCCGAACAGGGAGACGAAGCCCATGGCCGCCGAGACACTGAAATTGGTATTGGTCAGGTACAGCGACCAGACACCCCCCACGAACACGTCGAAGACGTTCGTCATGATGACGATCGTGTCCAGGAACGAACGGAAATGCGAGTACTGCATGATCATGATCAGGGCCAGCGACAGGGGAATGATCCACATGAGCCGGCCGTTGGCTTCCTCCATCTGCTCGAACTCGCCGCTCCAGACCGGATGGTAGGGAATCTGCCAGAGGTCCTTGGTCTTCTCCTTGGCCTCGTCCACCGCGCCGCCCAGGTCGCGCCCCCGGACGCTGAACTTGATGGCGATCATGCGCTTGCCGTTCTCACGGTAGATGGTCGCGGCGCCGGTGCGGACGAACGAGCCGTTGGGGTCCAACACAAAGTCCTTGCCCAACGGCGTGACCAGGTCGCGGAGCCGCAGTCGGGGGGTGCTGCTGATCGGGTTGGAGGTGTCGGCCAGGCTGCCGACCACCGCGGGAGGAGGCAGGGCATGCCCTTTCGCGTTGGGCGTCATGCTCGAGCCTTGTGCCAGGACCACCTGGTTGTTGATGATGTCCACCGGGATGTCCAGGATCGAGCTCTCATCGTTCCGCCGCCACTTGGGCCAGCGGACGGCGATGTCGAACAGCTTCTCCCCTTCGACCATGCTGGACTGGGGCGAGGCGGCCATGGCACTGCTGACCACGTTGTTGACGTCCGCCGTCGAGACGCCCCACTTCTGGCACTTGTCCGGATCGGCGCGGAACTCCAGGTGCATTGCCCCGCGGGCATGGAAGATGCCCACGTTGGCGATGCCCGGGACGTTCTGCAGGATGTTCTTGGCCTTCGCGGCCAACAGCTCCAATTGGTCGAGGTCCGGGCCGAAGATCTTGAGGGAATTGTCCCCCTTGATCCCTGAGAGTGCCTCCATCACGTTGTCACGGATGTTCTGCGAGAAGTTCCAGACCACGCCGGGAACGTCGCGCTCCAGGTCGGCGTTCATCGCCTCGATGACTTCTCGTTTCGTTCTCGCGCGCTTCGCTCCCCAGATCCACCGTCGCCAGCCGGTCGCCTCCGCGACCTTGGGCCAGTCTTGCTGCGGCCGCAACGACACGTGGTACTCGCCGCTGTAATAGCCTTCCGTGTCCGTGCCGTCGTCGGGCCGGCCGCTCATGGTAATGATCGACTCCACCTCCGGGTAGCTTGCCAGGGTGGCCCGCGCCCTCTTGGCGAGCCCCACCTGGTGCTCCAGGTTCATATTGAGCTCGCCGATTCCGCGGAGATAGAGATTGCCCTCCTCCAGCTCGGGCATGAATTCACGGCCAATCTGCGGGATCAAGCAGCACGTGCCGCCAATCAGAAAGGCCATCACAAGGCAGGTCGTCTTGGGATACCTGAGGCAGAGCTGGAGTTTCCAGAGGTAGCGGAACTTGAGCGCACGGACGAGGATGTTCTCCTTGACGGGCTTAAAATGTTTGAACATCAGCATGCACAACACCGGGCAGAGCGTTATGGCCAGGATGAAGGCGGCCACCAGGGAGAACGCATAGGTCTGCGCCATGGGCCCGAAGAGCTGTCCCTCCGCGCCGCTCATGGCAAAGAGCGGCACGAACGCGAACACCATGGTCAGGATGGCAAACAACACCGCCTGGTCGATCTCCTGCGTGAAGCGCAGGATCCGCTGTTTGATCGGCAGGTCGGGGTAATTGCCTGCGGCCAGGTTGCGATAGATGTTCTCGACGACGACGACCGACGAATCGACGATGATGCCGAAATCGACCGCTCCGATCGACAGCAGGTTCGCCGACTTGCCCCGCACGAAAAGCATCGAGAAGGCGAACAGGAGCGCCAGGGGAATATTGATGGCCACAATGATCGCCGTCTTGATGTTGTTCACGAACATGAACAGGATCGAGACGACGAGCAGGACGCCGAGGCACAGGTTCTCGACCACGGTCTCGGTGGTGATCTTGAACAAGTCCGAGCGGTCGTAGTAGGTCTCCATCTGCACCCCGGGCAACAGCCGGCCGGAGGTTGGGTCGTTGAGCTCCGCGAACTTGGCCTTGACATCCCTGAGGGCGGGCGTCGTATCCATATCCTTCCACATAAGCACGATGCACTGAACCTTGTCGTCCTCGTCGACACCGACGTCTTTGAGGGTGAGAGCAGAGCCGGACGGCCTTGGGAATTTGGCGCTGTAGTAACCGATCCGCCCCAGCCGAGTCCGGTTGCTGACGACCACGCCCTTTTCGCCGGGCACCTGGTCTGGGAGCAGCCGTCCCCCCTCGACCACGTCGTCGACGCGGATCGGTTGGTTGTTGACCGAGGTGATGACCAGGTTGCGGATTTCCTTGATTCTGCGGACTTCCTCAGAGCGGAGGATGGAAGCGGCCGCGGCGGGGCTGTTCAGCCCCAGGACCTTGTTCACGGGGTCCAGGCCGCCGCCAAACAGTCCGACACTCCGCGCCGTCATGGCAAGCTGGCCCTGCGTAACGTAGTCGCCGCCCACCGTGGCGTTGGCGTTGATCAGCGTCGTCTGGAGCTGGGGCAGCGTGATGCCGTAACGGCGGAGGCGATCAGGGTCGGGCTGGACCTCGTACCGCCGCACCGTACCGCCGAAGCTGGCGATGTCCACGATGCGCGGCACCCTCCGGAAATCGCGTTCCAGCACCCAATCCTGCAACGCCTTGAGGTCGTTGAGCGTGTAGAGCTCTTTGCCAGCAGCATCCTTGGGGGAATTCAAGACATAGCGGTAGATTTCGCCCGTGGGAGACTCCGGCGAGATGGCGGGGGTCACGCCGGGCGGCAGCGGCTGGGCAATCGTGGCCATGCGGTTGATGACTTCCTGCCGAGCCGTATAGTAGGTGTACGAGCTGCCGTAGTGCCAGTTCATCTTGAGGTCGCTGAGCCCGAACAGCGATTTGCTGTTGATCGTTTTCAAGCCGGGCATGCCTGAGAACGTCACTTCCAGGGGGATGGTGACCTGCCGTTCGACCTCCTCGGCCGACGCGCCGGGGAACAGCGCGATGACCTCAACGATGGCCGGCGCAGGGTCCGGGTAGGCCTCGACATTGATGTTCAGGAAGGAATAGACGCCGATCACCGCCAGGAACACGGCCAGCAGAATGACCACGATCGGATTATCAAGCGCCCACGCGATGAGCTTGCGAATCATGTTGACCTTGCCGTTTCGTGGTCCCTGACCACTGGCTACTCACCACCCTTTACCAACCTCAGCCCTTGCCCGATTTAGCTTCTTCTCGGGTCGCGTCTCGAGCTCCGTGACCGATCGTGCTCTGGCCTTTGCCAGCAGATCGCTTGATTTAATCTTCGGTCGCGTCTCGAGGTCTTGCCCGACGGCTTTGAGTTCCACCGTCGCGGCCTGGAGGACGCGCTCGCCCGGCCGCAATGGCTCTTTGGGCATCAGCCCCTCTTCCTTCTCCTGGGCCGTCAGTTGCTCTTCCTTGGGAATCGGGGTGGATCGCACGAAGACCGTGCGGTCGAAGCGATGCGTCACCTGGACGCGCCGCATCGTGAACTGGTGCCGGGCTGCATCGGGTTGGACGAATACCAGGCTCTGCCTGCCGTCGCCCGCCAAGGCATCGACAGGAATCTCGACCACGTCGTCCGGCGGCGGGATGTTCACCGTGGCGGAGACGAATTGTCCCCCCCGGATCCGCTCTCCAGGGTTCTCGACATACCCCTTGATGATCGCGGTGTGCTGATTTGGGTCGATGATATAGCCGATCTCATCGATGGTTCCGGCAAGTCCCGTGGCCGTCGAGGCGCCCACCATTCGCATGGTCCACCGCTTTTCGCCGGAGCCGAGGGATTCCAAGCTCGGCAATTGATCCTCGGGGCAGTTGGCGGTGACCAGCAGCTGGCTCACGTCGGCGATCTGAAACAGGTTGACCGTGTTGTCGACCACAGTCTCGCCCACATGGACGTTTTGTTCGACGATGATGCCGTCAAACGGTGCGCGCAACGTCACCTTGCCCCACGGGTTGTCCCTGGTCTCCTTGTCAAGATCGACCTTGCCGTTCGCGGCCGGCTTTCCCGCCTTTTCATCTTTCTCACCCCTCACCCACATGCCCTCCGGGGTTTTGTACCAGGCGTCCTTGCCGGCATGGATCTTCTTGGCCTCGGCGTGGATCTCATCGATCTCCTCCTGGGGAATGTCCCACGCCTTGAGATTGTTCAGGGCCCGGTTCACCTCGGTGCGGTCGCCCTGCACGGCACGAAACGTACTGAGCATGAAGACTTGCGGAACCGCTTCCACGTGTTTCTGGGCATCGTCGAGGATCTCCTGGTCGAGCTCGAGTTGAACCAGAGCCTGTAAGAGGTCGTTCTTTTTGGACCCCACGTCCACGCTGTAGAAGACACCGAGGAGATCGCCCTTGGCGACCTTGTCACCCGTTCTCAGCGATCGATACTCAGTTTGCCCGGTCTTGCGGTTGTAATCCCAGACCTGGGCCAGCTTGACAACTCGGGCCGGAGCGAACCGGGCGCGAATGCGGGCCAGACGCGAGGGGTCAAGCGCCGTCGAGCCGGGAATAACAAGTGGCCTCATCGTGGTCGGTGGTTGCGCGATCGCTATCGAGTCCCGATCGCCCTTGCGAATTCCCAGGGCTTCACAAACTTCGTCGGGAATCGCCAGCGTGTGGGGCTTGTCCGCCACCAAGGAGATGCGGGATTGGGCGCTCGCTTCAGCAGCCTCCTCTTCCTTTTGCTTGTTGGCCGCGAGGAGATGGAGGGGGACGCCGGAAAAATAGCTGTAGAACCCCGCCATTGGCGGGACCAGAACGACCGCGAGGAGAAGCACGACGACGGCTCTCTGCCCGATGCCCATTCGGCGCGGCGCTGGCCCGGACTCCGGTGTCGACGCCGCGGAGGTCTGACCCGAAATGCGATGGCCTTCACCCTGAGCGATCGGCCGCGATCTCCGCCGTCGGCGCCGGAGTTTACCCACGTTAGCCCTCCGAATTCCTGATTGCCCCTTCTAAAAAACAGACGACAAAAAAATCCTAATGACTCTATTTGGGACTGTCAATACTTAATTTTGGTAAACCGAAATCAGCTCGCCCAACCCGCTCGCCCGCGGGGCGATTCAACCCACGAGGATGTCGGCCGCCACGGGGAGGGCCCCGCCAGCGAGGGCTAACAGCGGAGCCATTGCAGCGTCAGGAAGGATGTGAAGAGGGGGGAAGACCAGAGAGGTCCGGATTGGGAGGGAAAACGGGACATCACTGATATCGCAGAAGGTCGGAAAACGGGACGAGGAGGGAAAACGGGACGTCACTAATATCGCAGGAGGTGGGGGAGCGGAGGACAGGCGATTCAGGCTTGTCGCTCCGGCGCATTGCGGGAACACCATGGTCAATCCCTGACTCGGGGCGGTGGTCTTCGGTCATTGATCGGAGCGAAAAGAAATCGGGAATTCGGTGCGCGAGGACGTGCGCTGGAGAGGTGAAAGGTGACAGCCACCAAATCTGGAGAATCAGATCTGGAGAACCCAGCGCGGCCGAGCCGCAACCGCATGACTGCACGAGTGAACGATGAGCGCCGAAATTTCGGCGCTTCCTACAACTTCCAATTCCGTCAGGCGTTAGGGAATCTGCGCACGGCTCGAAGATTCTGAACGTTAGTAGAACAGAGAGTACAAGTAAACGTTGCAAGCCTAGGATTGTTTCTTCGGTCTTCCACGCGGCCGAACCGCGCATTCGAGCCCCAATCGCTTGGCCGTGTCCGTGACCCAGTGAGGATCGCCGAAGGGCCGACCGCGCTTGACGCAGCAACGCAACGCCGCTACTTCGGCTTTCGTTTGCGGCTGGTTGACAAGTTGCAGCCAATCGGTGGGGGGAGCGGACGGGCCCACCCAGTCTCTGGCACCTGGGAAACGTGGATGGCCCCCAATGTCATGCCAACCAAGTAGTTCCAGCAACCAGCCTCGTTGATGACGCCATTACCCCGCACGAAAGAAAGGCATTGTAGGTCAAGCTGGAAAGCCAGGGCTTTGAAGGTCATTGAGACAAGTGATCGTTGATGCATTGCGGTAGCCCCTGCTTTTTCCGAGGAATAACGCATCCACGAAAACGCTGTTGAGACTACAGTGGTCACGCCCTCCAGCCGCTTTCGTCGCAACTGCATATCCCACAATGAGTTGCAAACACCTTCAAAGCCCTGGCTGGAATGCCTGACCTACTCCCTTGCCGGGGTAATGGTTTTCCAGCAATTCGACGACGTCTCACTCATGGCCGCGTAAGGTATAACTTGCTGACTTGGCAGGCTCTGAGTAGCCGCAGCAACGGGGAGGTGATCAGTGCCGATTCCTACTGAACCGCAGTCTACTGCGACGAATGGGCTCCAGGCGCGCGGCCATAAATCGCGAACGACCTTGCTTGTGTGGCTCGTGCTGTTGCTTACCGGCTGCGGCGAGCCGTCGCTTCGCGAGCTCAAGAATCGCCGCGAGCTCGAGGCCCTTTTGACGGCCATCTCGCTCAAGAACCGGAAAGAGCTGGCCAAGGACATCCAGCGGATCGAGGAGCGCCATGCCTCGGGCGAGCTCTCCGACGGAAGCTACCAGGACCTCCGCGAGATCATCAAGAAGGCTCAGAGAGGGAACTGGGGCGGAGCCGAGAAACAGGCGTATGAGATGCGCGAGTCGAAGCCGTTTTTCCAGTGAGCGGAAAGGAGCTCGTGTGACGATGAAGAAACTGGCCTACGCGTCGGCCTTGATCGCCGTCATCGCCTTATCAGCGGCCTGGACGCGGTTGATGGTCTACAGACAGCGTCCCGCTCTGCCGGTTGCCGGCTTACTCCACCGGTCGACGGTCGATCCGACGGTCGACCGCGGCGGCCATTCGCGAGGCAACGTCCAGGTCGATCTGATGCGGCAGATCATGGCCGACCGGGCGCGGGCCGTGCCTGCGGCCGCCGAGCAGGAGGATAAGGCCAGGCACCGCGTCCCGAGCCAATCTCACCCGCTGCTCGGTCGCCCCGCCCCACCGTTCGAGTTGAAGGATTCCACGGGAAAAACCTGGAATCCGCAAGAAGCACTCGCGAGGGAACCAGTCATCCTCGTTTTCTATCTCGGCCAGACCTGCATGGCTTGCGTCACCCACTTGGTCGAGCTCGATTTCGCGATTTCTCAGTTCCGCGACCGCGGCGCGCGGGTTCTGGCCATCAGTGCCGACTCGCCCGAGTCCTCACGCCAGCGCCTGGATCGTTTCGGCGATCTCCAGGTTCGGCTGCTCAGCGACCCCGATCACGCGACCGCGCTGGCTTACGGCGTCTGGAAGCCGCTGCCAGGCGCCGACAAGGACGACGGCGAGCCTTTGCACGGCACGTTCATCGTCGACCGTGACGGCCTGGTCCGCTGGGCCTATGTCGGCGATCGTCCCTTCAGGGACATTGAGGCGTTATTGCGCGAGCTTTCCCGATTGGGTGAGCAATCGCCCAAGTCGAATACCGCACGGAAATAGAGAGGGGGATCATCTCGGGGTTCGGATCGCATCTCCGTAAGCTCCTGGGCCTCTTTAGAGCCGTTCCATCAACCTATTGAGTTTTTCTCACCCGGCTTGGAGTGCCGGCCGTGCCTCGGGAACGATCGACGCACGACGCTGCTGGCGGGATGCTTGGTGATGTGCGCCGGGTGCGGCGAGCCTTCGGCCCGCGCCGTTCGCCGGAAATAAGGCCGAATCGAGGAAAAGTCACCATGAGACATGCCTTGGAACCCGTGAGAGAGTTCGTTCGGCGCGCCGTCTTGAGCGGGCTCCGATCCACTCGAAAAGCCCCCGGAATGTTGCTCGGGCTATTTTTCCGCCGATCCTTGATCGCGATCGCGGCCATCGGACTCGACCTGATTTTGAGGAGTTTCTTTTCGTGACCGTTACCGCGCGATCGAAGGCCCCGGAGCTCCCCACGTTCGAGCGCCATTGGCAGGACGAGGCGGACGCCGCATTCGTTTATCGGGTGCTCGCCGACGTGG
>Ga0074044_10003503_pt1 | contig 13323 bp, 10 predicted proteins | sample BogForMeECP23OM1_FD_94443 | JGI IMG/M metagenome (GOLD analysis project Ga0074044, IMG submission 94443) | Bog forest soil microbial communities from Calvert Island, British Columbia, Canada - Bog Forest MetaG ECP23OM1 | ecosystem: Environmental > Terrestrial > Soil > Wetlands ... | reverse complement strand
TGGAACGGCGCGGCTGGAGGAGGCGATCGCGGCTTATCGCGCGGCGCTGGAGGAGCGGACGCGCGAGCGGGTTCCGCTCGACTGGGCGGCGACGCAGACCAATCTCGGCGCAGCGCTTAGGGCGCTCGGCGAGCGGGAGAGCGGGACCGCGCGGCTTCAGGAGGCGGTCGCGGCCTATCGCGCGGCGCTGGAGGAGTTCACGCGCGAGCGGGTTCCTCTCCAATGGGCGGCGACGCAGAGCAATGTCGGCAACGTGCTCGCAGCGCTCGGCAGGTGGGAGAGCGGGACGGCGCGGCTCGAGGAGGCGGTCTCGGCCTATCGCGCGGCGCTGGAGGAACGAACCCGCGAGCGGGTTCCGCTCGATTGGGCGGCTAGCTTTGGCAATCAGGGCGTTGCGCTAACGGTTCTGGCGGACCGGAAGGACGATGCCCTGATTGCCGAAACCGCTGTCAAGCAAATCAAGACAGCATACGAAGCGACTTACTCCGGTGGGCACGAACAATGGGCGGCCTATAATGCTCAGGCGATCTTCGACCGGCTGAAAAAGCGCTGACTGCGGGAATCCGATTAGCGTGACTTTCCTTACGGGCGTGCAAAACTCAACATATATGAAACGAGAGCGGCCTGTTGATCCGGCTGCGCTTTTCCGTTGCATAACTAAGATGCGAAAATCCGGCCGCCGCGTGGGGGCTTGAAGGAGAAGCTGATAAAGATCGGCGCAAAGGACGTCAGCCGCGGGCGCACCATCGCCTTCCAGATGGCGGAAGTCTCCATTCCCCGAAATCTGTTCTCCGACATCTTGCGGCTGATCGCGGAATTGAGGCCGCCGCCGGTCGCATCGACAGCGTCGGGCGTTCGTGCGTCGCGCGTTCCTGAGAGCCCGTCTCAAAAGTCACTCTCCTCTCCTCATCCTGAGGCCCCTTTGGGGCGCCTCAGGACGAGGGGTAGGCTTTTGAGACGGGCTCTTGAGAAAGTCACGGGAGAGGTGTGCCTTGACGACAGAGAATTCGGCAATTCCTGGCGATCGGACCAGTTCCGGTTCGTCGTATCGACATCAACCGCCCCATGCCAACGGCGCCGGCTTGCCCAAAACACGAATATGGAGAAGATTTTGCTCGGTGAAGGACGCGATCTGGGGAATGTCGGCTAAGGTTTTGCTTTGGCCGAGGACACGACCGCGCTAGCGTACGGTCTCGTTGCGAAAAGGAGGCGCCCCCCATGTCGACCTATATCGCACTTGCAAACTGGACGCCCGAAGGCGTCAGGGCGGTTGGGAATGCGGCCGATCGCTTGGACGCAATCAAGAAACTGATGGCGGACATGGACTGCCATTACCATTCGATCCACATGACCCTGGGCGAATACGATTTTGTCCTGATCTATGACGCGCCCGACGATGCCGTCGCCGCGCGTCTGACGCTGCAGATCGCCAAGAAGGGGTTCCTGCGAACCAAGACGCTGAAGGCGTTCCCTGAGCAGGCCTTCCGCGAGATCGTCAAGTCGCTGGCTTAGCCAGGTCCGGGAACGGGACGCCCGTCAGCGTCGCCGAGACCTCGAACAGGCGTGCGGCGACAGCGGAGTCGCGCGCCTTGGGGGCCACGTAGGCTGGGCCGAGCGGCACGTCTCTATACCCCTCGTCGCCGCCGTCAAGGACGCTGACGAAGTTGTTCGGCGGAGCGCCGCGTGGGCGCTGGTATTGCATTATTACGCCGAGACGGACAGTCTTTACATCGAACTCTCCGAGCGGCCGAGCGCGGAGACGCGTGAGGTCGCCGAGGGCGTCAATATCGGTCTCGACGCCGACGGCGCGATCGTCGGCCTCGACATCGACGGCGCGTCGAGGAAGCTTGATCTCACGACGATCGAGACTGTCGCCTTGCCGGTGAAAGTAACGCGGGCCGCCTGAAAGAGGACGGACAGAGGCGCGACTCCGGTCGCCACAACGCTTCGCTCCTCGCGATGACGATTGGCCCCCACGTTCAAGCTGTTGCGGGAGGGCGACGCGTCTCGCGCCGCCCTGACGGCGGCGAGGACGCCGCCGCTCCTCTCTCCGCCGCAAGCGTCAGCCCCGAACCTGCTCGAGCGCGCCGAGAAGGGCCGCGTTGAACCTTTCGGGCTCCTGGATCTGCGGGGCGTGGCCCGCGTCGGGGAATTCGATCAGCTCGGCGCCGGGAATGGCGGCTTTCGTCTTCTCAGCGAGCTCCGGGTAATGGCCGAGACGCGCGCGCACATCGGGCGGCGAAAAATCCTTGCCGATCGCCGTCGTATCCTTGTCGCCGATCATCAGGATCGTCGGGACCCGGATCAGGGGAAATTCGTAGACGACCGGCTGGGTCGTGATCATGTCGTCGATCAGACCCGCGTTGCGGGCGACGATGTTTTTCCCTGGCCCCTGTGCGAGCCCGGCGAGCATGGTGACCCAGCGGTCGTACTGGGGGCGCCACTGGCCGGCATAGTACGTCGACTGCTCATAGGCGCGGAGGCGCTCGGCGGTCGTGGCCTTCTCCCTTGCGATCCACTGGTCGACGCTGAGCGCGGGAACGCCGAGCGCCTTCCAGTCCTCGAGCCCGATCGGATCGACGAGAACGAGCGCGGAGACGTCTTTCGGGTACATGAGCGCGTAGCGGGCCGCGAGCATGCCGCCGGTCGAATGGCCTATCAGGATGACGTCCTTGATTCCGAGCGAGGCGAGCAGCGCGTGGGTGTTCTCCGCCAGCGCCTGGAAGGTGTATTGATAGCGCTCGGGCTTGGTCGACTTGCAGAAGCCGATCTGGTCCGGCGCGATGACGCGATAGCCCTTGCCGCTCAGCGCCTTGATCGTCTGCTCCCAGGTCGCGGAGCAGAAATTCTTGCCGTGCAGGACGACGGCCGTCTTGCCGTTCGGCGTCCCCGACGGGGACACGTCCATGTAGCGCATGGTCAAGGCCTCGCCCTGCGACGAGAAGGAATAGTCGCGTACCGGCCAGGGGTAGTCGAAGCCCTGAAGTTCCGGCCCGAAGGTCGGCTGCTCAGCCGAGGCGGCGGCCGGAACCCCGAACAGGCATCCTGCCGCGACAAGCCAGGCGCCGAAAACTCTCCGATCAATCATCCTATGTCCTCACCGAGGCGGGCGTTCCGACCGCGCGGCGGCTTCGCATAATGTGCCATCTCGGCGAAAGATCGAACGCGCCCCCCCTCCCCTTGCGACCCCTTGCGGGAGAGGGGTCGGGGGTGAGGGGTTCGGCGCCGTCAGGCGCCTCGTTTCGGCGCCTTGCGGCGCGACCCCTCATCCGGCGCTTCGCGCCACCTTCTCCCGCAAGGGGAGAAGCGAATCGCGGAGGCGCGGCGGGAAGCTCACGCCCGACGCGCAAGGCTTTCATAAACGAGCCGGGCCGTCGCAATGTCCTCCGCGGCGAGGCCCAGGGACTTGAACACCGTGGTGCGGCCAGCGGGCGGCGCGGCCTTGGCGCCCGAAAACAGTTCGCCGGCTTCGGCGTAGATCGACGCCCCCGAGAGGATCACGTCGCCCGATTCCATCAACGCCGCTTCCCGCGAGTCGACGATGAGCGCGGACGACGTCATGAGTTCGTCGTCCAGTTCCCGCCAGTTCGGCCGATTCGCCCCGACCGCGTTGACGTGCGCGCCGGGCTTGACCCATTCCCCGCGCAGGACCGGCTCCTGGGCGTTCGTCGCCGTGACGATCACGTCTGCGCCCTCGACGGCCGCGCGGACGTCATCCGCTGCGATCGCCCCGTGTTCAAAGGCGAAGCGCTGCGCGCGCTCGGGGGTTCGGCTCCAGACTCTCACTTGGTCGAAATCGCGCACCCGCCTGAGCGCGTCAAGATGGGCCCGCGCCTGAACGCCGCTGCCGAGGATGGCGAGGATGCGGCTGTCCGGGCGCGCCGTTCGTCTGGTCACCGCCGCCGAAACCGCCGCCGTTCGCATCTCGGTGATGAGCGTGCCGTCCATCGCCGCCATGGGCTCGCCCGTCTCCGGACGCATGAGAACGATCATCGCGTGATGCGTGGCGAGGCCCTTTCCGGCGTTGGCCGGATAGAAGCTGACGAGCTTGACCCCCATCGCTTCCTCCGCGACCGCGGGCATGACGCCGAGATAGCGTCCGCCCTCCTCGATCGTGAGCACGCTGCGCACCGGTTGAAGCACCTTGCCCGAGGAGAACGCGCGCAGGGCGGCCTCCATCACGTCGATGAGCGGGTCCCACTCGAGGGCGGCGCGGACGCCCGCTTCGTCGATATAGCCGGGCATGCCTTTCCCTGCGGGGCCGGTCACCTCAGCGACGCGTTGATCGCCTCGAGCGCCTTCGACCCGGGGCAAAGTTCGGCCTCGGTGAGCTCGTTGAGCGGGCGCAGCGTCGTGTTCATCGCGTCGTGCAGCTCCTCGGCCTCGCGGTCGAGGTAGAGGAGGCCAGTCGCGATCTCGCCGGTCCCGCGGCAGCGTTCGAGCATCGTGAGCGCGGCGGCGCGGTCGCTGAAATCATGGCTCGCGTCGAGCTTGCGCAGCAGGATGGTCGCGCCGTCGTGCATCGTCACGGAATGGGCCGCGCCCTCGGCGTAGTCGATCTCGATCGGCTCCTGGCCGGTGATGAAGTCGAGCGCGCTCATGGCGATGTTGTGCTCGCGCACGTAGTCGTAGCTTTTGGTCGAGCCCTCGTGGTTGTTGAAGGTGACGCAGGGCGAAATGACGTCGATGAACGCCGCGCCGCGGTGCTGGAACGCCGCCTTGATCAGCGGCACCAGCTGCGCCTTGTCGCCGGAAAAGCTGCGCGCGACGAAGGTCGCGCCGAGCTGGATCGCCACGGCGACGAGGTCGATCGGTTCGTCGCGCGCGCCGACGCCCTTCTTGCTCTTCGAGCCGCGGTCGGCGGTCGCGGAGAACTGCCCTTTGGTCAGGCCGTACACGCCGTTGTTTTCGACGATATAGACCATGTTGACGCCTCGCCGCATCACGTGGGCGAACTGGCCGAAGCCGATCGAGGCGGTGTCGCCGTCGCCGGAAATGCCGAGGTAGATGAGGTCGCGGTTCGCGAGATTGGCGCCGGTCAGGACCGACGGCATGCGGCCGTGCACCGAGTTGAAGCCGTGGCTCTGGCCGAGCATGTAGGTCGGCGTCTTCGACGAGCAGCCGATGCCGCTGAGCTTCGCGATACGGTGCGGCGGCAGGGCGAGTTCGAAGCAGGCGTGAAGAATCGCCGCCGTGATCGAGTCGTGACCGCAGCCGGCGCAGAGCGTCGACATCGCGCCTTCGTAGTCGCGGTGGGTGAAGCCGAGCGCGTTGACCGCGATCGAGGGATGGTGAAACTTCGGTTTGGCGACGAAGGTCATTCAGCGGCCTCGAGAGGTTGCCGGGCGGCCGGCTTCCGCAAGCGCGCGGCGATTTCGCGATAAATGTAACGGGCGGAAGTCGGCATGCCGTTATAGTGGAGGATCGGCGTCCAGCGGTCCGTCGCGACGCCGAGATCGGTCGAAATGAGCGTGCGCATCTGCGCATCGCGATTCTGTTCGACGACGAAGATCCGATCATGACCGTCGATGAATTCGGCGACCTCCTGCGCGAGGGGAAACGCACGGATGCGCAGGGCGTCGACATAGGTGCCTTGGCGTTCCAGCATCTGTTGGGCCTCGTCCATGGGCGCCTCAGTCGATCCGTAATGGAGAACGCCGATTCGCGTCGGCTTCGCCGCCCGCTTGAGGAGCGGCCGCGGCAGCAGGCCGCGCGCGGTCTCGAATTTGTGCTCCAGCCGCTCCATGTTGTCGATATAGGGCAGCCCTTCCTCGGTATAGCGGGCGAAGCGATCGCGGCTGGTGCCGCGGGTGAAGTAGGCGCCGCGCGTCGGGTGGCCGCCGGGAAGAGTCCGGTAGGGAATTCCGTCGCCGTCGACGTCATCGTAGCGGCCGAAGTTCGGCGCCTTTTCCAGTTCCTCGAACGAGAGAACCTTGCCGCGGTCGTAAGTCCGGGCGTCATCCCATTTGAACGGCGCGCTGAGATGCGAATTCATGCCGATGTCGAGGTCGAGCATGACGAAAACGACCGTTTGCAGCCGCTCGGCGAGATCGAACGCCTCCGCGGCGAAGTCGAACGCCTCCGCTGGCCCGTCGGGGATCAGGAGGACATGCTTGGTGTCGCCGTGCGAGGCGAAGGCGCAGGACAGGAGATCCGACTGCTGGGTGCGGGTGGGCATGCCGGTCGAGGGGCCGCCGCGCTGGACGTCGAACACCACGACGGGGATCTCGGCGAAATAGGCGAGGCCGAAGAATTCCTGCATCAGCGAAATCCCAGGCCCTGACGTCGCGGTGAAGGCGCGCGCGCCGTTCCAGCCGGCGCCGACCGCCATTCCAATGGCGGCGATCTCGTCCTCGGCCTGCAGGATGGCGTAGTTCTTCTTGCCCGTCGCGTCGATGCGATAGCGCGCGCACTGACGCTCGAACGCTTCCGCGAGCGAGGTGGACGGCGTGATCGGATACCACGCGCAAACGGTCGCGCCGCCGTAGACCGCCCCGAGCGCGGCGGCGAAATTGCCCTCAACGAGAATGCGATCGCCGACCGCCTCGCTGCGCCGGACGCGAACGCCAAGCGGGCAGGCGAAGCGCGACGCCGCCTCGTCATAGCCGATCCGCAGCGCTCGCTGGTTGGCTTCGATGAGCTTGTCCTGGCCCTTGAACCGTTCCGCGGCCAGCGTCTCCATGACGCCGAGGTCGATGTCGAGGAGCGCGGCGAGCGCGCCGACATAGACAATGTTGCGGTAGAGCTGGCGCAGCCTCGGCTCCGAATATTGGGAGGCGCAGATTTCGGTGAGCGGCATCCCGAGCGCGACAATGTCGTCGCGAATCGCCGACGGCGGCAGTGGGCGGGTCGAATCGTAGAAGAGGTAGCCGCCGGGCTCGAGCGCAGCCACGTCCTGCGCAAAGGTCTGCGCGTTCATCGCGACGAGAATGTCGGCCCCGCCGCGCGCTCCGAGCCATCCTTCCTCGCTCACCCGCACCTCGTACCAGGTCGGCAGGCCCTGAATGTTGGAGGGGAAGATGTTGCGCGGCGCGATCGGCACGCCCATGCGCAGGATCGAGCGCGCGAACAGGAGATTGGCGCTCGCCGAGCCGGAACCGTTGACGTTGGCGAAGCGGATAACGAAATCGTTTACGGCTTCGATTGGCATGCGTGCCCCGCTTGAGCCATTTCGATAGTGAACTTCTGCATGTCCCACGCGCCGGTCGGACAGCGCTCGGCGCACAGGCCGCAGTGGAGACAGAGGTCCTCGTCCTTGACCATGACCCGCAGGCTCTTGACTGGCTCGGAGACGAAGATCGCCTGGTCGAGATTGATCGCCGGAGCGTTGAGCGACCGGCGCAATTCGTCCTCGGGCGCGTTCGGCACGAAGGAAATGCAGTCGATCGGGCAGATGTCGACGCAAGCGTCGCACTCGATGCAGGCGGGCGCCGAGAAGACGGTCTGGACGTCGCAGTTGAGGCAGCGGCGCGCTTCGCCGAGCGCCTGCTCGTCGGTGAAGCCGAGCTCGACTTCGGTGCGCAGGTTCCTGAGCGCCGCCGCGCGCTCGACGTGCGGCACGGCGAAGCGCCGGTCGAGCGTGATCGCGCTGTCGTAGGACCAATCGTGAATGCCCATCTTCTGGCTGACGAGATTGAGCGTCGGCGGCGGGCGGACGCGCAGGTCCTCGCCGCGGCAAAAGGCGTCGATCGAAATCGCCGCCTCGTGGCCGTGCGCGACCGCCGTGATGATGTTCTTCGGGCCGAAGGCCGCGTCGCCGCCGAAGAAGACCTTGGGCAGGCTCGACTGGAAGGTGACCGGATCGACGGCCGGCATTCCGCCGCGGTTGAAGGCGATCCCGAGGTCGGTTTCGATCCACGGAAAAGCGTTCTCCTGGCCGACTGCGACCAGCACGTCGTCGCAAGGGATGTGGACGTCGGGCTCGCCGGTCGGGACGAGCTGGCGCCGGCCCCGCGCGTCCTTCCCGGCCTTCACCTTTTCGAACGTGACCCCGGTCAGGCGGCCCTGCTCGTGGGTGAAGGCCTTGGGCACGAGGTAGTTGAGGATTTCGACGCCCTCGTGGACCGCGTCCTCCTTCTCCCACGGCGACGCCTTCATCTCGGCGTAACCCGAACGCACCACGACCTTGACCTCGGCCCCGCCGAGGCGGCGCGCGCTCCGGCAGCAATCCATCGCGGTGTTGCCGCCGCCGAGAACCACCACCCCCTTGCCGATCGAATGGGTGTGGCCGAAGAAAACGCTAGCCAACCACTCGATGCCGATCCGGACGTTGCTCGACGCTTCGCCTCGGCCGGGGATGTCGAGGTCGCGCCCATGCGGCGCGCCGCAACCGATGAATATCGCGTCATAGCCTTCGCCGAGCAGCGCCTTGACGCTGTTGATGCGGCGCCCGGCGACGAACCGGCCGCCGGTCGTAAGCGCGTAGCCGACCTCCTCGTCGATTACTTCGTCGGGCAGGCGGAATTTCGGGATCTGGCTGCGCATCATGCCGCCGGCGCGCGAATCGGAATCGAACACGACGACCTCGTAGCCGATCGCCGCCAGATCCCGCGCCACCGTCAGCGACGCCGGCCCCGCGCCGACGCAGGCGATTCGCTTGCCGTTCAGCGTCGCCGGCGCCTTTGGCAGAAGGGCCTCGATGTCCTGCTTGCGGTCCGCCGCGACCCGCTTCAGCCGGCAGATGGCGACCGGCTGCTCCTCGAGCCGGCCCCGCCGGCAGGCGGGCTCGCACGGGCGGTCGCAGGTGCGGCCCAGGATGCCGGGAAAGACGTTCGACTTCCAGTTGATGAGATACGCGCCGTTGTGGTCGCCCTGCGCGATCAGCCGAATGTATTCGGGGACGGGCGTGTGGGCCGGGCAGGCCCACTGGCAGTCGACGACCTTATGGAAATAGTCAGGATTGGCGATGTCGGTCGCTTGCACTTCGCAGTGTCCTTCCCGCCTTCCCTAGGCGGGAGCTCGTTCGTGCCGATCTCTTACACCCCTTTGCGGGCGAATGTTCAAAAAATCGGCATTAAAATCGACACAAGTTAGTGACTTGGTTTATTTTACGCCTTGCTTAAACGGGTCAAGCGCAAAGGCGGCCGCGCGGCCGATGGCCGCAGCCTCGTCCGCCCCTTCCGTCTTCGCCCCGTTCGGCATAGATAGCCCGCATTCCCCAACCCCTCGCGCCGGATCCCGGCGCCGGAGACCGTTATGGCCAAGCAGCGTACGTTGTATGACAAGATCTGGGACGACCATGTCATCGAAACGGCGGGCGGCCCGAGCCTCATCTACATCGACCGCCATCTCGTCCACGAGGTGACGAGCCCGCAGGCCTTCGAGGGCCTGCGCATGTCGGGGCGCAGGGTGCGGGCGCCGGAAAAGACGCTCGCCGTCGTCGACCACAACATCCAGACGACGGACCGCAGCAAGGGCATCGCCGATCCCGAGAGCCGGCAGCAGGTCGAGACGCTGGCGGCGAACGCGCGCGAATTCGGCATCGAATACTACGACGAGTTCGACCATCGCCAGGGCATCGTGCACATCATCGGGCCGGAACAGGGCTTCACCCTGCCCGGAACGACGATCGTCTGCGGCGACAGCCACACCTCGACCCACGGCGCCTTCGGCGCGCTCGCCCACGGCATCGGCACGTCCGAGGTCGAGCATGTGCTGGCGACCCAGACGCTGATCCAGACCAAGGCCAAGAACATGCGGGTCGAGGTCGACGGCGCGCTGCCCGACGGCGTCACCGCGAAGGACATCATTCTGGCGATCATCGGCGAGATCGGCACGGCGGGGGGCACCGGCCATGTCATCGAATATTGCGGCTCGGCGATCGAGGCGCTGTCGATGGAAGGCCGCATGACGGTGTGCAACATGTCGATCGAGGGCGGCGCGCGCGCCGGATTGATCGCGCCCGACGACAAGACCTACGAATTTCTGAAGGACCGGCCGAAGTCGCCGAAGGGGCCCTTATGGGATCGGGCGCGCGCCTATTGGGAGACCTTAGGCGCCGACGAGGGCGCTGATTTCGACGCCGAGGTCAGGCTCGACGCCGCCGAGCTGCCGCCCATCGTCACCTGGGGCACGAGCCCGCAGGACGTCGCTTCGATCCTCGGCCATGTGCCGCGCGTCTCGGACGCCCCGACCGAGCAGAAGCGCGTCTCGATCCAGCGCGCGCTGGACTACATGGGCCTCAAGGGCGGGGAGAAGATCACCGACCTCGCGATCGACCGCGTCTTCATCGGGTCCTGCACCAACGGGCGCATCGAGGATTTGCGCGCCGCGGCGAAGATCGCTGAAGGGCGCAAGGTCAACGAGCGCGTCAACGCGATGGTCGTGCCGGGCTCCGGGCTGGTCAAGGCGCAGGCGGAGGCGGAAGGGCTCGACAAAGTCTTTCTCGCCGCCGGCTTCGAGTGGCGCGAGCCCGGCTGCTCGATGTGCCTGGCGATGAACCCGGACAAGCTCGCCCCCGGCGAGCGCTGCGCCTCGACCTCGAACCGCAACTTCGAGGGCCGCCAGGGCTACAAGGGCCGCACCCACCTCGTCTCGCCGGCGATGGCCGCCGCCGCGGCGGTCGCCGGGCGGTTCGTCGACGTCAGGGAGTGGCGGTAGTGCCCTCACCCCAGCCCTCTCCCGCAAGCGGGAGAGGGGGCGAATCCCTTCTCCCGCTTGTGGGAGAAGGTGGCGCGGAGCGCCGGATGAGGGCCTGCGCTGCAAGCCCATGAAAGTCGGCGACCTCCTCATTGACGAGAGCGAGATCGTCGAGACTTTCGTCCGCTCCTCCGGTCCCGGCGGGCAGAACGTCAACAAGGTCGCGAGCGCGGTCGAACTGCGTTTCGACGCGCGCGGCTCGCCGAGCCTGCCGAACGACGTCGCCATCCGGCTTATGAAGCTCGCCGGCTCTCGCCTGACCCAGGACGGCGTCATCGTTATCTTCGCCCAGAAATATGCGAGCCAGCCGCGCAACCGCGAGGACGCGCGCGCCCGGCTCGCCGCGCTGATCGCAAAAGCGCAGGAGCGGAAAAAGCCGCGCCGCCCGACCAAGCCGACGCTCGCCTCGCGCACGCGCCGTCTCGACGAGAAGGGCCGGCGCGGGGCGATAAAGGCGCTGCGGGGAAAGGCGGGCGCCGACTGAACCCAGGCGGTGCAGGTTCGAGCTTGCCGCCTTCGGCGTTTCCCCTATTCTCGCCGCCGGTCGCCCGCGTGGACGGCGCCCGGGAGCGGTTCTCAATGCGATATGACTGCGAAATCGTCATCGACGCCGCCAACGAACTCGGCGAAGGCGTGCTTTGGTCGCCGGCGCACGGCGAGGTTCAATGGACCGACATTTTTGGCCGCCGCTTTTGGGCGCACAGCCCTTCAGACGGGCAGACCCGATCCGTGCCGCTGCCCGGCCGCCTCGCCTGTTTCGCGCCCCTCGGCGGACCTTCGATCCTCGCGGGCTTCGCCGGCGGGCTCGAGGCGTTCGACCTCGAAAGCGGGACGCGCCGACTGCTCGCCGCGATCGAACAGGACCGCCCGACCACCCGGGTCAACGACGGCCGGCTCGACCGCCGGGGGCGGTTCGTGTTCGGCACCATGGACGAGGACCCGAACGGCGCGCGCCCACTCGGCCAGATCTGGAGCTTTGGCCGCGGTGGCGCACGCGTGCTGGCGTCGGGCGTGCGCATCGCGAACTCGATCGCCTTTTCGCCCGACGGACGCCGAATGTATTTCGCCGACACGCCCGAGAAGCGAATCCGGCTCTACGACTACGACCTCGACAGCGGCGTTCTCTCGAGCGAGCGCGTCTTCGTGGCGGTCGAGGGGCTAGGCCCGCCGGCAGTGGCGGGCCTAAGAACATGGGTGGATGAGAGTTCATCATCTCAATTGCGGGTCTATGTGTCCCGTCGGGGCGGGGCTCATCGGCGGCGCGATGTGCTGCCACTGCCTGCTCATCGAGGGCGAGGACGGGCTGATCCTCATCGACAGCGGGCTCGGGGTCGAGGACGTCGCCAACCCAAGGCGGCTCGGGCGCCTGTTCAGGGCGACGGTCCGGCCGCGCCTCCGGATCGCCGAGACGGCGCTGCGGCGGATCGCGGATCTCGGCTTCTGCGTGGCCGACGTCCGCCACATCGTGCCGACCCATCTCGATCTCGACCACGCGGGCGGCCTTGCCGATTTCCCGGCGGCGACCGTGTACGTATTCGGCGACGAATTGCGCGCTGCGAAGGACCCGACCTGGAGAGCGCGCATGCGCTACCGTCCGGCGCAGCTCTCTTCCGTCGCGAACTGGGACCGGATCGAGCCGGGCGGGGACGAATGGTTCGGGTTTGACAGCGTGCGCGCGCTGCCGGGCCGCCGCGACGACGTGCTCCTGATCCCCCTGCCCGGCCATTCGCGAGGCCACAGCGGCGTCGCCGTCCGGACGCCCGAGGGCTGGCTGCTCCATTGCGGCGACGTCTATTTCCACCACGCCGAGGTTGCGCCGGCGGGCGGCAAGGCGCCGCTCGGGCTGAGGATGTTCGAGTCGCTCGTCAACGCAGACAGGGCGGCGCGCCTCGCCAACCGCGAGCGGCTGCGCGCCCTCGCGCAAAGTCACGCCAGCGAAGTCAGGCTCATCTGCTCGCACGACCCAGCCGATCTCGCGGCGTTTCGCGTCTGAGCCCCGCCTCGCGCTCAGCCGGCGCGCCTTAAGAGCCTGGCGGCCATGCCTTTTAGAGGAAGACGTGACTTAAGTAAAAGAGCAGTCGTCTGCGCGCGGGCGCCGACGCGTGCGTTCAGACCTTCGCGTCGAAGGGCGGGTCGGCGAGCCCGCTGACGCCGACGTCGAAGGCGAAGAGCGCGCCCGCGTGCGGCTCGGCGGCGAGCGAGGACGGGTCGAGGCCGGTCCGGGCGGTCGTCACATAGAGCCGATCGAGACGGGCGCCGCCGAAGGCGCAGCACGTGACCTGCGACGCCGGCAGAGGCAGGACGCGGAGGACCCGGCCGTCGGGCGCATAGCGGACCACGCGTCCGCCGCCCCATTCGGCGTTCCACAGGCAGCCGTCGGCGTCGACCGTCGACCCATCGGGAAAGCCGGGCGCCCGACTTCGCGGATTCGCAGGTGGAAAAGCGGGTTTTTGGATTTTTTTGGTTCGCAAGTATTTGATTTGGAATGTGTGGGCCACCGGTAATATTGTCAAAAAGGCTTGTAGTGAAGACCTACCCGATTCCCAAGGAATTGTTTTTGTGATTGAATCAACGTCGTTATATTCCTTCGAAGAACCGAACGGCGGAAGAACGGCAAGGCGCACCTCTATTGGAGCATCGTCGAGAACAAGCGTCTCGATTGCGGCCGAGTGGTGCAGCGGCATG
>Ga0074044_10003502_pt1 | contig 13332 bp, 16 predicted proteins | sample BogForMeECP23OM1_FD_94443 | JGI IMG/M metagenome (GOLD analysis project Ga0074044, IMG submission 94443) | Bog forest soil microbial communities from Calvert Island, British Columbia, Canada - Bog Forest MetaG ECP23OM1 | ecosystem: Environmental > Terrestrial > Soil > Wetlands ... | reverse complement strand
GTCGCAGGCAACGTTCTTGGGGCGTCGATCGCCGGAACGCTGCAGTACGCGAGCGCATACCTGCACACGCCGCTGTTTGTCGTCATGGGCCACCACGGATGCGGGGCGGTGCAGGCTGCCATCGCAGCAAAGTTTCATGGCGCCCGCCCGCCGGGCCGGATCAGGGCGCTGCTCGCCAACATTCTGCCGGCGCTGGACGACTTGGATGCCACGCTGCCCCCTGCGCAGTTGCTGCAGGCGGCGGTGGAATCCAACGTACGTCGGACGATGCGCCTGCTGCTCGACTCGCCGGAGGGAATGGCGCGATCCAGGGAGGGCACGGTGAAGCTTGTCGGGGCCGTCTACGAACTCGAATCCGGCTTGGTCCGGTTCCTCGACTAGCCATCCCGCGTCTGGCGGCATGGGCAGCGTACATGGCAAAGGCGCCAATGGGGGTTGAGAGCCTGGGTGACTATCCCGTCTGGCAGAGCGAGCTTTTTGCCGGATAATCAGGACTTGGCGCTAGACACAAGCCTCGCGCAGACCGCGGACGTGGCCCTGCATCGGGCTAATGCCGGGCTATCTTCAGGGAAGGGATTTATGAACGAACCGCGCTGGAACCTGTATCCGTTGAACCCGGTCTTCAGCAACACTCCGAGCAAGACGTTCTACAGCGAACAATGTCCGTCGGTCGCCGAGCTGATTTCGTTCGTGGGGGCCACCGACAAGGCGGAGAATGCCGTGCTGACGACCGTGCTCGACGCCTACAGGTTGCTGTCCTTCGCCCTGCATGGCGTCCCGTATGTCTACGCGTGCATAGGTTTCAATCTCAGGCAGTGAAGCGGCGGACAAGCAAGAGAGCGTCGGCGCGCGGGCATCCCGGCCCGACTGAATCGATCTTGGCTCGTTGCGATCAGATCGACCGTGTCATCCCCATGCCGGTCGGCTGATCCTGCGTTACTACTCCCCAGAGGGCATTGCGTTGAACGACCAGCACGCGGAGCAGATCATCCGCCTTCTCGAAGAGATTCGGGACGGCCAGCGGCTGCAGCTCGAACGCCAGGCGCAGGCACTCGGAGAGCGGGCAGAAGGAGTGCTGGCCAAGAGCGCGAAGCTGGCCGCTGGCGCGCGGATCCTGGTTTTGGTCGCCGTGCCGTCCGCACGGTGACCTGCGACGGCATGACTTCCACGGTCACCGTGCACGGCATCGCGCCCGATCAGCAAAGCAAGGAAAAAATCGCTCTTTGTTGTGGCAATGTAGTCAACATGGCGACGGTGAACGATCAGATGATTGTGGGCCAGAGCGAACCCGAGGTGCAGCACTACACCGTTGTCAGAGGTGACACGCTGTCGAGGATCTCCAAGCAGTATTAGGGGGATCCGAACCAGTACAATGCGATCTTCGAGGAATAAGCCGATGTTGAAGAGCAGGCACTTCATTTATCCCGGACAAATGTCAAGAATTCCATGGTAGTGATGATCGGGGGCAGTTGCGGAGCGAAGTTGCGCGGTTGATCTGGCTGCCTCTATAACTCTAGGGATGGCGGGCGGGCGTCATCGGTACGACCCCAGGTTCGAACATAGTGTGATTGCGGCTGCGACGACGCGGGACCGGCGAGCGCTTTGGAGCATGCGATGCACCTTATCTGGACCATTCTCATCGGGTTTGTGGCAGGGTTGGTTGCCAGGATGCTCGCGCCGGGAACCGGCCCGTCGGGATTTTTCCTGACCGCGGCACTTGGCATCGCGGGATCGCTGGCGGCGACGTTCCTGGGCCAGTTCGTCGGCTGGTACAAGGAAGGCGAGACCGCGGGCTTCATCGCCGCGACACTCGGCGCGATCGTCCTGCTGGTTCTCTACCACATTTTCCGCAAGGACGGATCGTAGGCTCTGCCAGGGCCGCTGCTTGCCACACCGGAGACATCAATGGCAATCGATCTTGGGGGACTGCTTCAGCAGTACTTGGGCGCCGCAGTCGCGCGACCTGCCGGCGACGCCGACCACTTTCACCAGGTTGCGCAGTCCGCGCCACCCGAAGTCGTCAGCCAGGGGCTGGCCGAGGCATTCCGATCCGACCGGACGCCGCCATTCGGGCAGATGGTCGGGCAGCTGTTTGCACAAGGCACGCCGGACCAGCAGGCCGGGATGCTGAAACAGCTCCTGGGCAGCCTGGGCCCGGGCGCGTTGACCGCGCCTGCCGCGATTTCCACCGCAACAGGCATCGCAGCTGACGCCCGCCCAGGTGGAGCAGATTGCCAGTCACGCCGAGCAGCAAAACCCGGGTGTGATCGACGCCATGAGCAACTTCTACGCGCAGCACTCTACGCTGGTGAAGACGCTCGGCAGCGCGGCATTGGCTATTGCGCTGGCCAAGATAGCCAATCGGATGAAGGCCTGAGGCGTCGCAACCTACTGCTCGAAAGCGGTCGTTACGCTTTCATGGCTTGAGGGTCGCCGGCCGACCAGCCACTGCGCGAGGTGTAGTGCCATTGGGGCAACAGCGCACTGCACGAGGATGAAGGCCGCCGTATCGACCGGGCGGATTCCGGCGAATGTGTTGGTGGCCGCGCGCGCAAGCGTCACGGCTGGATTGGCGAATGAGGTTGAAGCCGTGAACCAATACGCGGCGGTGATATAGGCGCCGACCAGGCCACCGACTGCCATCGCCCCGCGGTGCCGTGCCAGTCCGATAGTCAGCAGCAGTCCGGCCGTTGCAACCGCCTCGCTCAGCCACTGCCCGGTTCCGCTTCGCACTTGCTCGGAGGCGGCAAAGGGCGAAAGCGAGAACATCAGGTGCGCAAGCGCGACGCCAACAAAGGCCGCCGCCATCTGGACCATGGCATAGGGCAGCACATGGCGCCACGGAAAATGGCCGGCGCTAGCCATCGCCAGCGTGACGGCCGGATTGAGGTGGGCGCCCGATACCGGGCCAAGTATCGTGATCAGTACCCAGAGGCCGCAACCCGTGGCAATGCTGTTGGCGAGAAGCGCGAGCGCTGTGTTTCCGCCCGCCAGGCGCTCGCCCATGATGCCGGAACCGACGATGACTGCGAGCAGCAGCATCGTGCCGAGTGCCTCGGCGGCGAGGGAGCGCGAAAGCTTCATCGCAGGCCGATTGCCCTGACCGATTGCTCGATCCTGAGGCGGTCGAGTTTCTCCAGCGGCAGGCTGGTGAATAATTCGATCCGACGCTTGAGGAGGTTGGCAACTCGGCCGAACTCGCGACTTTTTGCCTGATCGCTCCCTTCAAAGAGCGAAGGATCCTCGACGCCCCAATGCGCCGTGATCGGCTGACCGGGCCAGACCGGGCAGACTTCGCCGGCAGCCTGGTCGCAAACGGTGAGCACGAAATCCATACCGGCCGCCCCCGGCTTTGCGAACTCATTCCAGTCTTTGCTGCGGAGGCCATCGGTCTGGAAATTCAATCGCCGCAATGTCTCCAGGGCGAAAGGATTAGGCGCGAGCCCCGGATGGCTTCCCGCCGAGAATCCCTTGAATCTTCCTTGGCCCACATGGCTAATGATCGCCTCGGCCATGATGCTGCGCGCCGAATTATGCGTGCAGAGGAACAGCACGTTGTAGGGCCCCTTGACCATGCCCGTCGTTACGCGCAACAGCCGCCCGAGGCCTTGACCGGGGAGGCGATCTTCGCACTCGACGGTGCGCAGCACGACGCGGCCGAAGTCTTGCCCGTGTCGCGATCGGCGGCCGACTCAGCCACGGCCCGCCCCGCTTCGCTATCGCCGAAGAGTGGAATGGAGCCGAGCGAGCGAAAGCATTCCCAGGCGATGCCTTGCGGGTCCGTTACCCAATACTTGTCGGACTGTGCGTAGCAGCAGCGTGCGCCCTTTTCGGCGAGCACCGCGGTATCGGCCTGGCGCAGACTTGCATGGATGGCTTCCAGTTCGGCGTCGTCCTCCGCCTGGAGCCCGAGATGATTGACGCCCGGCTCGTGTCCTCGACTGGAAATTGCGAAGTTGATGCGCGGGTCTTCGAGCATCCACTTGGCGTAATCCGGCTTCACGACAGCAGGCTCTTCGCCGAACATCGCCGAATAGAAGGCGATGCTCTTGCCCAGATCGCTGACGGCGACATGCACATGAAATCGTTTCATTGATACTCCCGAAAGGGTTCGTTGCGGCAGCAACGCGGACGCAGTCGACAGGGTTCGCCGAGCCGCTTGGCGAGCCTTGCGCTCACCCATCGCCGCACGGCGCGCGACGCCCGCTCCGCCCATTGGCCCGGGCGGGTGGCGCCGGTCTTCCTCAACGTCATGACGCTCCCCTACTGCGCCTGGCTGCCGCCGGCGCGCAGGCAATATCGCAGGTGTTGCCCTCGCAGCAATTCTCCGTCAGGTACGCGATCAGCCCGTTCATGGTCGCGTAATTGGCGCTGTAGTAAATGAATCGACCTGCCTGATGCGGTGTCACAAGTCCTGCGTGCGTCAGTTCCTTCAGGTGGAACGACGCCGTCGCGTTGGCGAGCGCAAGACGATCGACGATTTCGCCAGCGGCCAATCCCTGCGGCCCTTGCTCCACCAGGAGACGGAAGATGGCGAGACGGGTGTCCTGCGCCAGCGCAGCCAAGGCTCTGAGTACGACCTCTGTTTCCATAATTCCAATTATATAGAAATGATTGGCGCCGTCAACCATGGGTCGCGCCAAGGTTTGCAGCGCTTCGCCGGCCGGCCCGTGCGGCCTGCTTCGTTCGGGTTGACTCTCCGCTACGCGACGGACGGGGGTGCTCGATCGAAGCAGCTGCGATGGGCTAAATGCGCAGCGCAACGTACACTGAGCGCATGCGCGAAGCCTCCCTCGGATCGCGAATTGCCACGGGTCTGCTGTGGCTAGTCCCAGCCGTCGTTGCCTCTGCGGCACCGGTCGAGCTCAGCCCGACGCCTGGCGCACTGGTACAGGCGATCGATGGTCACCGGGTCGTGCTGCTTGGCGAGGTACACGACAATGCCACGCAGCATGCGTTGCGGGCCGCCGCGCTGCGGCAATGGGTGGGTCAGGGGGCGCGCCCGGCGATCGTGTTCGAGCAGTTCGACCGGGAACACCAGGCGGATATCGAGCGCGCACGGCACGAACGGCCGACCGACGCCGATTACCTTATCGCGCAAGCCAAAGGCAACGCCGACTGGCACTGGGAATCCTACCGCCCGTTCGTGGCGCTCGCACTCGAATATGATCTCCCGATCGTCGCCGCGAATCTGTCTCGCGCCGATGCGATGCGGGTGGCGAAGGGAGGCTGGGCTGATCTGTTCGACCCAGCGACACGCAGTGCCCTCGCGCTCGACGCCCTCCCGGCAGACTTCTGGCGCAAGCATGAGGAGGCGATTGCGGAAGGCCACTGCAACCTGCTCCCGGCAGAGGACCTGCCGGCGCTGGCGCGTGCCCAGATGGCCCGCGATATCGTCATGGCAGAGTCGATCCGGCCCTACCTCGACCGGGGCGTCGTGCTTCTGGCCGGAAACGGCCACGCGCGCCGTGATATTGGCGTTCGATTCTGGCTGCCTGCTGATGCCGCGCGCAGCGCGATTAGCATCGGCATGCTCGAGCGCGACGACGGTTCGGTGTCCGACTCCGTGGACGATTTTGATGCTTATGTCATCACCGAACGCGCCCAGCGATCCGACCCCTGCATAGGACTTACCAAAGACCTCAAACCCGCCACCTCGCGATGAGCCAAGCAGCCGTTAGGGGAGTCATTCTCAACCAGGCTGGCCTCGTCACACCTGACCGGTTGCAGCGATTTCGGGACCCGTTAGCTTGGGCCGTCGCCGATCAGCCCGCGCGCGGCGAGGCGCGCCGCCAGCAGTGTTGAGGGGCGGACGTGGTCTCGCGAAGTTGACGTCTTCGTTAACGGTCTGCCTTGGGACCGAAAACGTCGACACCTTCCGACTCGAGTGTCGTCGCCACGCCCAGCTCAAGGGCGTTCTGGCCATACGACCATTCGATCGAGTTGCATGACGTTTCCATGACCATTCGGAAGACCCGATCCGCATTTGCGGGAATTACGAAGCGCAGATATCTCCTGATCTTTTCGGCCTCAGAGTTAGCCGTCGAATCGATGCACCATTTATCCTTATCCGTCTGAAATGAGGCTTGATGAAACCCGATCCGCGCGCGAGATCTCGCTAGCACGCGTTCGGCGCCTCCCAGGAAAATCATCCCGCATGCGGAGGCGCAGTCATAGCGCGCGACGGTTCGAAGCCCCTGAAATCGCACCTCGCGGCCAAGTGTGATTCCATCGATAAGGCTCCCGCCGGGCGACTCCAGAAGCAACATCAGCGGCGTACCGCAGCCGTTAGCAGCAGCTTTCTTGACTACGTCATCAAACTTGAAGCTCGCCTCGTTGGATACGATGCCTTGAAGCGCGATAACGCAGTCACCGGAAAGAGAGCGGCGAACGACGGACCTCCCGCCCTCGTACGCAGTGACTTCCTCGGGTGGGTACAGATGCGCAAGTTGCTGGCGGGCGCGCTGCTTCGTTTTCAGCCCTCCGCGGTCGGCGCGAGGGTTCGCAAGGACCTTCTCGTACCAGTAACGCGCCCTATCCAGATCGAGAGAAAGGCCGACTCCCTTTTCGTACAGCACCGCGATGTTGTACTGCGCTTGCTCATCTCCCTGTTCTGCAGCCTTCATGTACCAGCGCGCGGCTTCTGCATAGTCCTGGGTAACGCCCAGCCCCTTTTCGAACAGAACTCCGAGGTTGAACCGCGCAGCCGCGTGCCATCGTTCCGCCAGGGGCAGCCATAAGGCAAATGCGGTATCAAATCTCCCCTGTCATAGGCCGCGACGCCATCGTCATACGGACCAGCCCACGCTCGCTTAGCGACGATCACGATGTAACAGACTATGCAGAATCGTCGCTTCATGAAGGAAATCCAATGCCTCTAAGCGGCATGCCACCGCAGCGCGGCCCGACTTCTAAACAGAATAGACCCGGGTTTTGTTGGTGCCATGAGCGGATTCGAACCACCGGACTTACTGATTGCGAATGTGCTGTGCTCACTGGTAAATATTACAATTTCGTTGCGTTTGCAGATGCGCGGTGTCATAGGTTCAACTCCGGGGATCACCGCGGTGCGCGGGCGCGATAGACTATATCGCAGTGTAGTATCTTGACCTCTGGCTATTGTAGTGGCGGAACCCAAAAACATGGCCGTGATCGGCGGAGCGATGCGCTTCGCAGCGTTCAGTCTTGTGGCTGCGCTCTTGGTCGGATGCGCAACGTCCCCGCCTGGGGCCGACTTCCCGAAAGTGAGGTCGATCGCGCTGATTCATCCCGAGGAGACGCGGCTCGGCCGACAGTTCGATGGCGCGGCGCGAGACCATGGCGGGAATTCCGCGTTTCACCTGCTTTCGGTGGGTGTCGACGGGTTCCTGGCTCGTGCGCAGATGATCAATGCCGCCGAACGCACCCTCGATCTCGAGTATTTCATCTTTCGTCAGGACGAGACTGGCCAGTTGTTGACCGACGCCCTGCTGCGCGCGGCCGATCGGGGGGTGCGAGTGCGTGTCCTGGTCGATGACGGGGACACGCTCACGGGCGATGAACACCTCGCGGCGCTAAGCGCACACCCGAAGATTGAGATTCGGATCTTCAATCCATTTACCTATCGCGGCCATACCGAACTGTTTCGTGCCATTGAATTCATGTTCAACGCCCCGCGGCTCGATTACCGGATGCACAACAAGCTTTTGGTCGTCGACAACGCGATCACCCTCGTTGGTGGACGCAATATCGGCGATCAATACTTTCAGGTCGACCCCGAGTCGCAGTTCGGTGATGATGACGCCTTTGTTGCGGGCCCGATCGTAGTGGACCTGTCCAGGACATTCGACGACTTCTGGAACAGCGATCTCGCGATCCCGGTCGCCGCCCTTGGCAATGAAGAGCACTCGGATGCGGCGCTGGAGGCATACCGCAAGACCCTGGACGAACATCGCCGGGAGTTGAAGGCGGACGGGACCGACTATGCGAGCCGGGTTGCTAGCGGTGAGCCGCTCGCCGGGATGCTGTCCGGCAGGCTGCCGCTCGTATGGGCGCGGGCGCAAGTAGTCTATGACAGCCCCGACAAGAGACGCGTCGAAAAAGGGGAGATGGTCGGCGAGCTGATGCACCGGAAAGTGGCTGACGCCGCGGCGACAGTGCAATCGGAACTGTTGATGGTCACGCCCTTCCTCATACCGGGGAATGATGGAATGCGGCTGTTCGAGGAGCTGCGCCAGCGTGGTGTGCGCGTTCGGATCCTGACCAATTCGCTCGAGTCGACGCCGGAGCCGGCGGCTCAGTCCGGTTACATGCGCTATCGCGTCCCTTTGCTCGAGGACGGCGTGGAACTCTATGAAGTACGTTCGGTACTAGGCAGTGCCAGGGGCAGTGGCGAGTCGTCTGCGGCGGCGCACACCGGTAATTACGCGTTGCATGCGAAGCTGTTCGTTTTCGATCGCCAAAGATTGTATATCGGGTCGATGAACTTCGACGAGCGTTCGCACCGCCTCAACACCGAGGTCGGACTGATTATCGACAGCCCCGATTTGGCGCGCCAAACCGCGGCGCGCTTCGAAGCAATTGCAGTTCCTGCAAACAGTTACGTGCCGACGTTGCGTCGAGATCCGGCGGGCGGCCCGCCGAGGCTGATCTGGCGCACCCGAGAAGACGGAAGCGACATCGAGTACGATTCCGAACCCGCGCGCAGTGCCTGGCAGCGAATGGATGTAGATTGGCTCTCCCTGCTGCCGCTGGACAAGGAGCTCTAAGCGCCGGCGCGGGGCCGGCCCAGCAGCGCACGCGTCCGAGCTGCTGGGATTGAAAGCTGCCTGGCATCCGGCCGCCACCATGAAGGCGTTTGTCTTACAGACGCCTCCAGGTGCCCTACAGGAACACCAGATACCTGCTGATAGCGTTTGCTGCGTCGATGCGGGAGGATTAGTCGCCCATGAAGAGTCGGGAGGCTACAAATGCTCTATTACGCGCTCGTGTTTTTCATCATCGCGCTCGTTGCAGCGCTGTTTGGCTTTGGCGGGATCGCCGCGGGGGCCGCCTCGATCGCGCAAGTGCTCTTTTTCCTTTTCCTCATCCTGTTTCTTGGATCCCTCATCTTTGGCCTCATTCGCCGTGGCGGCCCTTAAGACGGGTTGAGGGAACGAACCTGGCGCGGACGTGACGGAAGACTCAAGCTAACGCAGCGTCCGGGGCTCCGCCGTCCAGCGCCTGGCACAGGGAAGTCGCCACGGTCACGGTACTGGCTGATCTCGATCTTGCCTTCGCGGCTCCCCGGTCGGCGCGTCATCACACAAGGAAATAGACCATGACGAGGAAGATCCTTGCGATATTGATGATCCTGGGCATATTTGGCACGATTGGCGCGATAACGGCTTGTAATACCGTGGCCGGCGCCGGCACGGACATCGAACGCGGTGGCGAAGCGATCCACGACTCGGCCAAGGACGTGCAACATAAGATGTGAGGTTTTCAACCGCGTTGATAACGACCGAGGCCCGTCTAGGTAACCTCGGTCTTCCGCGCGACGGCATCGTTCCACACCGATGACAAGCTCGATCCTGTTCGATCGCGCCCGAACCAGGACTACGCCACCTGCGGATGAGTCTGCTGTCGATCCTGTGCCGGAGCATATCAGCCAAAATATCGACAGCATTTTGGCTTTCTATCGTCGCGAAGAGCAGAAGATCAGCAACTTGCGACGGCTACTCGAAACAGTCGGAGGGTTTATGGGCCGACCGTTCTATCTCGCATCCGTGGTGTGCTTCGTCGTACTGTGGCTTCTGGCGAACGCGCTATGCGAGCTTCTCGGATTCCGGGCATTGGATCCGCCGCCATTTTCTTGGCTGCAAGGCATTGTTAGTCTGGGTGCGCTCCTAACCACGACCGTGGTTCTCATTACTCAGAATCGAGAAGCCCAGCTCGAAGAGCGACGATTGGAACTGGAGCTACAGGTGAATCTTTTAACTGAGCAGAAAACCACAAAACTTATCCGTCTGCTCGAAGAGTTGAGACGGGACTTGCCCATGGTCAAGGATCGTCACGACCCGGAGGCGGCGGCATTGCAGACGCCGACGAAGCCCGAAGAAGTACTTGCAGCCCTGGAGGAACGGCGTGACAAGGATTGATGGTTCCAATCGCTGTGCCTGGCCGCCTTCGCCGATCACGGTGAACTGAAGGGCATAATAGCTGCTGACGGAGGCGACGCCGAAGAGGCGCTCGTTGAATTCACGCGGATCGGTGCCTGCTTCGACGCGAAGGGCCCGAATCCTTCGATCAGTCGCGGTAGGATCTCATGGTCCGCGTCGCCGCAAAGAGCAGCTTGTTGAAGAAAGGCGATCGGACCCGTACGGAGCAACGATGACCACGAGCGGGACAGCGCAGATCCAACAGCTGACTGAAAGGCCGGCGTGGAAGGCGCTGGTCGCGCATCACCAGGCGGTGCGCAATCTACATCTGCGCGAGCTCTTCGCCAGCGATCCCATGCGCGGCGAACGGCTGGCCGCCGAAGGCGCCGGACTCTACCTCGATTACTCGAAGAATCGGGTGACCGACGAGACGATCGGGCTGCTGCTGCGGCTCGCGGACGAATGCAATCTCGCGCAGCGCATCGGCGCCATGTTCAGCGGCGCGAAGATCAACGTTACCGAGCAACGCGCGGTGCTGCACGTTGCCCTGCGCGCGCCGCAGGGCGAACGGATTCTGGTCGACGGCATCGATGTCGTACCCGGCGTGCACAGAGTCCTCGAACGCATGGCGGCCTTTGCGGACGAGATCCGGAGCGACCGATGGCTGGGACACACGGGTCGGCCGATTCGCAACGTCGTCAACATCGGCATCGGCGGCTCCGATCTCGGCCCGGTGATGGCCTACGAAGCCCTGCGTCTTTACAGCCGACGCGTCATGACGTTCCGCTTCGTCTCCAACGTGGATGGTACCGACTTCGTGGAAGCCACGCGCGATCTCGATCCCGAGGAGACCCTGTTCGTCATTTGCTCGAAGACGTTCACCACGCAGGAGACACTGACCAATGCCCACGCGGCGCGCGCGTGGACCGTTGCCAAGCTCGGTGACGAGCGCGCGGTGCGCCGGCATTTTGTCGCCGTATCGAGCAACGCCGAGGGCGTCGAGAAGTTCGGCATCGACACCGCCAACATGTTCGGCTTCTGGGATTGGGTCGGCGGCCGCTACTCGATGGATTCCGCGATCGGCTTGTCGACGATGCTCGCCGTCGGGCCGGAAAACTTTCGCGCCATGCTTGCCGGTTTCCATGCAATGGATCGGCATTTCCGGACGGCGCCGTTCCAGCGCAATCTGCCGGTGCTGATGGGATTGTTTGCGGTCTGGCACAGCAATTTCTTCGGCGCGCAGACAGTCGCGGTGCTGCCGTACGAGCAATACCTGAAGCGCTTTCCAGCGTATCTCCAGCAGTTGACGATGGAGAGCAACGGCAAGCACGTCTCGCTCGAAGGCGTGCGGGTGGCTTATCAGACGGGACCGATCTACTGGGGTGAGCCGGGTACCAATGGTCAGCATTCGTTCTACCAGCTCATCCACCAGGGGACCCGACTCATACCCTGCGACTTCATCGGCTTCTGCCAGGCATCGAATCCGCTCGGCCAGCAGCACGACCTGCTGATCGCGAATCTTCTCGCACAGGCCGAAGCGCTGGCGTTCGGCACGACGGAGGCGCAAGTCGAAGCCGAAGGAACGCCAGCGTGGCTGGCGCCGCATCGTACGTTCGAAGGCAATCGCCCGAGCAACACCATTCTCGCCGAGCGCCTGACTCCCGAGACCCTGGGGCTTCTCGTCGCGCTGTACGAGCACAGTGTCTTTACCCAGGGGACGATCTGGAATATCGACTCGTTCGATCAGTGGGGCGTCGAGCTGGGCAAGGCTCTGGCACAGCGCATCGCCCCCGAACTCGAGTGCAAGAACGAGACCGGCCTTGCGCACGACAGCTCGACCAACGCGCTGATCCGTCGCTTCCGCCGGCTCAAGAACGGACGCTTATGAAGGTCAGTCCCCTCGCTGGCAAGCCGGCCACGCCGGAGATGCTGGTCAACGTACCCAGGCTTGTTACGGCCTACTATACCGACGTGCCCGATGCTTCGGTGCAGGCGCAGCGGGTCGCGTTCGGCACCTCGGGGCATCGTGGTTCCTCCTTCGAGCGCACTTTCAACGAATGGCACGTCCTGGCGATCAGCCAGGCCATTTGCGATTACCGCAAGCGGCGTGGCATAGGCGGTCCGCTGTTTCTCGGTATCGACACGCACGCGCTATCCGTGCCGGCCTGTGCCAGCGCGCTCGAAGTGCTGGCGGCAAACGGCGTGGAGATCATGCTCGCGGAGGACGACGAATACACCCCAACCCCCGCGGTTTCCCACGCCATACTGACCTACAACCGCGGGCGCAGCTCGGGGCTGGCCGACGGCGTCGTTATCACGCCTTCGCACAACCCGCCCGATGCCGGCGGGTTCAAGTACAACCCGCCCAATGGCGGGCCGGCGGACACCGACGTGACCGAATGGATCGAAGCCAGGGCCAATGCGTTTTTGGACGGCGGCTTTGTGGACGTGAAGAGAATTTCGCACCAGAAGGCCCTGCGTGCTTCCACCACGCATCGATACGACTTTCTCAACGCTTACGTGGATGACCTCGGCAGCGTGCTCGATATGGATGCGATCCGCGGCGCGAACGTCCGCATGGGCGTGGATCCACTCGGTGGCGCCGGAGTTCACTACTGGGGTCCGATTGCCGCGCGCTATGGCCTGAACCTCACGATGGTTAACGAAGTGGTCGATCCGACCTTCCGCTTCATGACGGTCGATTGGGACGGCCGCATCCGTATGGATCCGTCGTCGCCTTACGCCATGCAGAGCCTGATTGATCTCAAGGACCGCTTCGACATCGCCTTCGCCTGCGACACCGACCACGACAGGCACGGGATCGTCACCCGGAGCGCGGGGTTGCTGCCGCCCAATCATTACCTTTCGGTCGTCATCTTCTACCTCTTCCGGCACCGGCCGCAGTGGAGCACGTCGGCGGCGGTCGGCAAGACGGTGGTCAGCAGCCAGATGATCGATCGCATCACGGCGAAGCTCGGCCGTCAGCTCTACGAGGTGCCGGTCGGCTTCAAGTGGTTCGTGGATGGCTTGTTCGACGGTTCGCTCGGCTTCGGCGGGGAAGAGAGTGCGGGCGCGACCTTCTTGCGGATCAATGGGAGCGCCTGGACGACGGACAAGGACGGCATCGTGCCGGCCTTGCTGGCGGCGGAGATCACAGCGCGCGTGGGCCGCGATCCCGGCGAAATCTACCGCGATCTCACGCGCGAGTTCGGCG
>Ga0074044_10003501_pt1 | contig 13336 bp, 11 predicted proteins | sample BogForMeECP23OM1_FD_94443 | JGI IMG/M metagenome (GOLD analysis project Ga0074044, IMG submission 94443) | Bog forest soil microbial communities from Calvert Island, British Columbia, Canada - Bog Forest MetaG ECP23OM1 | ecosystem: Environmental > Terrestrial > Soil > Wetlands ... | reverse complement strand
GCTCGAGGATTTCATGGTCCACAAACAAAAACTCCAGCCGGCCAGGCTGGAATCGTTGGAGGAGATCCTCCGGACAAACCCGGGGGTTGATGATCCCGAGAAGCTGAAGCGGTTCCTTTATCAAGCGTGGCGCCAGGGCGGCCTGCGTTACGCATTGCTGGTCGGCGATGTGGATGTCATGCCCGTTCGGTACATGGTGCTGGACCGCGTGACTCCGGCGGCTTTTGACTACGCGTTTTATCCGAGTGACTTGTACTACGCCGACCTGGCCAAGGCCGACGGAACCTTCGAGGATTGGAACGCGCACAAGGAATCGTTCCATGCCGGTTACTTCGGAGAGGTCCGGGGCGAGAAGAACAAGCATGACCCGATCAATTATGATGGCGTGGATTACCTGCCGGAAATCGCCGTGGGCCGCTGGCCAGTGAGCACCGCCGAGGAATGCCGGGTGGTGGCGGCCAAGACAATGGCTTACGAGGATAGCGTGTTGGCGGACGCGGACGCGCGCGACCATCGTGCCGCCTTCGTTGCGGTCGGCGGCTGGGTCGACAGCCGGGGCCTCATGGATAGCCTGGCGGCAAAGCTGGCCAAGGGCTGGCAGTTGGAGAAGCGCTACTACTCGGACTCCGCGCGACAAGGAACACTGCCGCCGAATCACGACCAATTGCGCCGGATTTTCAACGAGGGAGTGGGACTGGTCGTGCACTGCGGGCACGGGTCGCCGGATGCCTGGGACCAATGCTTCTCGCTTGGTGATTTGAATCGCATTACCAACGCCACACGGCTGCCGGTAGTCATTTCCGCCGGGTGCAGCACGGCGTATTTCGCTCCGTTGCCACCCTACGGCGCCTATGTGGACGTGGAGGGGAAGGAACACGCGGGCACCGACGACCATGAAGTATTCGACGCGCCGCCTCCGCCGCCCTGTCCTTATCAGCGGGGACGCTTTAACCCGACGGGTTTGGGTGAGCAGTTGCTGAAGCGCTCGCCGAATGGCGCGGTCGCCTACATCGGCTGCAACACCGGGAGCCAACCCTGCGCCCTCACGCTCGTCGAAGGCTTTGTCACGGCGCTGGCCGAGGCGACGGACCCGCGCCTGGGCGATTGCTGGGCGAGCGCCATCCGCCATTACTACGACAAAGAACACCTCGCAACCTTGAAGCCGAACGCGGACTGGTATCCGCCCAGCATCTTCTTCCAGGGAATGAAGTTCATGCTCTTCGGCGACCCCAGTCTGCGGTTGCCGGCCAACCGGCCCTGAACCAACTCATCGGAGCGGTGGCGCTGAGTCCGGTTCCAAGATTTTCCGTGCGCTGGGCGACGCCAGGGCTACGATAGCCCTGATGTCCGGCGCTTATCATCAATTGCTCGACGCTGCGATTCAGCATCTCCAAGAGCTGAAAGCGCGCGGGATCCAGTTTGTGCCTGTCGCACCGGAGACGCTGGCGGCGCTGAACAAGCCGCGGAGGCTGGCGCCAGCCCGAAATCACACGACTCCACCAGTGCCCGCGCCACGGCCCGTACCGCCGGCCCCAAAGCGGGGCCTGGCCAGCGCCAAACCGGCGGAGCCGAAGCCCCCTGTCGAACAATCGCTCTCCTTGGCGTTGCCGGGCGAGGAACCGGCCGCTGCCCTTGTGGCGGCGCTGAGTCCCGAGGCCAAGGCGGCTGCATTCGCGGAACTGCGGGAGCGCGCAATGGCCTGCGTGAAATGCCCGCACCTGGCTTCGTCGCGCCAGAGCGTCGTGTTCGGCGTGGGCAGCCTGGATGCCGAGCTGATGTTCATCGGGGAAGCCCCGGGCGCCGATGAAGATCAGCAGGGCGAACCGTTTGTGGGCAAGGCGGGCCAGTTGCTGACCAGGATCATCCAGGCCATGGGTTTGACCCGCGAAACGGTTTATATCGGGAACATTCTTAAGTGCCGGCCCGACACCCCGGGCCAGGCCGCCGGCAATCGCAAGCCGACGCCGGAGGAGATGAAGACGTGCATTCCGTATCTACACGAGCAGATTGATCTGATCCGGCCCAAGGTGATCGTCGCCCTGGGCGCGACGGCGGTGGAGGGTTTGCTGGGCAAGACCATCGGCATCACCCGGCTGCGGGGGAATTGGAGGACGTATCGCGGCACCCCGCTCATGCCGACCTATCATCCTGCCTACCTGCTGCGCAACCAGGCGCCGAGCGAAAAGCGGCGGGTTTGGGAGGATATGCTGCATGTGATGGAGAAGCTCGGCCTGCCCATCAGCGAGAAGCAGCGCAAGTACTTCCTCAAAGGCGCCTGAGCTTGCGCTGGCCGGCCACTCAACTAACCGGCACCAGGCTGACGCGCTCTCCTTTATCGTTTCGGGCAATGCCCTGGGCCTGCGGATCGAGGGTAAAAACGCCATCCACCAGGAACGCGTACCGGTGATGACCGTGTTTCAATTCAACCGTGATCAGCCAGGAGCGGTCAGGCATCTGTTTCATGCGATTGACCGCGGGGTTCCACCCGTTGAAGTCGCCGACCAGGCTCACGGTTTTGGCTTGGGTAGCGTGGCAAATAAAGTTAACCGCCCGCATGGATTTTTGATAACCGTACAAAGTCATAATGATTCCCCCGTCTGGTTGGACATCTGGCGCGGAGTTGTCAGGTAATATTATCCGGGTAGGAGGTTTTGCAGAATGGTCAAGGCCGTCCGCCGAATTTGCTCGGAATGGGCTTCCAGCTCACGGTAGCGCTGGATCCAGCCGGACTGGGCTCGGTGGCGGTCGCGCCAAAGTGTTTTAAGCACGCGCTCCGTTCGTTCGACTTGCTGCAAGGCGGAGGCGAGGGACTCCCGTCCCTCCGGCAGGTCAGAAATGTTGCCGACAAAGAACCGGCTGATGCGTCTCTGCTTGAAAATGGCGTGCAAGAGCATCACTACCGTTTGTTCATAAGGATACCAACGCTGGGTCAGCACCTCGGCCAGGAAATCATGGCGGACGGCAAAGAACTCCGACCGGGGCCGCTCGGTGTATTGGCGGATGGCCTGGGCCTCGGCGGGAAACCAGTTGTAGAGCAGCGCGAAGGTGCCGTGCGTGTCAATGAGCTGTTTGGAGTTGTTGTGGTCAGTTGCAATTTCGCCAATGCACAGGTGCTGGTCCAGTTCCAGGATAATCTCGGGCAGGTCGTGCAGCCGGCCAAGCACTTCCCGCCCGGCCGCTGCGCCATAATTGAAGTCCCCGGGAATCAGCCAATACACATCACCGGGCTTGCCCCGTTCGAAAGCGGCCCCCAGGCCCGCATACCACATCTGGCACGTATCAACACACCAGGCGTCCAGGATATCGCCGCACCGGGCAAGGGTTCGATTTCGAAAGGCCAGAAAGGGGGCGGCTTTCTTCTGAGAATAGTAGGTTTTGCGGTCCACGACCGTTATGGGGCGTTCATATTTCTCCCGGTCTGCCCCCAGGCGCTCGACCAGCGAGTACAGCGCCTCGAGGTCGCCATAATCGGCGGGTTGTTTGAACGGATAAATGATGACTGGGTGGATTGTGCCGGTTGACGCGGAACCGCCTTTAGTTCTAACCGGCTTTGAGGGCTTGCCCCGATTGGACTTCACCGTTCGCTTCATAAGTACCCTTCTATGGCGGGTGTAAAACCCACCTGTGGTAATGATTGGCCGCCTTTCGGCAACAGCCATACGTTAACTGCTCAAACCTCGTGTTCTAAACAGACATGGATTCGGTCTCGACTCACGCTGGGGATTATAGGCCGCTGGGGGCGGGGGTCAAGCCGGAAATGCGTTGGAGTGCGCTGCGGAATGGCGACTCGCAGACGCTACGCACGTGAGGCCCCTATCCCACGGGTCTTCCCTTGTGAAAGGCGGCAACGACTCCGAAAGACAGGGCCATGCCCAGCAGTCACACCGTGGCTCCAGCGTTGAGCATGCCGGCGGCACCCCCAAACCCGCGCCGCCTGGTCCCTGCAACCGGTTATGCCGGCTCGGGCGGAGACTCTTGTCCCGCCTATTTCTTGTCCCAGTTATGGTCCTTGATGATCTGCGCGAGTTGGGCCTTTGGCTCGAAGTCGGCGGGCATGATGTTGAACTTGACCAGGTAATTGCAGACATCGCGCAGATGTTTTACCTCATCTTTCTTCCCAGCGAGCTTGTCGGGAGGAAGTTGCTCGAGGGCGGCCACGTATTGAGCAGCCATTTCCGCGGCCTTCTGAGCGGTGTCCTCGTCTCTTTCATAAACCAGCGATTCGCCCAGGCGCAACATTTCCGGCAGGGGGTTAGCCGGGTTCGCGAGTTGGGCGGCTTGCTCGCGGAGCATAGCGGCAAGTTCATGGCGTTTGGCCATCGTTGCCTCCGTAGTGAGATAGCCGTCCGTGCCGCCCTCGATGGCGCGCGGTGGCAGCGGGCGATACCATATGTTGCGGTAGCGAACTGGGTTGCCGTGGTCCTGGAGCTTGAGCGGGCCGGCCTCGGGGAACGCACCCGGCTGGCTGCGCACCATGTGGCCGGTTGGCCCTTCGATCCTAGTGTGGTCCTGCATGAGCACTCCGTTTTCAAACACGGTGACGTAGCCTGGATCCAATTGCTGGCCGTCTTTGTAAACTGGCCGGCGGAACACGATGTCGTAGGTTTGGAACTGGCCCGGCGGGCGCAAAGCATTGGCCATCGGCGGGTTCACGCCGTAAACCGAGGCGGCAAAGCCATCGGCATAGGTCGGGTTGTTGTAGTCGTCCAGGACCTGGATTTCGACCAAGCCCATCAGGAACACGCCGCTGTTGCCCCGGCCCTGGCTTTCGCCTTCTACCTTGGTGGGCGCGGCCCATTCGACGTGGAGCTGGCAATCGCCAAACTTCCCTTTGGTGCGGATGTAGCCTGAGCCAGGGACGCATTCCATTGCGCCGTTCTTGATCACCCATTTTGTAGGCACACCCGTGCCTTCGTCGGCCTCCCATTTCGACAGGTCAGTGCCGTCGAACAACACGATGGCATCGCCAGGCGGTTTGCCCGGTTCTTCCTGGGAACTGAACGTGCCGGGGGCGACGAGTGGGGGCTGCGGACGATTCCGGTCGTGGACGGCCCAAGGGTGGTGTTCATCGGGTGCATCGCCGTAAAAGGGAGACCCCACGTTAGCAGCCTGGCTGGCGAACGCGAACGACGAGATGGCGCAAAGCGCAGTGAAAGTAGAACTTAGTTTCATGGCATTGTCAGGTTGTTGATCAGCATCTGAAGCATCTTTTAGAGGTTCGACAGCGCGGTGTCCAGCCCCATGCGCGAAAAATCGCCTGCCCCACCGTTGGCCGTAGAGACCAGAATCTCGTTCCCACCGCCGACCTTTTCCGCTATAAGCAGCCCCCGCATGCTCAAAGCGCTTATCGCCTCGCTCAAGATCTGGTATGTCGGGGCCCTCAAAACCGGCGGCTACTGGGTCGTGGCCTTGATGATGGCCATTGAAAGCTCGGTCTTCCCGTTGCCCAGCGAAATCGTGATTCCCCCGGCGGCCTACTGGGCCCATACGAACCAGATCCCGCTCAGCCTGACCGGGCTGATCATTGCCGGCACCATTGGGTCCTGGCTCGGCGCGACTGCCATGTATTGGGCCGCGCGGCTTGGCGGCCGGCCGCTGGTGCTGCGCTATGGCCCTTACCTCATGATCTCACCGGCCAAGGTGGAAGGAGCCGAGCGCTGGGCGGCGCATTACGGCTCGATGGGGATTTTCATTTCACGCCTGCTGCCCGTCGTGCGGCATTTGATCGGCATCCCGGCCGGCATCGTGCGGATGAACTACAAGTCCTTTTCCCTCTGCACGGTGCTCGGCTCGGGCGTCTGGTGCGCCGTGCTTTGCTGGATAGGCATTAAGGCGGGAAACGACGAGAAGCTAATGAAGGGCGAGATGCACGCCGTCACGCTCTGGCTTGGCGGCGCCATGCTGGTGCTGGGCTCCCTGTATTACTTCTTCGTTCATCGCCACATGAAAGCGGGGAGCAAGCCGGCCCCGGGCCCGGGAGCCGACTAGGGGCGGGTGATGCCGACGGCGCGCTCGAATTCGGCGGAGAATTTGAGGAGGGCATCGCCGATTTTGGGCGGCTGCTCGAGCAGGGTTGCCAGCATGCGTTGGGCCGTCTGCGGCTGAAGGCGGCTCAATTCCACGGCGGCGATAATCAGGGAGAGGTGATTGTTGATTTCATGCCGCATGGCCGCCAGCTTGCTATTCAAGTCCGCGAGCTGCTGGACGGTCAAAGTAACTGGCTTGCTGGGCAAAGGCATGGGAGACAATGGGCTGAAAGGCGGCGGAAGGCAAGCCGCATCCGGAATTGCCGGTTGACAACTTGGGGCTGCCCCCTAAGCTCCAGGGCCTGACCAAACGGGAGCGCGGGCCATGAAGGCCCGGGCGGGGCCAAGGTCTTAGAAGAGGAAGTGAGAGAGTTTTGACCGAGATTAAGCTTATTATGTATTCCCTTTCCACCTGCTGGAACTCCCATCGGCACACCGATGGCCGGGCTATGCTGCACGAGGTCCGCGACCTGGGCTTCCAATACGCCGAGCTGAGCCATGGCACGCGCATTAGCCTGCTGCCAGGGATTCTCGAAGCGGTGGACGCGGGGGAGATCAAAATATCCAGCCTGCATAACTTCTGCCCACTGCCGATGGGGGTCACTTACCCCGCGCCCAACCTTTACGAGTTCTCGGCGGACCGTGCCCGCGAGCGCGAATTGGCCGAGCGTTACACACTGAAGACCATCGAGTTCGCGGCCCGCGTCAAAGCCCCGGTCGTGGTGCTGCACTGTGGCAGCGTGGAGATGAAGAATTACACCGACAAGCTGCTGGACCTGGTTGCTCGCGAGCAAAAGGAAAGCCCCAAGTATTCCAAGCTCTGCACCGAGCTGGATGAGAAGCGGGAGGCGAAGAAGGGGCCCTACGTCGAGCGGGTCAACGAACTGTTGAAGAAGTTCCTGGCGCCGGCCGAAGCGCAAGGCACCCGGCTGGGGATTGAGAACCGCCAGTGCCTCGAGGAACTGCCCTTCGAGAGCGATTTCCAGTTCCTGTTCCGCGAACTCATCAGCCCGAACATCGTCTATTGGCACGACACGGGCCACGCCCAGATCAAGGAGAACCTCGGGTTCATCCAGCACGCCATGCACCTGGAATCCTTGCGCGACCGCCTGTTCGGCTTTCATGTCCACGACGTCCAATTTCCCGGCCGCGACCATTGTGCGCCGGGCACAGGGATGATTGACTTCGCCGCCCTCAAGCCGCTGGTCAAGCCGGAGCACATCAAGGTGTTCGAACTCAGTCCAAGTCTGACCGTTGAGGAAGTGAAAGGCGGAATCGAGCACATCAAACGGATGTGGGGAGAGGAATGAAGGCGCAGCCTGGCAGGTCTGCCCGGGATGCCGCGCTCGATATAGCTCGCCGGCTGCAGCAGGCCGGCTTCGCGGCTTTCTGGGTGGGTGGCTGCGTCCGGGATGTCCTGCTCGGGCGCGAACCAGGGGATTATGACATCGTCACCTCCGCCTTGCCGGCACAGATCGAACACTTGTTCAAGCATACGGTCCCGGTCGGACGGAAATTCGGCGTCATGGTTGTCATCGAAGGCGGCCGTCAGTTCCAGGTGGCGACGTTCCGCGCCGAGGCGGATTACCTGGATGGCCGGCATCCCGAGCGGGTCGCATTCGGCGATGCGGAGGCCGATGCGCTCCGGCGCGACTTCACCGTCAATGGCCTGTTCTACGACCCCGTACGCCGTGAACTGCACGACTGGGTCGGAGGGGAAGCCGATCTGCGCTCGAAAATCATCCGCACCATTGGCTCGCCCGCCGAGCGATTCGCCGAGGACCACCTGCGGTTGTTGCGGGCGGTGCGCTTCGCCGCGCAATTGGATTTCCGCATCGAAGCGGGCACCTTTGCCGCCCTGCAGGCCAACGCAGCGAAGATAAAGACCATCAGCGCCGAGCGTGTTCACGAGGAGTTGGTCAAACTGTTCCGTCCGCCCCACGCGTCACGCGGGCTGGAGTTGCTGCGGGAAAGCGACTTGCTCGAACAGGTCCTGCCGGAGATTGCGGCCACTGTCACATGCGAGCAATCGCCCGATTTCCACCCCGAAGGCACCGTCTTCAACCATCTCCGGCTGATGCTCGAACATCTGCCGCCCGTTCCTGACCCCTCCTTGCCGTGGGCAGTCCTGCTTCACGATGTCGCCAAGCCGGTCACGGCGTCCGCCGATCCGAAGACCGGCAGCATACACTTTTACGGGCACGAGAAGCTGGGCGCGGACATGGCGGAGAAGATTCTGGACCGGCTGAAGTTTCCCCGCAAACAGGTCGAGGACATCGTCAAGACCGTCCGCTGTCACATGCAGTTCAGCGACGTGATGCAGATGTGCAAGTCCACCCTGCGCCGCCTGCTGTTGCGCCCGACTTTTCCCCTGGAGCTGGGGCTCCACCGGCTGGACTGCCTCGGCTCCCATGGCCGGCTGGACGTTTATGATTTCCTCGTGGCGCAGGCCAAAGAACTGGAACAGCAACCCCAAATCCGCCCGCCGCTCCTGAAGGGGGACGATCTAATCGCCCTTGGCATGAAGCCCGGCCCGACGCTGGGGGCCCTGCTCGCGGAGATCCGCGAGAAGCAACTCCAGGACGAACTCACGACCAGGACTGAGGCGCGCCGATGGGCGCGGAAGCGCCTGGCCGAATTGCCGGACGCCTGCCGCGATGCGTGATTTCCACGCACCCGCCCCCGTTTCGCTGCATGTTGGATAGGTGTCAGATAGGTGTCAGATAGCTGTTGGATAGGGAGTGGCTAGGTACTGGATAGCGGGTGGCTAGGTGTACGCCAGATATACGCTAGCGATCCACTAGCCCCCCACGAGGCTGCGGGAGCTGATCATTTGGCTCGCTGCCGGAACCGCGGCCCACTATCTTCAGGCCAGATATGAGCATTACGTCGCACTGGCCCTTTGCCGGGCCTCGGCGGGCGGTGCAAGGGAGGCCGACCGCTTTTTTCCATCTTCTGGTCCTGGCGGCGCTGTTGCCCTGGGGTTCATTCGCCGCGCCGGCGCCGCTGCCGCTGCATTGGTGGTCCCGGGGGGCTGGTGGCGGGGGCGCGTTCTTTTCGCCGAGCCTCAGCCCACTCGACCAGGGCACCTTCTACATTTCCACCGACATGGGTACGGTGTTTCACTCGGCCAACGGCGGAGCCCTCTGGGATAGCTACGCGTTCGGCAACCTCCAGGGCGGCCGCTTGGCCAGGATGCAGTTTACCTCGGACCCTGCCGTGCTGTACGTGTTGGATGGCCGTGTGGACTACGTCACCTACCTCGGCGGAGCCATCTTCAAGAGCGTGAATGGAGGCAGTTCGTGGTTTCGGCTGACCGGCGATCCCTCCATCACCAATGACGCCACCCGCAAGAAACTGCGGGCCGATCCCACCCGCACCGATCACCTTGTCCTGGGGCACGACCGCGGCCTGTGGTTCTCCGGGGATGGCGGCACGAATTGGACGGCCTTCTACAGCCCCGGCAGCGGCTGCTATCTCGCGGACGCGTTCTTCGCTGGACCCAACATTTTCGCCGCCGGAAACTTCGGCCTTTACGTCTCCACGAATAGCGGCAGCAGCTTCGCCCCCGGCGATTTGACGGGCATCGGCGCCGGCGAGGAGATCGTCGCTTTCACGGGTGCTGCGCGCAACGGTCAGATCCGGCTTTACTGCATTACGACGGATGCGGCCACCGCCAATTCCATGAACGACGGTTATCCGAGTCCGCCCGAGCTAATCTATGGCTCCTCTTCCGTTTACAAGGGGCTGTACGCGTGCGACTGGGGCGCCGGCGGCTGGAGCAAGTGCACGAATGGGATCAGCTCCCTTGACCCTCTCGCCTTTGTCGGCGCGGCGGCCAACCGTCCGGACATCGTTTACGCCGGTGGGCAAAGTCTCGACACTAGCTGGCCTGCTATCTACAGCTCCACCAACGGCGGCACGAACTGGACCAAAATCTTCAACGGGACACAAAACCGGAATGTCCAGACCGGATGGGAAGGACACCACGGCGACCTCGATTGGAGCTGGGGCGGCGGCCCGCTCGGCTTCGCCGTCAACCCGGCCAATCCCGATCAGGTGGTGTTCGGCGACTGGGGCTTCGTCCACGGCACCACCAACGGCGGCGCAAGCTGGCAGGCGCTTTACGTGTCACCTACGGATCTCAACCCCACCAATGTCTATACCCCAAAGCGCCGCGCTTATCACGGCATCGGGCTGGAAAACACAAGCTGCTGGTGGCTGACCTGGCTCGACACCAACACCCTGTTCGCCTCGTTCACCGACTTTGGCGCGTTGCGCTCGACCAACGGCGGCGCGGCCTGGATTCCCGCCATCGCCGATGTGAATATCAACACCGTCTATTGCTGCGTCACCGGCGCCGCGAATCGGGCCTACATTGCCACCTCCTCCATCCACGACGTGTATGAAAGCACGCGCCTGCAGGACAATCCCATCAACACCGGCGCCGGCGCCATCCTCGTCTCGACCAACCGCGGCACCAGTTGGACGACCCTTCACGACTTCGTGCATCCGGTGATCTGGCTGACGCCGCACCCGACCGATGCGAACATCCTGTACGCCAGTGTGATCCATACTAACGCCGGGGGCGTTTACGTCACCAGCAACCTGCTGAGTGGCGCCTCTGCCACCTGGACCCGCTTGGCCGTCCCGCCGCGCACCGAGGGCCACCCGCTCTCCATTCAGGTGCTGCGCGACAACACGCTGGCCTGCTCCTACTCGGGCCGCCGCGACCCGACCGGCGCCTTCACGCACAGCTCCGGCGTCTTTGTCAGCACCGATGGCGGCGCATCCTGGGCCGACCGCTCGGTTCCCAACATGCAATGCTGGACCAAGGACCTGGTGATCTACCCGTTCGACACCAATCAGAACACGTGGTTTGCCGGTGTTTACGAGGCCTGGGGTCCGAACCGGCCCTACAACGCCGGCGGGATTTACCGGACCACCGACCGCGGCCAGTCCTGGACCGCGTTCACCTGCGACCGCTATCCTTCCCTCGTCCGGGTCGCCTCCATCGCTTTTCATCCGGCCAATACCAACTTCGCCTTTATCACCACTGAAGCCAACGGACTGCTCTACTCCACCAATATCCTCGCGGTCTCACCTGCCTTCTTCCTTGCGACCAACTACCCCTTCTTCCATCCGATGCGAGTCTTCACCAACCCGTATGACACCGGCGAAATCTGGACCACCAGCATGGGGAACGGCTTGCGCGTCGGCTGGCTGACCGAGCCCCGCCCCGTCTTCGGCCGCTTGACCGTCGGCGCCGGAAACGTCGGCTACACAGGCTTCGGCAGCGACAGCCAGCGTCTGCAGATCCAAACCAGTTCCAACTTCGCCGCCTGGGGAGACCTCGCCGCCAACATCATCAGGGACGGCCACTTCGGCGGTCTCGACGCCACGCCAGTCACCCAGGCCCCGCGATTCTATCGCGCAGTCGTTGCTTCCCCGATCAGCGGCTCCGGCCCGTGACCTTGCCCTTTGCACCGCGCGGGTGGCTGCGGGCGGCAAATCCATTTAAGGTCGTCCGCCACGATGTCCTGGACGAGGCGGACACCCAAGTCGCCCATGGCCTGTTCATCGGTAAGCTGTGGTAATTCCGGATCGCTCATATCTGGTCGAAGCGGTTGTACGGATGGAACAGAAGACGGGCAGCGCTTGCAAGTCCGTTTGGGGCGGGGCTTTTTCGTCGCGAAGCAGAGGGGTCCTTGGGTGCGCGGCTGGGTCGGCCTTTTTGCATGGTCCCGATGGGGCGGTTCGCCTGGTGTTGGGAGTGCAAAAAAAAAGGTTGAATATTGGTGTTGACTTCAAGTCAACATCCTGTATCTTTTGCTCACGATGGAAACTGGATTTGGAGCAAAGCTGCGTGCACTTCGGCAGGAGAGAGGCATGACGTTGCGAGCGCTAGCGGAAGCGGCGGGGGTCGATTTCACCTATCTGTCCAAAATCGAGAATGAGCGCGTCGAGCACTTGCCGAGCGTGGACACTATACGCGACCTCGCGCAGGCACTGGAGGTGGACGCGATGGAATTGCTGCAGTTGGCGAACAAACTGCCCCCGGAGCTCGCCAAGCTGGCGGGCAACGACAAGGCGCGGCGCTTTTTCCAGCGGGCGCAGGAAGTTGCTTCGCCCAAGGATTGGGATGCCTTGCTCGACCTGCTGGAATCTCGGCAGTCGGCGCGCCAGGCGAAAGACGGAAAGGGACTCCAATGAGCTTTCAGTGGTCGATTTCGACTGACAGGCTGTTCCGGCGGTGCCAGAGGCAGTTCTTCTTCCGTGAGATAGCGGCAAGCCATGCAGCGAGGGACTGGCGGCGGGAGGCGTTTATTCTCAAGCAGTTGAAGACCCTGGAACTTTGGCGGGGCACGGTTATCCATGAGGGTATCCAGCATTACGTCGTGCCGGCGCTGAAGAAGGGTGGCGAAGTGAACTGGGAGCAGTTGGCGGAGCGGAATGTCCAGCGCGCCAAGGAGCAGTTGGAGTTCTCGGCGAAGCGGCGGTACCGGGAGGACGGGATGGTCAAGGGCGAGCACGACGACTTTTGCGCGCTGGTGCCTTATGAAAACGGCAAGGGCGTTTCGAAGCAGGAATTCGAGGAAGTTTGCGGCGAGATCAGAGCCGCGTACAAGCGCCTGTCCGAGATGCCGGCATTATGGAAGCAATTGCTTGGGAACCAAGGGTGCCGTGCGGAGAAGAAGTTCTGGGTGACGTTCGACAGTGTGCGGATCATGGCCCAGCTCGACCTGCTGTTCGAGCGCTCGCTGGACCACCCCACGATCGTGGATTGGAAGTCCTATGAGATTGGCGGGGACACGGGCGCGCGGCTGCAAATGGTATTATATGGCTGGGTTTTATGGCATGCGAAGTTTTACACCATCGGGGCCCCCGAGGACATTCAGTTGCTTGAATGCCAGGTGCAGGACGGGGTGGTCATCGAGCACGAGTGTTCCCAGGAAGTGTTCGACGAGCTGGAGGACTACATATATCGGAGCGTACACCGCATCTTTTCGCTGTGCCGGTCGAAGAAGCTGACTGATGCGAAGCTTGAGGATTTTGCTTTCACAGATAATCCGAATAATTGCGAATACTGCGCATTTCAGCGGCTTTGCGTGGAGAGGGCCTCGGGGTCTTCTTCGCGGCCGGCGGTTGCGCAGGGCAAGGGAGTCAAGAGGAAGCTGGCGCGTCCGGCGATTCAGCCGTCGCTCCTGTAGGAGAAAGTTATGGAAGAGCACGTATTCAACCTGTATCCGGTGACGAACCAAAATGAACTGCGGTTTTCGTACCGGCTGGCCGATGTGGAGGGGGATTTG
>Ga0074044_10003500_pt1 | contig 13338 bp, 13 predicted proteins | sample BogForMeECP23OM1_FD_94443 | JGI IMG/M metagenome (GOLD analysis project Ga0074044, IMG submission 94443) | Bog forest soil microbial communities from Calvert Island, British Columbia, Canada - Bog Forest MetaG ECP23OM1 | ecosystem: Environmental > Terrestrial > Soil > Wetlands ... | reverse complement strand
TCCAAGCACAGCATGCTTACTCGCAACATAAACCGGCATTTGAGCTCTACCAATTACTCCCGCCCCTGCTGAGGTATTTACTATCGCGCCCCCACCGTTTTTGAGCATCTGAGGAATCTCATATTTCATCGACAACCAAACACCCTTCACATTCACATTCATGATATTATCGAAAACTTTGGATGATTGATCTACAAATGGAACCATCGCTTCCTCGACCCCTGCGTTATTGAACGCATAATCAAGTCTACCATACTTCTCTACGGTCTTCTCTACCAGCGACCTCACATCATCCTCGTTCGAGACATCTGTTTTCACGAAGATCCCATCGCTGCCAGCTTCCCTAACCAAACGTAAAGTTTCGTCCCCCTCCTTCACGCGTCGCGCAGCCACTACAACCCTAACACCTTCCTTGGCAAGAGCAACTGCTGTTGCCCTCCCAATACCCGAACTACCGCCAGTTACGATTGCAACCTTTTGATCTACCATCTGATGTCAACTCACCCGACCGAAGATTCAACTGTAAATATAATGACTAACTTTTGTGATTAAACAATAGACTTCAAATTGCCCTTCAGAGGTGGAGCGTGGAATTTCAGCACCAGTTTACCGGTACACGCCGCAGCAGCACATATCATGAAAATTCGTGGTGGTACAATTTCAGTTGCCCGCACCAGCATACCCACACACAACACACTTTTCATAAATTTCATATATTTTGTAACGTCATAATTTTATAATTGTATTAATTTTGTAAATCTCATAAATCGCATAAATTGTATAGTTTCCAAATTAATATAAAATTAAATTGAAGCTTTCATGAACCGACTACTAGATAGACGTGAATGCCGACCAGTTTGCTTCTCAAAGCGTGCATCTCAGTCGCGTTGACTTGGTTGACGGTTGGCAAAAGCAATTTCCAAGTTCTCTTGTCGGGAGACCGTTCACGTTGAACGTCGCTTTCTGAATACACTATGCCGATATTCTTGACTTCCCGCAATATGCTATCTACGGTCTGTTGCATGTCAATCTCTTCCTTACCTGAAACAGCGACCTCAAAAACAATCAAATTCATACGGTTAACCTCCGTTTGTGCTTAACGTAATTGATAAGGCTCGCTTGGTATTCTGCCTTGAGGTGGCAAGTCTTTGGTATTGAAAAGGGACGGACCGATTTTGTGGGAGGAACTGTCTTGGAAGGATATCGAAGAGCTCACAAGAGAGACGAAGATGGCGATTCTACCCGTAGCGGCGACGGAGCAACATGGTCCACATCTACCGCTTTGTGTCGATACTCTCGAAGGCTATGAGATAGCGAAAAGAATCTCTTCGAGAACAAGAATACCTGTGCTTCCGCCGATAGTGTACGGGTGCTCACAAGGGCATGGATCATTCCCCGGTACCTTGTCAGTTCGACCGGAGACCCTTTCCCGCGTAGTTAGGGAAATCTGTGAATGGTTATACAAGAGCGGTATACGGAAGGTTATCCTTCTTAATTGTCATGCATGGAACTTGGGGCCTCTCCTCTCAGCGAAAGAGGATTTGAGAGCAGACCACCTGGATCTTCAAGTTAGAGTCCTGAGTCCATTAGATATAGCCGTGCGTGCTGCAAAAGAATATGTTGCCGATGTGGACGACCCAAATCATGCTCACGGTAACGTGGCTGAAACCGCGGAGGTATTGTCGTTAAGGCCCGATCTGGTAGACCTAAGTGCCGCAGTTGACGAACAAGATAAGCCGTATTTCTTTGAGTATCGAATGGATCAAATAAGCCAGAGTGGCGCAATCGGGAAGCCCAGCAATGCTACCAAAGAGTTCGGTGAACGAATGCTTGAAGCGATAACCGCAGAGTTGATTCCAATAATTGAACTGGCTAAGAAAGAATCATCACCAGATCGCGACCACAATTCTGCGTGATAGTTATTTCTGCTGAATTAAATCAACTGTATAGAGCGCGGATCGTGTTATTTTCTGCGATTACTTTACCGTTACGTATGACGTAGGTTTTCTCCGCCCGCTTTCTGATCGCTTCGCGAGCATCGCGTGCATCAAGAATGTTTAGACTGGCCATGTTACCAATTTGCAGTCCGTACCGTGACAAACGCAAAGCCTTCGCTGCGTTGATAGTTGGCATTTTCAACAGCGTGTCAAAATCACTTTCTCCAAAGAGTCTGGCTGCGTACGCTATTAGGTAGACAACTTCAAGAGGGTCCATGGTCCCAAGGGGATTGAAGATGTCCATTATATTGTCCTGTGCACTTGCAACATTCACGTCAGCATTCAGTAACTCTGTTACTCGCGTGATCGGACCAGAGATCAAGTTTGTTTCTGGACAGACTACAATGTTTAGATCCGCTTTTTTGACTAGTTGAATGACTTGCCTGGCATAGTCTTCATCGTACAGTGACAGTGCGACGGCGTGGCTTGCTGTTACTCGGCCCACGTAGTTTTCGCTAATGGTTTTTCTTGCTAAGTATTCGAGCGTTCTCGACTCGTAGTCGGGGTCTATATGCATGTCAATGTCGGCGTTGAACTCTTTTGCGATTTCGAATGCTAAGTCGATGTGTCTTCTTGCATTCTGTTCCCCATCCTCATGTGATGGAAAACCTCCGACAACATTCGCCCCTCTTGACATTGCTTCACGGACAAGGGGTGCCGCCTCGGGATCATTTATCAGTCCTTCTTGAGGGAACGCGACGACCTGAATATCTGCAATCGGTTGTAATTCCTCTCTGAGCTTTAGAAGGGCGTCTAGAGCGGTTAGGCCAGCTGCGTGATCAACGTCAATTTGTGTCCTGAATATGGTTACGCCACTCTGTACCGCCCATTTTAGAACAGTACTTGCTCGGCTCTTCACTTCTTCTATAGTGAACTGTCGCTTTGTCTTTTCGAGTTGTTTTAGTTTCAAGCGATAGTCTTTTGATACGAACCACGCGTTCGTCAATGCTTTGTCGAGGTGAATGTGGGGTTCGACGAACGTGGGCGTTACTAGCCTGCCGGCAGCATCAATAGTTTTCACTGCCGTTCCGTTGATAGGTTCTGCAATTTCCGCAATTCTATCCTCTACAATTCCGATATCGATCAAATCGGTGGAACCTTGAAGTCGCGCATTGGTAATCAGAAGATCATATTGTGCCATGTTCTACACGCGCACGAGACCGCATCTACGCAGTGAGACCGTTAAGCTGAAAATGACATGTGATCGAATTAAGCGAGCTTCACTCAGGTGGAATTTCTTTGAAGATCATTCCGATATCGATACCTTCTTTCTTGCGATAGGCTTTGACTATAAAGTAATAGACGAAGGCAGCCAAGAAAATCGCTGCCATCGCGATCTCTGACTGATAGTTGGCGAATCCGAGGGTTGGTGTGGCTGCTATGAAGTATATTATGATGAAAAGCAAAGTGAGGCCACAAACTCCGCAGATGCTTATGAGCGGTATTCCTCCCATTTTATATTTGGCTGCAGGTGAAGCTTCGTAAATCCGCTTTGTTCCTTTCAGGAATGGAAATAGTATTCCCGTTACCATTGTGAAAAACATCATAATGTCCCACGCCAAGTACGTAGCGAATAGCGCCGCCCAAGTTGTGTAATTTATGAGGAAAACCCAAATCTCTCCAACGACCATTATGCCCAGTATCAACTTGATTGGTGTGTGGAACTTGTCGCTGACGTCGGCGAACTTTGCTGGAAACATTCTGTCGAAAGTCATAGCAAACATTTCTCGCGCTTGAGGCAGGCTGCTGTTGAAGAAGATGAAATAGCTCTGGAGCATCATGCCGACTGTAATTATGAGAATCAGTATTGGGTTGGATGTCATGATTGTAGCAAGTGAGATTATGTTAGGCGGCAGTCCAGGGTAGAATGAAGTCAGAGAGCCGGTGTATGAATTAAACGAGAACGAGTTCCAGAACACTACTCCCACTGCTCTAAGGAAGAGCCAGGTGCCTAGAGCGCAAACTAAAAGTCCGAAAATCAAATCAGCGCCAACAGTGGCGAATAACTGCTTTTTCAGCTCTGAACCATGCTTCACTTCGCCCCCGAAGTATACGTGAAGGGCGAAGTATACCATCGTGCCAGACAAGATAGAGAAGATCCCGATTGTATTGAACCAGGAAAACTGCGGATTCGCATTGAATCCCGCGGTCGCGGCCGTGGCGATGGTTGATTGGTAATAATTTGTACTATTCGCTAAAGGCTGCATAACCGCATTGAAGGTAGTTGCAAAGCTACTGGGCGTAGTTGTTGCAAATATGCCTATCAGCACCGCTGAGCAGGCAGCCACCGCGACGAACATTACCTTCTGGAGCTTGACAAACAGTCGCAGTCCGAAGAAATGAAGAAAAGCCACTGAAACCATCAACACAGTGCTAATGACCACGATACCCGTCAAAGTCGTTGACCAAATACCGAGGTTCAATAGCGCAGTATCGTTGTAAAGTAAACCAAATCTTATCAGCAACGGCGCGAAGCCGCTGAAAATAAACCACCAACCAGCCCAGCCAAGAAAAGAAATCGTCCAGAAAACTCCGCTGCTAAAATTCAGTGCAAATGCGAATGAACCAGGCAACGCCCTACTCTGATAGATATAGTCCCCACCGGTTCGAGGCATAGCAGAAGCAAGCATAGCATAAACTACCCACATCGGGATGCTCACAAAAACAAAAAGAACCGTAGCAAGGGTCATGTCGCCCCCCGGAAAGACATATGGTGGATATGTCCAAAGAGTGAAAAACAGCAGTGAAACAGTGAGCACGTTGAAAAAGAATGCATCTTTTGCTGATAGGTCCTTCACTAAGCCGGTAGCGTCGCGGAGAAAAACCGTTGGTTTTCTCAAGTTACAACGGATGATAGAAAGGCCCAAAAGCTCTATTTAAGAATCGCCTTGCTGTGATCCTATTCATGGGAAGCATCCCTGACTCGGTTATTGCACAAGCCTGGAGAAGAGCTGAGGCATGCTGTGAATGTAGGAGAACAACTCACAAGCATAGGAATCCATGCGTAGTGAAGCTAACTTGGAAGAATCGCGGCCGCGAAGTGCGAGTTTTGGATACACATCACTATTAACTCAAAAGACTGGCGGAGCTAACACTCTCTCAAATTGCGAAATACTATGCAAAGAATGCCACAAAAATTCAATCGATTTGATATTCTTCGAGACACGCAAGTATAAGGCCAACGTCAGCAAGCCACTGAACGCCTCTGGAATGGAATGGTGCGCCCGGATAACTCGACTTCAAGCGAGTGTAAATTCAAATCGTTCATGAGATCTCACTTTCGCTCACCTCACTTGTGTTGTTAGTTCTCTGTTTACTTCAATTCCAATTCTCAAAATGTTCCTGCGCTGAATGTTATGGGTCGTACGATTCCGTCTTGGCGTATGATCGCAGCAGATGAAACCAAAAGACTACGGGGATTTCGTGAAATGCTACGATCAGAAGACAAGATGATTTTTGATGATTTGATGCGTCAATGCAAACTCTACGCTTCACACGCCAGCACAATGACCTCAGTCGTCAAAGAAGTACCATTAATCATGTCCATGCTGTTCGGACAACATAAGCGGCTACTGGAATTGGAAGAACAACTCAAGAAAGTGGAAACGAAATGAAGCAGCGAGAGAAGTGTCGGTATGGTAGAAGATGTTAATACTATTCGGTGTGGAATATGTTTGATGAATTTTGACGGATGAAAATCAGTTTTCTCGACTAAGAATTAGAGTGAAAATGTTTGATTAAGAAGTTGATGGCTTCAATCATCATCCTAGGATTCATCCTATCTGGAGTTTCCGTTTACGGATTCATTTTCGTTCCACCTCCCCCGCAGACATTCATTGGCGCAGGATTTGTCTATGCGGTTGAGTACCAGTGCGGTAACTGGTATTCGTCGGCGTCTGCAGGAGGCCCACCTTTTAATTCTAATCAGGCTTTGCCGGGAGACTACAATATAGTGGTCCTTGTGCACAACAATCAGCCTAGGTCGCAGATCGTTTACATGAAGATACTTGCAATCGGAACCTTTGCCGGAAACGGCGCGTTCAGCAATCGTAGTTTATGGGTGAAAAATCCGAACACGAACCATTACAGATTCGTCATACAACCTGACGGTGCCCTTTACATTGATTGTAGTGAAATGCTGAATATTCTCAATTATGGAGGCTATGGGTACTCAACGGGTTTCATTATCATATCACAACCAACGTTACCACAATTACCCGCGACAGTCGCAGAACCATCGATAGTAGGATTGACCCCCCTTGATGTTGTTGCCGCGTACACATACCAAGTCATCGGCGCGGTCAATAGTCCGAACACTGGTGGAAGCAATAATGTTGTCTACATATCGGGCATGAGAGAAGCGAGTGTACCCATCCCCCTACAATGCGCCACGAACCCAACCACCTGCTAATCTTAGTGTCTAGAAATGAAGAAGTGTCGAAATGCAACGGAGACATGTTCCTACGCTACGGAAAACGTGCATGGGTTTGCTTAGACTGTGATCGTAGATATGCAGAAAACGAAGTGCTAACATCAGCACCTTGCGTTTTCCAGGAAGCACAGAGACTAGTTCGGTTTTGAATAAATTCGAATTAACTAGCTGACCATTATTGCGGCAATGACGGCGATGAGTATGCTGCAAAAAGTTCCGACAATAAAGTATTCGGCAAACACTCGATCCTTTGCACTTTCAAATCGGATCAGCGATTTGGCTGCAATAATGAACCCGATCGCGGAGAATTGTCGATTGAAGCCCAGTAGGAATACTAAAGCACGCTCGAGGTAACCAATGATGCGTCCCGCATTTTGAATGCTGCCTTTCATTAACCGCGATTTTTCTTCAGCACTTAATTTCTTCTCCATAGATGACAAGATGGCGCTAACAATGGCATCTCCACCAAAAACCGCAGTCACGAATGCCGCGCCAATGAGGAGCAGATTGTAATAATCCATTTTGAGACGCCCTAACTCATGGAGTCGTGAACTGAAAGAATGTGTTGGATAGTTGTTGTGATCTCTTGCGTTGTGTAGAATCCGCCACCTTTCAAAATTCTTGAGATGGCCTGAGGCGAGACTTTTAGTTTAGTTGCTAAACGCGATTTCTTCAAATTGGAATCTAACAGGAGGCTGTCGATTACAGACTTCTGTCTTGCGGTTTGCTCTGATCTTATGAATTGAGCTGCATATGCAAGAGTATTTACCACTAGATCTAACTCAACTTCGCCGGTAGATACGACGAAAGTTCGCCGACGGTCCTTCGCTGAATGGATAGCTTCTCGGCTCCGCACAAAGGCTTCTCCTGTCATAGAAGGGGAGTATGTATCTTGGCTCCGGTCGATTTTCCCAGTCCCTACTCCAGCATAAATTTCGAAAACACTTTGTACATCGATGAAAATGTGAAAAACTTCGCTCGTGCTCCTCAGAACTCCTTGGAATTCATCTCCCAATGTAACAACAAAAGGTGCGATTAGCTGCGCGTGATATCTTCTGTTTATCTCGTGAAGGAGATTTTTGATCTTTGTTGATAGGGTGTCAATATCTCGGCTTCCTATCAAATCAAGAGTAACAACGGCGAATCGTGAAGACATTGATTCCCTTTTTTTATTCTTGTTGTCAACCATCTTTTGTCCTCGACCATTTTTGGGCGGACCATCTAGCCAATTGGCTGCGTTCCGGTAACTCAACCATAATTGGTTAATATCGCTAATTTAACTGTTTATGGTTAAATATGTTAACTAAACCAAATATGGTTAATCTCACTTACTCCGGTAGCTACCTGGCCCCTCATTTACCTGAAATACGATGAATCATTGTCTATTGGTTCTGTCTATTTTTGCGGCCGCAACTTCGATGCCTGTGGATTGTTCGGAGTCGGCTCGGAGGTTCGAAGAGCTTGTTCCACTCTGGAATATTTTGATGAGTCCTGCTATCTTCTTCGCCAGTCGAGCATCAGATGTTTCACAGCTGATGAAATCCCCGCGGCCAGTGAACTTGCAAATGTAGAGAATGTTCCATGACTTCATGCATTTGACTGCAATGATTCTTCGCAAGTTCATGCATTCGCGACGATAATCCGAACCCAGAGCCAATTGCAGAAAGTTCAGTTCTCGACTTGGAATCTTATTCTTCACCAAGATCCGAACATGATAGCCATGCTTTGTCTTTCGGACATCAACATCCTTAACGCGAAGTCTCCCAAATCCTGGCCAACGGAATCGGAATAGGAATCCCCATCGAGACCAAATGAACCGCATTAGATGAGGACCGGAGCAGTTGTCCAAGTCTAGTTTGATCTCAGTCGAATTCAATCCATTCCTCTCCGCGACGACTGAAGCGAAAATGATTCTCGCTGAATGGATCCGCTTCAGAAACCCCAAATTGCAGCTTTGACGCAAGCACAGCGCCGAGTCGATGTTTCACCTTCTGCGTGATTCGTTCGCTGCCTGTGATAATCGCGTGGTTTTCGTTGGGTACTACGATTACGCAGTCGATGGAGATATCACTTGAAGGGTTATCTGATGAGGTGTAGTTGAAGTATCCGCGCAACTCGACATCCCCTTTCCCCAATCGCTTTGATTTGGAAACTTCGACCTCATTCGGATTGACGTAGTAGAATTTCTTGCCGAGTCGCCTAATCTTGCCGCCTCGCTTTTTCTGTTCCGTGCGAAGATAGTAGTTGATTCGGCTTGTTGAGATTCGTTCAGGTCGAGCGATCTGTTTAACTGAGAGACCTTTCTCTCCTGCATTGAAGATTCGATCGAGGATTCGTTTCGCGCGTTCGCGTAGGGTAATGCGATGGGGAGACAAGGTCATGAGCCTCGGTCTCTTTGGGCCTTGAAGTGAAGAATTCCAATTACCTGCAAAGGCGCTCACTGCTGGTTATGAATACTATAGCGCCAGCGCTCTCTGGACGTGGGTAAATTCCGCGGAATTTCCGCGGAAAGTGCTGTTTTACACATTTTCTTTTTTCCATGTCGATTCAGCTTTTAGTTGAAAAGCCACGTAACGTTTCCCCTTGTGCACGCCGTTGATTTTTTCTTCGAAAGCGCCGATTGATTGTAGACCTCTTTTGAAAAACTCGTACTGTTCAATTTTAGAAATCTCGTCAAGGTATTGGTCGCCGTAGAAGAGATAGTATCTGCCCTCGGTTTTTGAGTGACGAATCTTGAAGCGTCCGTAAGAAAACGTAGTTTCCCACGCGCCGTTCTTTTTGTTAGGTATGAAGTGGCGGGTCTTTTTGTAGTCAGCACGAAAACGAGTTTCCATTATGCCAGTTGGTAACGATTCCTTGATCGCAATGTCCGAACGAGGAATATAGTTTCGTTTATCCTTCCGATATCTCTTGTACCGGCTGCGTTTACTGATTTTCTGCATCACATAAAACTCCCTCAAAGATTTCGTCGGCTACATACCGGTATCCACGCCTCATCAACTCCTCAAGAAGCAGAGTGGACGGTTCGCGATGTTGAACTATCAGGTAGCTGATGTATCTCTTGCAATAATCAGGATCAGCAACGAGCATACGAATGAGAGGGGAATCAGCGTTCGCTCGTTCATGCAGTTGAGCTTTCAGGATACGTCAATTGCGACTTGAGATAGCGTGCAACCATTGTTTTCTTGTTCGCTTCAAACCCTTGGTTTCAAGTGATGGTTCTTCTTGTGGTGGCTTAGCTCTTCCCGGCCAATACTTGCGGGTTTCCTGAAGAGTAGGGAACTTGATTCTATGTTGAAGCTTGACTAGTTCCTGCATGCTCTCAGATCTCTTTCGCTGGTTTAATTTTCACAATGCCGTTGAAGGCCACGCAAACTTTGTCCCCTTGCTCTAGGCCTAAGGATTCAATCCAGATTTTTGGCAGGATTACGAAGTATGAACCGCTTTGCTCTTGCAGTTTCCTTTTGACTTTGTACTCGTGAACCATTTATTTCACCTATAGGACGTACTATAGGAAACAATATATTGGTTCAGGTCGATAGTATCGATACTATCGACGATTACCAAGCTGGAACCGACATATTGATTCCCCAAGACCAGTTGGATCTCTTCACCGTCCGGGAAAGAACAAACAATGAGAATATACTCGGACTCTTAATTCGTGAGAACCTGACCGCATATAAGATCTCGAAACTATTGGAGATAGATTATACAACTATTTTTGATCGTCTGAAAGACTTGAAAAAACAGAACATCATCGAGGCGAAAGGCAGAACTCGAGCAACGAAAAGCGGTAACGAAATAATCCTGTGGGGCTTAACTACGCGCGGCTTAGGTTTCGCTGCCACTCAAGAAGTCAATCTTAACATTCGCGATTTTGCTCTAGCGGAATGTCAGCGCAAACTCTCATCGTATTGGAACGTCTTTTGGAAGCTGTATGAATTTGACTTATCTACACACGGATCCGCAATGAAACGTTTTGTTAGACGCTGGATGAGATCCGACGAAGGAATAATTGAGACATTACGTACTTTTGGACCTTCGATGTTGGAAGGCGAGAGTCAAGCTCTAATCGCATTCAGACGGATGCTCGACATTGGAATTATTCTCGTTCAATCCGAAGGAGATTTTGTTCTCAATAAACTAGGCATCATTCAGCCTTCTACCAATTTCACTTCGGCACTTACATACCTAGCGAGAATTGCTCTCGATCATCCGAAACTTCGAAAGCTCCACGATACGATCAGGGAAATAGATGGCCCGCTATACAGCAGAATTAGATCTGACGAATACAACCAGACCGTCGTACGACTTTCTACAAGTACATCTGCGAAGGTAGCGCAGAAACTAGCGATGACCCCATTTTTTCGAGACAATCCATTGGGTGTGATGGGCATGCTCGAACGTCATTTCGTTGATACTCCATTGGACAAAGTTGTTAGAGATGCGGTTGGCGAAATCAAGAGAGCTGTGAGGAAAGAAAAATTAGATGCTAGGAAATTAGAAAAGTCAGCAAAGCGCGGAGCGACGATAATTCGGGCAATTTACCATCCTAGTGTTCAGAAAGTCGTTCTTGAACCTGGTAGGTATAGGATTGTTACAAGTGACCCTGGAGCAATAAGCGATGAATGGCTTCGCAACAGTCACGAAGTGTATGTGATTGATCGTGAGGGCGAGGTGAAGGTTCGGGAAGGAGAGGAGTTGGTGAACCGTTGAATCCGCTTCATCTTTCTGGTTACGGCGTAAAGATCCGAGTTGAGAATCTTAAGTCACGTTCTGAGCTCGAGGTTACTGATGGTCGAGAAGATACAAAGCAATTTTCAACACTGAGGTTTAGACCTAGAAGGTTCCCGTACAGCAGCATAATCATCGACGGGCATAGCGGCTACATTTCATTGCAAGCATTCCATTGGTTATCAAAGAACAAGATTCCTGTTTTCGTGATGAATTTCGATGGAACAGTGATCTCAAGTGTACTTCCTCCAATACCGGTTAAGGCCGATTTGCGAGCTGCCCAATTCGAGGCGGCTGCGAATCCAAAAGTGAAATTCAAGATTGCTAAAGCTCTGGTTCAGACGAAGATTGCGCGCAGTTTGCAGGTTTTGGATTGGCTTGCGGAACGTTACGATATTGAACGCGAAGTTAGGTTAGTCAAGAAACAATCACTAGGTCTTGGCACTGCTCGGACGGTTGTGGAGATTCGTTCTGTTGAAGGGCGAGTCGCTGCAAAGTATTGGGGTGCCTACGCCAAGGTTCTACCCGAGAGGCTAGATTTTCAGGGTCGTATGACTTCGAGTCATCAGAACGATGCTACTGATCCGGTTAATGCGGCGTTGAATTATGGTTACGGAGTTCTGGAGGGAGAATGCCGTCGAGCAATCAACGCCGTTGGTTTAGAGCCTTCGGTTGGTTTCTTACATGATTTTAGCAACTATCAAACTAAACAATCGTTAATCTATGATTTGCAGGAACCGTTCCGTTGGCTTATTGATCTGACTGTGATGCAGGCTTTCGAGTCTAGAACGCTAGCGCATGATGATTCCACTGAGACTTTGGCTTCTTGCGCCGAAGATTTCGTTGAGTATGTCTTTCAAGTTCAAGATATCGCTGATGGAAAAGGGAGTAAGAAACTTGCAAAGATAAGCGATCTCGATCAGTACTGGAATGAGATTGAGCAATTAGTCGACATAGATGGACAGAAGATATCTGCTGCAATCAACTCTGTCACATCGGGTCAGTTCACATTCACTTTCGATCCTTACAAAGGAATTAGAAAGATTCTACAAGACAAGGTGCCGCAAAATGATCCAGATGTGTGCGGTGTGAGAAAATTCTTTCACGAAACGTTGGCTAAGATACAATTAGAGGCCAGATATTTCCTGACGCTCAAAGAGCAACCTCAGAAGACCAATCCGGTTTACGCGTCATATGCGGCAGATTATGAAGGAATATTGAGACATGGGTTCATTCGGTCGGGACCAGATGCCAATGTCGTGGCTGATTTCCGACGATACTCAGATCTAGTTAGGATCGATGTTGGTGATCTCTTGAGAAGAATCCATGAGCAGGTGAAATTCACTGAATCCCTTCGACAGCTTCTGGTCAATGCAGGGAAGAGTGTCTCCGTTGAATGTAGTGTCCGAATCGTTTTAGACGCTTATTGGCGAATGTGTGAACTATGTTACCCTTTCTTAGATGTGGCACGTATTGCAATCGAGCTAAGAGACGGGAAGACGCCAAGTAAAGAAGAACCAACCCTTGACCAACTCGTAAAATTCTTGCGTGATCACTCGGAAGGGAGAAAACTAGTCAATAGCGTAGAGCCCGTGCTTCGTAATTCCGAAGCTCACTGTGCCGCTAGTGTAGACATTGTCAACGGTAATCCATTCGTAGTAGCATACGAGAGCCGAAGCTATCCGGCTCGTGAGATAACCAGATTCCCATATTCAGAAGTCCAAAGCAAGACTAACTCTTTGAAAAATTCCGCAGTGATCGCGTTCAACAATACGCTCATACTCTTTGAGTATGCGTTTCTTATACTTGTTCTTAATTCGTATGAGTTCAAGCTCCGATTGGTGACCGTCGGACAGTACTAAAACTGAAACGCGCTTACAAAGAATAAGATGAGTTTTAAACACCTTCATTTCGTTGGTGCCACATTCAATGAGCACGGTGGTTATCATGCTTAAGTGACGGTTCTATGTTATCCGTTATCGACCCATGACCGAAAAGCCGGCGATGGGAAATGCGTGGAAGTGCGATTTTGTCGTCTAAGGTTGAAGAGACCAAAGCTACTTTCAATGAGAAGGCGATGGATCTACTGGACTCAAATGGCCACACGATTGAAAACGCCATCAACATTTTCGTAGATTTCTGTGAATCTGACAAAATAATGGCGACGATCACGCT
>Ga0074044_10003499_pt1 | contig 13341 bp, 10 predicted proteins | sample BogForMeECP23OM1_FD_94443 | JGI IMG/M metagenome (GOLD analysis project Ga0074044, IMG submission 94443) | Bog forest soil microbial communities from Calvert Island, British Columbia, Canada - Bog Forest MetaG ECP23OM1 | ecosystem: Environmental > Terrestrial > Soil > Wetlands ... | reverse complement strand
TGCGGCCTTCGGTTTTCGCAACCTGGCAAACTATGCCGAGGGCCTGCGCGAGTTCTATCGCCTGCTCCGTCCCGGCGGCGAGGTGGGCATCCTGGAATTTGTCGAACCCAGCGGCCCGCTGTTTGGACCGCTCTACCGCTTCTATTTTCGGCGTATTCTTCCCTGGATTGGCGGGGCCATTTCCGGCAGCGGCGCGGCGTATTCGTATCTGCCCGCATCCGTGTCCAAGTTCCCGTCCCCGGAGTCACTGGCCGAAATGATGCGCCAGGCAGGATTTTCCGATGTCGCCTACACCCTGTGGACCGGCGGAATCGTCGCGCTGCACACCGGCAAGCGTCCGTCCTACTCGTAGCGCAGCGCGTGCAGCGGGTCCACGCGCGTGGCCCGCCGCGCGGGAGCCCAGCACGCTACCGCGGCAACCGCGCCAAACAGCAGCGCCGCAGCCGCCAGTGTCGCCGGATCGTGCGCTGTCACCCCAAACAGGAACGTAGCCAGGAACTTTCCAGTCGCGAACGCCGTCACCACTCCAATCCCTACGCCCGCCGCCACCAGTCCCATCCCCCGCGAAAGAATCAGCCGTTGGACATCCCACCGCTGCGCCCCCATCGCCATGCGCACCCCGATCTCCTGCGTCTGTTGCGTCACGGTGTACGACATCACGCCATAGAGGCCCACCAGGCTTAGCAATACAGCCAACCCCGCAAACAAACCGAGGAGCACCGTTCGCCACCTGGGCAGCGCCACCGATTCGCTCACCACGTCTTCCAGCGTGGTCGGGTTCGTTACCGGCTGTTGCGGGTCCAGTTGCTGCACCACGTGCCGCGCCGCGGCCAGCATGGACATCGGATCGCCTCCCGTCCGCACCAGAAACGTCATACTGCGCCGCGGCATTTGCGCGAAGGCCTCGTAGACCTGCATCCCGGCCTTTTCGTCCAGGCCGTAGTGGTTCACGCTCGCCGCGACCCCCACGATCTCGCGCACGATGGCGTAATTCCGCCCGATCTGGATGCGCTGCCCGATGGGATCCCGGCCTGGAAAAAGGCCGCGGGCCATCAGATCGTTGATCACGCACACGTGCGGCGCGGTTGCGCTGTCCTCCGACGTGAACTCGCGGCCCGCGAGCAGGCGGATTCCCGTCGCCCGGAAGTACCCCGGAGTCACCAGGTAGTACAGCGCGGAGGGGCTGCTCTCCGAGTCCGCCTGACCCGCGAGTCCCAGGCTGTACATCTCGTCGTCTCCGCTCATGGGCACCAGCGAAGTCATCACCACGGAGTCCACGCCCGGCAGGGCCGCCATGTGCTGTTGCGCCTGCTCGTAGAACGCCCGCTGCTGTACCTCGGAGGAGTAGTGCGCCCGGGGCAGGCTCACGTCAAACGCCAGCGTTCCGCCCGTGCGGAAACCGGGCTCGACCGCCGTCAGCCTGTCGAAGCTGCGCACGAAGAGCCCTGCGGAAAACAGCAGCACAAATGCCAGCGCCACCTCCGCCACCACCAGCATCTGCCGCAGCCGTCCGCGTCCTCCCGCGGCCGACCGTCCTCCTTCTTTCAGCGCCTCGGAGAGATTTCCCCCCACCACGACAAGTCCTGGCGCCAGTCCGAATGCGATTCCCGTTGCCATGGCCAATGCCAGCGTGAACAACAGCACGTGCCAATCTACGGTGACGCTCTGGGAGCGCGGCAAGAATGCCGGATGCAGCGCGGCCAGCGTTCGAACGCTCCAAATGGCCACCAGCAATCCCAGCAGTCCGCCTCCCAGCGCGATTACCACGCTCTCGGTGAGCAATTGCCGCAGGAGGCGCAGACGACTGGCTCCCAGGGCGTGCCGAAGCGCGATCTCCCGGTAGCGAACCGTGGCGCGCGCCAGCAGCATATTCGCGGCATTCGCGCAGGCGATCAGCAGCACCAGCCCCACCGCGCCCAGGAGCACCAGCAGCGCCGGCCGCACACTTCTCCCCGCGGCTTCCTGGGCCCGCGTCACCACCACTCCCCAGCCCCCATTCGTGTCCTGGTACTGCTTCTCGAGCTGCCGTCCAATGTTCGACATATCATCCCGTGCCTGCTCCAGAGTAACCCCGGGACGCAGCCGTGCCATGGTGTTCAGAAAGTGCGCCCCTCTGACGGTTTTCAGCGAATCCCCGATCACGAACGGGAGCCAGAGGCTCGTCTTCAGGCCGCCGAATTGAAAGTCCCCTGGCATTACGCCGATGATTTCGTATGCTTCTCCGTCCAGCGTGATGCTCTTCCCGACAGCGCCGCGGTCGGCACCGAAGGCGCTCCGCCACAGCCCGTCGCTGATCACCAGCACGTGGTCGCGCCCGGGCTGAAAATCTCCCTCGCCAAACGTGCGGCCAAACGCCGGCCGGCTCCTCAACATCTCGAAAAAGCCCTGCGTTGCGCTGAGCCCCTCCCACTGCACTGGATATTCCCCGCCCGCGTAGTTAAACGTCCCGTTCGCCAGCGCCACGGTTTGTTCAAACGAGCGGTTTTGGGCCCGCCAATCCAGGAAATTGGCCGGAGATACAGAGAAGCTCGGCCAGCCCTTTGCCACGTTGCTCTCGCGGATATAGACAAGATCCTTCGAATCCGGATAAGGCAATGGCCGCAGAAGCACGGCGTATACCACCGAGAAGATCGTCGAGTTTGCCCCGATCCCCAGCGCCAGCGTCACCGCGACCAGCGCCGCAAAGCTCCAATTCTTTCGCAGCATGCGCATCGCAAACCGCAGATCCTGCACGATGTCGGCCAGCATGTTTCCTCCTCGCCGTTCGCGCAGGCGTTCTTCCTGCGCCGCCGGCTGCCAGTGTTCCGGCAAGTGACTCGCGGCTCGCGCCGCAATCGGCCGTTCCGCGAGGCGGATTTCCCGCGCCAGCCCTGCCCAGTCTGGAACAGTTGCGGCTGCGACCTGCTGGGCCCCGGCTTCGCTGGCCCCACGAGCCAGCGCATCCGCATACACCTGCTCGAGCTGCTGCGCGATCTCCTCCACGATTTCCTGCTCGCGCGGGCCGCTCACCCCCAGGCTGCCCAGCCGCTCCCGAACGAATTGTTTCCAATCAGGCATTTCCCAGGTGCACCACGCGCTCCACCGCGCGGATAAATTCCCGCCAGCTTCGCCTCTCCTTCGGAAGCGCTCGCCTGCCCGCGGCCGTCAGCCGGTAATACCGCCGCCGGCGTTGCCCGTGCTTTTCCACCCAGCGCCCTTCAATCCAGCCGCGCCGCTCCAGCCGGTAGAGCATGGGGTAGAGCGAAGCCACGTGGAAATCGAGCACCCCGCCGGATTGTTCCACGATCCGCTTTGCGATTTCATACCCGTGCCGCGCCCGCCTTTCCAGCAATCCCAGGATCAGCACCTCCGCCGTCCCCTTTTTCAGTTCCGCATTCCCCATCTTTGCCCCTCCATATATAGCCACGATGTATATGACGTACCGAAACGGATTTCGGATTCTAGGAAATGTGTGGAAGAACTCCCGTATAGAAGGCCGCTCAGACGGTAGGGCAAACAAATGGAAAGGCGGAGCTTTAGTCCTGCCGTTAAGCTCAGCAAATGAGCGGCTTTAGCCGCTGGAGCCAGTCCTTTCAAGCGGCCACAGACTGGCGCCGGACGTCAGTCCGGAATGCCGAGATCGCGGATCTTATTCAGCAACGTCTTATACGAGATTCCCAATTGCTCGGCCGCGCGCGTCTTGTTCCACTTGCACCCGCGCAACACCGCTTCGATCTTGAAGCGCTCCACCCGCTCCGTCACTCGCCGGACCACATCGTCCAGCGTTCCCTCCCAGGAGAAATCCTCACCCGCGGCCCGCGACGCGACCCCGTCCGCAGCCGGCCGCGGCGACGGCAGCCGCAGGTCCTTGGTCTCGATTTCGGCTCCGTCGGCCAGGATCACGGCGCGTTCGATCGCGTTCTGCAGCTCGCGGATATTGCCGGGCCATTCGTACCCCAGCACGCGTTCGCGCGCTTCCTGGCTCAGGTGCAGCCCGGGCTTGGAAAGCTCCCGGCAGAAGCGCTCGAGAAAATGTGCCGCCAGCAGCAGCACGTCCTCGCCCCGCTCGCGCAGCGGCGGAATGGTGAGCGGCACGGCGGCAATGCGGAAATACAGGTCTTCGCGGAAACTCTTTTCCGCCACCGCGGCTTCCAGGTTTTTGTTCGTGGCGCACAGGATGCGCGCGTCCACGTCCACCGCCTGCGTCCCCCCGACGCGTTCGAAGCGCCGCTCCTCGAGCACGCGCAGCAGCTTCGCCTGGGTCATCAGCGGCAGCTCGGCAATCTCGTCCAGAAAGAGCGTCCCGCGGTGTGCCATTTCCATCTTGCCCAGCTTCCGCGCGCCGGCCCCGGTGTACGCGCCCTTCTCGTGGCCGAACAGCTCGTTTTCCACCAGGCCCTCGGGGATGGCCGCACAGTTCAGCGCCACAAAGGGATGTTCCCGCCGCCGAGAAAGGTGGTGGATCGCCCGCGCAAACAGCTCTTTCCCCGTCCCGCTTTCTCCCAGCAGGAGCACGGTGGAATCCGTCGCCGCCACGCGTTGCACTTGCTGCCCGGCCGTCTGGATGGCAGGGTGCTCCCCGACGATGCGCGGGAAACCGTAGCGCGCCGCATACTCCTCCCGGAGCACCAAGTTTTCCCTCAGCAGGTCCTGCTGCCTTGCCGCGCGCTCCACCAGGATTTTCAGATGGTCCAGGTCCACTGGTTTCTGGATGAAATCGAAGGCGCCCTCTTTCATCGCTGTGACCGCTTCCTCCACCGACCCGTAAGCGGTCATCAAGATCACGGGAACGTCCGGGTCGGCTTCCTTCACCGCGCGCAAAACGTCCAGGCCCGAGCCGCCTGGAAGCTTGAGGTCCGTCAGCACCAGCAGGTAACGCATGTTGCGGGCCTTCTCGATAGCCGCGGTGGCGTCGCCGGATTCCTCTACCTTCCAGCCGGCGCGCTCCAACGCCTTGCGCAGCACGCCACGGAGTTCGGCCTTGTCTTCCACCAGGAGGACAGGTTCCATGCAGGCAGTCTAGCCCGGACTTCTCGCCGGGAGTAGTGGAGGGCGGAGGAGTGCGGCGAACTGGGTAAGGTTTCTCGCGGGGGAACGAACCGTCATCCCGCACCGCGTTGGAGGTTAGGCCCTGCGGCGCGGTCCTGGAGCTCAGCGATTACGGGGCCCTTGCGGCGAGCCTCGCCTCAGGGACGGGCCCATCCTGGCGGCAGGCCTTCCTTCCGCAACTGGTCTTCGAGGTTGGAGATGGCCTGTTTGTCCTGCTCGATTTTCTGCTTCAGGTCGTCGATCTTCTTGGCCGTATCGTTCACCTCGCCCCCCTTTTGGCCAGGGTACTGATACTGCTCGCGCATGGCCGTATTGGGGTCGCTGTAGTACTGCTCGCGCTTCAGGTTGTACTCGCGTTGGGTCAGGTCCAGATCCTTCTGATCGTCGTCGAGTTTCTTTTGCGCGTCGGCGAACGTTTGGCGCCACTTCGCTTCCAGGTCGGCCTGCTTCTTGGCATCGTCCTCGGCTGCGGCAGCCTTGGTTCCCGCAGGGGCTGCCGCACCGGCCTCCGCAGCGCCCTCCTCGCCGGCTTCCCCGGTCGCGGCCGGAACCTCCCGCGGCACTTTCGGGATATTGTCGTCCGTCCAGACGTGCTGAGGCACTGCTTCGGTTTTTTTCTCGGCTTTCGCCTTGCGCGCAGCCTCGGCCACCGATGGCTCCTGCGCGCCCGTCGTGGTCATGTCCTGCGCCGCGGCCGCGCTCCACCACCCGGCGGCGCAGAGCGCGCCTGCGAGGAGCAAGCCAAAAGAAGTATTACGCATAGGCACCACCTTCAAGGTGTTGGCTGGGGTGAACACCTGCACACAGTTTAGATGCGTCCGGCTGGTCAAGCAACTGTCTCGGATTTCTGGGGTTCCGTGGGTACCGTAAGGATAAACTCGGCCCCGCCCCCCGGCAGATTCCTCGCCTCCGCGCTCCCCCCGTGATGGACGGCAATCTTCTGCACCACGGCGAGTCCGAGCCCGGTCCCGTCCGGCTTGGTGGTGTAAAAGGGCAGAAAAAGCTTCGGCAGGACGTCCTGTGGAATCCCGGGCCCGTCGTCGGCCACGACAATGCGCAGCATGGCATGCCCCGCGCCCCGTTCGCCAGGCGGCTGCGACGCACCCAGGTGTGCTCCCGCGGCCCCCACGCATTCCCCGCGAATCACCACGTGGCCGGCGGGCGAGGCTTCTCTGCGGTATTCGGACACCGCCTCCGCCGCGTTGCGCACCAGGTTCAGAAGCGCCTGCCGCAGCAGGCCCTCATCCCCCGCCACGTCGGGGAATTCTCCCGTGGTCTGGAACTCGACGCGCGGATGGCTGTCGCGCGTCTCCGCCACCACGCGCTCCACCAGCGGCGCGGTGGCCACGCTGCCCGGCAGGACCTCCAGTGGCCGTGCAAATCGCAGGAATTCGGTCACCACGTGAGTCAGCGACCGCGCCTCCTCCAGGATTTTCCCCGCGTTTTCCGCCACCTCGCCCGGCGGCGCCTCCTGCTGCACCAACTGCGCGTAGGCGGAAATCGTGGCCAGCGAATTCTTGAATTCGTGCGCAATCCCCGCGGACATCTCTCCGAGCGTCGCCAGGCTCTCTTTCAGCAGCATGGCGCGCTGCAGCGCGGTGAGCTCGGTCAGATCGCTCAGCAGGCAGAGCGCCCCGGCCACCCGTTTCGCGTCGCGCGTCACCGGAGAGATGCTCAGCCCCAGATGGCGCACCTCGCCGGAACCATTCCGGTGCTCCACCTCTTCGCGCTGGTAGGTGCAGCCCTCGCGCAGGCAGGTCGCGAGGAGTTGCGTGATCGGGGATCCCGCCCCCAACACCTCCGAGTAACGCCGGTACTGCAGCGCGCCCACTCCCAGCGTCTGCTCCGCCGCGGGATTCGACAGGCTGATCATCCCCGTGGCGCTCACCAGCAGCAGGCCCGTAGGCATCTGCCGCGTCACGGCTTCGGTCAGCCGCTCGGTTTCCGCGGCGCGGTCCTTCAACTCTTTGTGCAGCCGTGCGAGTTCCCGTTCCTGCTCCCGCAATCGCTGGATCACCGCCTGCACGGACGCGGAGGCGAACGCAGACTCTCCCGCCGCGGCAGGCCGGGGCGCCGGACCATCCCCTGCGGGGATACCCGCGCCCCGGTTGCGCAGCGCGCGGAGGATCATTCCGAATGCCAGCAGGAACGCGAAAAATATCGCCAGCGTGAAGAAAAATCCCGCGGTCAGCCAGAAGGGCTGCGGTCCGTGCGTCCTGGGACGTATCTGGAGCGCGGCCGCCACCTGCGGCCATGCTGCGTGAATGATTTCACAGTGGACCATGCCTGCCGCGCTTCAGGTAAACCGTCCGAAATACCACGCCAGAACCGGATGCCCGTAAAACACCGTTACCAGTGCCCCCGCAGCGAGAAATAATCCGAACGGCAGTTCGTAATCGCTGCCCGCTCGCCGGAAAAGGATGAAGATGGACCCCAGCAGGCTGCCCAGCAGCGCTCCGATCATGATGGTCAGCAACACGCCCTTCACCCCGACAAACGTGCCGGCCATGGCCATCATTTTTACGTCGCCCAGCCCCATGCCCTCACGCCCCCGAAGGCGGAAGTAGCCCTCCGCAAAAACCCACAGCACGCCCGCGCCTGCCGCCGCGCCGAGCAACGCGTCGGTCACGGAGAGCACTCGAGCCGGCGGCGGGAAATCGAACATGCGGTTGGAAAGCCACAGCGAAGTGCCGTCCCCCAGCATCACCACTGCGCTCCACGCCAGCCCCAACAGGCCCCCGGTGAGATTCACTTTGTCCGGCAGGATTCTCTCCCGCACATCCGTTACCGCGAGCACCAGCAGCACCGCGCAGAACACTGTCCATTTTCCCCACGCGAGTGTCGGACCGAACGCCAGCGCGCACGCGGCAAACAGCGCTCCGGTCAGGAATTCCACCACGGGATACAGCGCGGAAATCGGCGTCTTGCAATTCCGGCAGCGCCCGCGCAATACCAGCCAGCTCAGCAGCGGCACATTGTCGTACGGCGCAATCGGCTTCCCGCACTTGGGGCAATGCGAGGGCGGCCGCACGATGGATTCCCCCGCTGGAATCCGCAGGATGCACACATTCAGAAAGCTGCCCACCACCAGGCCGAGCACGAAGGCGAAGGCCACCATCATGCTTCGACTCTGACACACCCGCAGCCGCGCTCGATAGCCGAAAGTTCTTCCTCCCCTTCCTACGAGTTACTTTGCGATCTTCCCGCGCGGCTTTGCCCGCCGCAGGCGGGAGTGGCCGTTTCTGCTTCCGTCTCTGGACCTCAATCCGCGACGCTTCACCCCGCGCCACTCGCCCTTCTCTGCAACTGATTTGACACTCCGCCACCCGCTCCCTACACTCGCCTCTTTTGTCCCATGAGCTGGCTCGAACAATCCATTCGCCGCTACGAGCACCGCCACTGGTCGCGCGACTCGCGCGCCGTCCTGCCCTTCGCCTGGGGCCTGGAACACGTCGGAGGCCGCGCCAATGAGCCCGACCCGCGTGGCTGGCTCCTGGAATTTGCGGATCGCACCATTGGCGCGAGCGACGCCTGGTTTCCCGGCGCGCCTGCCGGCGATTACCGCCTCGCCGGCGGCGAGCTGACGTTTACCAGCGCCGTCGAGTCTCCCTGGCCGGAGAACAACCAGGTGCACGCACGGCTTTTCCCCGCCGCAACGGCCGGACCCGCCGTCCTGGTCATGGCCCAGTGGAACGCCAAGCCCCACGAGCACGTCGGCATTTGCCAATGGCTGAATGCACTGGGGATTTCCGCTCTCCGCCTTACCTTGCCCTACCACGACAGCCGGCGCGTGGCGGGACACGAACGCGCCTACAACCTGGTCGGCCCGAACATCGGCCTCACGCTCCAGGCAAATCGCCAGGCCGTTGCCGATGCCCGTTCCTGCCTCCGCTGGCTCGAACTCCAGGGCTACAGCCGCCTGGGACTGCTGGGCACCAGCATCGGCTCTTCCATCGGATTCATCACTATGGCGCACGATCCCGCCGTGCGTGCCGGAGTCTTTCTCCACGTCTCCACTTATTTCGGCGCGGTGGTCAGCACCGGATTGACTACCCTGCACGTCTGGGAGCCGCTCCAGGCCAAAGTCTCCCGCGAGGATTTGATTCGCTTCTGGTCCCCCATCAGCCCGTTTCCCTACGTTCACCGAATCAAGGCTTCCACCCAGCGCGCCTTCATGGTCAGCGGAAAATACGATCCCACCTTCTGGCCCGAATATTCCGAAGAGCTGTTCCAGGCGCTCAAGCACGACAACATTGAAGTCGAACGCCTGCTGCTGCCCTGCGGCCACTATTCGTTGGGCCTGCCGCCCTTCAGTTGGATCGTGGGCGCCCGCTTCGCCGCCTTCTTCCTCCGCATGCTCGGCTGAAGCCCTCGGCTCTCCGCCTGCTCCGAACTCCGTGTCCTTCGTGCGCAGTGGTGAATTCTTTCCTTCCTCTCCGCGCCCACGTCGTCGCCTGCGTTGACGACCCCGCGCCTGCATGCTAGCGTCACCGCCCGCCAATGAGCGCAACTTCCTCAGCTCCCGCGAAACGCATCGCCGTAATCCCCGGCGACGGCATCGGCCCCGAAGTAACCGCGCAAGGCCTCAAAGCCCTCCGCGCCGCTCTCTCCGCAGGCGCGCGCCGCGCCGAATTCACCGAGTTCGATTGGTCCGCGGAGCGCTTTCTGCGTGACGGCGTCTCGCTGCCCCCCGGCGCGATCGAAATGTTGCGCCGCGATTTCGACGCCATCCTCTTCGGCGCCGTCGGCGATCCCCGCGTGCCCTCCAACCAGCATGCCATGGACATTCTGTTCGGCCTGCGCTTCGGGCTGGACCTCTACGTCAACGTCCGCCCCTGCGTGCTTCTCGACAGGCGATTCACCCCGCTCCGAGACCGCACCGAGGCAGACGTCAATTTCGTCGTTCTTCGCGAGAACACGGAAGGCCTCTACGTCAACATCGGCGGCCAGTTCAAGCGCGGCACGCCGGACGAGGTGGCCGTGCAGGAAGAGTTGAATACGCGCAAGGGCGTCGAACGCATCCTCCGCTTCGCCTTCCAGTACGCCGCCGCCCGGCCCCGCCATCGCCTCTGCATGAGCGACAAATCCAATGCGCTCACTCACGGCCACGACCTGTGGCAGCGCGTTTTTCGTGAATTGCAAAAGGAGCATCCGGAGACGGAATCCCGCCACCTGTACATTGACACCCTGGCCATGGAGATGGTCCGCGATCCCTCGCAGTTCGACGTGATCGTCACCAACAACCTGTTCGGGGACATTGTCAGCGATCTCGGCGCCCAACTCTCCGGTGGCCTGGGGCTTTCGCCCTCCGCAAATATCCACCCCGGCCAAATCTCTCTGTTCGAGCCCGTGCACGGCACCGCGCCGAGCATCGCCGGAAAGAACCTGGCCAATCCGTTTGGCTCCATCCTGACCAGCGCCATGCTGTGCGATTTTCTCGGCTGGCCGCGCGAAGGCGACGCGCTGCGCGGGGCGGTGCGCGCGGCGCTGCGGGAAGGGAAGTGCACCGCCGATCTCGGCGGCTCGCTCGGCACTCGCGAAGCCGGCGATTGGATCGCCAGCCATGTCTCGAAGGCGCTGTGACGGCGGCTTCAGGCCGCCATCCGGTCCGCCGTCCAACAACGGGCCGCTTCGCCCTGAGTGAAGGCGCTTCTCCAAGTGCGCCCCGTGGTAGAATCAGCCCGTCTGCACCACCCTACGAGTCGGAGGCATTTCCATGAAAATCAGCGCGGGCAAAATCAAAGGGATGGAAGCGGTGGCCAACGCCAAGGGCGTGATCGCGGCGGCGGCCATGGACCAGCGCGGCTCCCTGCGCAACCTCATTGCCAAGGAAAAGGGCGTGGACAAAAAAGACGTCAACGCCGACATGATGAGTGAATTCAAGGAAGCCGTTGTGCGCGTCCTCACGCCGCACGCCAGCGCCATTCTGCTCGACCCGGAATTCGGCCTGCGCGCCGCACGCGCCCGCGCCAAGAACGCCGGCCTGCTGCTGGCCTACGAGGAGAGCGGTTACGACAACACCCGGCCGGGCCGCCTTCCCGATTTATTGCCGAACTACTCCGCCCGCCGGCTCATGGAAGCAGGCGCCGATTGCGTGAAGATTCTGCTCTACTACGCGCCCGCCGACGCTCCGCACATCAACGATGAAAAGCACGCCTGGGTCGAGCGCATCGGCGACGAGTGCCGCGGCTGCGACGTCCCCTACTTCCTGGAATTCGTCACCTACGAGGAAGGCGTGGACGAGAAAGGCATCGAGTTCGCCAGGAAGAAGCCCGACTTCGTCATCCGCGCCATGGAAGAGTTTTCCCGCGACCGCTACGGCGTGGACGTCCTGAAAGTGGAAGTGCCCGTGAACATGGCCTACGTGGCCGGTTCGCGCGCCTGCAAGGGCGAATCCGCTTACACGCGCGACCAGGCCAAGGACTATTTCCGCCGCGCCGCCTCGGTGGCGAAAAAACCTTTCATTTATTTGTCCGCCGGTGTCTCCAACGAGGTCTTCTCGGAGACCCTCGAGCTGGCCTCCGAGACGGGAGTGAATTTCTCCGGCGTCCTGTGCGGCCGCGCCACCTGGAAGGATGCGATTCCCGTTTACGGCAAGCATGGCCTCCGCGCGCTGGAAGATTGGCTGGCGGACACCGGCGTGAAAAACATCAAGAACGTGAACGACCGCCTCGGCGCCGCCAAGCCCTGGTACGCTTTCTACGGCGCTCAATCCGCCGCCGCTTTGGCTTGAATCTTTAGCGCTTGGTAGGGGCGGACCCAGGTGTCCGCCCCTCTTCGTCCCGTCTGTTCCCGCGCGCCGTCCCCTCTTCCTGCGTTACACTTTCCAGCGCACATGTTCTCCGGCGTCTACATCCAGGTCCCCTTCTGCCAATCCAAGTGCACGTACTGTCATTTCGCCACGGGCGTCTTCCCCCGCGAACTGATGGCGCCTTACGTGGACGCGGTCGCGAACGAAATCCGCGACCACGAGCAAATGTATTCGGCATCCGCGCTGGCCCTGCCCGTCGGCGCACCCGACACAATCTATCTCGGCGGCGGCACTCCCAGCCTCCTGCCCGCTGATGATATCGCGCGACTGCTTTCTGCTGTGCGCCAGGCATTTCCCACCAGGCGCGAGTGGCGCGAGATTACCCTCGAGGCCGACCCCGAAACCGTGACACAGGAAAAAGCCGGCGCGTGGCGAGCGGCAGGCGTCAATCGCGTCTCGCTCGGCGCGCAGTCCTTCTCCGATGCCGAACTCCGCGCGGCGGGCCGCCGGCATCGCGAGCAGGACACGCTCCGCGCCGTGGAGACGCTTCGCGCCGCCCGCTTCGCCAGTCTGAACCTCGATCTGATCCTCGGCCTCGCCGGGCAAACCGCCGAAAGCTGGCACGCTTCGCTCGGTAAACTCCTCGCCCTGCGTCCGGAACACGTCTCGCTCTACATGTTCGACGTGGACGAAGAAAGTCACCTTGGCCGTGAATTGCTCGAAGGTGGAACCCGCTACGGCGCGCGGCGAGTGCCCAGCGAAGAAGAGCAGGCCGAGTGGTTCGACCAGGCCTGCACCTGCCTTTCCGCCGCGGGCTACCAGCACTATGAAATCTCCAACTGGGCGCTCGACGGCCACCGCGCCATCCACAATTCGAAGTACTGGATTCGCGCGCCCTATTTTGGTTTCGGCTCCGGCGCCCATTCCTTTAATGGCCGCGAACGCTGGGCCAACGCGCACGATACCGCAGATTACGTGCAGGCGATTCGTGCGGGCGCTCTCCCCATCGAGCAGCGCCATTCCGTCACCCCGCACATGGCGCTGGAAGAAGAAGTCTTTCTCGGATTGCGCCTGCTCGACGGCATCAACCTGTCGCGCATCGAAGCGCAGTACGGCGTGGATCTCCGCCCCCGCCTCCCGCGGTTGATGGAAGCAGGCGCGGTGACCGTGGAAGGAGATATCCTCCGTCTGATCCCCGCTCGTCTGGCCGTGTCGAACGAGGTGTTCGCGGAACTACTAGCATAGAAGGCGGCGCGGCATAACATGACCGACATCATCGATCTCCGCAGCGACACGGTAACCCGCCCCACTCCCGCCATGCGGCGCGCCATGGCGGAAGCCGAGGTCGGCGACGACGTGTACGGCGAAGACCCCACCGTGAATCGCCTCGAGTCGCGCGCGGCGCAGCTTTTCGGCCGCGAAGCGGCCCTGTTCGTCCCCTCCGGCTCCATGGGCAACCTCCTGGCCATTTGGTGCTCGACGCAGCCGGGCCAGGAGATTGTCTGCGACGCCCGCTCGCACACCTTCGTGCACGAAATGGGTGCCATGTCGGCAATCGCCGG
>Ga0074044_10003498_pt1 | contig 13342 bp, 10 predicted proteins | sample BogForMeECP23OM1_FD_94443 | JGI IMG/M metagenome (GOLD analysis project Ga0074044, IMG submission 94443) | Bog forest soil microbial communities from Calvert Island, British Columbia, Canada - Bog Forest MetaG ECP23OM1 | ecosystem: Environmental > Terrestrial > Soil > Wetlands ... | reverse complement strand
ATCGTTCCGGGAAAATGCACGAGGTGAAACTTGTCGTTCAGCTTCAAGAGCGACTCCGAAGTCCCGAGGAAGAAATAGCCCCCGAAGTTGAGGTTGCTGTAGTAATGGTCGATCACCTTCGACTTGGAAGGACCGTCGAAATAAATCAGCACATTGCAGCAGAAAATCAGGTCCATGCCTTTCATGAACAACATACGCGAATCGTCCTGCAGGTTCAGTCGGCTGAAAGTAATAAGTTTCTTTACCTCCGGTCGCACCTCGAGTTTCTTCTCGCCTGCCGGCGTGAAATATTTGCGCCTGAAATAATCAGAAGTCGAGCGCAGGGCATAGTCGCCGTAAATTCCAACTTTGGCCGTCTCTACTGATCGGTCATTCAGGTCGGTGGCGAGGATTTCGATTGTCCAGCCTTTTAACAGATGCTCGCTTTCTTCCAACATATTCATCGCCAGCGTATAAGGCTCCTCGCCCGTGGAGCAGCCAGCACTCCAGATTCGCAATCGTTTGATTACTTGTTTGTTTTTGTCTTCCACCAGTTCGGGCAGGATAACTTTTCGCAGCGCATCGAGTTGCGGCTGGCTTCGGAACAGACAGGTTTCCCCAATCGTCACTTCATTGAGCAATTGACGGATTTCCGCCTCTCGGCTGGAATGCGCCGTGAGGAGATCCCAATACTCGCGCGGAGTTCGGATTCCTAGCTGTTTCATCCTCCGTCCGCAAGCGTCTGCCATCAGATAGAGCTTTTCCTCCAACTGAAAAATGCCGCAGACCTTGTACACCAGGTCGCGGATTTGGCGGAAGACGGGATCGATAGCTGCCGCGCTCGGGGAAGAAAATGGTGTAGCCGAAACCATTTGGTGGGTTGTCATTTCGCTAGATGCTCCTGGGCGACGCGATCGACTTCTGTGGAAGCACTTTTCGGGGCTCGGCTCTGTGAGACCCGCCGTGCGATTTCCTGGGCTAATTGATTCAGGGGATAGACCGCGTCAGCCTGCCCAGAGGCGTGCACCAGCCCTGGCATGCCCCACACTACGGAAGAAGCTTCGTCTTGAATGATGATTTCACCGCCGCGCTCGCGAATACACCGTGCTCCGATCACACCGTCGGAGCCCATGCCTGTCATTACCACCCCCAGAACGTTCGCCCCGTAGACATCCGCCACTGACCGAAACAAAACATCGACCGCCGGCCTGCAGGAATTCTCGGGTCGATCTTGATTCAAGCCCAGCCGCGAGCTGACGCCTGCGCGCTTTACAGTCATATGAAAGTTTCCAGGTGCAATCCAGGCGTGGCCCGGGGTCAGCACAACATCCGCGCTTCCTTCTTCCACAGAAATCTCCGAGCGTGCGTCCAGCCGTTCCGCCAGCAGGTGGGTAAAAATCGGCGGCATGTGCTGCACTACGACGATGGGCAGGGGAAAGTCTTTGGAAATCCGGGGCAGAACTTCTGCCAGCGCGTTTGGACCTCCGGTGGATGTGCCGATGGCAACAATCTCAATTCGCCGATTGACGGGCCTCCGTACCTGTATTGGTGGGCAGGGCGGAGGCAGTGACTTGAGTTTTGTAACCGCGCCTGCGCACAAGGCCTTGATCTTAGGGATCAGCTCAGCCCGTATCGCGGCAATAGCAGCTGCGGGACTGCCAGTATTGCTAGGCTTGGTAGCGTAGTCGGAAGCGCCAAGGGACAGAGCGTCAAGGGTGGCTGCCGCTCCACGCTACGTAAGAGTGCTGAACATGATGACCGGCAGCTTGGGATAGAGCTTGCGCACTTCCGCCAACGTCTCCAAACCGTTCAGCACCGGCATCTCGATGTCGAGCGTAACCAGATCAGGATGCAATTGCGCAATTTTCGCCAGCCCGATTCTTCCATCGCTGGCTGACCCGACTACTTCCAGTTCAGGATCAGCCGACAAAGTCTCGGACAGCAACTTGCGAATCACCACCGAGTCGTCGACCACGAGAATGCGGATTGAGGCCATTTCTGCGCTATGCCTTTCCTTTACCTGCCCCCCTTGGATCTTTCGCCAGCATCTACGAGCCCGCGTGCGCTGCCATGGCGCGAACTGCAACCCCTCCGCCAGTTTCAGCGTTCACTTTGAATTGCTCGACCAGGCGCCTGAGTTCGGCCGAAGTCTCCACCAGCTGCTGTGCCGCCTTCTGAGTGTCCGTAGCACCGTGCGAAGTACTTTCCGCAGCTTGCGCTACGCCCGAGATATTGCTCGTGATCTCGCCGCTGCCGTGCGCCGCTTCACTCACATTCCGCGCCATCTCGTTGGTGGTCGCGTTCTGTTCTTCCACCGCCGTAGCAATCGTGTTCGAAATCCCGTTCACCTGGTTGATCACTTCGCTGATCGAAGCAATGGCCCCGACCGCGGCCTTGGTGTCCGTCTGAATGGCTTCGATCTTCCGGCTGATATCTTCCGTAGCCTTGGCCGTCTCTTTGGCCAGCTCTTTCACTTCGTTGGCCACTACGGCAAAGCCTTTTCCGGCTTCCCCAGCGCGGGCGGCTTCGATGGTCGCATTCAAGGCCAGCAGGTTGGTCTGCTGTGCGATCGAGGTGATGACTTTAATGACCTGTCCGATCTCAGCGGAGGATTCGCCGAGTTTGGATACGGTGGAATTGGCGGTTTCAGCGACCTTGACCGCCGAGGTTGCGACCTTGGCAGCTTCCGTCGCGTTCTTGGCGATTTCCTTGATGCTGGCGCCCATCTCTTCCGCGCCAGTAGCCACGGTCTGCAGATTCTGGCTAACTTGCTGCGCGGAAGTAGAAACTACGTTCGCCTGGGCGGAAGTTTCTTCGGAATTCGCGGTGATCTGCTGGCTGGTGCTGGAAAGCTCCTCGCTGGCAGCGGCCACATGAATCGACGTCTCGGCAATGGCCTGGACCGTCTTTCGCAGGTTGTTTTTCATCGTGTTCAAAGCCGTGGCGGCTTCGCCGATTTCGTCCTGACTATCGACGGCTAAATCGGCCAGCGATAAGTCGTTCCCGGCAATGCCAGTCGCCAACTGAACCGCAGCCGACAAGGGTTTGACCACCAGCTTTCGCACCAGTAGAAACATCACGCCCGCGGCGGCTAACAGAGTGAGGAGGCTGATAAGGAATATGGCAAGCGAATTGGCTTTCGAGGTTTCCACCAGGCTCTGCGTTGAGGCCTTTACGGTAAAAGCTCCGCGAAGGTCGCCTGCTTTCATCCCTTCCTTGGTATAGCCAAAAGGATCTTTCTGCCCCGCGGGATCCCCGTGACATAGCAGACAATCCGCCGTCAGACGAACCGGCTGCGCATAGCGCATCACTTCCTGGCCATTCTCTGTCTCTCGCTCGGAGAATTCGGCCAGAGCCGGATCCTTCTGAAAGTTCTCCAGCGCGCGCCGTTCGAATTCATCCGGCTGATTCTTCGGGTCGCGAGGACTGAGAGAGGGCGTGTGGAAGGTCATTTTTTGCGCCTCTGCGTACTGCTCGGCGACGCTCCAGGCCACCACTACCGGTACCTGCTGCAGATGTTTAAAGTTCTTGTCGGGCACGAGCACATCAATGTTGCTGGAAAACCACGCACGGGTGGCAGAGGCCATGCCGGTAATCTGGCGTACTTTATCGCGGAAGGCTTCTTCCGCCTGCTGGTTCACGCGACGCTGTGTGATCCAAAAGCTGATTGCGGAAGTGACCACCAAGGTGATCACGATGGTCGCTACAATCTTGGCGGTGAGTCGCGTTTTGCTCAACATGAGGTTCTCTCCTAAAAAGTATGTTTCGATTCTGCATGGCGGCTTTCAGGCCCCCATGTTTACTGCCCAGCTCGCGCCGATGACGCGCGAACATTACCGCCGGCTGGAGCATTGTTTCCGTTACTGGTGTTGACTTTGAACTGTTCGATCAGGCGGCGCAGTTCGGCCGAGGTCTGCACCAGCTGTTGCGCTGCCTTCTGGGTGTCGCCCGCTCCGTGCGATGTGCTTTCCGCCGCCTGCGCCACTCCCGCAATATTGTTCGTAATCTCGCCGCTGCCATGCGCCGCTTCGCTCACATTCCGCGCCATCTCGTTGGTGGTGGCATTCTGCTCCTCCACCGCCGTGGCAATCGTGTTCGAGATTCCGTTCACCTGATTAATTACTTCGCTGATCGACGCAATCGCACCCACCGCCGCCTTCGTGTCCGTCTGGATGGCCTCGATCTTCCGGCTAATATCTTCCGTAGCCTTCGCCGTCTCTTTGGCCAACTCTTTAACTTCATTGGCTACCACGGCAAAGCCCTTGCCCGCTTCTCCTGCACGAGCGGCTTCAATGGTCGCGTTCAAAGCCAGCAGGTTGGTTTGCTGCGCGATCGAGGTGATGACCTTGATGACTTGTCCAATCTCGGTAGACGAATCCCCCAGCTTCGATACGGTCGCCGTCGTCGTTTCCGCTACCTTCACGGCGGAGGTAGCGACCTTCGCCGCTTCGCTGGCGTTCTTGGCGATTTCCTTGATGCTGGCGCCCATCTCTTCCGCCCCGGTGGCTACGGTCTGCAGGTTCTGGCTGACTTGCTGAGCCGAGGTGGAAACCACGTTGGCCTGGGCCGAAGTTTCTTCCGAGTTGGCCGTGATCTGCTGGCTGGTGCTGGAAAGTTCTTCGCTGGCGCTGGCCACCTGCACCGAGTTCTCGGTGATGTCCTGGATCATGCGCTTCAGACTGCCACTCATCTGGTTGATGGCCGTCGTCAGATCGCCCAGTTCGTCCCGGCTCTGGACTTTCAGGTCGTCCCGCGTCAGATCGCCGGCTGCGATGGCTTCGGCCTGAGTCAAAACAGACTGGGTGGCGTTGGAGATGCTCCGGCTCAGAAAGATGGCCACGAAGATCCCTATTCCCAACGCCGCAAGCGTAGTCAAGGCCGAGGTCAGAATGAGTGCGCGGTTCTCGGCGTTCAGGGCTTCCTGATTCTCCTTCAACAGCTTTGCAAAGGCTTCGGTCATGTCTCCAAGCGACGCCTTGATAGCGTCATTAACGGGGATGGCTTTGTCCGAAAAATCGTTCCCAGCTTTGGAGATGGCATCTCGTTCGCCACCGGCCGCCTGCTCGATCGCGCGGCTCTCGAACTCATGCAATAGGGGAAGTTGTCTTTTCATCTCGGCTAGGCGATCGCGATTTACCTGAAGGGTCCAGCCAGGCTCCAGCTCATCCATTCTGGCAATATCCTTCTCGATGGCGCTCCAGGCATTGTCAAGGAGGTTTTGCGCGTCCGTTCTCCTCTTTGCTTCTGCCCCGGCCAGCATCGCTTGGCGGGTCTTGCTGGCCGTCTGGTTCAAGTCCATCTGTAGTTTTCTGGCGGTGTCCAGCGTTGGCATCCGAACATTCAGGATTGCGTCTTGGGTTTGCTTGATTTCGGCTGACTTGACATAGTTGAGCACTGCACTAACCACCATCAGAGCCAGAATGACTCCAAAGCCCAGTCCCAGTTTCTTGCCCAGTGTCACTTTCATTTCCTTCTCCTCGATCCTTCAATTTGCAGCACTCACTGCCTAGGCGTGAGCCGCTAGACTCCGCTGTAACGAGCCGACGGAACTCGCCCGGGAGCTTCCGCTAGCGTTGACGCGGACCTTCTGAACCAAACCCGTCCGCCTATTGCCCTGCGACCGCACTCTCCACCGTCATCTGGCAGGCCTTCTCCGTGTCCAGCACCAGCATCAGCCGGTCATTGAGTTTGTGAACTCCCGTAATCATGGTGCGCACCGTGCCCCGCAGCGTTTCCGGCGGCCGTTCGAAGGTGGTTTCCTCGACTTCCACGACATCGCCGATCTCATCCACCAACAAACTGACCGCGCCATCCTCGGAGCGGACGACGACATTCATTACGGGCAAATCCGCAGCGCGCGGCTCCATTTCGAGCCGACGCCGCAGATCCACTGCAGTCACGATCTGCCCGCGTAGGTTGATCAAGCCGCTGACCACCTGAGGCGCCAGCGGGACCTGCGTGACCTCGAGTGAGCGAATGACCTCCTGAACCGTTTTCAATTCCACGCCGAAGAGCAGCTTGTCCAGATAAAAAGTGCAGAACTGTGAAGTGTGGCTCATGGTTTAGTTCGCAACCCCCGCTGCTTTTGTCGCCTGCTCAGCGGGCATGGTATTCACGCCCGCAATCTGCAGAATCGCTGGAATGTCGAGCAACTCCGTAACCCGCTCCCCGATCACGACGGAATAAAGAACCGCGGCTCGCGTCGCCTTGGACCTAACGTCCGCGCAGGCTTCGACGATGTCGAGAATCCGCTCCACGACCAAGCCGAAGGTGCGGCCTTCATGATTCAGAACCAGCACTTGGATCGGACCGGAGTCCGGCGCCGGCGGCGCTTGCAGAGCTCGCAGCCGATGCCGTCGCTCTTCGAGGACCACGGCCAGCCGAACCAAAGGCAAGATTTGACCGCGATACTGCGTGACCCATTGCGTGCCCGACATCTCCACTTGCGAAACCGGAAATTCCTCCAGTCGAGCTAAAATGCTCAGCGGGATGGCCATGCGGGAGTCGCCGAGCCCAGCGAACAGAAGAAATGTTTGCTTCTCCCCCGTGCTTCCGGCAGACTCCGCTTTTTTATCAGCCGCAGGCCGCTCTCGCGACTCGCCGACGACGCTGGCGCGCTGCGCCAGGCCGAGGACGTCCAGGATGAGCGCGACCTTGCCGTCGCCCATAATGCTGGAGCCGGCAAAGGTCTTTACCGTCTTTAGCTGCTTGCGCAGCGGCTTGACCACGATTTCTTCGCTGTCGTTAATCTCGTCCACCACGAGCCCGAACTGGCGGTCATCGGCTTGCAGCACCACAATGTTGACTGCGGCATCGTTGCTGCCGGCGCTATCCAGCTTTCCCACCAGCTTTAACTCGCGGCTCAGGTACACCAGCGGCAAAAGCCGCCCGCGCAGCCGATACACCGGTACGCCATGAACCATTTCGATGGCGGTGGTCGCATGTTCAGCCTCCAGTCTCACCAGTTCGAGCAGGTTTACCTGTGGAATCGCGTAGCGTTCTCCCGCGCAGGTGACGACCAGTGCGGGAATGATCGCGAGCGTCAATGGAATCTTTACTCGCACCGTGGTGCCGCGACCGAGAGTGGATTGCAGATCCACCAGGCCACCGATCTTCTCCACATTCGTCTTGACGACGTCCATGCCAACGCCGCGACCGGAGACATTGGTCACTTTCTCCGCCGTGGAAAACCCGGGGAGAAAAATGAGATTGAAGATTTCCCGCTCCGTCATGCGCGCCGCTTGTTCGGCGGTAATGACCCCGCGCTCGATGGCTTTCTTGCGGATACGGTCGCTGCTTAATCCAGCGCCGTCATCACTGATTTCGATGTTGACTTGTCCACCCTCATGAAAAGCCCGCAGAATCAACCGCCCGACCCGAGCCTTACCCGCCTTCACGCGCGCTTCTGGAAGTTCGATACCGTGGTCGACGGAATTGCGCACCAGATGGGTCAGCGGGTCTTTGATGGCCTCAATAATGGTCTTGTCGAGTTCGGTCTCTTTTCCTTCCATCTCGATCCCGACCTCTTTTCCGCATCCCAAAGCCACATCGCGCACGGTGCGCGGAAATTGCGCCCATATATTTCCGATGGGCTGCATGCGGGTCTTCATTACTTCTTCCTGCAATTCGGTGGCAATCAAGTTCATGCGCTGGGAAACCGCCTGCAATCCGGTATCCTCCACCGTATTCGAGATTTGCAGCAGTTGGTTCCGTGCCAGGACTAACTCGCCGACCAGGGTCATCAGCTTGTCCAAAAGGTTGACCCCAACGCGGATGGTTTCGGGCGCGGCATCGCGCACCTTCGTCTCCAGCATCTGCTGGGCAGCCATCACGTCTTCTTGTTTGGCTAATCCCAAGGAAACAAGAATTTCGCCGAGGCGCCGGCGGTCACCTTTCTCTTGTTCCTGCAAAGCGAGAGCGAGATCTTCGGCATGCACCGCCCCGCGCTCGACCAGCAGCCCGCCAATCTTCCCGCGGATCGGCTTTCGTTCGCCACTCTTTTTCTGCGGCGTGACTGGCGGCTCGACCGGGGCTGGCGGGGAGGCTTTGACTGGTTCGGGAGGATTCTCCTGCTTCGGCGGAGAGGACCCGGCCTTCTGTTGCTCCGGCTCCTTGGTTGCGACGTCGGCCGCGGGAGATGGTTGCGCAGAGGCTTTCCCGGCATCTCCTGCAGTCGGGCTTAGCAATCGGGTCAACGTTTCCCGTAGCTCTGGGTAATCGTTCTCGCCATCTTGATCGGTCGATTCAATTTCCTTGAGCATCTGGCGGACCGCATCCACCATGCCCAGTAGCGCCGTCGTGCGTTCCGGGCTGAGCATCAGCTGTCCGTCGCGCAAGCGAGTCAAAAGGTTCTCCCCAACGTGGGCGACCTTCTCCAGTTTGTTGAAGCCGAGAAAGCCGCACGTACCCTTGATGGTGTGTATGGTTCGGAACACCCCCGCAAGAGCTGCGTTGTCTTCTGGATTCTTCTCCAGACCGACTAGGTCCCGGTCGAGGCGGTCAAGATTCTCGTAACTCTCGACTAAGAATTCCTTAACAATTTCGTTCTCGCTCATCGTTACCCTTTAACACAATGGGAAATTGGAGTCACAGAAGAGTCCTCAATGCCTGCCGGCTGCCCCTGGCGGATCTTTCGCTTGGTTGGCACGGATGTGTGCATTGGCTGGTCCCCCTGCAACTCGTGTTAAGTTCCGACAAACATCCATCGGCTATAGACAGGGCATTCATTAGTCGATCGCTGGCTCCCCGACCAAGCGCGTCAAGACACTTCCAGAGGGATGACTCGTCCAGTTCGGGGAACTCGGTTTAAGCGTGGGCAGAATCGCTGGAATGGATGTGGCGTGCCTTAGCTCAGAGGGGCTGATTTCGGCCTTCAGCGGCGCGTATCATTGACAGTTCTTGCCGTCTCAGATTCAATGGCATAAGTGGCTAGAAATGGGAATTTCGCATTCCTTAGCTGCAAATTTATTTTGACTCAGGAGTACACCTCATGTCCGCACCTAGCCGCCGGCCCGAGATTCGTCGACGCCGCGCTCGTCAACACAAAATCGCCACGCTCCGCAAGCGCCTCGCTTCGGCTCAAACCGACGCCGATCGTAGCCGGGTCACCTCCAAATTGCACAAGCTCGCCATTGCGTCGCCTGGCCAACCGCTAGTGAAATAGATCCGGCTTGAAACAAGTCTCGACGTGTCTGGTGGGTGAGACTCGTCGAATTACGCGACGCCTGCCGTGGTTTTGCTGCTGGTGGCGGCAGACGATCCGGGCAATTCCGCCTTGTCTGCGGAACTGAGCACTTCCTGGTATACGTCCCTGATCCGGCGGACAGATTTCTCCCAGGAAAACTTGGCTGCTTGCCGGTAGCTGCGTTCCTTCATCTTCTCGCGCAACGGCTGGTCGAGAAGCACCCGATGTAGCGCGCGCATGATTTCGAAGACATTTTCCGGATGAACCAGCACTGCTGCATTGCCCACCACTTCAGGCAGTGAAGAGACGTTCGAAGTCACCACCGGCGTCCCGTGTGCCATCGCTTCGAGCGGCGGTAGCCCGAAGCCCTCATACAGGGACGGGAAGACAAAAATCTTCGCCGCATCGTAGAAGGTGCGCAGCACTTCGATCGGCACAAATCCCAGAAAACGAACATCATTCTGTACGCCGCTGCGGATCACGGTTCGCCGCAAATCAGGATTGCCCGAGACGTCATCTCCGATAATGATCAGCTTCAGATCAGGGAACAGATGATCTTTTTCGAGTTCCGCTTTCAGTGCCGAGAAAGCCTCGATCATGCGCACGACGTTTTTATGCGGACTGATCCTTCCGGCATAAAGCAGAAAAGGATAGGTCACCTGGTAGCGCTCAACCATCAACTGGCGGTCTGCTGGATTCGCATGCCCGCGCAGTAACCTCTCATCGATCGCGTTGTAAACGACCTCGATGCGTCCCGCTGGAATGTCGAATAGCTTTTCCATCTCCAATTTGGTGAAGTTTGAGACTGCGAAGATCCGGGCTGCCCCGTGCAAAACCCGTTTCGTCATCTGAAAATAGAGGGATCGCCAGATGCCGGTTTGCTGCCGCGCGCGGGAAAGATGCTCCAGAATGTCGTGTACCGTCATTACGTAAGGGCAAGGCAGGGCGCGCGGAATCGAAAACAGATTCGGGATATGCACCAGATCGCACTCCAGCCGCTTCACCACAGTGCGAAATTCGCGGAACCCCATCACGGAGCGCTCCGGCTCGGCCAGAGGAACCGCGTGGAAGTTAGGTTCCAGGGGGCCGATTTCCTTAATTCTGGCGGTCGATCCAATCAGGAGATAGGTGGTCTCGTGGTCCAGTCTTTCCAGGGTACGCACGACATTGCGGATATACGTACCGACGCCGAACTCCGTCATCCGTCGGATATCGATGGCGATCTTCACCGAAGGCATTTAACCACGTAAGGCGTGGAAGGTCACAGTAGAATTCTTGAGATTTCTAATCTAGGCGCGCACTTCCGCCTGCGCTTTAGCCCTGCGGTCGGCGTACAGGGGAAATGCCTCGCATAGGCCAAGCACTTCGTTCCGGATTCTCGCCAGCACCGACGAATCGCTCCGATGCAGCAGCGCATCGGCAATCCAACGCCCGACCTGTCGCATCTCTGCTTCTCGCATGCCTCGCGTAGTCAGCGCGGGTGACCCGATGCGAATCCCGCTCGGCTTCATCGGGGGATTTACATCGAACGGGATGGCGTTCTTGTTGACAGTAATTCCGGCCTCGCCCAATGCCTTCTCAGCCTCGCTTCCAAGCATACCTTTCAAGAAGACATCGACCAACATCAGGTGCGTGTCGGTTCCACCGGAAATAATGCGGAAGCCCTCAGCGGCCAAAGTCTGGGCGAGCACTTTCGCGTTTGCTACGACTTGTTTCGCATAATCACGGAATTCGGGCTGCATCGCTTCCTGAAAGCAAATAGCCTTGGCAGCGATGATGTGGATCAGCGGACCACCTTGCATGCCCGGAAAAACTACTTTATCAATCGCCGCCGCGAACTCCGCTTTTGAAAGAATGAGGCCCGAGCGCGGTCCACGCAGAGTTTTGTGCGTGGTCGAGGTCACAATGTGAGCATGCGGCACCGGCGATGGATGCGCTCCGCCCGCCACCAGTCCTGCAAAATGCGCCATGTCCACCAGAAACAGCGCGCCCACCTTATCTGCGATCTGGCGCATGCGGGCGAAGTCAATAATGCGCGGATAGGCGCTGCCACCGCCGATAATCAGCTTCGGCCTGTGTTCTTCCGCCAGCTTTTCCAGCGCGTCATAGTCGATCGTCTCCGTTTCTTTCGTCACTCCATAGGGGACGATTTTGTAAGTCTTGCCGGAGAAATTGAGGTGATGCCCGTGCGTGAGATGGCCACCGTGAGCCAGGTTTAATCCAAGAATCGTATCGCCCGGCTGCAGCACCGCCGCGTAGGCTTCCATATTCGCCTGTGAGCCGGCATGGGGCTGCACGTTGGCGTGCTCCGCGCCAAACAGTTGTTTAGCGCGATCGCGCGCCAGGTTCTCGACCACATCCGCGAATTCGCAGCCGCCGTAGTAACGCTTGCCGGGATATCCCTCGGCATACTTGTTGGTGAACACTGAGCCGGCGGCTTCCAGCACAGCCTCGCTAACAAAATTTTCGGAGGCGATCAGTTCGAGGCCCTCATGCTGGCGGCGGGTTTCGTTGTCGATGGCTGCAGCGATCTGCGGATCGGCTTCGTAGAGCGGGCGATACATCTTCGAAGGAACTGCAGAATTCTTCATATCTTCGTTCCTGATTCCTACGGCGTTCCGTAAACGTTAGGCTGATGTAGTTCCATATATCGCTCCGGAGTTTCCACCGGAGTAAATCCAAACCGTGAATAGAGCCCGTGCGCGTCGCGCGTTAAGAGAATCCAGCGTCGTAAATTCGCGAGCGCCGGATGCTGCACAATACACTCCATCAGCCACTTGCTCAATCCGAGTCCGCGATGCGATTCCAGCACAAATACATCGCCCAGATAAGCTACGGTGGCAAAGTCACTGATCACTCGGCCAAAACCAACTTGCGCGTCCCCCTGGTAAACGCCGAAACACAGCGAGTGCTCAATCGAACGCGCCACAACATCGCGCGGAATTCCCTTGGCCCAATAACAATTTGTCAGAAAACCGTAAACCACATCTAAACTGAGGCGATCACGCGCGGTGCTGATCAGAAACTCTCCGCGACGGTATTCCCGTACCGTTTCGTAATCAGCACGAACACCCGCCATGCTCACATTCTACCCCGTAAATTCCGGCTCGGCGGGATCGATCAGCCTTCAAATGCCGTCCGCAGAAACGAAGCCAGGTGCCAGCCGTCCATGTAATTGTAGGGCGTTTCACCCATGGTGTAGTGACCGCAGGGCAGCACCACCACTTTGTGATCCAGTCCGTAGCGCTCGAATTCCACTACTACATCACGGGAAAGTTCGGGCAGAAAAGTCAGATCGTACTTCGCGTAAACAATGAGCGACTTCCGCGGCCAGCGAGCGAACTGATTGAAATACGCCATAGGACTCACGGCGAGCCATGACTTCCGCAATGTCTCGAGAGTGATTTGCGACTCCAGGCCCTGGCGGATGTGCCGCGTCGATTGTCCGTGCCAGACTACGTCAGCGACATACGTCGACGCGTGGTTGAATGCTGCGACACGAAGGCGCGGATCATGCGCCGCCGCGATAAACGCATAACACGAACCCAGGCTCGTGCCGACGATCCCCAGCTTGCTGTAGCCCTGCTGCTCCAGCCAATCGAGACAGCAGCGGACGTCTACCACGCCTTGCCGCACCGCATCGAGCGTGCGCCCAAGGTTGGCGGAAACGGCGTAGTCTGCGCGGCTGATCTCGGCGGGCATGCGGATATCGTGATAGGGCATGCTCAGCCGCAATACCGCGATGCCCAGCATATTTAACACCCGGCAGAGGCTGACATATGCAATCGCGTCCGCGTTCCAGTGCGGCAGCAGCACAACGGCCCGGCGCCCACGCGCTGGAAACCAGCGAGCATTCACCAGATTGTTTTCTGGATACGGCGTTTTCACCGGAGCAGTGAATCGCAGGAACTCCGCAAAAGTCCCTTTTACCTTCGCTTCAAGCTTCGGGTCAGGAACTTCACGAGTCGAGAAAACTTGGACTTCCCGTTTCTCCAGCCTGAAATCTGTCGGCTTGGTGTAGGAATAAAACTCATCGCTGGAGGCCACGATGCGGCGGTTGAAGTCGATCAGGAATTTTGCCGGATCGTCGACGGCCTGCCCCGGACGCCAGCCATTCTGGCAAGGCCAGTTCTGCGCATATTCCACACCCCACTCCAGTGGACGCACCACGCGGTTGTT
>Ga0074044_10003497_pt1 | contig 13343 bp, 10 predicted proteins | sample BogForMeECP23OM1_FD_94443 | JGI IMG/M metagenome (GOLD analysis project Ga0074044, IMG submission 94443) | Bog forest soil microbial communities from Calvert Island, British Columbia, Canada - Bog Forest MetaG ECP23OM1 | ecosystem: Environmental > Terrestrial > Soil > Wetlands ... | reverse complement strand
TCGTCCATCGCCGAACCCCAATTGATTTTCCCTGTGGTCTCTGTGTCCCCTGTGGTGAAGATTCTTAAGCTCCGTTTCTTAAGCTCCGGGGAACACGGCGAAATCTACCCCAACAGCGACTCCACGACACTGTATGCCTCGCTCAGCGCCGAGTCCAGAGCCCCGGCATCTTTGCCGCCGGCTTCCGCAAGGTCCGGACGCCCGCCGCCTTTGCCGCCAACTTTCTGCGCCACCGGCCCAATGACTTTTCCCGCCGGAACACGGCTGGTGAGGTCTTTGGTTACGCCGACGATCAGCGAAACGTTGCCATTCGAGGCCGAGCCCAGCACCACTACGGCAGAGCCGAGCTTGTCGCGCAGTTGATCGACCAGGGTGCGCATTTGCGCGCGTTCGAGATTGTCCACGCGGTGGGTCAGAACCTTGACGCCGCGAACTTCTTTGACTTTCTCGCCGATGTTGGCCGTGGTCGACGACGCCGACTTCATGCGCGCCTGATCGAGTTCGCGCGCTAAACGTTTAATTTCGGCGTCTTTCTTTTCCAGTTCTTGTTTTAACGCTTCGGCCGGAGACGTGGACTCCGAGTGCGTGGTCAGTGCGGAGACCACGTTTTCCAGTTCGTGATCCTTGCGGAAGTGGCGCAGCGAGCCTTCTCCGGTGACGGCCTCAATGCGGCGCACGCCCGATGACACGCTGCCTTCTTTCAGAATCTTGATCAGACCGATCTCGCCGGTTGCGCCGGTGTGTGTGCCGCCGCAGAGTTCGGTTGAAAAATCGCCAATCTTGATTACGCGGACTTTGTCTCCGTATTTTTCGCCGAACAGCGCCATGGCGTGATACTCGTTGATCGCCACATCAATCGGGACATTTTCGACAATCTCTACTTTTTCGTTACGCAGGACTTCCTTGTTGATGATGTCTTCGATATCTTGCAGCTCTTCTTCGGCGACTCCGGTGAAATGCGAGAAATCGAACCGGAGATGATTGGAAGCGACCAGCGATCCCGCCTGCTTCACGTGCTTGCCGAGAACTTCGCGCAGTCCGGCCTGGAGCAGATGCGTAGCCGTGTGATTACGCATGGTAGCTTCGCGGGTCGCGGTGTCGACTACGGCGTCGACTTTCTGGCCGATGCGAATTGGCTGCTTGGCTGTGACCTGATGCGCGCGCACGCCCTGAACGGGGTAATAGCATCCAGTCACTTCGGCGACGATGGTGTTGTGATCGTCGGAGTAGAACCATCCGCGGTCGCCGACTTGGCCGCCGGCCTCGGCGTAGAAGGGCGTGTGGTCGAGGATGATCTCGCCTTGGTCTCCAGGCTTTAGTTCCTGAGCGCCTTGACCGGCTTTAATGATCGCTAGGACTTCGCAGTTGTCGGAGCGCGTCTGGCGATAACCTTCGAAGGAGGATTTTGGAAGTTGCTGGTAGGTGGGATTGGCAGTCTGCTTGGCTGCGCCTTTCCACGAGGCGCGGGCACGCTCTCGCTGCTCGGCCATAGCCGCGTCGAAACCGGCCTCATCGAAGATGACCCCCTGATCCCGGCAAGCATCTTCGATAAAATCCCTAGGCAGCCCGAATGTGTCGTAAAGTCTGAAGGCCGCTGCGCCGCCAAGTACGGGGGCGCTCGGCTGTGCCGAAGCGACATCATCGATCCCGGTCTTTCTCCATGTCGCTTCAACTGCTGCCCCTGTTCTCAGACGCTGCGTCTCCGCGGATTTTACGCGCGATAGCTCCTGCTCTAGCGTACTTAATCCGAGATCGAGTGTGTTGGCAAACCGTTTCTCTTCCGCCAGTACTACCTTCGAGACGCGCTCTGCCATTCCGTTCAATTCTGGATACGCATCATGCATTAGGTCGCGCACCTCGAAAACCATCTCGTTCAGGAACGGCTTCGTCTGCCCGAGCAATCTCCCGTGCGTAATTGCGCGTCGGATGATTTTGCGCAGCACATAACCGCGGCCTTCGTTCGATGGAGTCACTCCGTCGGAGATAAGAAACGTTGCTGCACGTGAGTGGTCGGCGATCACCCGCAGAGACGCTGCCGACTTCGATCTTGCCGAGCTTTGCTCGGCGGGGCGGACGAAGGCGTCCGCCGCTACGTGGGCATTGCCACTACTTGCGTGGGGACGGACGCATTCGTCCGTCCTGCCGGGTCGAAGACCCGGCTCTGCCTGTGCGGCGCCAGTCAACTCGGCCGCCCGCTTGATCAGCGGCGTAAACAAATCTGTTTCGTAATTCGAAATCACGCCCTGCAGCACCGCCGCCATTCGCTCCAGCCCCGCGCCGGTATCAATCGAGGGCTTCGGCAGCGGCGTCAGTTTGCCACTGGCGTCTCGGTCGAACTGCATGAAGACCAGATTCCAGAGTTCTACGTAGCGTCCGCAATCGCAGCCGAACTTGCAGTCGGTGTGGCCTTGGTCGCTCGCGGCTACGCCCATGTCGTAGTGGATCTCGCTGCAGGGGCCGCAGGGGCCGGTATCTCCCATCTGCCAGAAATTGTCTTTTGCGCCGAATTCGTAGATGCGATCTTTGGCAACGCCTTGACCTAACCACAAGTCGTACGCTTCGGCATCGCGCGGAACTCCGTTTTCGCCTTTGAAGATCGTTACGTAAAGCTTTGCTTTATCGATCCCGAACCACTCCGGCGACGTGATCAGTTCCCAGGCGTAGGCTATGGCGTCTTTTTTGAAGTAGTCGCCGAAGCTGAAATTTCCCAGCATCTCGAAAAACGTGTGGTGGCGATTGGTGAAGCCTACGTTTTCGAGATCGTTGTGCTTGCCTCCGGCGCGCACACACTTTTGCGAGGTGGTGGCGCGGTTGTAGTCGCGCTTTTCCAGGCCCAGGAAAACGTCTTTGAACTGGTTCATGCCGGCGTTGGTGAAGAGCAGCGTCGGGTCGTTGGCCGGGACCAGCGACGAGGAGTGCACCTCGCGGTGTCCTTTTTCAATGAAGAAGTCGAGGAACTTGCGGCGAATTTCGTTGCCTGTGAGCATGAAACTCTTATTCTAAATGAAAGGCAATGCTTCACCACAGGGGACACGGGGAACACGAACAGCGAGGAACACAGGCAGAAACACAGCGGCACGCAACCAGTCGGTCGGTCGGAGCGAGTGGCGCAAGGACGGGCGAGCACGCCCGTCCCTCCTAGCCAAACTATTTGTGCTACTTTACGGCGTCGCCGGTTTTCTCGGCGCCTTTCTTTAGGCCGTGACCTACTGCCTTGGCGCCTTTGGCTACGCCTTTACCGGTATCCTTGCCGGCGGTCTTGGTGGCATCGGCAGTTTTGTCGGCGGCTTTTTCGGTGGCCTTGCCGGTATCCTTGGCAGCGACCTTGGTGGCGTGGCCCGTTGCTACGGCGGCTTTTTTGGTGCCTTTACCGGTATCGTCGGCCGCAGTCTTCACATCGTTTCCGGCCTGGCCGTAGGCGAACGCAGTCAGCGCCAGCAGTGCAGCCGCGACGATTAAAGAGAACTTCGTTTTCATGGTTCCTCCAAAGGAATTAAAGATGTATTGGTAGAGGAAAGTTTTATCAGAGACGGAGGGATGGGCGCAACCACGGCATGAACCAGGTTTCAAAATTTAGGGGTTTCCGAGTTCAAGATTTCAACGAGAGAACTTATGCCTCGGGAGTCTCGCTCTCCAATGCCGTGAGCGTTTCTTCATCCACATCCCATTTTTTCAGGATGGTGAAGATGGTTTTCGATCCGAAGCCGGCGCGCATCAAGTTGCGAAAGATGCGGGCTGCCTGTTTCCGATCTCCCGCCTTGGGCTTTGGCAGGCGCTTGCGGCGGATGTAATCGCGCGCCAGATTTTCCTCTTTCACGTCGTCATAAACGGAAGCAACCGCTTTCTCGATGACCTCGCCGTGCACTCCTTTAGCTTGCAGGTCGTTGACGACGCGCATGCGCCCGAATTTCTCATTGTCGCGGCGGTAGGATGAAAACGCCGCCGCGTACTTGGCGTCGTTGAGATAGCCCTGGTCTTTCAAGCGGACAACAATCAGTTCCACCAGCGTCTTGCCGATTTCCGTATCGGCCTCCACGCGATTGCGGAGCAGGCGCTTCAGTTCCGCGACCGAGCGCATGCGCCGCGCCAGCGCGCCCACGGCGTAGTCGTAGAGTTCCGCTTCGGTGAAAAGTTTTCTGGGACGTCCGAACGCCATGTCTACACGATAGCGCGAAAGCACTGCGCGACAAAGAACCTCTGCTTACTTTGGCGGCGCGGGATTCGCTGTCGTGGGCGGGGCCGTGACCGGCGGCGCAGGCGCCGCGGGCAAACTCGGTGCGGGGGGCGCCACCAGCGCCGCTTTTGCCGAGGCCGGCAGCTTGTCGGCGTTGGCTATCAGCAGCGCGATCTGCCACATTTGCGTTTCCGTAAGCGATTTGCTGAAGCCGGGCATGCCGCTCAGGCGAATGCCGTTGAAGATTTTCCAGTAGCTTTCGCCGGGCTCATCGTCGGTTACGCCCTTCCCTTCGAGCAACACGGGCGGATGCGGATACATGCCCGTCGCAATCGCGCTCTTCGGCGACAGCGGCAGGCCGTGGCAAACCGCGCAATGCTGTTTGTAAAGATCGGCGCCGGCCAGGTAGTTCGCTTCAGTGGACGCGACGGGGACGGTCTTCGGCATGTCTTTCGCGATGCGCGCATCCAAAGCCTTGTGCGCAAAATAATTTTCGAAGGGCATGTCGGAATCGGAGGCGGCAACCGGAGCGCTGCCACCCGTCAAATACATGTAAAGCCCGAAGGGCACGATGAGGAGGCCGAGGAGCAGTCCGACTAGGAATTTCACTGGTTCATCCTGTGACCAAGATTTTACAAACTTAAATTTACCATTCGCGTCCAAAATCTCCGAACCGGCTACAATTTCAGGTAACGCGTCCCCCAGCGCCCGGAGTCCAGGAGGAAAAGCAACGATGCGAATTGTCAGCGCGGCGAGCGCGTTTCCCCAGCATTACTACTCCCAGGAAATGCTGCTGGCGGCCCTGCAGGAATACTGGGGCGATCAGATCGAGAATCCCAACGTGTTGCGGCGTTTGCATCGTCACGTGGGCGTTGACGGGCGCTTCCTCGCCCTGCCCAAAGAAGAATATCTGAAGATGAAGACCTGGGGTGAGGCGAATCATCACTGGATTCGCACCGCCAAGGAGTTGGGTGAGAAGGCAGTGAGCGGCGCGCTGGCGGATGCAGGTTTGCATGGCCGCAATCTCGGCGCCTTTTTTTTCGTTTCGGTCACCGGCATCTCCAGTCCATCGATTGACGCGCTGCTCATCAACCAGATGGGGCTGTGCCGGAACATTCGCCGCGTTCCGATTTTTGGACTGGGCTGCGTGGCGGGCGCGGCGGCCATTTCGCGCGCCGCCGATTATGTGCGTGCTTATCCCAATCAGGTCGCGGCCGTGCTGTCGGTCGAACTCTGTTCTCTCACGCTGCAGCGCGAGGATATCTCCATGGCCAACCTGATTTCGTCGGGACTGTTCGGCGACGGTGCAGCCGCGGTGATTGTGGCGGGCGCTAACGCGGAGTGCGAAATTTCCGGCCCCGCGATTCTCGCGACTCGTTCCGTGTTCTATCCCGATACCGAAGAGATGATGGGCTGGGACGTGTCGGAAAAAGGATTTCGCATTGTGCTCTCGCGCGAAATTCCTGACCTGGTTCGAAAAAATCTGGCGCGCGATCTCGACGACTTTCTGGCCGAGCGCGGATTGATTCGCTCCGACATTAACAATTGGGTGCTGCACACCGGCGGGCCGAAGATTCTGGAAGCGACCGCCGACGCTCTCGGATTGAACCATGGCGAGCTCGACGTTTCCTGGGAGTGCCTGCGCCGGACGGGCAATTTGTCGTCGGCCTCGGTGCTGGTGGTGCTCGAAGAAGTCATGAAGAATCGCCGACCCAAGCCGGGCACGCTCGGGTTGCTCGCCGCGATGGGTCCGGGATTCTGCGCGGAATTCGTGTTGCTGGAATGGTAGAAGAAATAGCTTTTAGCTCTTAGCTTTTAGCCAAGGGCAAAATCAGCAATGTTTTCTCCGAAGGGAAGATCATCTCGTAAGAATTTGGCGAAGGACTTTTTGATAAGCCATTTTCCCAATCCGGTGGACGTGTTTGTAGCCGGCGGCGGACCGGCCGGCTTGGCCACGGCCATCGCCGCGCGTCATCACGGCTTAAGCGTGATCGTGGCCGATGGCGCCGTTCCTCCAATTGACAAGACCTGCGGCGAGGGTGTGATGCCGGACGGGGTCGAAGCTCTGCGCACTCTGGGCGTCACCATTCCCAAAGGCGAAGCGTATCCCTTCCGTGGCATTCGTTTCTTGAGTGAGAGCCTGAAAGCCGAGGCGCAATTTCCTCGCAGCACAGCGTATGGAATCCGGCGGACTCACCTCCATCAAATCCTGTTGCATCGTGCCGCCGCGTGCGGCGTGCAGATGCGCTGGCGGGCGCCGGTTAACGGAATTCATCCGGAAGGCGCGCTTGTGGCGGGAGAATTGGTGCGTGCGCGCTGGTTGGTAGGCGCGGACGGCACCGCTTCCCGCCTCCGCGGATGGGCCAAACTCGATTCGCAAGGAGTCGCCCGCGCGAACCAGAAACAGCGCTTCGGCTTCCGGCAACACTACCGCATCACGCCCTGGACCGACTTTGTGGAACTCTACTGGGGCCGCCGCTGCCAGGTGTATGTCACGCCCGTCAGCCGCGACGAGGTTGGAGTGGCGCTGATCTCGTCGAACCCGAAGTTGCGACTGGGGACGCGAATTGACAACGCGCTAGGGGAATTTCCGGAACTTTGCGCGCGCCTCAAAAATGCCGAACTCACTTCCAGTGAACGAGGCGCGGTCACCGTCACGCGAAGATTGCGGCGCGTGTATCGCGGTCGCACCGTGCTCGTCGGCGACGCCTCGGGCGGAGTCGACGCCATCACGGGAGAAGGTCTCTGCCTCGCTTTTCGCGAAGCCGTGCTCCTCGGCGATTGTCTGGCCAACGGAGACCTCGCGCGCTATCAAAAGAGTCATCGCGCGCTGCTCCGGCGTCCCACCCTGATGGCTGGCTTGATGCTATTTATGGCGAAACACAGTCATCTGCGGCGCCGCACTCTGCAGGTATTTCAAACCAGCCCGCGCGCGTTTGCTGAAATGCTGGCCATGCACGTGGGCGAAGGCTCAGCCCGCGATTGCATCTCGAACGGAATTGCCTTGGGATGGGAACTGCTGAAGGCCTGATCCTTTTGCGGCATCCATTAGTCTGCCGACGTGGGCTTGACCGCGTAATACCCGCGCCGCGTCTGCAACTCGAACCTAGCCGCGCTGTTCAACGTGACCTTCAGCCGGTGAAACCTGCCGTCAAGCTTCTGCGGCGAAAAGCCCAGAACATAGACGAATTCGGGAACATCCGCAGTGCGCCGGAAGCCTTCATCCAGGTTATTGTTGTTGTGAAAGAAAATCCCGCCGGTGCCGGTGGCGAAATCGACCATCACGTCCCGTCGCGCCTCGGCTTCGGCGCTGTGAAACTGACTGCCCTCCAGATCGGTGGCGCCGCCGGTGAATCCGGCCGCGACCAGTCCCTCTGCGTCCAGCGTGTTGATGATAATTCCCGCGCGCACGGCACTATCGATGACCTTCATCACGTCCTCATGCGTTTCCGGGGTCAGCGCAAGAAAACCCGGCGAAACCAGCACGATGGTGCGCTGGCCGGGCATCGAGCCAGTTCTGCGGATCACCCCGTTTAGTACCGCGAGCGCATTCTTGCTTTCGGCATTCCCGGCGTCAAGCACTTCGATCGCTTTTGCGGCTGCGATCCGTCCCGCCTGCGGACTATAAAAACCGAGCGACCGCAAAGCACAGTACTCGACCTCTTGGACCGCAATGCTGCCAGCGTCCGGGTCGTGCTGGTTGAGCATGAGGTCGGCCATGTAATGGCTGATCGGCGGGCAATCGTTCTCAGGAATGGTCGGATGCGGCCTCAGACTGCGCACGCCGGCCAGCAGTTTTTCGCGGTCATCGGTAAAATCGACGACCACCGTGCCCGAGATGGTAAAGACGGCAGCGCGCTCCTCCGGACGCAACGAACCGAGATGCCGCGCAGCGGCGTCACGCGCGCTCGCCAGCTCGGCCAGGGTCGAGTGGACATCGTCAAAAAGATAAGCCGTATCACGTTCCGGCGCCGACGGACGAGCTTGGTTCACCGCCGGCTGCGCCGCGCCTTCCGAGCGAACCGGCTCCGCGGCACTCTTTTCTTTTTCTTCCTTCGGCACGCTGAGCACGGCTGATTCCACCGAAAACCGGCTGATGATCTGCGGCTTGCCTTCGTCGAACAGACGGAAATTATCTTTGACGAAGTTGCCGACCGCGTGTCCTTGCGCGTCCCGTAAAACCACGCTGACCGGCACCAGATTCACGTTGACCTTAAGCGTGGTCAGCGCCTGTAGGTCGGAAAGCGCGGGCGCGCTGTTTGCGGTTGCCGGATGTTCCGCTTGTACCTTCTGTTGGTCACTGCGCAGAAGTTGCTCACTGCGCAGAACCGACAGTCTTGCCAGCGCCGAGGCGGTTGCCGCATCCGTCATCTGCTGCTGCATTTGTTCCTGCTCGGCTTTCAGCCGCGCTGCATTTTCCTGAAACGCCTGCTCGCCAATGGCAGCGAAGATGGCTTGATTCTCAGCGAAATCCTTCTGCAGAGAATCGAGAGTGGGCGGAACCTGCGCGGCTGAGTCCGTTCCGGGAGGGGCGATGTCGCCGTTTGCTACGATGCGCGACTTCGCCCCAAACTTATGACAATTCCTCAGACGAACGTCATTCCGTCCCGACTCTCCATGGGGATCTTTGGCCGTTGCGGTAATGTCAGTCGGCAACAGGAACGACGAGCCGTCCGCAAAGGCCACGCTTTCGTAGTCGATCTCAAGCTCTGCGCCCGTTAGAGGAAAGCCCGCTTGAATGTTCTCCGCGATCGACCGGAAACGAAGCACTTGGCCCGTTTTCTGGTCGACCCACACCTCGCCCTGATAAGGCGGAGCCACGACGGAATTCCCGACGTGCAGACGCCACAGAGGAAGGTGCTGCTGCGCGATCCGGTAAGTAAACACCCATGCCGAGTGCTGACCCATTGTGCTCTCTCGGGCGAACTCGAACCGCGCCTGATTCTCGGGGTCAAAGATGGAACGGAGATTATTGCTGCCGAACTCCCCAGTCGACCACAGACCGGAAGATTGCGCCATTTCCGTCGACACCGGTTTGCCGTTCACCTTGACATCGCTGTAGGATTCATTGCCGTCTTGATATCTCACCGACGCTGAAATCAGATCCGTTAGCGCCCGGCGGCTGCCGGCGTAGCGGGACGCGGCCTCTTCGCAAACAAAATTCGGCATCTTCACCGGCACGCTGATGGAGTATTCACAAACGCCGCGCAACGCCTCGGCATGTGGAATGTCAGTCGGGAGCCACGCGCAGCGGCCGGGAGCGATTTGAGCGTGCGCAGAGAGACAGGAAAAGCACAAGAAGAAAACCAGCGTCAGCGGGATGGAGGCACGCATACGAACCATTAGACACCGGCGACACGCCGTTTGCTCCACACTTTTTCAGCGACGGTGAGTTCTACGCCGTGCCCCGCGCCATCTCCACGGCCCGCAGCACGGCTCGCGCCTTGTTCTCCGTTTCCTCGAGCTCGCGTTTCGGATCGGAATCAGCCACAATCCCCGCGCCCGCCTGTAAGTACGCGTGCTTGCCTTTCATGAGCACGGTGCGAATCGCAATGCACGAATCCAGATTGCCGGCGAAATCGGCGTAGAGGACCGACCCGCCATACACCCCGCGCCGCGTCGGCTCCAGTTCTTCGATAATCTGCATGGCGCGAACCTTGGGCGCGCCGCTTAACGTTCCCGCCGGAAAGCAGGCGGCAAATGCATCCATGGCGTTCAGTTCCGGGCGCAGGCGGCCTTCGAGCGCGGAAACCAGGTGCATCACGTGTGAATAGCGCTCCACGTACATCAGGTTGCGAACCTTCACCGAGCCATATTCGCTGACGCGTCCCAGGTCGTTGCGCCCGAGATCGACGAGCATTATATGTTCGGCGCGCTCCTTCTCGTCGGCCAGCATTTTCTTTTCGAGCGCCGCGTCTTCCGCTTCATCGCGCCCACGCGGATGCGTACCGGCAATGGGACGGTATTCCAGTTTTCGTCCTCCTCCCGCGGCGCGTATCAGCATTTCGGGAGAAGAGCCAAGCACGTGCATTCCGGCGGAATTCATCTTTCTCTCATTCCGGCCCCCGCCGAAACGCAAAAAATACATATACGGCGATGGATTCACGGTGCGCAGCGCGCGGTAGAGATCGAGCGGCGCGACTCCCGGCTCGAAATCCCAGCGCTGCGACAGCACAACCTGAAAAATATCGCCGGCGGCGATGTACTCCTTGGCGCGGCGGACGCTTTCCAGAAACTTCGCTTTCGGAGTGCGCGCCCGCGTCTTCAATTTTGACGTAGCCAGCTTGGACTGCGTGCCAGCTTTGCGCCAGTATCCCGGCTTCCATCCTGCGGCAAGTTTTTTTTCGATGCGCGCGATATCCCTCACAGCGCGTTCGTAGGCCGCTTTGGGTGCCTCGCGGGCCACATTTGCCGACGCCACGATGTGGATCTGGTGGCGCAGGTGATCGAAGGCGAGCACGCGGTCGAAAAACATCAGCACACAATCGGGAACGTTGAGGTCATCGCAGGCGTGCGTTCCGATATTTTCCAGTCGCCGCACAATGTCATACGCGCAATAGCCGACGGCCCCAGCCGTGAATGGCGGCAGGCCTTCCATCGCCGCCGGCCGATGTTGCTGCAAAAGTTCCTGGATGACCTCAAAAACATCTCCCGTGCGCCGCTCGACTTTGCGGCCGCGTTCGATTGTGATTTCGGCGCCCCGCGATTCCAGGCGCAGAAACGGGCGCACCCCCAGAAATGTGTAGCGCCCGATTTTTTCGCCGCCTTCCACCGACTCAAGCAGAAAGGCATCGGGCTCGCCCTCGGCCACCGCGAGAAAGGCGGAAACCGGCGTCAGCAAATCGGCCGAGATCGACTTCGCCACCGGAATCAGCGTGGCGCTGCGCGACAACTGGACGAACTCTTTGTAATCGGGACGGATCATTGGCTCTTTGCAGCAGTATTTAGGATCGCACGAATTCGTATGCTGAGCGAGAAGAGACGGGGTAATCCCGTCTCTACGGAGCGGATATCAATTTTTAATGAAAGCCTTCCCCGCTTCGGCCACCGTAATCATCAGGGTCATCGGGTCCATCGGTGAAGGGGTGAAGCCGCAATCTTCATAGAACTGCCGCGCCCGCTCGGAAATCGCGTGCACCAGAATCGCCCGGACGCCCGCGATTTCCGCCGCTTGCAAGGTGCGCAATACAGCATCGCGCAGCAGTGCGGGCCCGATCTTTCTTCCCTGAAAATCTTTGTGGACAGCCAACCGGCCGATGATCATCACCGGCACTGGATCGGACATGTTGCGCCGGACCCGGCCCGGCGCTTCCGCATGCGTCACCGCGCCAACCGCCAGAGCATAGTAACCGACGACCTGCTCTCCAACGCAGACTAAGTAAGTACGCGAAGCGCCACTTTCCTCATTGGACAGCGCACGCCGGCGCAGCCAGTCGTCAAGCGTTGGCTCTCCACACTCGAATTTCAATAGATCGTGATCGGCGCGCAGCTTTTCAGGCGCTCTGAGCGGTTGCTCGCTGCGGCTCATTGTTCCCACTCGTAGTTCCCACTTACTGTTCCCACGGAGCTTTCGTCTTGAGTAGACGCCGCAGCCTTGCATTGTTTGCCGGTGGCTTATCCAGCATCGACGTGAAGCGCCTGAACTCCTCGGCCGACAAGGCGAAATAGCGGCGGTTGAGCAGGACGGCTTCGGCTTCCCGGCACGCGGTGTCGAGCATGAAGTCGGAACGGTTGCGGCCCAGCGCATCCGCCGCGCGGTCGATCAGCGTTTTCTGCCGCCGGCTGGCGCGGAGGTTAATAGTCTCATCGCGGTTTTTCCTGGCTTTTGTCCCAGTGGATGGCATCGATTCCTCTTGTATACACAATGAGTGTACATCAATTCCGCGCCCGTTGTAAATGCCGGTTCCCTGTTCAGCACTTCCCCTCGCTTGCCTAGCCCCCGGCGCGGTCATATACTTTGCGAGGCTTCCCGGTGAACAGGGCAACAATCTTTGGGCAATTGTTTGGAGACTTTATGACGACAGCTTTGGATCTTGAGCAGGAAACTAATCCCTGGCAGGCGCAAGCCGCCCGCTTTGACTTGGCCGCGCACAAACTGAATCTCGATGAAGGACTGTGGCGGGTGCTGCGCAGTCCCAGCCGCGAAATTATCGTTCACATTCCCGTACAGATGGACGATGGCAGCCTCGAGGTTTTCACCGGATACCGCGTGCAGCACTCCATTGCGCGCGGCCCGGCCAAGGGCGGAATACGCTACGCGCCCGACGTGAACCTCGACGAAGTCCGCGCCCTGGCGAGCTGGATGACCTGGAAATGCGCGGTGGTGAACATCCCCTTCGGCGGCGCCAAAGGCGGCATCATTTGCGATCCGCATCGCATGTCGCAGGGTGAATTGGAGCGCATGACCCGCCGCTACACCGCCGAGTTATTCGATTTCATCGGCCCCGAAAAAGATGTTCCCGCGCCCGACGTAAACACCAACGAGCAAATCATGGCCTGGATGATGGACACCTATTCCATGCATGCGCGCCAGACCGTAACCGCGGTCGTGACCGGCAAGCCGATCAATATCGGCGGATCGCGCGGACGCCGCGAGGCCACCGGCCGCGGCGTTCTCATGGTCTGCGAACAGGCGATCAAGAAGCTGCGCCTGAATCGCGACACCACCCGTGTCATCGTCCAGGGGTTTGGCAACGTCGGTTCGAATGCGGCCATCCTCATGGCACAAGCCGGATACAAGGTCATCGGCATTCTCGAAGTGGATGGCGGCCTGTATAAAAAAGACGGCATTGACGTGGACGCGTTGTGGGAGTTTCGTCAGCGCAACGGCACCATTCATGGTTTCCCCGGCGCCGAGGCGCACGATCCGGCGGAGCTCTTGCTGACCGACTGTGACATCCTGATTCCGGCGGCCACCGAAAACGTCATTACCAGCCGCAACGCCGAGCGGGTGAAATGCAAAATTCTGGCAGAGGGCGCGAATGGGCCGACCACCGCGGCTGCCGACGAAATTCTCTCCGCCAAGAAAGTCTTCGTAATCCCCGATATCCTGGCCAACGCCGGTGGAGTTACGACTTCTTATTTCGAGTGGGTACAGGATCGTCAGGGCTACTTCTGGAAGGAATCGGAGGTCAACGAACGCCTGGGAGACATCATGGTTACAGCCTTC
>Ga0074044_10003496_pt1 | contig 13344 bp, 12 predicted proteins | sample BogForMeECP23OM1_FD_94443 | JGI IMG/M metagenome (GOLD analysis project Ga0074044, IMG submission 94443) | Bog forest soil microbial communities from Calvert Island, British Columbia, Canada - Bog Forest MetaG ECP23OM1 | ecosystem: Environmental > Terrestrial > Soil > Wetlands ... | reverse complement strand
TTCAATGTCAGCTCCCGAATAGCCTTGAGCTTTTCGCGCTAACTCATCTATTTCTACATCCCTTGATAGAGGCATCGAATGGGCATGTATTTTGAAGATTTCTTTCAATGAATCCACATCGGGTGACGGAACGTAGATTAGTCGATCGAATCTTCCGGGTCGCATCACTGCTGGATCCAAAATGTCGGGGCGGTTGGTCGCCGCGATTACGAGTACATTTTGCAGTGTCTCTATTCCATCGATTTCCGTTAACAATTGGCTTATGACTCTCTCACTGGCTCCCGAGTCGGCATAACCTAATCCGCGTTTAGGAACGATAGCGTCCAATTCGTCGAAGAAAATTATTGCAGGAGCCGCGGTTCTTCCTTTACGGAAGACTTCTCGTATGGCCTTTTCCGATTCCCCTACCCACTTAGAGAATATTTCCGGACCCTTGATCGATATGAAATTAGCTTCGCTTTCGGTGGCTACTGCTCTCGCAAGGAGCGTCTTTCCGCAACCGGGCGGACCATATAGGAGGATTCCACGCGGTGGTTTGATCCCCATTCTCTGGAATACTTCAGGTTTCTTTAGCGGCCATTCGACAGATTCCATAAGCTCCTGCTTTACCCGCTTTAATCCTCCGACCTCGTTCCAATGAACTTGAGGAACTTCAACGTAAACCTCTCTCATTGCTGTTGGAGTAATTTCTCGATAAGCTGACATGAAGTCATCCATCTTCACGACCATTTTCTCAAGAGTCTCTGGTGGAATCCGTTCTTCCTCAAGATTGATTTCAGGAATGTAACGTCTGAGTGCTTTCATAGCGGCTTCTCTGCATAGGGAGGCGATGTCAGCGCCGGTATAGCCGTGAGTTACGTCGGACAATCGTTTAAGATCCATATCTTCGGCAAGAGGCATGTTACGTGTGTGTATCTGTAGAACCTCGTTTCGACCTGCCTTATCAGGAACGCCGATCTCTATCTCTCTGTCGAATCTACCTGGGCGCCTTAGAGCCGGATCTATCGCATTTGGTCTGTTGGTCGCGCCGATCACTATGATGTTTCCGCGTGAACCCATGCCGTCCATGAGCGATAGGAGTTGTGCGACGACACGTCGTTCGACTTCCCCTGTTACTTCTTCACGTTTTGGTGCAATTGCATCCATCTCATCTATGAAAATGATACTCGGTGAAGTTTCTTGGGCTTTCTGAAAAATCTCACGCAATCTTGCTTCCGACTCGCCGTAGAACTTAGACATTATTTCCGGTCCTGATATGACGTAGAAGTTGGCATCGGATTCGTTGGCAACAGCCTTTGCCAATAACGTCTTACCGCAACCTGGTGGGCCATACAAGAAAACTCCCCTCGGCGGTTCTATACCCAAGCGTTGGAATAGCTCAGGATGTCTAAGCGGCAATTCCACCATTTCTCGAATGCGCTGGATTTCTTCGTGAAGGCCGCCAATGTCTTCGTACGTTACGATTGGAATTCCTTTCTTTTCGGGAGTTGGTTCACTCAGCACTTGAACATGAGATGTTTCACCAATTTTTACCGCGCCATGAGGTCTAGTCCTGGTTACGATTAGCGGCACGGCGCTACCGAATATCGATAGGAGAGTCATGTCTCCCTCGATGAAGGGCATATCCATGAATCGGCGTTTAACGAAACTTACGAATTCCTCATCAACGCTTAGCCGAACGTCGGTCGGCGCAAAGACTATCGCCTGTGCGTCTTTAACCTCTGCTTTCTTTACGCTTACGTATTCATTGAGCGCCACGCCAGCGTTTCTTCTAATCAGCCCGTCCATTCTAACGATCTCTTGGCCCTGGTCTTCTGCATAGGCTGGCCAAGCGACGGCTACGGTCATTTTCTTTCCGTGGATCTCAACGAAATCACCGGCTGTAATTCCCAACTTTTGCATTGTATCGTTATCAATGCGAACTTTTCCGTGGCCAACGTCACGTTGTCTTGCATCGGCCACTCTCAAAGAAACTTCTTTACTACTCATATCTTCGCACTCCGGTTTGTCTGATGATAAAGATCAGGATTACGCAAGACCTTCGTAGGGGCCATTAAAATTGCTTTTGCACTAAATGGCGTACCAACGTAGTTGCTGCGTCGTCCACTCGACAATCGTCCTTCTGACTTGTCGATATCGGCATCACGAATATATGCGTTACCAGGGGTAACAGAAATTAAAATCGTATCACTTTGATGACTTGGATCTCACTAACTAGGTCAACAGATTTTATTGCTTCTTCTACCTGATCCATAATTCCTTCCACGTCTTCTGGCATTTCGACATGTGCGATTAGCGCGACCAGGCCGAAAGCAATCGGTTCCTCGTCAAATCTTTGTACACTCGAACTCGAAGGAAGGGCGCTCTCTATTTTTGATCGTAGCGCAGGTAAATCGATATTGGCGTCGCTTGGAAAGACTTTGATCGATGCTAGAACCTTTCCCAACTTCTCTACGACCTTAGCTGCTCCTATATCCTATTTTGACCACACTACGCGCAACGCCAGACCACACTTTTCTACCAATGGCACAGCAGAACTTGACTACTCCTTCACCTGGCGGAATGGTTCTGGTCCACCAGGAACAATTCGGCATTTGGATAATTCTTTGACTTGCGCCAACAAATCTTGAACTCATCGCACACACATTGAACGGCCAGTCGCTCACCGCGGAGGTAATAAACTGTTTGATTCTCACAAGAGAACCGGAAACCCGTTTAACCGACAGATTCAAACAGCAGGCCCGTATGTTGAAGCGATCATCTTCAGTTGAGATAGCATGGTCAACATAGACTCTGTATGTGACTTGGGTGACTTCAGGCGGTTTATGATCATGAGTACCTGTCAAACGTATATCCCAAGAGAACTGGACGACGATGAAACTATTTACCCTGAGCGCTCGTCAGATGATGGTACTATGTACGTCGAAGCTGAAGACAAGGTTACGGTTCAGCAAATTCGAGAGATTAGGTTTGCTCGTGTCTCAAACGTTTTAGGAATAATTTACAATTCCAAAAGTGGCAGAACCAAGCTGAAATGGCGACATCTGAAAGGCAGAATGGGGCGCCTAAGCGGAGAAGCCAGCACCAACACACTAGTAAATTTGTTCGCCTCTAGGGCTCTCGCAGAATCGTATGCGATAGCCCAAGAGCCGCCATTGAACGAAGATGCGCAGAATAATTCTGAAACTCCCAGTACAATCAATGAAGCCTTCGCGGATACATGAAAGGATCATGAATTTGCGGTCACTTCTGATACGGGAACATCAGGCCCAGTTCAATCGACAAACTTCTCTGACAGAGCAAAATTTTAGACAACATTTCTAATTTAATCCTCACTTACGTTGCGAGGCTCGAAATGTGGGAGTAGATCTCGCTGATTTGGTTACTGAACAATCGATCATGCTAGATCAAATGTCAGGGAAAGTTCTCGCGGTAGACGCCTACAATGCATTGTATCAGTTCCTAGCAATAATCCGGCAACCGGATGGCACGCCGCTGAAGGATCATAGCGGCCGAGTAACCAGCCATTTGAGCGGGATCCTATACCGGACAGCAAACCTAACGGAAAAAGGGATCAAAGTGACCTTTGTCTTCGACGGGAAGCCACCGGAACTGAAACAGCGAGAAATTCTCAAGAGGCGTGAAATAAAATTGGAGGCGGTAGCTCGGTATGAACGAGCAATTCAGGAAGGAAGAATCGAAGATGCTCGGACCTATGCTCAAGCAACTTCACAGGTAAAGGACCCAATGGTCACCGATGCAAAGACCCTTCTTGACGCGTTAGGTATCTCCTGGCTCCAGGCGCCATCCGAAGGAGAGTCTCAGGCAGCCTACATGGCTGCCAAAGGTGATGTTTGGGGAGTTGCATCGCAAGACCATGATTCTTTGCTCTTTGGAGCTCCGCGCATGGTGAAGAACCTTGCAATTACAGGACGCAGAAAACTTCCGCGCAGAGATGCTTATGTTGAAGTCGAACCGAAACTAATCGAATTACCAATCATACTAAGAGACTTGTCCTTAACAAGGGAACAGCTGGTTGATGTTGGCATATTAATTGGCACAGACTTCAACCCTGACGGTATCAAGGGGATAGGCCCTAAGACTGCTCTAAGGCTTATCCAGGAAAACGGAAGCATCGAGAAAGTTATTGAGAAACGCTCGGACATTGAAATCTTATTTGACGTGGAGAGAATACGCCAAATATTTCTTCAACCTAACGTGACCTCGGACTATTCATTGAAATGGTCAAAACCGAACGAAGAAAAAGTAGTTGACTTTCTATGTAGAGAACGAGATTTTTCCGAGGAACGTGTTCGCAAGGCAGTTTCAAAGATGGTGTCAACGTCCTCGACTTCGAGCAACACACTTGACTCATATTTCAGGTAGCGATTGCGAATGATAGCTGTAGAAGAATTTTTTGCGCGAGGACACGCCAACATCACAGCAAAGCACGCAACAACTCTAGAGATAACAAAGGAAGTCAATCTCTCCAAGAATGGAGACTGCATAATTGCTGTCGGAGCTACTAAGGGGCTCACCGAGTTATCCAAAACGTTCAGGATACTGTGCGCGGACGACAATGCGAAAATTATTCTCGAGCTCAACGCGGCAGGGTTTGTGGAGATTGTGCAGGGCAGAGGAAGTTCGTCGTTGGCTCTAAGTCATCATGAGGATATTGTCGCTAGAAAGTCATCATATGTTACCGATAGGACGTTGATTATAGCAGCAGATAAAGCAGCGCGTGACATCAACAGAAGACTCGTTCGAGCTCTACGATCACCTAATACTTCTGTAAGGATACGACTGACTGTTTACAACTCAATCACTGGATTAGAATGTCCATCGCAATCTGTACCCTCCCCGGAGCAATCTCTCGTATGACGTCCGCGAAACTGAATGAACGCACAGTTCTGCCAGCTCCCTGGATCACATCCTGAACTTTCATCCGAATCTCGTCAACACTCTCGTTTCTTGAAGCAAACGTGTAGTAGTTTATCGTCCCTTCGCTTCCAAGAAGGTTTAGAGCAACAGGCAGGTAGGTTTCAGCCTTGGATGGAAGGTTCATAATTACTCGATTCGCCTGCGATCCTACGCTTTCCTGAGCTAATTTGCCAGCGTCACCAAAGATCGGAATAACACGATCCACGAGACGGTTTAGGACAATGTTCTTCCTCAGATATTTTATCGCGGCGGGATTAATATCGCATGCGTACACTCGGGCATTCGAATGCATCTTAGCGATGAGAATGGAAAATGGACCTACTCCGGCAAACATGTCCACGATATTTTCATCAAATCTAACCTGTTTTGCAACTCGCATTCTTTCGTTTGATAATCTGGGATTGAAATATACGGTACTTAAATCTAAAACATAGCGACATGAATATTCGCGATGCTCTGTCTCCGTACATCCAGTTCCAGACAAGATTTCCAAGTCTCTAATCCTATAAATTCCTGACACAATGCCTAACTTTCTTACAACCAATCTTATGTGCGGATTGATTTGCTGTATCGCTTTTCCTACGGTCGCGGCAAAGGGTTGAATCGATTCTGCCAAATCAACTATTGCGATGTCTCCGATAATATCATACGATCGAGGGAGATATTCAAGAAAACTAATGGGAATTTGAGATTTTACGGCTTCGATTAAGTTTCTCGGGGGCCTTGCAGACTCAGCAAATCTCTGTCTCGTGATTATTGCAGAAGTGTTGAGTTCCCTAATATGTGAAATGACTTGATTTGAGGGAAGCTGTTTGAGAGGAACCGTTAAGGTCTTGTTCGTTCTACTTAATTCTAATTCCGTATCTATCAGTTCTGCTCCACGCAGTATCGAAAGTACTGTTTGGGCTCCCTGTAGAGGAACTTCGATTGCAGGTGCCTCTTTCAAAATGATACATCCATACGCGTGGCTAGTCGAGCTTGTTCGCGCAATCCTAAATACTCAAGCAAGCTGTAACTCACTATAGGGCGCCAAAAGTGACACGAAATGAATGGCGGAGACGAGACGAAGTTGTGGGGAAGGACGTCATCGATGCTGAAGCTAAAAGGATAGGGATTACGAAGGACATCGCATGGTCCCAAGATGGGAGGTTAGCGCTGGTTATTGAGTCAGACGACGAACAAGAATCGTTTCTCTCCTTCGGCGATGTTGAAAGGATCGGAGACGTTGTATTCGTAAAGACCAAGACTTCGTTACAGTCAGTACCGACATCCACCTGTCCAACTTGCAAGCATAAGAACCCGGTTGAGGCAAAGTTTTGTGCCAAATGCGGTCATACGTTAGATTCTAAAGAGGATAAAAAACCCTAAAAATTGATTACCCATACAAGCGGGCTGTTAGCGTCAGGTTAGGCTGAATTGTTGCAAATCAGTCTGATTTGTCAGGTGATCTTGCGACATATTTGCATGCCCCGTGTACCTGTACTTATCTTATAGCATAAAGCCCCTATTATATATCGTCACCAGTGGTCGATTGCGCTAATGTTTTTCGCGAGTCGTTTTAGGGGACTTGTTAAGGTTACTCCACTAATCATTATAGTCCTCCTTGCTTCCTGCTCCAGTTTGAGCTATGCACATGGAACGACATCTTTTTCAAACGTACAAGCTGCATCACAGAATTCGTTCGGTCTCTCAGAATGGAATGTGCCTACTGCAGGCGCCGGCCCATGGTGGATTACTTCTGATCAATCGGGAAAAATATGGTTCACAGAGAATATCACGAACAAGATCGGCAGATTCGACCCTTCAACTAATACATTCACAGAATGGAGTATCCCGGGCGGCGGAAGCCCTCGCTTTATCTTCACAACGCAGGTAATGGTAGCAGGTACCAATTTCACCCGAGTATACTTTACGCTCTATTCGTCAAACCAGATTGCTTACTTCGATAGTTGGAATGGAACCTTCCATGAGTGGTCTCTCCCATCAGGAAGCAACCCCCTCGGATTGTACGTTGACATGAATGAGACGGTTTGGTTTACAGAGTCCGGCAGGGACGTTATTGGTAGTCTCGCTGCCGACAGGAATCAATTAAAAGAATGGACACTCCCAGGCGCAACAGGCACTGCCGGGTCGCCTCTACTTAGACCATGGGGAATTTATGCTCAGCCATTTCTGAGCGGCCCATACCTCAATGTTAGTGATCGATATGTTTGGTTCACGGAAGCTAACAGCAATTCTATTGGTAGATTGCAAGCATCGAACGGAGCGCTTACGATTTGGGACCTGAGTTTACTCAACGTCATTCCTGGACTTCAGTATGGGCCGACGGATCTTACGATTGACTCTACGACTCCAGGTAATGTGCTTTTTACAGATAGCCTGGCAGACAAACTATCGGTTTTGACTAACGCCGGTGGAGGTGTATATAGAGAGTACACGCTCCCCGCACATGCTTCGATCGCGCGACCCACAAGTTTGTCCATTGACGGCCAACGCGGAGTAACTTGGTTCAATGAATATAATCCAGGCAACATAGGATTTGCTAATACGACCACGCTAGCCATCCCCTATATCCCACCTGCACCAACAACCGCGACCATCACGCCAACCATAACCATACCTGTCCCAATAATAACGACGGGCATAAACGGCACCTCCTTGGCGCAAACCCCGCAAACCTCGACAATCACACCCAGCCAGAGCACCCAATCAATAACCGAGTATCCGTTGCCAAATTCTACCGCTCAACCTAACTCCGTCAATGTCGATCCCAGCGGAAACGTATGGTTTACAGAAAGTAATCCCGCAGTTAACAAGATCGGTCGACTAAGTACCCCTTACGTGTTTCAGATCTCTACGTCTCCAAGCGGACAAGTGACCTCTCAAAACGGAACAGTCAGTTACACAGTTTCTGTGAGCCTGATCAGTGGCATTGCGGCGCCTGTCCAACTATCATTGCAGAATGTGCCGATGAATGTGAGTGCTAATCTAAATCCTCTGACAGGGACGCCTCCCTTCACCTCGACACTGACCGTCTCCACTTCACAACTGACTACTCCGGGCACTTACACGATCAATGTGGTGGGAACGAGCGGGACACAGAGCGAGACGTCCGCAGTGACGCTAACAGTTCAAGGACCAGCTCCCCCTACCGCATTCGATTACGAGATAGACGTAACTGGCCCAAGTACCCTAACCGTCCAACAAGGTCAGTCCACTGCTTTCAATTTGCAGACTTCGGTAACTAGCGGCACCACACAAACCGTCAATCTCTCAGTAAGTGGTCTACCTCTAGATGCAAGTTATTCCCTCTCAACGACCAGCGGAGAACCACCATTCGGCACAACTTTGAACGTACAGACCTCGCTTAACACGCCCGGGGGTTCGTATCCATTGTTGATAACGGGTGTCTCAAACGGCGGGCAGCCTCATCATCCACCTCAATCTGTAGTCCTTGTCGTATCAGAAGTGCCAAGAGATTTCAGCTTGACGTCGGTAAATTCGGTTAACTTAGTACAAGGCTCTAGAGTTTACGTACCCGTCACTGTTACAGCGATAGGTTATTTCCAGAGCAATGTCTCCTTGAGCGGATCGTTCTCTCCTTCCGTGTCCGGAATGTCTGTTAGTTTCAATCCTTCAACGGTGGCTCCTCCATTCAACGGAACTTCACAAGTTGTGATGGAAATTACGGCAGTACAGAATACAGCCGGTGTACCATACCAATTGACGGTAACGGGCACAAGTAACACCCCCTCACTCGCGCACCAGATCACTGTTAGCGTTAATGTCTCTCCGTGCCTAATCGCTACTGCGTCCTTCGGTTCATCAACTGCACCAGAGGTGCAGTTCTTACGAAGCTTCCGCGATAACCAAATCATGCAAACCTTTGCCGGCTCCATGTTCATGAAAGCGTTCAACTCGTGGTACTACTCTTTCAGTCCGAATGTTGCCCACTTCGAGAATTCGCATTCCACGATAAGGTCAGGCATGCGAATGGTATTATATCCACTACTCATGATCCTTCACTTGAGTTCATGGACATTTCCTTTGCTAGCGAACGTACCCGAACTAGCAGTATTATCAACAGGGATTTTGGCAAGTTTCCTCATAGGATTCACATATGGATCGCTACCGTTTTGCGCTCTACTGATTGCTCTGAGACGCCGAGTAACGATTAGGATGGCTCGAACTATGAGATTGTGTGCGATCGCATCACTCGCTGTAGCCGTCGGAATATTCGCGGTTTCCGAGGTTTTCATCATCTCCCCAACGATGATGGTTGCAACTGTCGGTGTAGTCCTTTCGGCGTTAGCACTAGGAGCAATCTGTCCCGCTCTTGTAGTGTTCGAGAGATTGAGACAGACTAGACGTCCCTAAATCTGCGCTTCAACCATACGTGCAACTTCGCGCGCAGGCAATCGAAGAGTTCTAGCGATTTCCTGGATATCATCAGCCTCAGGTTTGACTCTTACAGTCTTTCCCGTTGAGTCTCTGGCGGATTTGACTCTGACGTCGAACGATATCCCCTTGAGCTTAACAGATACTGTTCTAACACTTCTCTCCAATACGATCCGATCCCAGGTCTTGTAGCGAACACCAAGCGTGCCTGTTTCTTCCATGATTATTCGCGAAAATTGCTCCGTATCTTTTTGATCGCAAATAACATGTAGAACGTAACCCGGCCTATTTTTCTTAAACTGAGCTGAAGTAATCCATGCGTCTTTAGCCCCTGAATCAATTAGGCGCTGCAGCGCGTAGGATAGAAATTCGCCAGCAATATCATCAAGGTTGGTTTCGAGCGTAACAATTCTATCAGAGAATTTTGATAGAGAATTTGCTCGACCGAGTACAACCCTTAAGAAATTCGGGCCACTCACAAATTCTTTGGTACCCGCACCGTATCCAACTTCCTCGGCCATCATTTCCGGATACGTCTCCACAAAATGGGGATTTAAGCTGGCCAGCATCGTAATTCCCGTAGGCGTAGTGAGCTCCGAAGGTTCTGCCCCTCCCACCATCGGAATTTTCCTCTGCCGCATGATCTCCATCACGGCCGGAGCGGGGGTTGAAACTGTACCATGCGAAAAGCTGACAACGCCTCCTCCCACTGCGACTGGGGTCGCATAAATTGTACCTTCGAATATTTCCAAAGAATCACAGGCTGCGGCTACTCCGAGTATGTCTGCTAACGTATCTGCGGATCCTGCCTCGTGCAGGTGCGTATCTGAGGTTTGGACACCGTGAACCTTGCTTTCTGCTGCGATCAAGAGATTCGCGGAATTAATTGCAAATGCAGTAGCTTTCTCACCCATGTCGGATGATTCAGCAATTTTTCCGACGGTTTTGGAGAACGTGTCAGCGTCAGTATCACTTTGATCCTCAGAGATCTTGATATCTACCCTACACGAACGAAAACCATGCATCTTCACGTCCTTACGTTCAAGTCGGATTGACTTACATTTCGAATAATAGGTTGGAATTAACTGGAGCATGCGTTCGATGGTTGGTAGGTCAGCGCCGGCATCGATGAAAGCTGCGAGCAGCATATCTCCTGAAATTCCCGCGGTCCTGCTGTCAATTAGAGTAACCCTATCCAAGGCCTGATCCTTCGGTCGGTTGAAAGATGAATCAACTAAGCGCTGCTAATGAGTCACCTCAGAGTTAGGAGAACCAATTCACTGTAGCTACGAAACACCGACTCAGTCACGAAAAGCTATGGCGTCGATCTCTACAAGCATTGGTCCAGCAAACTTGGCTTCGACGGTTGTTCTAGTGGGAGGGTTCTGTTGAAAGAAGGTCTTGTAGATTTCGTTCATTTTACTAAAATCACTAGCGTTCTTCAGAAAGACTGAAACCTTGACTACATCCGTCATTGTTGACCCGGCCGCTTCAAGTATCGCTTTAACGTTTAGTAGCGTTTGTCGAGTTTGAGCTTCAATGTCATCTCCCATCTTACCGGTCTTCGGATCGACCGGCCCCTGAGCGGCAACAAACACGAACGATCCTGCTTTGATAGCCTGTGAGTAGGGTCCTGCTGGTTGAGGAGCATTAGATGTTCTTACGAATTCTCTTACCAAAATGATTCATCGCTCATCATGTAGTGGGTTTCAAGTTAAATGGTCTTCCTTCTTGCAAGACCTTCTCAGGAATCTTGTCTTTCCATTTTTGGAGAAATGGCACATCCTCGTTTTCTTCTCTTAAATCATCAGGCAACATGTGCGGGATTTCGTCTATTATGGGATACCAACGATTGCATTTGGAACATGTGATTATGCCTGAGTTGATTTCCTCTTTCTCTTCGAAAACTTGCAAGTCCAACGGATAGAATTTATCGATCGGACAAGCAAGTATGTCCATGAGTTTCCTTTTCAATTCATTGACCAACTATCTAGGATGCTGAGTTAAGTCGAATATACCGTTTTCTGGAGAGTTGACGTAATGCAAGACGTTGAGTTACATATTCAAGTTGTGCAAGTAATACTCGAAGGGAAGCCTGAACATGCGCTACAGCTGCTGTCGAGTTACTATGGAATCGTCCCACCCGATTTACGAGTTGGGACAGTTAAGCGACATAGGCGCGTATTAGGGTGTTATCTTGCTAAGGAGAAGCGGATTTACGTTTCGAAAAGTGAGTATCTCGCTAATCCGTTCATCATACTTCACGAATTCTATCACCATCTGAGAACGTTTTCAGGAAAGAAAAGGCAGGCAGAGAAGCGAGCGGACCAATTTGCTAATACGTTCATTGAGGATTTCAGACGGTTCCATTATTCACGCAACGGTGCGTCCCACTAGGCTTACGGCTTGACCTGTCCTAGCAGATTGTAGCACAAGTTCGCATATTTCGACAGCACGTAAACCGTCTGTACCGGTGACGGCAAATGGGTCGTCGCTAAGGATACTGGTTGCGAAGTGACTGAGTTCGTTCCGGAGCGGTTCTTGTTTAGGGATATTCGGCTTAGTAATCTTCTCGGAATCCTCGATGGAAATTTCTTGCGTTATGTAATCGAGCTGAACCGTTGCATCGCTCCCAGTAACGACAACTGTCCTGGTCTTGCGCGGCGCTAGCCAGTTTGCATCAATAAACGCCGTTCCTCCTCGTACAAATTGCAGCATTATCTCCGCGTAATCTTCTCTTGTGTGTTTCAGACTTCCAACGCGAGCGTAGATCGAGCCAACTTCATCGTTGAAGATGAACCTAGCGATGTCTACATCATGGATAGCAGTGTCCCTAACCACACCCACGTCGCCTATTCGTTCAGGCCATCTACCTACTCTTCTGGCTAAGAGTAATATCACGCTGCCCAAACGTCGATCGTCGACTAAGGATCGTAGATAATTGACTGCAGGGTTAAAGCGTTCTATGTGACCCGGCATGATACGAAGCCCTTCCCTATCAGCAAGTGACAAGATCTCCTGAGCTTCTGAGATCGTATTCGTCATGGGCTTCTCGACAAGCACGTGCTTACCTGCTTTCAGCGCTTTCTTGGCAATCTCCGTATGGGTTGTTGTCGGAGTACAGATGGTAACCGCGCTGATGTCTTTGCGTGATAGTACGTCGTCCAAGTTGCTCGAAAATTGCACATTAAACTGTTCGGCAACAGATTTCGCTCTCACCGGGTTGAGATCATATACGCATGCTAGATTCACGTTATCAAGGTCGGAGAGGATACGGCTATGATTTCGTCCCCAAAAGCCAGTTCCAATTACTGCCATGCCTAGTCGGTTCATCGCGTCCATAGACCTCTTCCGATGCCTCGATAGACTAGGCCGCTCTTCTCAACGCTGACTGGATCAATGGTTCCCGTGCAATCGATTATGAGCCCTTGTTTTGACATGCGAGCAGCCAGTTCGATTGTGTCCATATCTTTGAATTCGTTATGTGCTACGGTTAAGATTACACAATCTGCTTTCTCTATCGCCCTGCGAAGTGTGGGTTCAGAAGTGAGTCCCATGCTCTCCATCTCTGACGCGTTGAAGAGCGGATCAAATGAGATGACCCGTGCTCCACGTTTCTTCAATATACTGATCAAGTCGAGGGAGGGAGAGAAACGTGTTTCTTTCACATTGGGACGATAGCTGATTCCGAGTACCGCCACTCTTGCGCGCTTCAATGATTTTCCGCAGACTCGCAATCCGTCTGAAGACAGTTTTGCTACGTGCCGTGGCATTAGATCATTTATCTTTCTAGCATCGAGAACTATTCGCAGTTTTGCATCCAATGCGTAAGTTTCCGATGTCAAGAGGTATGGGTATACTGGAAGGCAGTGCCCTCCGACGCCTACTCCCGTTGAGTGTAGATGAGAATAAGGCTGGGTATTTGCTGCCCGCATAGTTTCGAGATAGTCGACGCCGATCTCCTCGCAGAGAAGAGCGAATTCGTTGGCGAGACCGATGTTGACA